>CAJIAC010000019.1_pt1 | contig 90012 bp, 82 predicted proteins | sample 9198961 | NCBI WGS metagenome assembly CAJIAC01 (sample SAMEA7708276, study PRJEB35096) | sediment metagenome | biome: marine neritic benthic zone biome [ENVO:01000025]; feature: sediment [ENVO:00002007]; material: shallow marine sediment [ENVO:03000034] sea grass bed [ENVO_01000059] ... | reverse complement strand
GGCCGTTCATGAAGTTGAGGGCAGGGGTTTCCGCCACCGTTTCCGTGCCCGGTTCGACGGGTTGCTGGTCGCAGCTCGCGGCCACGAACAGGGCGAGCGCGGCCAGAAGTGGAATTCGCCATCGCATAGAACACCTCCTGTGAGTAATGCGGCCTCTGGGGCGCAGGAGGTCGCGAGAGTGGCAATCGACGAGGGGAGGAGGGGGGCTGCAGCTCGGGTTGCCAGTCTACCAGATCTGTGGGCAGGAGCCCTTGAAGTCCTCCTGCATGATCGTCTCGCCGTCCTTGTTCCGGATGGCGTTGCGGACGCCCTGCACATTGAGGACGGACCCGTCATCCACGTTCACCAGCACGAACTTGTAGTTCTGGTGGAAGTTCTGGAAATCACCCTTGTTGTTCCGGCGCGCGTTCCACTGGCTCTTGTCCTCGTCCACGATCCAGACGTCGCCGGTGGTCTGCCCGAAAGCCATGAAGTGATCGTGGTTGTGGCCGATGAAGGCGATTTCCTTGTTCTGCCGGTGATGAACGCCTGCGGGGTTGTCCCGCCGTATCTGGTGCCAGCGGATGATGCCATCCCATTGCACCCACTCTCCCTCACCATCGTTGGCGCACGGGATGAAGTCTTCCCAATCCCAGATGAACTCGCGGATGAGATCCGTGCGCTCGGCCGAGAAGGCGGGCAGGTTGACCGTCTCTGCGTCGGCGGCAGGATCGGTGATCTGGTCGCAGCCGAGCACCATAGCAGCGGCTGCGAGACACCAGGCGAAGCGAATCGGTTTCATGGTTTCCATTCCTCCGTTTGTAGTGAACCGGGGGTGAGCGGGTCACCGGGCACCTGCGGCCCCACTGACACTCGGAGCCCGCTCCGCCCACCGGTCGCTGATCTTCTGCGCACGTTAGCCGGCTACGGCATTGGATCGGGCGGACCGTATCCGATCCACTCGACCGGGCACGTACCTCCGACCTTCTCCATGGTGCAGTTCCAGTCGTAGTCGCAGTGCAGGTTGTACTTGTCGAGGACGTGTACGCGGTCACCGTCCTGGTTGACCAGCCACATGTTGGACAGCTGTTTGTAGATGAATCCGTCTTTCTTGTCGTGGCGCCGCGACTCGCCGTTCTCACGGTCGATGGTCCAGATGTCACCCGACTCGAGGCCAAGCATCGTGTACTCGGGACCGAAGTAGTACGGGTGCTCTTCGGGCAAGCCCGTGTACTCCAGCGACCACGTCCACCGGTTGGCGTTTCCGGAGGGGGCGTAGACCCGCCCCTTGTAGTCCAGTCTCATTCCGCGCTCCCAGACGAGCTCTCCCTGGCCGTCGTTCAAGCACGGGTAGACCATGAGGTCGTTCCACTCGCCCTCGCGGAGGAAGTCGACGTGCTCTGCCTTTAAGGCGGGCCGGTCGACCGCTTCTGCGTCGGCGGCAGGATCTGTGACCTGGTCACAACCGAGCACGAAAGCGGCGGCTGCGAGACACCAGGCGAAACGAATCGGTTTCATGGCGACCTCCTGAATCAGTGGTTCGATTCGCCGTCCAGGTACCCAACCGGCCGGTGGCTCGGGAGGTGGTCGCGGCCCCGAGACCACCGATCACTGGCCACCCACCGGCTGAGTACCCGAATTCGATTGGCTCGAATACGAGGCACACCCTATCTTGCGTAACGGACATCGCCTGAGACTCACCCCCCTCTCGCCTCGTCCGTAACGCAAACAGGCAGTTGCTCTTGTACCGGCTTACGCTGCTAGGCGGGGTGCTCCTCGACGGGCCGGATGGCCCGGTGGAGGGGCCGGCCAGTCAGCAAAGGCGACTGGCGCTTCTCGCGCTCCTCGGATCGGCGGGAGACCGCGGACGGAGCCGCGACCAGTTGATCGGCCTCCTGTGGCCCGACTCGGATCCAGGCGAAGCACGACCCAATCTCTCCCATTCTCTGTACGCGCTCCGCAAGACTCTCGGGCAGGACGCCGTGCGCACGGCCGGGGAGTACGTACGCCTCTCGTCTAGTCATGTAGCCGTGGACTCCCGGCTCTTCCGGGACGCCGTCCAGGGGGGCGAGCCGGAGCGCGCCGCCGGCCTCTACGCCGGTCCGTTCATGGACGGATTCTTCATCGACGGCAGCCCGGAGTTCGAGCGCTGGGTCGATGCCGAGAGGCGGGAGCTAGAAGCCGAGTACGAGCGTTGCCTGGGGACGCTGGCTTCGGAGGCGGAGGCGGCCGAGGATCACGCCGCCGCCGCCGGCTGGTGGAGGCGCCTGGTGGCGCAAGACCGGTACGACTCGGCGGCCGTCGTGTCACTGATGAACGCGCTCGCCGCCGCGGGAGACCCGGCCAACGCGGTACAGTTCGCAGAGGATCACATTCGACTCCTCGATGAGGAGTTCGGGATGGGGCCGCCGGCACCGGTGCTGGACAAGATCGGCGAGCTCAGGACCGCTGCCGCTCCGGTACGGCTTTCCCCGCGGCGCGATCGACCGGCCGGGGAAACCGGGGTCACCGAGGTAGAGCGGGCGCCGATCCGAGCGGACACTCTCCGGCCCCGGACGGTCCTCGTCATGGCTGCCATCGTTGCAGTCCTCGCGGCTGTCTGGGCCGCGACATCGCGACCCGAGTCCGTCGTGGAGTACATACCGAACGCGGTGATGGTCGGGGAAGTCGAGAACCTGACCGGAGACTCGACGCTGGACCCCACGGGTCGGTACGCAGCCTACATGCTCGAGGGAGGCCTGGCCTCGATCGACGAGGTACGCGTCGTGCGTGCGCAGGACGCAGCGGGGATCCGTGAGGACATCGAAGAGTTGTCGGACCTGGCCGGCGTGGACCTCGTGCGGGAGATCGCCCGCCATACGCGCGCCGGGCTCATGGTCGAGAGCTCCTTCATTCGCCAGGGCGACACGCTGCGGCTCGAGGCGCGGCTCATGGCGCCTTCGACCGGCGAGGTGCTGGAGGGTTTGCGCGCGTCCACCTCAGTGCACGACCCGGAGCCAGGACTCGGGGCGTTGGCAGAGCGGGTCATGATCGCCGTGGCGACGCGCCTGCAGCTGGGCGAGCAGTACGCCCCGTCGTACGGCCGCGGCACCTCGTATCAGGCCTGGCAGGAAGTGGATGCCGCTCGGGAAATGTGGTTGGCAAGGGGCCGAGAGCGTGAGGCTTTCGGGCTCCTCAAGCGGGCTCTGGAAATTGATTCCACGTTCGACGCGGCCCGGGGCCTCGCGGCCATCTGGCACCTGAACTTCGGTGAGTTTCAGCAAACGGCTGCGATGGCAGCGGAGCTCGAGCGCCGCCTGCCGTACATAGCGCCACGCCAGCGCTGGCAACTTGCTGCCGCCAAGGCCGTACTTCTCCAAGACCGAGCCGCGCTGGTGGACGCCTTCCAGGACTGGGCCACGAGACTTCCCAACGCCAGCCGCCTGCTCCACCTGGCTTCCATGCAGAACGTGGCCCAGCGTCCGCGTGCCTGCTTGGGGACCCTCGACCGCGTCAACCTCGAGGGCAGCCGCTACTTCCAATCCAGCTGGAAGTGGCTGCTGTACGCCGAGTGCCACCGGGCTCTGGGCGACCATGCGAACAGTCTGGATCAGATTCGGGCTGGTCGAGAGAGATTCCCGGATCGCCGGAACCTCGTGGTTCCCGAGGTGCAGGCCCTGGCGGGGGTAGGTCGTAGCGCTGAGGCGGAAACTCTGATCGATGAGTACCTGGCCAGTCCGGCTGCCGGGGAGACGTTCGAGCATGAGCGTGTCTTCACGATGCTCGTGGCCGGTGCCCTGACCATGCGGGCAGCGGGAGACACACTGGCGGCCGAGCGAACACTCGGTCGGGCGGTGAACTGGTACCGGACGCGGTCGACCGGCGATTCAGCCAGTGCCGCGGACCGCTGGTACCTGGCGCGGGCGCTCTACGCGGCGGGACGCTGGGAGGAGGCCAGGGAGGCCTTCGACGCGCTGACGGTCGAGGAGCTGGCGGGCCACCACGAGATCCTGTCCCACAACGTCGACGTGAGCCTGCTCGGCTACCGGGCGGTTCTCTCCGCCCGGCTCGGAATGCGAGAAAGGGCTGACTCGCTGGATGCCCAGTTGGCGGGTCTCCGCCGCCCTCATCTGTGGGGACACGCGACGTACTGGCGCGCGGCAATCGCTGCGGCCAAGGGCGATCCGGCGCAGGCGACCGACCTGCTGGGGCAGGCGATGTCGGAGGGCCTGTTCGCCACCCCGTGGGGCACGGAGTACCCGAAGTGGGAGTACCCCATCGATCCGGACTTCGGGCCCCTGATGAAGTACGAGCCGTTGCGCGAGCTCGTATCGCCCCGGGGCTGACATGTGACGGGTGCTAGAAGCCTACCTCCACGCCCAACCGCACCGTCATCGGCGCCTGGTAGCGCGTCGCCATCATGTAATTCGGGTTCGGGTCCTCCTGGTAGCCCTGTTCATTCCTCGTGAAGCAGCAGAGGTCGTCGTAGGCCAGCGGCGTTCTGGGACTGCCGACGTTGAACAGGTCGAGGACGACGCGAGTAGCGGAGGACCGTCTCACCAGCCGCCGCATGTCGTAAACGAAGCGCAGGTCGAGGTCCCACAGGTTCGGGGTCCGCCCCATAGACCCCCTTTGGGCCAGGTAGGCGAACATGGGGGGAGTCGAACTCCCGCCCCGCAGGCTGACCGGCGTGCCCGTCGCCCACAGGAACCGGGCGCCAGCGCCGAGGCCGATGCCCGTCATGTACGAAGTGGCGATCTTGAACACGTGCGTGCGGTCCTGCGGCAGCAGACCTTCGGCATTCTCGAGCAGGCTCGGATAGGCGAACTGGGGGCTCGAGTTGGGACTCGGGGACCAGTAGCCGGTATCCCACAGTCCCTGGTAGTTGCCGTACGTGCGGGACAGCACATATGAGCCGACGAGCAGCAGCCCCGATCCAAGGGTCTGCTCGGCCGTGAGCTCCAGCGCGGCGTAGTCCCGTGTCGCCTCCGGGTAATGATCGAGGACTCCAAAACCCGGGTTTCCGTATGCATCGACCTCCGCCCAGTACCACTCGTCGGTAGACGGGTCTTTGGCTGCGCGATACGCGGTCCCACCGTTCACGGCCTTACGCAGAGTCCGGACCAGCCCACGAGCTCCGACCTTGAGGCTCGCGCCCAATTGCCTCTCGTATCCGAGCGTGAGCTCGTCGTAGTGCTGCCCTGACACTCCGTACGTTCCGTCGGAAATGGGCCACTCATACACACCGCCCTCGCCTCCGGACGAATCGACCCTGGGATCGTGGTCCCAGAACGTCCAGCCGTAGACCTCCTCGCCGTTGAACCGTCCCGACCCGTTGAGGGCCAGGTCCTGGTAGTACCGACCGGCGGATGCGTAGATACGCTGGGTACCGATCCGGCCGGGCTGGAAGACCAGGCCGAGGCGGGGCTGCCACTGGTTCCAGATCGTCTGGGCGACGCTGCCGTTGGAGTCGAGGAGCGCCTGCGCCTCCCAGCGGAGGCCGAAGTTGAGTCGCCAGCGATTCCCCGCCTGCCAGGAATCCTGCGCGAAGACGCCGCCGATTCGGCTGGACACGCTGCCGCTGCGGCGGATCTGGGTCTCTGCGAACCGGCTGTCTCCGTATTTGCGAAGCACGTGGTGAGCGAACGAATTCACATCCTGGCGTACGCTCGAGAACTCCCCACCCACCTTCACGACGTGGCGACCCGCCTCCCGTGTAGCCTTGAACATGAGCGCCGTGCGGCCGAGCGATTCCGAGCCGATCTTGGTCGTGCCGCCGGAAACCGTTTGCTCCGCATGATCGTGAAACTGCGGTTCGTATCCCGCCTCCGTCGTGGGCTCGTAGCCGGTCTCGCGCCACATGTTGGACAGAGTGAGCTCGAGTAGCGTCCGCTCGCCCAGCCGCTGCGTCGCCCCGGCGACGAGATTGACTCCGCCGAGCTTCTCCTGTCCCAGCCATGCTTCCGGGTTGAGTGGCGTGAAGTGCGCGGTGGACCGGCTCATCGGTCCCACTACGTCTCGCGTTCCGGGATCGCCGAAGGCCGTGAGGAAGACGCTGGTCCGCTGTGCGGCCTGCCACGTCAGCTTTCCCGCAAAGACGTGCTGCGTGGTGTGATCGTCATACACTCCGTGCACGGGGATGCCGATTCCCTCGGAGACCACCGATGGATTGTAAGCGGCGAAATACCAGAGACGGTCCCTCAGGATCGGTCCCCCCAGGGTAATCCCGACGTCGTACTGGGCCGAGGTCTCCTTCGTCTTGTCCGACAATCCGTAGCGCGCGGAGCCTTCCAGCCGGTCGCTGGTGTAGAATCCGAAGACCTGGCTGCGGAATACGTTGCCGCCCGCGTAGGTCACCACGTTGATGATGCCCCCGAGCGTGCTTCGATACTCGGCCTCGTATCCGCCGGTCTTGATCTCCACCTCCCGAACGAAGTTGTACGGAAGGCGCGTCGCCTCGAGGCCGTTGACGGGGTTCGTGACGTCGGTTCCCTCGATGAAGTACTTCGTGCCGGGACCGGTGGCGCCTGCGATGCTGAGGTCGGTGCCCTCGTACACGTCCGCCATGGGGGACAGCACCGCGACCGCCCTGTAGTCTCTCGCTACCGGTAGGTTCTCGTACAGGTCCGGCGTCAGGTTGAGCCCGTCCGCCGCCGACTCCGGATCGATGAGCTTCCGTTCCGCCTCGGCCACCAGCGGTTCGAGCTCGATCGGTGTTTCGACGAGCGTCGCTCCTCCTATCGTCATGGTGCGGCCGAGACGGACAATGATGCCCTCGAGAACCAACGTTTCGTAGCCGATGCGACTGAGCTTCACGGAGTAGGTTCCAACCGGAAGCCAGCGGAACGTGAAGAAGCCACTGGAGTTCGTCGGGGTGCGGCGCACGCCCTGGAGGCTCGGCCCCTGGACGGTGACGTCTACTTGCTCGATGGGGTCCCCGTCCGAGTCGATGACTCGACCTTCGAGACGTCCATGGACGTCCTGGGCACGGACTGAGACCGCCGAGATGGCGAGAAGAAGCAAGGCGAGAAGCGCAGCACGCATACGACCTCCCAAAGCCGGCGCACACTCCGTTGGAGGCTACGCCGCGACCACGGCTCTGTTCGGTGCGGCAGGAACGCTTGAGGGCGCACGCCGGCGCCTGCCAGGAACGGCGAGGGAGGTAGGCAGAAGATACACGGTCACGCGAAACTCGCCAAACTCGGCAACCAGGCGCGATCGGCAAGCGTCGCCAAGAGCTAGTTTGACGGTTGATTGAGGTGGCCACCCACTGTTGCTGCATGACGCCCACGATCCGGGAATGGCCGCCCGCTGACCGGCCGCGGGAAAGGCTGAGCACCCACCCTCCGGGAGCCCTTTCGGCCCCTGAGCTCCTGGCGGCGCTCTTCGGCTCCGGGGCAGCGGGGCGGTCGGCCCTCGACCTCGCCGCCGAGGTACTGGCACGCTACGGAGGTTCGCTGCGGCGCCTCGGGGCCGCGGCACCCGGGGAGCTGGCCACGGCGCCAGGGATCGGCCCCGCTCGTGCCTCCGCCCTGGTCGCGGCCTTCGAGCTGGGCCGACGCGCGGCCGCCGAGCCGGCGCGGCGGGAGGCCCGCATCCAGGGGCCGGCCGATGTCTTCCGGCGGCTGGGCCCGGCTCTTCGGGACCGGCGGCAGGAGGAATTCTGGGCCTTCTACCTTGACACGCAGAACCGGGTGATCCTCGAGCGGCGCGTCACCGTAGGCCTGCTCAACTCGTCCCTCGTGCACCCCCGGGAGGTGTTCGCGCCAGCGATCGCGCATGCCGCCGCCAGCGTGGTCCTGGCCCACAATCACCCGAGCGGCGATCCGGATCCCTCGCCGGAGGATCTGGAAGTGACGTGGCAGCTCATCGAGAGCGGGCGGCTGCTCGGGATCCCGGTGAGGGACCACGTCGTGATTGGGGACGGGCGCTACATCAGCCTCCTGGAGCGCGGGCTGGTACCCGCCGCCCCGGACACGCGGGTTCGTTCGGAGGGCTGACTCGCTCTGGGGGCCGCCGCGCACGGACGGGCGCCGGCACGGTCGCGGACGTACAATGTAAGAGGACGCGCGCCCTCCCCCCGGCGGCATCCGGCGACCCAGCTCTGCGGGAGGTAGCCCTCTCATGCGAGAGATCTCAACTGTCCTGTTCGTGGCCTGCCTCGTGGCGTTGGCCATGCCGGGCTGTGGAACCGATGCGAGCACGGATCCGCCGCCGGAACTGACAGGTGATATCGAGGTCACGCTCACGGTCAGCGGCCAACCGCCGGACCCGGACGGCGTGCGCGTGACAGTGGATGATGGCGATCCGCAGGCTCTCCTCGATGGCGAGAGCCACCGGTTCACCGATCTCGCGGTGGGTTCGCACACCGTAAGCGTGAGCGACGTAGCCTGGCACTGTGGCCTTGCCGGGGATCCGGAGCGGCCGATCGAGGTGCGGGCGAATCAGACGTCGCAGGTCCCGCTGGACATGAACTGCCGGAACATCGGGGCCCTCGTCGTGGCCACCCGAACGGCAGGGTCAGCCGTCGATCCCGACGGTTACACCGTGCAGGTCGAAGGGCAGGGGCCCCTGCCCGTGAGCGATGCCGCCGCAGCCTCCTGGTCCGAGCTGGATGCCGGCCCCTACCAGGTGAGCCTCCTGGGCCTGGCGGATCACTGCTGGATCCCTGGCGAGAGCGCGATGTCCGTGGAGGTAGTCGCCGCGGAGTCGACGCACGTCAGCTTCGGCATCGCCTGTCCCCCGTTTCACGATCACATTGCGTTCGGGAGCAGCCGCGATGGCGACGGCGATCTCTGGGTGATGCGAAGCAACGGCACGGGCCTGGTCAACCTCACACCCGGGGCCTTCGGGGGTAACGATCCCTCGTGGTCACCGGACGCCCGCCGGATTGCGTTCACGGGGGGACCGCCCGACGGCATATGGGTACTCGAGATGGACGGTTCGGCCCCCGTGTGGATCGGCGACGGCCTATCGCCCCAGTGGTCGCCGGACGGAAACCGGATCCTGTTCATGGGAACCCCGTTGGGGACCGGCGTGATGGACGCGGACGGATCCAACCCGACTCAAGTGGTCGAAACCTGGTGCGAGTCGCCGCAGTGGTCACCAGATGGACTCCAGGTGGCGTTCGCGTCCGGGCAGGACTGCGGAGAGGGCGATCCCGACTTCAGCAAGTCCATATACGTTGCTAACCTCGATGGATCGGAGCAGCAGCGCGTCTCTCCGGGAGCCACTCCGGAGCGGTACGACGTCGAGCCTGCCTGGTTTCCGGGCACGCGGATTGCTTTCACAGGGTGGGCCGACGGACTGACGGCCGCCGACATCTACTCGATCGTACCGGATGGGTCCGATCTCCGTCGCCTCACTCACTCGGAGCGCGGCGAGTATGCGTACGAGGCGCAGTGGTCGCCCGACGGCGAGTGGATCGTCTTCTCCCATAACCCGGGCGAGGGGAGCCGCCAGATCTGCATCGTCCGAGCCGACGGATCGGGCTACCAATGCCTCACGGACGGACCGTACTACCACGGCTATCCCAGCTGGTCTGCCGGCCCGTAACGCATCCAACTCCCCTTTTTTCCAGCTTTCCGGCACGTGAGTTGCTTCCTATGTTCGGGATGCACCCCTGGCGGGAGCTCCCGCGCAACTCGGCGCGGGACATGGGGGTACGGACAGGCCGGCGCACAAACGGAAGGACCAGGTGGCTTCGGACCCGACCCAGATCGAGACGCGCGAGGAAACGCCCCCCGAGGGGGACTGGGCGCGGTCCATCCTGCCGCCGGAGTTCATGGAGGCGATCGCGGGCTCCGAGCACCGCCTCGACCTGGAGCTGCTGGCCCTGGCCTTCCAGTACGCGAAGGACAAGCACGAGGGCCAGAAGCGAAGCTCGGGCGAGGACTACATCACGCACTGCGTGCAGGTCGCCACGATCCTCGGCGAGATCCACCGGGACACCGTGAGCATCGCCGCGTCCCTGCTGCACGACGTGGTCGAGGACAGTCGCACGACGGTAGACGAGATCGAGCGCGAATTCGGGAACGAGATCGCCACCATCGTGGACGGCCTGACCAAGATCTCGCGGGTGGAGATCCGCTCGCTCGCGGAGCGCCAGGTCGAGACCTACCGGAAACTCCTGCTCTCGATGGCCCGCGACGCGCGGGTGATCATCGTCAAGCTCGCCGATCGCCTGCACAACATGCGCACGCTCGAGCACCTGAATCCCGACAGCCAGCGCCGCATCGCCCTCGAGACGAGAGACATCTACGCGCCGCTTGCGCACCGCCTGGGAATGGCCCGGGTACGCTGGGAGCTCGAGGACCTGGCCTTCAAGTTCCTGGAGCCCGAGGAGTATCGCGGCGTGGCAGGTACCGTCTCGGACAAGCGCAGCGAACGAGAGAGCCTGATCGCCCAGATGGTGGCGCCGCTCGAAGAAGAGCTGCGAGCTGCCGGGCTCGATTGCCAGGTGGAGGGAAGAGCGAAGCACCTGTGGTCGATCCACCGGAAGATGCAGCGGCGATCCCGGCCCTACGAAGAGATCTACGACGTGCTCGCGGTGCGCGTCATCCTCGCATCCGTGCGGGACTGCTACCACGCCCTCGGAGTGATCCACAACAAGTGGACGCCGCTCACCGAGAGGTTCCACGACTACATCGCCACCCCGAAGTCGAACCTGTACCAGAGCCTGCACACCACGATCTTCGGCCCGGGTGGGCGATTGTACGAGATCCAGCTGCGCACCGAGGAGATGCACCGGACGGCGGAGCTCGGCATCGCCGCGCACTGGCGGTACAAGGAGAGTCGGGAAGGGGACGAGGTCGACGAGAAGCTTACCTGGTTCCGGCAGGTCCTGGAGTGGCAGCAGGAAACGCGCGAGCCCGAGGAGTTCCTGGAGTTCCTCAAGATCGACCTGTTCCAGGATGAGATCTTTGTGTTCACGCCCGCCGGTGACGTGAAACAGCTCCCGAAAGGCGCGACGCCGATCGATTTCGCGTATGCGGTGCACACGGAGGTCGGGACGCGGTGCTCCGGGGCCAAGGTGAACGGACGGATCGTGCCGCTGTCCCGCGCGCTCAGGAACGGGGACACGGTGGAGATCCTGACGTCGGACTCGCAGACGCCGTCCCGCGACTGGCTCGGCTTCGTCCAGACGAGCCGGGCCCGGCATCGCATCCGCCAGTGGATTCGCAGGGAGGAGTACGACTCGTCCGTGCGGCTGGGTCGAGAGATCCTGTCGCGTGAATGGAGGAAGAAGCGGCTCAAGCCGACGGAAGATCAGATAACGAGCGCGGCGAGCAGCCTGGGCACGGTCGACGGGACGAACGGATTGTATGCCGCCGTGGGTCGCGGCGACCTCGGGATGACCAAAGTCATGCGGGCCGTCTTCCCTGAGGAGGTGGCCGAGCGCGAGAAACAGGACCATCCGCTCTCGAAGTTCGTGAAGAAGGTGTGGCGCGAGCCCAAGGGAGTGCGGATCCAGGGGATGGACAACCTGATGGTCCGGTATTCCCAGTGCTGCCAGCCGGTGCCCGGAGACGAGGTGGTCGGCTACATCACCGTGGGCCGCGGGATCTCCATCCACCGGCGCGACTGTCCGAACGTGCTGAACCTGCCGGATCTTCCCGAACGGCGGATCCTGATCGACTGGGACGACGACGGCTCGCAGCGCTTCCTGGTCCGAATCGTCATGGAGGGCACCGACCGGCACGGACTGTTCGCCGACATTGCGCGCTCGATCAGCGATACGGGGACCAACATCCAGTCCGCCGACATTCGCTCCACCGAAGGCGGTATGACGGGTCAGTTCGTGGTGGAGGTCGAGAACCTGGCGCACTTGAAGAAGGTGGTGCGCCAGATCCGTCGGGTGAAGGGCGTGCTCTCGGTAGAGCGCAAGGAGAGCTTCGGCGACAGCGACCTCACGCTCGAGGTCTGAACCCCGGCTCTATTTTCCAGACAGACTGGCGATCTCGGCGTCGATTTCGGCTATCTGGCCTTCGATCTCGGCCATGAAGTCCATGGACACCTGGGAACCCGGGTCCATCCGCAGCATGGCGGCCGCGACGCTGTCCCTGAGGGCGCCGAAGGCCTCCATGACCACGGGGTCCTGGAACGCCCGGTCGATCACGGGGCGCAACGCGCGCTCCGTCTCGGCGAGGTCGCTGGCCAGCTGAGCCCTCTCCTCGGGGCCAAGCCTCGGATCGTCCTGGCCCTGCTGCAGAAGCACGGGGGTAGAGAGCTGCTGAAGCTCGCGGCCCACGACTTCCGCCCTGTCCAGCAGCGCGACCGCTTCCGGGTCGTCCCTCCGGACCACAACTCTGAGGCGGGTGTTGAAGGTGTCCTGGGCCGCCTGGACTCCCTCTTCCTGCAGGGCTCGGACCTGTAGGCCGCGGATAGCGTTCTGCGTCGAACTGAACTGCATCAGGAGGGTCCGGCGCTGGCCCTGGAGCTCCGCGAGGCGCGCCTCTCGCTCGGACGTCCCGTCAGAGCAACCCGCCGTCGCGGCAGCCACGGCCGCGAGCACGAGCGTCGTCTTGAGATGTCGGTTCATCCGGCCTCCTCTCGGCGCCCCTTGTACGAGCGGTAGCGAGGCCGCAACGTGATCGGCGCGGTGCCCTTCGTCAAGGAGTCGAATGCACGCCGGGGCCCGCCTTGTTCTGCTCATTCAGGGGAGTTACGTGACCGCGGACCGTTTCCATCTCGAGCTGCCTTTCGATCCCACGGGCGACCAGCCCGAGGCGATCCACAACCTGGCCGAGGGCGTCCGGCGGGGCGAGCGGTGGCAGACGCTCCTCGGGGTGACCGGGAGCGGCAAGACGGTCACCATGGCCGGGGTGATTCAGGAAACGGGCCTCCCCACGCTGGTCATGAGCCACAACAAGACCCTGGCCGCCCAGCTGTACGGGGAGCTCAAGCAGTTCTTCCCCCGGAACGCGGTCGAGTACTTCATCTCCTACTACGACTACTATCAGCCAGAGGCGTACGTGCCGACGACGGACACGTACATCGAGAAGGATGCCTCGATCAACGAGGACATCGATCGCCTCAGGCTTCGAGCGACCTCCTCCCTCATGGAGCGGAGCGACGTGATCGTGGTGGCATCCGTCTCCGCCATCTACGGCCTCGGCGACCCCCGTTCCTATCGCTCCCAGATGTTGACCGTGGAGGTCGGCCAGAACATCGGCCGCCGCGACATCCTGGCCGGCCTGGTCCAGATTCAATACGGTCGGAACGACATCGACTTCCGGCGCGGCACGTTTCGGGTCCGTGGAGACGTGATCGAGGTCCTCCCGGCGTACGAGGAACAGGCGGTGCGCATCGAGCTGTTCGGCGACGAGGTCGAGCGCATCACCAAGATCGACCCCCTGACCGGCAAGGCGATCGCCCCGCTCCAGCGCACGGCGGTCTTTCCCGCAACGCACTATGCGGTGGACCCGGCCCGCCTGGAGCGAGCCATCGACGGGATCCTCACGGAGCTCGAGGCCCGCCTCATGGACCTCCGCACCGACGGTCGGCTCCTGGAGGCTCAGCGACTCGAGCAGAGGACCCGGTTCGACGTGGAGATGCTGCGCGAGATCGGGGTGTGCCAGGGAATCGAGAACTACTCCCGGTACTTCGATGGCCGGGAGCCGGGCGAGCGACCGTTCTGCCTGCTCGACTACTTCCCCGAGGACTTTCTCGTGGTAGTGGACGAATCGCACGTGACGGTCCCGCAGATCGGCGCCATGTACAAGGGAGATCGCAGCCGGAAGACGACGCTGGTGGAATTCGGGTTCCGGCTGCCCTCGGCGCTCGACAACCGCCCCCTGGACTTCGAGGAGTGGGAGTCGATCGTGCCCGCGGTCCTGTTCGTCAGCGCGACCCCGGGGGATCACGAGCTGCGCCGCTCGGAAGGCGTGGTGGTGGAGCAGCTCATCCGGCCCACTGGCCTGCTGGATCCCGCTGTGGAGATCCGCCCGGTATCCGGCCAGGTGGACGACCTGCTGGAGGAGATTCGTGTCCGTACGGCCCGCTCCGAGCGGATCCTGGTGACGACGCTCACGAAGCGCATGGCGGAGGACCTCTCCGAGTACCTGGCGGCGCGGGGCGTCCGGGTGCGCTACCTGCACAGCGACATCCACACGATTGAACGGGTCGAGATACTGCGCGAACTTCGCCTGGGGATATTCGATGTGCTCGTCGGCATCAACCTCCTCCGGGAGGGATTGGACCTCCCGGAGGTATCTCTCGTGGCGATCCTGGACGCGGACAAGGAAGGTTTCCTCCGGTCCGACACGTCGCTCATCCAGACCATCGGCCGGGCGGCCCGGAACGCGGAAGGGAAGGCTGTGATGTACGCCGACCGCATCACCGGTTCCATGGAGCGCGCCATCGGCGAGACCGATCGGCGCCGGGCGGTACAGGCCGAGTACAACGAGAAGCACGGGATTGTGCCGCGCTCGATCGTGAAATCGGTGGAGCAGATCCGTTTCACGACGTCGGTGGCGGACGCCCGGGTGGCTGAGCCGGAGGCTTCCGCCGGGAGGTACGGGGGCGTCGATCCCGCGGAGCTCGCGCACCAGCTCGAAAACGAGATGAAGCAGGCTGCGCAGGCGCTGGACTTCGAGCGCGCGGCTCGACTGCGAGACGAGCTCTTCGAGGTGAGGGCCGCGATCGAGACCGGCTCGCGCCGGTCGCAGGGGAGGCGACACCGGTGAGCGCGGCCACGGGCGCCTTCGACCTGACCGAGCCCGCCCTCGAGTCCTGGGGCCACGCCGTGGGTCGGGCCGCGGCGGAGAGTTCCGTGTTCGTTTGCCTTTACGGCGAGCTGGGTGCCGGCAAGTCCACGCTGGCACGGGCGGCGTGCCGGGGAGCGGGCGTCACGGGCCCCGTTCCGAGTCCCACCTTCACCCTGGTAAACCAGTATCGAAGTGAGGCCGGGGTCGTCATCCAGCACTCGGACCTGTACCGCATCGATTCCGGGGAAGCGCTTCGGGACATGGGGTGGGAGGATCTCTTGTGGGCGGAGGGCCCGGTCTTCGTCGAATGGGCCGACCGCGCCGAGGGCTACCTGCCGGCGGACCGGTGGGACGTACATCTGGGCTTCGTACCCGACCCGTCCATGCGACGCGTCGTTCCATCCGTGCGCGGGGTGGCGCCTCTCATCCCGGAGCCCGAGCAGGGGAGCCGCTGATGCTCATGCTCGCGCTGGACACCAGCACCCCCCAGGGAAGCGTCGGCATCGGCCGGGAAGGCCGGGTTCTGGCGGAGTCGGTCCTCTCCGTTCGCGCGACGCACTCGGAGGTGGTGCTACCTGAAATCGACCGCCTCCTCCGCGAGTGCGGGTGCGAGCCCTCGGATCTCCAGGCGGTCGTCGTAGGCGGAGGGCCGGGCTCGTTTACGGGCGTGCGGATCGCGGCTGCCCTGGCCAAGGGCATGTGCCACGCGGGGGGGCTGGACCTGTTCTCGTTCTCCAGCCTGGCGGCGGTTGCCGTCGGAGCCGGCTGCAGCGGACCCGTGTGCGCGATGTTCGACGCCCGGCGCGGGCAGGTGTATGCCGCGGGGTACCGGGTGGGCGAGGGAATCGAGGAGCTGTTTCCTCCCTGGGCGGCTCCGGTCGAGGATGTGCTCGCGGATCTGGACCAGCCGGCCGACTGGTGCTTCTGTGGAGACGGCGTCGGGGCGTCCCGCGAATTGATCCTCGCGGCCGGTGGCCGCGCGATGGCGGACGACCGCTGGGTGCCCCGGGCCTCCTCCCTGATCTGGCTCGCCGCGGTTGCTCCTGATCTGGGGCGCGTCGTGGACCCGGGAATCTGGGAGCCCGGCTACGTGCGGCTTCCGGCGGCGCAGCGCGGCCCGGCGGGGACGACGTGAACGCGGAGTCACCCCTGGACCACGTCACGGTGCGATTCATGCGGCCGGACGACCTGCCCAGCGTGATGGTGATCGAGCGCCGCTCATTCACGGCCCCGTGGGAGGAAGCCACGTTCCGCGGTCTCATGCGTCGCCCCAGCGCCGCCCTCCTCGTGGCCGAGCGCGAGAGCGAAGTCGTCGGGTACTCGGTCACCTGGTTCGCAGGGGACGAAGCGGAGCTGGGGGACATCGCCGTACTGCCGGAATCGAGGGGACTCGGCCTCGGACGGCTCCTCCTGGACGAGAGCATCGTCGCCGCCCGGAAGCGGGGAACGAGAATACTGTACCTGGAGGTTCGAGAGGCCAACCGCGCGGCACGTGACCTCTACCGATCGGCGGGTTTCGAAGTGGCCGGGGTGCGCAAACAGTACTACAAGGAACCGGTCGAGGATGCGATCGTGATGAGACTGGAGCTCGACCGTAGGGTGCGTTGACACGCCGAGTAGCGGTCGTCTAGTTTCACTGGGTGGTCCGCCCACTGCGGGCGTTTGGCGTTTACAGATGCGTAAAACATTACGTGACAAGAGGATATGATGGCTCGCTCTCTCAACAAGATCATGCTTATCGGTAACCTCGGCCGGGACCCGGAAGTCAGGGTCACGAATTCCGGCACGCGGGTTGCCTCACTGTCCGTCGCGACCAGCCGGGAGTGGACGGACCGGAACGGTCAGCGGCAGGAGAAGACCGAGTGGCACAGGGTGTCCTGCTGGGACAAGCTCGCCGAAGTGTGCGAGCGCTACCTGTCGAAAGGCGACCGCGTCTACATCGAAGGCAGCGTGGAGTACCGACAGAGCGAGCAGGACGGCCAGGTCCGTTACTTCACGGACGTCAGGGCGCGCGAAATGATCATGCTGGGCGGCCGGGGAGAGCGTTCGGATTCGATGGCCGGCCCGGCTACACAGCGTTCGGCGGGATCAACTGTGTCGGACTTCTCCAACGACGCGTTGGCCGGAGAAGACGACCTGCCCTTCTGAGGAGGCAGTTCATGAACGGGGCGATCCGAGGCCTCACAGCGGCTGCGGCGGTTCTCATGTTCGCCGCCCCTGCGTGGGCCCAGGAGACAGGCCGGGCGCACGAAGTACGAACCGGTGAGACTCTCTGGGAGCTTGCGTCCCGGTACCTGGCGGATCCCTTCCGCTGGCCCGAGATTTTCGAGTTGAACGTGCGTGTCATCGAGGACCCGCACTGGATCTACCCGGGCGAGAGGCTCCGCCTGCCGGGCACGGACGCAGAGACGGCAGCCATGGCCGGAGCCCGTGCGGAGACGCGGGGCGCCGACGCTGCCGGACGTCCCGGACGTGAAGGGGCGCGCGAGCGGACGCAGGCGGAGCAGGAAGGCGATGCCCGCAGGTCGTTCGGTGAGTCGGGCCAGTTCCCCGACGGATCGGTCTTCCGCGCCGACCCCAGCGCCCCATCTTATGGCCAGCTCTCGATCGCAGAGACCGAGCCCCGTCCGGTCGTATCGGTGAGTGACTTCTACAGCGCCCCGATTCTGGCCGACCGGAACACGTTCCTCCTGTCCGGGACGACGCACCGGGTAGTCGCCGAGGCACATCCGTCGATCCGGCTGCCGCGGGCGGCCCGGCTCAATGACGAGGTCGTGCTCTACCTGACGGGTGCCCAGGCCGAGGTGGGGGACTACCTCAAGGCGGTTCAGTGGGGCCGATCCATGGGAGATGACGGGCATGTCCTTAGAACGGTTGGCGCGGTCCAGGTGACCCGCACCTTCCAATCCCCTGACAGCGTCCGCGGCGTGGTGACGCATATCTTCGGTGACTACCGGGTGGGTGATCCGGTGGTGCTGGCCGAGGAGTACACGATCGTGCCCGGCGTAGAGGCGGAGGCGGAGCCCGAGTTCGACGGAGTCGTGGGCACGGTCCTCGGATTCACCGAGGACCAAATCCTGCTCGGGACGGGTGAGCGCCTGTTCATCGATATCGGGGCGGCGGACGGTGTGCAAGTCGGCGATGTCTTCGCGGTGTTTTCCGCGAACGAGCAGGCGGCCGAGACCGCGCTCGTCGAGGATCGCCTGACAACGGTTCGCGTGATCCACGTGTCCGAGAGTACGGCGACCGCGCGGGTGACCCAGGTTCGCGACGCCGGCATGCGGCCCGGCGTGTCCGTCCGGCGCATCGAGCGGATGCCGGGTTAGCGAGCAGCCCGAGAGCGCTCCGGAAGTGAAGCGTCCCGCCGATCGACGGGGCGCTTTCTTCATCGGGATCGTGCGTCTTTCGGCGGATGGCGGGCGCAAATAGCTTGGCCGCGGCGCACGAGCGGGCTGCAGCGGGCCGCTCCAGCGAAGCCATTTAGAAAAGTGGAGAAGATGCCGAGACTCGGACGGAAGATACTGGTCACCGGCGGAGCGGGATTCATCGGGTCGCACGTGTGCGACGCGTTCACCGCCGCGGGCTGGGCTGCAACGGCGCTGGATGACCTTAGCTCCGGCAAGGTGGAGAACCTGTCGGATGGGGTGCCCCTCGTCGTGGCGGACATCCGGTCGCCGGAGGCCGCCGAGCTGGTGCGGACGGGCGGGTTCGACGTCGTCTGCCACCACGCGGCGCAGGTCGACGTGCGGATCTCGGTGGATCGGCCGGACCATGATGCGGACATCAACATCATGGGGCTCCTCAACCTGCTCGAGGCGGCGGTCGCCGGCGAAGTTCGCAGGTTCGTCTTCGTCTCGTCCGGAGGCGTCGTGTATGGCGAACCCGAGGACCTTCCGGTCGGAGAGCTGGCGCCAAAGCAGCCCCTCTCGCCCTACGGGGTGAGCAAGCTGACCGGAGAGCACTACCTGTACTTCTACCGGCAGATCCATGGGCTCGAAGGGGTCTCGCTCAGGTACTCCAACGTCTTCGGACCGCGGCAGGATCCGCACGGGGAAGCCGGGGTGGTCGCCATCTTCGGGCGCAGCGTGCTGGAGGACCGATCACTCACGGTATACGGCGACGGGGAACAGACACGCGACTACGTGTATGTGGGAGACGTGGCGCAGGCGAACATCCTGGCCGCCGAGGTGGATATCTCGGGATCGGACACCATGGACGATGTCGCCTTCAACGTCGGAACGGGAACGGAAACCAGTGTGAACGAGCTAGCGAGTGCGGTGATGAGAGTCGCCGGCAAGGAGTTACCGGTGGAGCGACGGCCGGCACGCCCGGGCGAACTCCAGCGCAGCTGCCTGGACTCGAGCAAGTTGAAGCGCCTTGGCTGGAAGCCGGCCGGCAACCTGGACGCCGGACTTGCCTCGACCTACTCGTGGATTGCCGGGGGCGGCCGATGACGCTGCTCTCGCTGAGTCCGGCGATCCAGCAGGCCAACACCATCGCCTCGAGTCCCTGGGATCTGATCCTCGGAGCCACGCCGGTCACGAAAGTCATCCTCATCCTCCTCGCTGCGTTCTCGCTCTTTTCCTGGGTCATGATCTTCTGGAAGTGGTCCGAATTCAAGAAGATGCGTGAGTCCGGCGACACGTTCGTCGCGGGTATGGAATCGGCGGCCGGGTTGCGGGACGTGTACCAGACGCTGACGCGCCTCGAGGAGTCCCCGTACACACGGGTCTTCCGCCGCGGGGTGAACTTCTTCACCGAGCTCCGCCCGACGGCGCTGCGGGATGATGGACATGACGCTCCGGGCCTGTCGTCGGCGCAGCTGGACGCCCTGCGCCTGGTGCTCGGGAAGGAGCTCGCGGAGGAGCGGGACGACCTTGCGCATGGACTCCCGTGGCTTGCGATCATCGGCTCGGTCAGCCCCCTGATGGGCCTGATGGGCACCGTCGTTGGGGTGATGAACTCGTTCATCGGCATCACGTCGCAGGGATCCGCCAACATCGCGGCGGTTGCCCCCGGGATCGCGGAGGCCCTGGTCACCACCGTGGTGGGCCTCGCCGTCGCGATCCCCGCCGTGATCGCCTACAACCACTACGCGGCCAAGCTGGGCCTGTTCACGGGCGAGCTCGAAGGCTTCGCGAGCGAGTTCATCGGCACCCTCGCGAGAGAGGGCCGCGTATGATCGGTGGGCGCCTGGGCGGCGGTCCCGAGAACGGTCTGCCCGTGCGGGCCGAGATCAACGTCACGAGTCTTGTGGACGTGGCGTTCACCCTGCTGGTGATCTTCATGATCACGGCGCCCATCCTCCAGGGCGGCGTCGAGGTCGCAGTGCCCAAAGCCCCCTCCGCTCCGCTGCAGGTGTCCGAAGGCCTCGTGATCACCGTCGATCGCGACGGCCAGATCTACGTGGACGACGATGTGTTCACTCGGGACGAGTTCGCGGCCACCATCGTGCAGATGGTGGAGCGCCGCGGAGGGCCGACCGTGTACGTAAAAGGGGACCGTGACGTCCCTTACGGCTCCGTGCTCTGGGTGATCGGTCGGCTGAAGGAGTCCGACATCGATGCGGTGAGCCTCATCGCCGAGCCGGACAACGATCGATGAGCGGCTCCGTCGGGACGGAGAGGGCGTGAGCGCGGCGCGCGAACGGCATCGGATGCCGCCAGGGGCGCTGATCGCTTCGACGATACTTCATGCCGTCGTCGGCCTGACGCTGGCCGCGGCCGGCGCCTATATGGCCCCCCGCACCCTGCCGGCGCAGACGTTTCGCGTACACCTGGTGGCGGCAGCCGACGAGACGGCGCCCATGCGGTTGAAGCCGCAGCCCGCCAAGGTGGCCGAGGAGGAGAACCGCCCGCCGCCGCCGGAGCCCACTCCGGATCCGAAACCGCGCACGGAGGTGCCCACCGTAGTAGAGCAGCCTCCTCCCGTCGAGCCGTCCAAGGAGCCCGCGCGCGGACCCGAGGAGGGCAACGACCCGATCAACGTGCACCTCGAGGGGGCGGCGTTCGTCGACCCGCAGTACCTGGAGAACATTATCCTCCAGGTTCACCGCTACTGGCGGCCTCCCACGGGGAACCGCAACCTGCGCGCCGAGGTGGTGTTCACGATCGAGCAGGACGGCTCGACCAGCGACATCGAGTGGGTCCAGCGGTCGGGAGATCTCGCGTTCGACCTGGAGGCGCACGGCGCCGTGGAAGCAGCCGGCAGGGCCCGCGCGTTCGGTCCGTTGCCGGCGGCGTGGCCGCGGGACCAGTTGAGAGTGTCTTTCTTCTTCGATCCAGCTTCTCTGTGAGGTGAGCCGAGTGATGACGGGACGGAAGCTAACGATAGTGGGGTGGGCGGCTATAACCTGCCTGCTACTCCCCGTCGCTGAGGCACGGGCGCAGGACCCGGGCGACGTTCGCGTCGGAATCACGTACACACCGGGCTATCTGCCTGGCCTGGTGATGACACCGGTGGAGGCGGAGGGCGCGCTAGCCGGCGCCGCGGCCCGGGTGGACAGCATCCTCCGGCGTGACCTCGATTATGCCGACCGCTTCGAGATCATTGCCGTCCCGGAGGACCTCCCTATGGAAGGCCCGGTCAACTACGGGCTGTGGAATCAGCTCGGAGCGGTGTGGCTCGTGGTCTCCGAGCTCACGGGAACGCCCGACGCTCCCATTCTCCGGGTGAGCCTTCACGACGTGGTGTTTTCCGAGCTCAAGGAGGTCAAGGCTTTCTCGGTCCCGCGGCCCTCGAGCTCTGACTTCCGTATGGCCGTGCACCGCGTGTCGGACGAAGTGGTGACGTGGGCCACGGGGGAGCCGGGCATCGCGGCGACCCGCATCGTATTCCGGCGCATGGTGACGCCGACCGCTTCCGACCTGTTCATGATCGACAGTGACGGTTTCGGTCTCCGCCGGCTGACGCAGGAGGCCGCGACCAACGACAGCTCCATCCTCATGTCGCCGGAGCTGCACCCGAGCGGCCGGTACGTAGTGTACACCTCTTTCCGGTCGGGCTGGCCGGTGATATACGAGATGGACCTCGTAACCGGCGCCGAGCAGGTGATCTCCGACATCGGGCGCGTGAACGTCACACCGGTCTACTCGCCGGACGGACGGCGCATCCTGTTCGGACGAACGCAGGACGATCATACCGAGCTGTTCGAGATTCAGCGCGACCCTCTGTGCTGCACGCGGCGGGTGACCTACACATCGACGGGCGAGACTCTGGGCGGGGCCTATTCGCCCGATGGAAGCCAGCTCGCGATAACCTCGACGCCGCTCGGAAACCCGCAGATCTACGTGCTCGACTTGCAGCGGGGAGGAGATCCCGCGATCGTGAGCCGGTACGTGTTCGGCGAGCGCGGATATGCCACGTCACCGCACTGGTCACCGCGCGGCGACCGCATCGCCTACCATACCTGGGTCGACAGCTGGTTCCAGATCGTGACCGTGAATCCGGACGGCTCGGATCGCAGGGTCCTCACGTCCCGGGGAAGCAACGAAGATCCGAGCTGGGCCCCCGACGGCCGGCACCTGGTGTTCGCCGGTACGCTGCGTGGCTACTACGCCCTGTGGGTGCTCGACACGGTGAGCGGGAGACTCCGGTCGATCACGGTCAACCAGGTGGACCAGCTGCCGCACTGGTCGGCTTCCTTGAACCCTGGCTCCTGATCGCGTAAATGAAGGCTCCGCACGGGTTGGCAAGCGCGTGCGAGCAGTATACAATACAGCGGTTCCAACAGAACCGTCACGACCGTCACGACCGTACGAGATCCGACATCCCGATCCGGGAGTTCGCGACTCACTGAAAAGGAGCGTCAAGATGCGTCTCAATGGTTGGATCGCAGCTCTCCTGGTTTTCGCCGCCGTGGGAGTTGCGGCCTGCGGAGGGAATCCGGCACCCGAGCCCCCGCCGGTGGTGGCCGAGACCGTGCCCGAGCCCGACGCGGACAGCCTCGCAGCCGTGCGAGCCGCGGAGCGTGAGGCCGCAGCCGCCAGGCTGTGCAGTGAAGCCGCGTCCGCGATGGCGGCCGGCAACTACGATCGTGCCCGCGGCCTGTACGAGCAGGCGCAGCGCGACTACAGCGGCACCGAGTGCGCGAACACGGCCGGCGGCCAGATCGCCCTGATCGACGCGATCATGGTGATCCGCGAGCGGGTGCACTTCGACTTCGACAAGTACAACATTCGGGACGACGCAGCGGCGGTCCTCGCGGTGAAGGCCGAGGTCCTGCAGCAGTACCCGGGTGTGAAGCTCACGATCGAAGGGCACTGCGACGAGCGTGGCTCCATCGAGTACAACCTGGCGCTCGGTCAGAGGCGTGCGGACTCGACGGTGAAGTACCTGGTGAGCCTGGGCCTCTCGGAGGACATGTTCAACACGGTGAGCTACGGCAAGGAGCGGCCGATCGCTCAGGGATCCGATGAGGATGCCTGGCAGATTAACCGGCGCTCCGAGTTCGTGATCGAGAATATGGACGCTATGTGATTCGCGGAGTTTTCGTAGCCGCATCCTTAACCCTTCTGGGCGCCGGATGCGCCATGAAGAGCGACGTGGCCGATCTGGAATCCACGTTGCAGGCGCAGATGCAGGCGGAGAGCGCCCAGAGGGACAGCCTGATGACGGAGATCAGGCAGCTCAGATCGGTGCTGCTGGACAGCCTCAACGTCCAGCAGCGCCGTGACATTACGGGCCGTGTTGACCTTCAGCGACAGATCGAGGACCTGTCGATCGCGGTCACGCAGCTGACGGCTCTGACCGGCGAGACGCAGCGCCAGTTGGCGCTGCTGCAGGAGTCCGGATCGGGCCTGCCGGGCGCCGCCGCGGCGGCGGGAGCGGCCGGAGCGGCCCTTGCCGCCGGAGACGGCGGCGATTCGCCCGTAGCAACTGAAGGACAGCCCGAGGCGCTGTACGAAGCGGCTCTCAGGCAGTTCCGGCGGGGGTCCTATGAGACGGCCCGCGCCGGCCTCGACCAGTTCCTGGAACAGTATCCCGGTCACGATCTCGCCCCGGACGCTCAGTACTTCCGGGCGGAGACGTTCGCGGAGGCCGATGAGCTGGAGGAGGCGCTGGAGGAATACGCGCGCGTGATGGAGCTGTATCCCAACGCGCGGCGTGCGCCTACGGCGCTGTACAAGAGCGGGCTGATCGAGTTGCAGCGTGGCAACACGGACGATGCCCGCACCTTCTTCCAGCGAGTCGTTCAGGGCTATCCCGACAGCGACGAATTCGACCTCGCGGAACGGGAGCTGACCAGGCTCGGAAACTGAGCCTGCCGGCCCGGGGTTTGCGTCCCAGCGCGGGTTGCCGAACCCGGACGAGGAGGACGCTTGCGCTGCCCCACCTGTGATCACATCGAAGATCGCGTCGTAGACTCGCGGCTCAGTCGCGGTGGCCGCGCCATTCGGCGTCGCCGGGAGTGCATCGCGTGCGGTGCGCGGTTCACCACATACGAGCTCGTCGAGAAGGAGCCCCTCACCGTCCGCAAGTCCTCGGGCGCCATCGAGCCCTACGATCGGCAGAAACTCCTGCGCAGCATCCGTATCGCGTGTGCCAAGCGCCCGGTCTCGCTTACTGAGATCGAGGGCCTCGTGGATTCGATCGAGGAGGAGCTGGACGCGTCGGACGAGCGCGAGGTCAGCAGTCAGGCGGTGGGGGAGCTCGTGATGCGGCAGCTGCAGGGCACGGACCAGGTGGCCTACGTCCGCTTCGCGTCGGTCTACCGGAACTTCCAGGATACGACGGAGTTCATGGAGGAAGTGCACGAGCTGGTTTCGCGCGCGCGCTATCGGGCCCGCGGCCAGCAGGAGCTCTTCGACGCTCAGGACGAAACGGGCGATTAGCCGAATGGCGGGCGACCAGGGCGAGATGCCCTTTCTCGATCACCTGGAGGAACTGCGCCGGCGCGTGATCTGGAGCCTCGTCGCGCTTGTGGCTCTGTCCGTCGTCGGCTTCTTCCTGGTCACCGAGTTCGGCGTGATCGAGATTCTCGAGCGGCCCTTCGACCTCGTTCTCCCGGGAGAGGGCCTGCGGTACACCAGCCCCACCACTCCGGTCGTGATCACCTTCAAGCTGGCCTTTGTGGTCGGGTTCATTCTCGCGCTCCCCGTGATCGCGTACCAGGCCTGGGCCTTCTTCTCGCCGGCACTGTACGATCAGGAGAAGCGGTACATCCTACCGGCGATTTCGGTCGGCTTCGTGCTGTTCCTGGCCGGAATCGCGATGGCGTACTTCCTCGTTCTGCCACTCGGCCTCCGCTTTCTCATAGGCTTCCAGGCGGAGACGCTGACCCCGATCATCACGGTCGATGAGTACCTGCGGTTCGCGACCCGGCTCATCCTCGCCTTCGGGATCATCTTCGAGATGCCGGTCGTACTGGTGCTGCTGAGCTTCCTGGGCATCGTCACCCCGGCCGGGCTCAGGAGGTACCAGAGGCACGCGCTCGTCGCCCTGGCCATCGTCGCAGCCCTCCTCACCCCCGCCGATCTTGGCACGATGTTCATGCTGCTTCTTCCGATGATGCTCCTGTACGAGCTCTCGATCTGGCTGGTGCGCCTCGTCGGAGGCGGCCGCCGCCGGGCAGGGGAGCCCGCTCCGGGTACCTGACGGCCATGCGGTCCGCTTTCTTCGTCCTCGTGGGAGTATGGCTCGTGGCCCTGCCGGGGCTTGCGTCCGCGCAGGAACCGACCCGCACGATCCGGAACCGGGATCAGGCCCAGCAGGGCGACGTTCCTCGCGAATTCGATGTGGATCCGCGCTTCCCGGAGGACACTCTGCTGGCCGTGCCCGCCGATACCATACCGGGAATCGACATCGAAGCCCGCCGGCAGGCGTTGGAATCCGAAGGCTTTCCATCCCGCGACGACATCTTCCGTCAGTTGAAAGACCTGCCCGGGTTCATGGTCTTCGAGTACAGGGGTCTGGAAGTGCGGCTCGACGTAGAGGACGAGCGCATCGGACTCCACGGGGACGCGCAGGTCAACCGCGGACCGGACGTCCTGACGGCGGATACGATCCGGTACCGTGGGAACGTGAAGTTCATGTCCGCTCTGGGGAACATCCAGCTCGTCGGGATGGACCAGAAGGACGTGAAGAGCGATTCCGTCCTCTACTACGACCTGGCCAGCCTGAAGGGAACCGTGTACGGGGCCGAGACGCAGTTCATGCAGGGCGGTACCACGTGGAGGGTGGTGGGCGACGTCATCCCGAAGGCCCAGGACACGGTGTACGCCGCGGAAGGTGCCTTCACCTCGTGTGACGTGGAAGCTCCTCACTATCGTTTCCAGGCCGGCGAGATCAAGCTCGTGAACCAGGACGTGATCGTGGCCTGGCCGGTGGTGCTGTACGTGAGCAACGTACCGGTCTTCTGGCTCCCGTTTTTCGCGCAGGACATCCGGCCGGGGCGGCGCAGCGGGATTCTCCCGCCACGGTTCGGATTCAACGACGTGGTGCAGACCTCGGGCAGCACGAGCCGCAACGTGACGGACTTCGGCTATTACTGGGCCATGAGCGACTATACGGATGTCTCTGCCTCGATCGACTGGTTCAGCGGACAGTACACACGTCTGAACGGCACATTTCGATACCGCTGGCTGAAGAAGTTCATTCGCGGAAGCGTGGCGTACGGGGAGACGTTCAGCGAAACGGGCCGGAACCTGACGATGGGGTGGAACCACGACCAGGAGCTCGGGCTCGCGACCACGCTGCGCGTTTCCGCCCGCTACATCCAGGACACCCGGACGTTCCAGGACCAGACGTACGATCCGCGTCTTCAGACCCAGTCCATCGACTCGGACGCGGGGCTGAACCACAGGTTTTCGTTCGCGAACGTGGCGGTCTCGGCCCGACGGCGTCAGTTCCTGACCAGCGAAAAAACGGAGCTTACGCTGCCCCGGCTCAGCCTGAGCTTCTCTCCCGTGACTCTGTTCGCCGCCCCCAGCTCGCGCGAGGGTCTGTTCAACAACATGACCCTATCGGGCACCGGGAGCTTCAGCCGGAACAGCACGAGCCAGCCCCTGGTCACCGATCGTGCGTCGACCGACGGATCGCTGTCGGGAGGCCTCCGGCTCAAGCAGCTGACCCTGTCGGCAGGCGCCCGATACAACGAGGTGCAGACGACCGAAGAAGACTCCACCGGTATCGAGCTGCCATCGGAGGTGGTGCGGCAGGCAAGCTGGAACGCCGGACTGGACTATCAGGTCAACCTCATCGGGTCGACGACGCTACGTCCGAACCTGCGCTGGAACGGCGGCTATTTCCGCTCTCCGGACACCGGTGGGGACTTCGTCAGCGTGCCCACCCAGATGAGCTTCGGGGCCACCCTGAGTACCGACTTCTTCGGCTTCTACCCCGGATTCGCTGCCTTCAGCAGAGTGCGCCACAAGCTCTCGACCGGCTTCTCCTGGGCCTATTCGCCAGCCGTGTCCGTCGATTCGGCGCGCGCGTCGATCCCCGGCTTCCCGGCAGACTCTGTAAAGGCCCGGCACACGCTTTCCATCAATCTACGACAGACCTTCGAGGCGAAGGTGAAGGGGAGCGAGGCGCCGGCCGATCCCGCAGCCGCGGACCGGGCGCCGCCCCGGATGCCGGCGGTTCCCGGCGACTCGGCCGCGCTGGGGCCCGACTCGGTTGCGGTCGACTCGCTTGGTGCCGAGTCGACCGCGGCGACGACGGACTCGCTGTCCGAGATCGATCTCACCGGACCGCCGCGGATGCCGCCCCGCGACCGGGTCATCTCGCTGCTCGCACTCAACAGCTCCGCGTTGGTATTCGACTTCGAGCGCGCCAAGCTCGGAGAACCGGCGCTCATTTCGCCGACGATCTCAAACAACATCAGCTCGGACCTGCTGCGGGGCCTCACCATCAACATGACGCATCGCCTGTTCGAAGGGACCGGTACCGATCGACGCTTCAAGCCATCGCTACAGCAGATCGCCCTGAGCTTCAGCCTTCGCTCGGGAGCGGGCCTTGGCGACCTGGTCGGACTCGGCAGTAGCGGCGAGCGCACCCCGGCGGAGCGGATCGCCGAGAACAACGTGCGCGAGCCCGATCTGGATGCACGGGCCGGCCTGCGCGAGTTCTATGGTACGGAGCAGGTCGATCCTTTCGCGGGAGGAGGAGGCGGACCGTGGACCCTCAGCCTGAGGTACTCGCTGGTCCGTCCGCAGTCGGTGGGGGGACTCGAAAGCCAGACGGTGGCCGGAACCCTCGTATTTCAGCCGACACCGGGTTGGGCCGTCCGCTGGTCCACCCAGTACAACATCACTTCGGGTGACTTCGGCCAGCAGCTCATCACGCTCGACCGGGATCTCCATCGCTGGCGCGCCTCGTTCCGGTTCGCCCGGTCTCCCAACGGCAACGTGGTGTTTTCCGTGGGAGTCCACCTCACGGACGCGCCCGAGCTCAAGGGCGATTATCAGCAACAGACCAACTGAGCGGCCTCGCCGCCGGCTGGCCGGATTCTTGAACGGGATCGAGCCGGGTATCTGCGGCTGGTTTGCCCGTGCCCGGTTGGACTCGGGTTGTGGAAAACCTCCGCGCGGCCCCAGGAACAGAGCGTGTTCGTTTATCACGGATCGAGCCGACTTCCGGCCGGTTCGCCAGGGCAGTGGGAGCGTCGAACCCGGATGACCAGGCACCACCAACTCAAGAACGAAGCCCGTCGGGCCGAGCAAAAGTCCGATTGGGCGCGTGCGATCGAGCTCTACAAGAGCGTCATCCGGATGGATGAGGATCGCGAGTCGGGGGCCGACGTGGGGGTCTACAATCGGGTCGGCGACCTGTACCTGCGGATGGGCGACATGAAGGCGGCCGTGGAGTACTATGAGCAGGCGGCGGACCTGTACGCGGCCAACGGACTGCATACCTCGGCTATCGCGCTCTGCAACAAGATTTTGCGAATCGCTCCAGACCGGCACGAGGTGTACGGTCGTCTCGCGAAGCTGCACGCATCGACCGGACTGCTCGTCGAGGCCAGGAACGCCTTCCTCAGGTTCTCCGAGCGGATGCAGGAGGCCAATCGGCTCAGCGAAGCCCTGGAGACCGTTCAGGACCTGGTGAGCCTCACCGGTGACGAGGATCTGCGGACGTCTTTCGCCGAGCAGCTGGCCAACGCCGGCCTGACCGCGCAGGCGGTCGCGCAGCTTCGGCTCGTCTACCGCTCCCGCGTTGCCGACGGACGTGGTGCCCAGGAGATCCGTGACCGCATCGTAGCTCTCGACCCGGAGGCCGACCCGATCGTGGAGATCGCGCCGCCTCCGCCGCGTGCCACGCCCACGCCGGAGCCCGCGGTCTCGGAGATCGATCTTCCGGATGCCGGGCCCCCGGCGCCGGCGTCCCCTGATCCTCCGGCCCCGATGGTCGAACCGCATGGTCCCACGGCCGTCTCCGCGGAAGGCCCCGCGGCCGGATCGATCGGCGAGACCGGATTCGAATCCGTCCTTTCCGAATTTCGGTCGCAGGTCCGCGACATCGTGGAGGAATCGGATCACGCCGTCCATTACGACCTGGGCGTCGCATACATGGGGATGGACCTGCTGGACGAGGCCATCGGCGAATTCCAGCTTGCGATGAAGAGCCCCGCGCTCATGCAATCCGCTCATGCCCTCCTTGGGGAGTGCATCCGTGCCCTTGGAGATCCGGTCGCAGACGCCGCCCCGGCCAGGGAGGCGGTCTCGAGCGAGGAGGCCGCGCTGCCTCTCGGCCAGGAGGACGACTTCATGCTGGGTCAGTCCGTGGACCTCGGAGCGCCGCAGCAACCCCCCCCCGAAGCCGCGAGCGACGTCCTGGCCGGCGCTGCGGATAGCGAAGAGGATGAGCTGGCCGAGATGCTCTTTAAGGCTCGCCTGGCCCAGCACCGGGCGCGGACTGCCAGCGAGGCCGGAGAGGCGGATCACGAGGCCCACTTCCAGCTGGGACTGACCTACCAGCGTATGGGGCTACTGACGGAGGCGGTCCGAGATCTGGCCATCGCCCTTCAGGGGCCAGCGGACCTGCGGGAGGAGGCGCTGGAGGCCCTCGGACGGGCCGCCGCTGCGGAAGGGATCGAGGCCACGGCGCTGTGCGAGGCGCTCGTCCTCCTGATCGAGAACGGACGTGAGGAGATCGCCGTGGCGGCGGGGCGCGACTACGTGAGCCGACCCGCCATCCGGGAGGTGGATCGGCAGGCGGTCCTGGAGCTGCTGCCTGCGGAAGAGGATGACGGAGCTTCGGACTCGGCGACGGCCAAGCCCCCGGGCGCCGCCGACACGCTCGCGGAACTGGGAGGAATCTTCGAAGAGCTTGACTCCGTGGCGGGTCAGGAGCTGGATGCGGCGCTCGGCCTCGAAGCCGACGCACCGGCTGCAACCGGGGAGATCGTGGCACCGACGGTACCTCCCGACGGTGACGACGCGGGTGCACTCTTCGGAGAGGCGGAGGGGCTTCGGGCCGCTGGCCGTATGGACGAGGCGGCGTCGCACTATTACCGGGCCCTGGAGCTTTTCGAGAAGAAGCGTGACGCGGTCAACGCCATCCGGACGGTGGACCGCCTTCTGACCCTGCGTCCCGAGGACGTGGTACTGCACCACCAGAAGACCGAGTTCGCGATCATGATGAACGATCGCGAACTCCTCATTTCGGCCTACCTCGACCTCGCGGCATGTCTCCGTCGACAGAACGGCTTCCGGAGTGCCCGTACCGTTTACGGCCGGATTCTGGACCTGGATTCCCAGAACGCCGAGGCCCGAGCGGGAATCGCGGCGGTAGAAGCCGACGAGCTCGCGCGAGAGCGCCGCAGACGGCAGCGAGCTCCTGCCGCCCCCGATCAGGCCACCGCGCAGGCGAACGCGGCGCCATCCTCGCCCGGCGAATTCGACCAGATATTCGACGACCTTCGCGAACCGGAAGAGGAGTCGTCCGGTGTTGCCGCGGAGGACTTCGACTCGCGCTTCGAGCTTGGTGTCGCGTTCCGCCAGATGGAGATGTGGGACGAAGCCGTGCGCGAATTCAAGGCGGCGGCACAGGGCATGGCGGACCCGCTTCCGGCCTATGAGCGCCTGGGCGAATGCCTCATCACTCTTCGGCGCTACGACGAAGCGCGCAGGACTCTCGGCGTGGCCGTGGCTCACCCCGGGGAGGAAGCCGATAAGGTCGGGATCCTTTTCCACCTCGGAGTTGCCCACCTCAGGTCCGGCGACCGCGAGGGAGCCCGTTCGTTCCTGCAGCGGGTGGTACAGATCGACCCGACGCGCGCCGACGCAGCGCAACTGTTGTCGTCCCTTCCCGCGTGACGGTATAATCCGGTCGATCCTGCGTCCGGTGCCGGGCGCACAACGGACGTACCGGGGAGCCTGATGCTCGACGCCGCCATACCAACCCTCGAGGGACTCCAGGAACCCATCGCGCGCCGGCTTGCGAGCGTCCAGGATGAGCTTGCCGCGATGGTGGAGGCGGATTTCGGGGCCGTCAACGAGGTCAACGACTACCTGCTCTCCGCCAGGGGCAAGTTTCTGCGCCCCACCCTCGTCCTCCTGTGCAACGAGGTCGGCGGTCGGCCAGCGCCTGAAGCCGTCCGGCTGGCAGCGGTAGTTGAGCTGATGCACGTTGCGACGCTTGTCCACGACGATGCCGTGGACCACTCGCCCGAGCGCCGGGGGATGCCGACCGTGAACTCGCGGTGGAGCCATCAAGTCGCAGTCATCATGGGGGACTACCTCTACTCGCGTGCGCTGGTGGAGATCACGGGCATGGGTCGCATCGAGGCGGTCCACCTGTTGGCGGATGCTTCGAACCGCATGTCGATCGGGGAGATGAGGCAACTCGCGGCTCATGACGCTCTGGGAGCCACTGAGGACGACTACTACCTGCTGTGCGACCGCAAGACGGCCTCACTGATCAGTGCGGCCTGCGAGTTGGGCGCCATGTATGGTGCGTCGGAGTTCGCCGGAGCCCTGGCCGGATACGGGCGCGACCTGGGCATGACGTTTCAGATCACCGACGATCTCCTGGACTATACGCAGACGGCGGAAGTCACGGGCAAGCCGAGCGGACTGGATCTCAGGGAGCACAAGGTGACGCTCCCTCTGATCGCGGCTCTTCCCGAGCTGAGTCCTGGCGACCGGTCGGCGGTCGAGGACGTCTTCGAGGATCCGCAGCCGTCGGACGAGAAGATCCAGAGCGTCGTCCGGCTCGTTCGCGAGGCCGGAGGTCTGGACTACGCCCGCCAGAAGGCGCGTGATTATGCGGATGCCGCCAAGCTGCGCCTGGCGGATCTTCCTGATGAGCCTGCCGTTCGCATTCTGGATCAAGCCGTGGACTTCGTCGTGGGACGCAGCAAATGACCGTAGACTTTGGCGGAAGGCGGAGACCGTCAGCCAAGAGGGTGACGCTGATCGTAGCCGGCGGCATGATGTTCGGCGCACTACTCACGGAGCTCATGTCGCTGGCGCTGCCGGCGAGCGCGGCGCGGGAGTTCTTCGTCACGACCATCGCGGCCTCGCTCGGGCCGCTCACGATCGACCTCCTGGTCGTCGCCATGACGGTGGGACCGCTGGTCATCCGACTGAACATTCTCAGCGTCGTCGGCATACTATTACTGGCCTGGTTCGCCAAGTCGCTCCTGTGAGCCACTGATACCGGAAGGAAGAGCCATGTTCGGCAATCTCGGGATGTGGGAAATGCTCATCATCCTCTTCATCGTGCTCCTGCTGTTTGGTGCTCGGCGTCTGCCCGAGATCGGCGGATCACTGGGGAAGGGAATCAGGGAGTTCAAGGGCTCCCTGAAGGAGGTGGAAGGTGAGCTGAAGGAAATCCGCGGCTCGGATGCGACCACCTCCGAATCGGAGCAGGAAGAAGTGGAGAAGGAGGCGCAGCCGAGGACCTGAGACCCCCATTGCGAAGAGGCGGGGCGTCCGCCCCGCCTCTCGTCACATCCCGCGCGGCCCCGGTCCTCTACAACCCTGCCGCTGCCGCCCTCTGATTCAGCCGGTCCCGACGATCTACGATGGTGGCGTTTTCCCTCAGGCCTGCGATCCACCTGGTGACGTTCATCTGAGCCGCCTGCATCTGGAGCTGGGACCTGAGTTGCTCCCGCACGGCCACGAATAGCTCGGCGCTCGCCTCCGTACGATCATCGACTCGCAGAACGACCACACCGTCACCCGCATCGAGCGGACCGACGATCTCGCCTTCGGGGGCCGCGAAGGCGGCGCCCACAGCCTCCGTGTCCTGTCCAAGGCCGGCCGCGAACTGGCGCCTTGTAAACGGACCGGCGCTGCCAACGGTCCAACCCAGCTGCCCGGCGGCGTCTTCGAGCGACGTACCGGTCTCGATTGCGGACCAGTCACCGCGAGCGGCCTCGATGGTCGCCTCCCGCCGCATCCGGCGGGCCAGGGTCTCACGGATCTGGTCCCGCACCTCCTCGAACGTGAACGTCCCGCCCGGTGCGCGCGCGGAGACCTCGATCATGTGATAGCCCGAGGCGTTCTGGAAGAACTCGCTGACCTCGTCGAGTGGATTGAGCGGATCGAGAGCCCAGTCCACGGCCACGCCGAGCGCTCCGGCTCCCTGGACGAAGTCGAAACCCTCGGTGACCGTGACCGCGCTGGCGATCGGGACCCCCACCGAATCCGCGGCTACCGCAATACCGTCGATCAGGGCTACGCCCTCGAATTCGTCCATGAGGTCGAACATCTCGTCCTCACCGTCGGGCGACAGCTCGACGGAAAGGAGGATGTGAGACACCGCGACCGAGTCGGCGCTTCGCTCCGTGACCTGCAGCAGGTGGAGCCCCTGCGGAGAGGCTACGGGTTCCGACACCTCTCCCACATCCAGCTCGGCGACGGCTTCCTCGAACACGGGCAGCAACTGACCGGGGCCGAACCGCCCCAGCTGGCCGCCGGTCTCCCTGGTAGCCGCGTCCGAAGACGTTTCTGCGGCCGCCTGCTCGAACGTGACGGATCCTTCGATAACTGCCCCGCGGATGGAGTCCGCGATCGCAAGCACGTACAGGGTGTCGCGAGCACCCGGCGTGGTGGAGAAGCTGACGATGCTGATCGTGGCGCTCGCCGGACGCTCGTAGTCCTCCACGTTCTCCCGGTAGTAGGACCGCAGGTCGGCCTCCGGGACCTCGACCGCGAGGGCCGCGTTCAAAGGAACCGTGGCGAAGGTCACGGTCGCGGCCTCGTTGCGGTCCCTGAATTCCTGCCACAGCGCCGCGTCGCTGATCGCGCCGCCCTGCTGCAGCATCTGGCTGAGACGGGCCCTGGGCAGCGTGGCTCTGTAGTAGGACTCGATCTGAAGGAGGATCTGCTCGTCCACGCTCGGATCCGAGAAGAACTGCTGGTACTTGGCGTAGTCGAATACGCCGTCCGTCATGAAGGCGGGGTACCGCATGAGGTCCGGAGGCGGAGACAGGCGAAACGCCTGCTGGATCTCGGCATCGGTCACCTTGATCCCGAGGCGATCAATCTCCTGCTGAATCAGCACGTCCTGGATGAGCTGATCCCAGGCGAGCCGCTCGACCTGGCGGGTTTCCTCGTCCGTCATGACGACGCCCGGGCGCTGGGCTCTTGCGTTGTTGAGCGCCAGCTCGAGCGTATTGCTCCACTGGACGTACCGGATTTCCTGGCCGTTCACGACCGCGATCACGGGATTCGCTCCAGAGGACGCCTGTGTGTCCCGGCTGTTGACCCAGTCGAGCACCAGCCAGGCCGCGAACGCCACGGCCAGGAAGACCATGATCCACTTCGTGTTCGCCCGAATCGAGCGCATCATCATACGACCACCGACTCCTTCTATGTCCTTAGAACAGGAACGCGATCCAGCCCGGTTTCTTGCCCCCGGCCGGGAGCCCCCGGCCACAAGCCCCATCGCGACGGATGGAAGCCGCGAAACCTATTCCGACAGGCGCAGGCAGGCAACACGATTGAGGCTCTCGTTCGTTGACACTCGGGAACGGCGACAGATACCTTCCTCGGATCCCCCGCCGGGCCAAGTACTCGCCGGCGGCATCCATCGGCAGCGGAGGATCGATGACTCCGGATTCGTCTTCCAACGACGAAATACGGCGGTTCGAGGAGCAGTACGAGCGTCAGCCGGACAGCCTGGTGTTCGCGCGTCTGGCGGACGCGTACCGCAAGGCCGGGAATCCGGAACGAGCTATCTCCATCCTCGAGGAGGGGCTGTCCCGGCACCCGGACTATCCCAGCGGTCACATCGTCCACGCGAGAACGCTCCGCGACCTCGGGCGAGTAGAAGACACGCTGGATTCCTTTCGGCGGGCGCTGGAGCTGGATGCATCAAACCTGGTGGCCATCCGCGAGCTGGCCGGACTCGCGGAGGAGCGCGGCGACGCCGACGAAGCTCGCCACTGGTACGAGCGCCTGATTCAGATCGAGCCGGCGAATAGCGAGTACCGTGCCAAGCTGACGCTCCTGGAATCGGTGGCCGCATCGGGGGATCCCGATTCGAATGCGGAAATCGAGCTGGATGGGCCGTCCGGCTCGAGCGAGTGGTGGGACGACTCTGCCGTGAAACTGGATCCGGATCGCGCATCCTGGGATCTGCCGGCCGATGTCGGGGCCGACTCGGAGAGTGAGGACGACCCGGGCGAACCGGTGACGGAAGAGAATTCGCTCGCCGACGTCCCTGTGCTCGAAATCCCGGATCCCACTGGCCTCCAAACGCCGCAGGAAGATGAGATCCAGGAGCAGAAGCGACCGGAAGACGAGGCTGTCGCGGCCATCTTGAACGGTGACGTGCCGCACACGGTGCGGGCGGAGGACACGTGGTGGTACGAGGAAGCGCCGAGCGCCGAGGAGCCCGAGCCGTCGAAAGATGCGGACCTCCTGACGCGGACGATGGCCGATCTGTATGCGGAGCAGGGACTTCACACCGAGGCCGCCGAGATCTACCGCGAGCTACTCGAGGCGGCCCCCGACGATCCGGGCCTGCTCGAGCGTCTGGAGTCCGTCCGCCAGAAGCTGCACGCTCCTGAGGGCGCCGGTGCGACGGGGTCCGACGTCGATTCGGACACCGGGGCCGAACCGGGCGGTCCGGACGAGCCGCTTCCCATCGGTCGCCCCGCGGGCCCCGCGGTCGCGGACGAGCTGCGCCGGCTCTTGCGACGCGGCGAGGAGCGGGCCGGAGAGCTGCCGGATCCGGAGCCGGCGGGTGCGGCCGATCCCCCGATAGCAGCCGGGCCTGAGCTGGGGCATGGAGGCGAGGCGCTTCCCGAACCGGAGACGACGGAGGAAGAAACCCCGGCTTCGCCGGCGGGCGACGAGCCCACGATGGGAGAATTTGCCCGGGAGTGGCTGCGGGGGCTGGAGTCCGGCTCTTGACCACTTCTGATCTCGCGATCGGGGTGTTGAACGGCCCCAACCTGGACTTGCTCGGTACGCGTGAGCCGGAGCTGTACGGCAGTGTGGGGCTGTCCGGGATCGACTCCGAGCTGGAGGCGCTGGGGGCGGATCTGAGCGCTGCGGTCGAGTCCTTTCAGTCCAATCACGAGGGCGAGCTCGCCGACTGGATTCGAGATGTGGGCCGGCGGAAGGACGGACTTCTGGTCAACGCGGCCGCCTTCACGCATACGAGCGTCGCGCTTCGCGATGCGCTGCTGGCCTGCGGAGTACCTTTCGTTGAGGTGCACCTCACGAATATCTGGGCGCGGGAGCCGTTCAGGCACCGTTCGCTCCTCTCGGACATCGCGGTCGGGGTAGTCAGCGGATTCGGCAAGGAGAGCTACCTGCTCGGCCTGAGGGCGCTCTGCAGCCGCCTGCGCCTGGTCGAGTGAAGTCCGCGGACGCTTGGGATACCCGCGAGTTACGACTCCGTCGGGTCCGCGACCGGCTGCACGAGTCTCGCCTGGACGCGCTACTCGTGAGTCACCTGCCGAGTATCCGGTGGCTATCCGGGTTCACCGGGTCTTCTGCCTTCCTTCTCGTGGAGCCGGGTTCTGCCACGCTGGTTACCGACTTCCGATACCGGACGCAGGTGGACGAAGAACTTGCCGACGGGATCTCCGTCACGATCGCCGAATCCGACTTGTTCGGCGCCGTGGCTCGGTGTCTGGAAGACGGAGGTACCGGTCCTCGTGTCGGCTTCGAGGACCATCACCTGACGGTACGGGATCGGCGAGCGCTGGGTGAGGCTTGTGGCGCCGTGATGTGGGAACCGGCGGGACGGATCGTCGGGGACCTGAGGTCGGCCAAGGACGCCGAAGAGATCGATTCGATCTCCCGGGCGGTCGTTGTCGCCGAGACGGCCCTGTCGGAGGTCGAGGGCCGGATCTCGGAGGGCGTGTCTGAGGCCGAGCTGGCCGCCGAGCTGGTGTACCGCCTCCGGCTCGCGGGCTCCGGGTCGATGCCTTTCGATCCCATCGTGGCATCGGGGCCTCGGAGCGCCCTTCCGCATGCGCAGCCGTCGGAGCGTCGGTTACGCTCCGGCGACCTGGTCCTGCTCGACTTCGGTGCGCGCGTGGACGGATACTGCTCTGACATGACCAGGATGTTCGTGATGGGTCCGCCCGCTGCATGGCAGGTCGAGATCTACTCGGTCGTTCGGGAGGCTGTTGGCCGGGCTACGGCCGAGGCGAAAGCGGGTACGGCAGCCCGGAACGTAGATCGTGCGGCCCGCGCGGTGATCGCGGAGGCAGGCTTCGGGGACCGGTTCGGCCACGGCACGGGCCACGGCGTGGGAATCGAGGTGCACGAGCAGCCCAGCGTGAACGCTCGCTCGCGCGAGACACTGCAAGCCGGAAACGTGGTCACGATCGAGCCCGCGGTGTATCTTCCGGGCCGAGGCGGAGTGCGACTGGAGAACATGGTGGTGACCCGTGATGACGGGGCCACTGTGCTCAACCGGTACCCGCTGGATCTGAAACAGCTGTGAGTGTTGGTGTCCGGCGATGCGCCGTCCAGGTGAGCCGGGGACCTCAAAACGACCACGGGACGAAGTATGGCGGATACATCGAACTTCAGAAACGGTATGGTGATCGAGCTCGAGGGAACGCTGTACCAGATCACTTACTTTCAGCACGTCAAGCCCGGCAAGGGCGGAGCTTTCGTGCGCACCAAGCTCAAGTCCGTGCTTACGGGCGGTGTGGTGGACAAGACGTTCAGGGCCGGTGAGAAAGTCAAGGAAGTGCGTCTGGTGCGGCGACCGATCCAGTACTCGTACACCGACGGTACCCTGTACTACTTCATGGACATGGAGACGTACGAGATGACGCCTCTTTCGGCGGAGATCGTCGGGGAGGATCAGTTGTCGTATCTCGAGGAGAACATGGAGTGTGAAGGCCTGACGCGGGACGGCGCGGTCCTGGCCGTGGAGCTTCCCCAGTTCGTCGAGCTCGAGGTGGTACAGACCGAGCCCGGCCTGAAGGGGGACACGGCGCAGGGAGCCACGAAACCGGCGAAGCTCGGGCCCGGCGCCGTCGTTCAGGTACCTCTCTTCGTCAACCAGGGCGATGTTATCAAGGTGGATCGAACCACGGACAAATACCTGGAACGGGTGACCCGATGATCGACCTCGACTGGATTCGACGTCTGATCGACATGGTGGACGGAGCTGGGATCGACTCTCTCGAGATCTCCCGCTTCGGAACCCGTGTCAGAATAGCCAAATCACCTCCGGTCACGGTCTCAGCGGCCGCTGCGGGGCCGGTGGCATCCCCGGCGAGTGCCGCACCGCCGCCTGCCGCGGCGGCCGTCGCGCCGGCCGCCGCGTCCGAGCCACCTTCCGCGGCGGAGGCGGAGCCTGAAGGGGACTCCAGCCTGGCCGAAGTGACGTCTCCCATGGTCGGCACGTTCTACCGGTCGCCGGCGCCGGACGCTCCTTCGTATGTCGAGGCGGGAGACCGGGTGGAAAAGGGCCAGACGCTCTGCATCCTCGAGGCCATGAAGCTGATGAACGAGCTCGAGGCCGAGGTGTCGGGGACGATACGTGAGATCTGCGTGGAGAACGCGGAACCGGTGGAGTTCGGGCAGGTCCTGTTCCGCATCGACCCGGCCTGAGGTCGTTCGGCGCGTGTTCAAGAAGATCCTGATCGCCAACCGGGGCGAGATCGCCCTGCGGGTCATCCGGGCCTGTCGCGAGCTCGGCATCGGCACCGTGGCTGTGTATTCCGAGGCCGATCGTGATTCCCTCCACGTGAGGTTCTCCGACGAGGACATCTGCATCGGACCGGCGGCCGGTCGCGAGAGCTACCTCAACATTCCCCGGATCGTCGCTGCCGCTGAGATCACCGGTGCCGAAGCCATCCACCCCGGCTACGGTTTCCTCGCAGAGAACGCGGAATTCGCCGAGATCTGTGACCGGAGCGGGATCGTGTTCATCGGCCCCACGGCGGATCAGATCCGGCGCATGGGCGACAAGGCCGAGGCGCGTCGGACCATGATCAAGGCCGGAGTGCCCGTGGTCCCGGGCACGACGGGGGCGGTGGACGACGTAGCCGCAGCGCGTTCCGAGGCGGAGCGAATCGGCTACCCGGTGATCATCAAGGCGGCGGCCGGCGGTGGGGGCAAGGGCATGCGCGTGGCCGAGTCGGCCGGGGTCATCGAGAGCACGTTCACCATGGCCAGGAACGAGGCGGCCGCCGCGTTCAACGACGCTCGCGTGTATATCGAGCGATTCGTGCAACGACCGCGGCACGTCGAGATCCAGGTCCTCGGTGACCAGCACGGAAACCTGGTGCACCTGGGCGAGCGGGACTGCTCCATCCAGCGCCGGCACCAGAAGCTGATCGAGGAGTCTCCGAGCCCCGCGATCACGCCGGAGATGCGGCAGGCGATGGGGGATGCCGCGATCCTCGCCGGGCGCGCGATCGACTACTCCAACGCCGGCACCGTGGAGTTCCTCCTGGACGTGACCGGCGAGTTCTACTTCATGGAGATGAACACGCGGATCCAGGTGGAGCACCCGGTGACCGAGATGGTGACCGGAGTGGATCTCGTGAAGGAACAGATCCGCTCGGCCGCGGGTGAGAGGATCGATGGTCCGCCGACGCTTTCGGGCCACGCGATCGAGTGCCGGATCAACGCCGAGGACCCTGAGCACGACTTCCGGCCCTCGCCCGGGAAGATCACGGCGTTCCATGCGCCGGGGGGGCCGGGGATTCGAATTGACACGCACGTGTACGCCGGCTATTCGGTCCCCCCTTACTACGATTCGCTCCTCGGGAAGCTGATCGCCTACGGAAGCAGTCGTGATGAAGCCCTCGGCCGGGCGTACCAGGCCCTGGAGGAGTTCATCATCGAGGGCGTGAAGACGACGATCCCCTTCCTGCGGGAAGTGCTCCGGCACCCGGATTTCGTGGCCGGAGAATTCGACACGCATTTTCTGGAGCGCTGGCGGGAGGCAGGGTGAGGAAGCGCGTGTCGCCAGCGCCGGGAAGCCGGACCGCGTGAACGAGAGGCAGCGTCGGGAGGCGCTCGGCGTGGGGCTCGTCGCCCTCGGGGTGCTCGTGGCTCTCGCTCTCGTCCCGCAGATGCTCCCCGGACGTGCCGGTTCGGGCAACCTCATTGGGCCGGCAGGCGAGTTCCTGAACACCGGCCTGAACACCGTATTCGGGATATCCTCCGTTCTCGTCGCCCTGCCCGCATTCATATGGGCCCTCTGGGGCTTCGGAATACTCGAGAAGAAGTCGGCCATCCGCTGGTCCGTGCTGGCCGTCGGGGGCATGCTGTTCCTCCCCGCCGCATGGTGGTTCCTGAGCGATGCCTGGGGCGGCAGTGGAACGGGTGCCGGGTGGCTCGGCGCCGCCACTGCCGGGATCCTGGCCCGCGCGTTCGGGACTGTGGGAGCCCAGCTCATCGTCGCCGCTTTCGTGGCCGCCCTGGTCGTGCTCACCCTCGGGGTCTCGCCGCGCCGGGCCGCAGAGGCTGCAGGACGCTCCGTGCGATGGCTTGCACGTCACGTCTGGAGGGGCTTGCAGGCCGGGGCCACCGCGGCCGGAGGTCGGTGGACCGCCTGGCGGGAGCGCGAGAAGGCGGCCCGTCCGGATCCGTCGATCTGGGAGCAGGTTGCACAGGAGCCGGAACTGGAGCCGGAGGCCATCCCGGATCCACCGGCGCCCCCTGAGGCGGAAGACGAAGTGCCGGAAGAGGAGCAGCTGCAGCTCCCGGAGTACGGGGATACATCGGAAGAGGAGCTTCCATCGATCGAGCTTCTGAAGCTTCCCACGCGGACCGGTGCGGGCCTGGCCGGAGGGCAGCTGGAGCGGCTCGGCCAGATTCTGGTGGACAAGCTGGCGACGTTCCGCGTGGAGGGATCGATCGGCGGATGGACCACCGGGCCCGTGGTCACCCAGTTCGAGGTTATCCCCGCGGAAGGAGTCAAGGTGGGGCAGATATCCGCCCTCGCCGATGACCTCGCACTCGCCTTGAAGGCCCCGTCCGTGCGAATCGTAGCGCCGATTCCGGGCAAGGGAGCCGTCGGCGTCGAGGTTCCGAACCCGGAACCGGAGATCGTTCGCCTGCGCGAGGTCCTCGAATCGCCGGGATGGCAGGGACACCGGGGAGCACTTCCCCTGGGGCTCGGCCGGGACCTGGATGGGAACCCCTACACGGCCGACCTGGCCAGGATGCCGCACCTCCTCATCGCCGGGGCGACGGGCTCGGGCAAGTCCGTGTGTATCAACACCATCGTCACGAGCCTGATCTACCGCTACTCCCCCAGGGATCTGCGGCTGCTGATGATCGATCCGAAGATGGTGGAGCTGATCGTCTACAACGATCTCCCGCACCTGCGGCACCCGGTCGTCACGGACAACAACGACGCGGCGGCCGTCCTGCGGTGGACGGTTCACGAAATGAGCCGCCGTTACAAGCTCCTCTCGGCCAATGCCTGCCGGAATGTGATCGAGATCAATCGGCGCATCCGTGAGGGCGAGGAGCTGAAGCGGCCGGACGGGTGGGGCAAGGGTCTCTACGAGGAAGGAACGCTGCCCTACATCGTTCTCGTGATCGACGAACTCGCCGATCTCATGATGACGGTGCAGGGGGAAGTCGAAACGCCGCTCGCCATCCTGGCACAGAAGGCCAGGGCTGTGGGGATCCACCTCGTCGTGGCCACGCAGCGACCGTCGGTGAACGTGATCACCGGTCTGATCAAGGCCAACTTCCCCTGCCGGATCGCGTTCCGCGTAGCCTCGAAGACCGACAGCCGCACGATCATCGATCAGAACGGAGCCGAGAGCCTGCTTGGCAACGGCGACATGCTCTTCCTGGAACCGGCCGAATCGGATCCACACCGGATCCAGGGAGCCTTCCTGGACACGCAGGAGACGGAGCGGCTGATCGCCTGGTACCGGGAGCGGGCGGCCGCGCGCGCGGAACGGGAGCGGGAGGAGCAGGACATCCTCGAAGAGGTACGGGAGCTCGAGCTCGAGGAGAGCCAGGTCGACGTGAGCGACGAGGTCATGGCCGACTGGGATCCGTACTTTCGCAAGGCGGCCGAGATCGTGATCCACAACGGTGCCGGCTCGACGAGTCTGCTTCAGCGGCGGCTCAAGATCGGCTATGGAAGGGCGGCCCGTATCATCGACCAGCTGCACGAAGTCGGAGTGCTCGGCCCGCCGGACGGTTCCCGGCCGCGCGAGGTGATGGTGTCCCTTGTACAGCTGGACTCGGTTCTGCGAGGCGACGACCTGCGGGCGCAAGCGACCGAGTCCAGTGGGGGGGCCGAAGCCTTTCCGGGCGCGGAGCCGGAACAAGGGAACACCGGAACGGCACCCGAGGCGAACGGGTAGAACGGGCGGATCAACGGATTCGCGCCCGAACCGGGAGGGGAAGTGCGTCAGCAACCGATCGACAGCACCAGGCACAGGGCCTCCGGCCCGATGCAGGCGGGCGCCGTCTTCATGACCGTGCTGTTCTCGCTGCCGACCTTGACTCCGACTCAGGAGGCGCCGCCCGGACCCGACGTCGATGACCTCCTGGAACGAGCCGAGGCGGTATACGACGGGCTCGAATCCATGACGGCCGAATTTGAGCAGACCATCGAGATTCCGCTGCTGGCGCGCAAACGGGACGGCGCGGGGACCTGGTACCAGAAGGGTCCAGGACGCTTCAAGATGGACTTCTCCGATCCGGATGGGGACGTGATCGTCGCCGATGGTCGCCACCTCTGGCTCTACTACCCCAGCACGCACCCCGGCCAGGTGATCCGGTCCGCCATCGAAGCCAACGTCACCGGGGCCGGAATGGTCGATCTGCAGGGACGTATCTTCGACGAGGCGGACACGGGATACGAGGCGACCTTGCAGGGCACCGAGGACGTCAAGGGAAACGCCACCTGGCGGATCATGATGATCCCGACGGGCGAGTCGCCATACCGATCCGTGCGCGTGTGGGTGGACAAGGAGTCGTACCTGGTCCGGCGCTTCGAGATCGTCGAGGAAAACGAGACCATCCGCACCGTGATCCTGGATCGTCTTCGACCCAACGAGGCGATCGCGGACTCGGTGTTCGAGTTCGTCCCGCCCGAGGGCGCGGACGTCTTCGAAGGTTGATCTGAGTCGATGAAGCTCGGTCTCGTCAGCCTGGGCTGTGACAAGAACACGGTCGACTCCGAGCGCATGCTCTCCGCTCTAGCCGGGCATGGGGCCGTCCACACGCAGGACCTCTCCGAAGCGGATGTCATCCTGGTCAACACGTGTGGTTTCATCGACGCGGCGAAGGAAGAGTCGATCGAGACTCTGCTCCAGATGGGCCGGCTCAAGGAATCCGGTGAGTGCAGGGCGGTGATCGCGGTGGGCTGCCTGGTGGAGCAGTACCGGGACGAGCTCGTGCCGTCGCTCCCCGAGGTGGACCTCTTCGTCGGGCTGCGAGACATGGAGAGCCTGGTGCCCGAGCTGGAGAGGAGAGGTCTACTGGAGGCCGGCCGCGAGCCACACCCGGGAGAGCGACTGGCCCTGACCGACCGCCGGCACGTCCGCTACCTGAAGATCAGCGAGGGGTGTGACCACGGATGCGCGTTCTGCGCCATACCTCTGTGGCGGGGGAAGCACCGCTCGTTCGAAGCCGACCGTCTGGTGGCCGAAGCGCAGCGACTCGAGGCGCAGGGTGCCGTCGAGCTCAACCTCGTCGCGCAGGACCTGGCCCACTACGGCCGCGATCTCAGGGACGGAACCGACATCGCTTCTCTGCTCCGACGCCTCCTGGACGAGACCTCCATCGCGTGGTTCCGGCTCCTCTACATCTACTCCGCCGGTCTCCGCGAGCCTCTCGTCGACCTGATGGCCACCGAGCGGCGGCTGTTGCCCTACCTGGACATGCCGATCCAGCACGCCAGCGATCCGGTCCTCCAGCGAATGCGGCGCCCGGAGCGGCAGGGCCGCCTGCGTGAGAAGATCGGCTGGCTTCGAAGTTCGATCCCCGACCTCACGCTGCGCACGACCGTTCTCGTGGGATTCCCGGGAGAGACGGACGAGAACTTCCGGGACCTCCTGGAGTTCATCGAGGACGTAGAGTTCGACCGACTGGGCGCATTCTCGTTCTCGCCCCAGGACGGCACCCGCGCCATGGAAATGGAAGGAGACTTCCTTCCGGATGGCTTGGGGAACGAGCGGCTGGAGGAGCTGCTCGAACTCCAGCGCGGGATCAGCGCCGATCGGCTTGCCACCATGGTCGGGCGGCGGGTGGAGGCCCTGGTGGACGAGGGCGGAGAACCAGCCGTGGCCCGCACCTGGGGGCAGGCCGACGACGTGGACGGGGTGACCGTACTGGAGTCAGCAGGCGGCCTTGCGCCGGGCACCATCGTGGAGGCCGAGGTGGTGGACTCGGACGACTACGACCTTCGCGCCTCGGTCGTCCGTACGTTGAAGCCGGGCCTTGCGGCCACGCAGCAGGAGCGCCGGGTCCTTCCCGTCCTCCCCATGGGACTCGACGCCGTATGGGGCCGTTGAGCCGCCGCGCCGCGGACGGCTTCCGCCGGGTTCGCGCTGGAGCCTGCCTGCTGTGCCTTCTCGCCGCGATTTCCTCCGACGCCGCTCGCGCTCTCGCGCAGGAGTCCGCCGGACCGGGTGTTCGCGTCGGCGTGGCCCTGGACCGCGACAGGATCACTCTCAAGTCGAGTGGCGGCCTCAGGGTCGAGGATGCGCTTACGGGACAGCCCGCCGGTGAAGTCGAGCCCGGCGGTGAGCTCCTGGTAAGAGCACGCGAGGACCGGCTGAGTCTCGGCGGTGACCTGACCGACATCCCGCAGGGCGTACCATCGGTTCGAGTCGTCTCCAATGCACGGGGCCTGCCGGTCTCGGTCGACGGCCGGACCTACCGGGGAGCGATCGAGCTCAGAGTGGCAGCGGGTGGCAAAGTCAGCGCCATCAACGAGTTACCCCTGGAGGAGTATCTGTTCGGGGTGGTGCCGCTCGAGATCGGTCCTCGCTCCGATGAGGAGCGCGCGGCCGTGGAGGCACAGGCGGTGGCGGCCCGGACCTACGCCGTGGCCCAGCTGGGCAACCATGCGGAGGCGGGCTTCGACGTGTTCGGAACCGTGAGCGACCAGGTGTACGGCGGGATCGCGGCCGAGCGAAAGCAATCCACTGACGCGGTGCGACGCACCGCGGGCATGATCCTCATGTTCGAGGGTCGGCCCATCCGGGCGTACTACCATTCGACCTGTGGCGGGACCACCGCGGCGATCGAGGAGGTCATGGACCGCGAGCCCGCACCGTACCTGCAATCGGTTTCCGACGAGTCGCCGGACGGTTCCGACTACTGTGCGGCGTCACCGCGCTATCGATGGGAGGCTACCTGGAACCCGGACCAACTCGGCTCGGCCACCCGGCCGGGGCTGACAGCTCGCTTCGGATCGGCCGCCGCGTCGGGTGACGTCCGCTCTGTGGAGATCCTCGGACGCACGCCGAGCGGTCGCGTGCGCGATCTGGCCCTGAGGGGGGATGGGTTCGAGCTCGTACTGAGCCGGCTCGACATCCGGCGCGCGCTCGTGTATGAGGGGCGCATTCTCAACTCCACGGATTTCGACGTGACGCGCCAGGACCACGGTCTGGTGAAGCTGAACGGCCGCGGCTATGGTCACGGAGCCGGGATGTGCCAATGGGGAGCCATCGGGCGGGCCCGGGCCGGGCAGGACTTCGAACGTATCCTGTCGGTCTACTATCCGGGCGCCGAACTGGTGAACGCGTACTAAGGAGCGCACGGATGAGGCGAGCGGTGGGTGAGGAGAAGGGAACCGTCACGTCGCGCATTCTCCTGCTGCTTCCGGTTGTCGCGCTGGCCATGCTGGCGGCGCCCAGTGACGCCGGGGCCCAGAAGCTGGAGGAGTACGACTACGAGAACCTGGGGCTCAAGGCGATCGGCGTGGACATCGTCTGGGTCAACGCCAAGGACGCCAAGGGGGCCGTCGGGTTCGGCTTTCGGGCCGATCTCGGCTTCCTGGGTCCATACGTACGCGTAGTGCCGCGCTTCGCTTACTGGAAGTCGGACATCGAAGATCAGTCGGTGGCCAGGTTCGAGCAGAATCTGGAGGATCTCTGCACGCCTCCCGGATGCACGATCGATCTGGGGGAGCTGAAGCGGGACTACTGGATCGTCGGGCTCGATTTCCAGTGGACGCTTCCGAGCCCGGTGGTGGCTCCGTACCTGGGCGCCGGGGCTGATCTGTACGTCCTGAACGACTCCGGTCAGGCCATCAAAGGCACGTTCCTGGATGACGCCGTGGTCACCGCGGGCCTATCGGCCGTGGCCGGCCTCCAGGCCACCGTGGCGAAACACCTGCGGCTCAGGGCCGATCTTCGGGGCACGCTCGTGACTTCGGCCAGCAATGTAGCCGTCTACGCTGGACTGGATTACGTCTTCTGAGGACGCCAAGGGGAAGAAAGGAGCCGGGCCGTGCCACGCACCGTTAACGTCGCCGTCGTGGGAGCCGGGGGAGCGGCGCAGGTGGTTCACCTCCCGATTCTCAAGCGGCTCCGAGAGGTGGAGATCGCGGGTCTGGTCGATCCGGACCTGGCCAAGGCCCGCACCATCGCTGAGCGCTTCGAGATCGGCTCCGTCGCCCGCACACTGGACGAACTGGCCAAGGAAGGACCGTTCGATGCGGTGCTCGTCTGTTCGCCCACGAGCGAGCACGAGACGGGAGTGCTCGCGGCCCTGGAGCACGGCGCGCACGTGATGTGCGAACGACCCTTCGTGACCCAGGCAGACACCGCACGTGGACTGATCGATGCCGCCACGAAGGCCGGGCGCGAGCTGATGGTCGCGAACAACCTTCGGTACCGCTTCGACCTTCGGGCCATCAAGCACTTCGTGGCCAACGGCGAAGCGGGCGACGTGGTTCACATTCGCTCCAACTGGCTGAACCGCAGATCCCGGCGGCCGAGACGCGGCTGGAGGCGCGATCCCGCACGGTCCGGCGGTGGAGCGCTCATGGACCTGGGCGCGCAGGCCCTCGACGTGCTCCTCTGGGTACTGGATTATCCGGCCGTGGAGAGGCTGAGCGCCCGCCTGCATGGGGAAGGCGAGGTGGAGACTTCCGCGGTCGTGCACCTCGCACTGGAGGGCGGCACGTCGGCCAGCATCGAGGTCACCTGGGAGCTGATTGACGAGAAGGATCGGCACACGGTGGCCGTTCTCGGGACCCGGGGCTCTGCCTACTCCTTCCCGCTCCAACTCCTCACGGAGACCGAGTCCGGCGTGATGGACGTGACTCCGCCGATCGATCGGCCGCCGTCCGAGCTGTACACGGATTCGTATCGTCAGGAGTGGGGCGACTTCCTGCGCTTCGTGCGGGGTGAGAAACCGCTGGGGAGCCAGGAGGACCAGGTGCGGCTGCTGGAAGTCCTCGAGGCCTGCTACGCGTCGGCCAGGGAGGGACGAGAGGTCGCGCTTTGAGCCGGTCGCGGTGACCGACGTGGCGACGGCGCTGGAACGCCAGCTCGCGGCGTTCGACTTGCCGGCGGATGTCCACTATCTGAATTGTGCCTACATGTCGCCACTCCTCCGCGAAGTGGAGGAGGCGGGGATCGATGGGATGCGCCGGAAGCGCAGGCCCTTTGAAATCGGCCCCCAGGACTTCTTCGAGGAAAGCGACCGACTGCGGTCCGCCTTCGACGGTTTGATCGGGGGCGACGATCCATCCCGCGTCGCCATCATCCCGTCCGTCTCCTACGGCATCACTACCGCTGCGCGCAATCTGGGCGCGACACCCCGCTCCCGCATCGTGGTTCTCGCCGAGCAGTTTCCGAGCAACGTGTATCCATGGCGGCGCCTGGCTGCGGACTCTGGCGCCGAGCTTCACACCGTGGCGGCTCCGTCCACTGCAGACTCACGCGGCCAGGCATGGAACGAGGCACTGCTCGCGGCGATCGACGAGCGGACCTCCATCGTCGCGCTGCCGCACTACCACTGGATGGACGGTACCCGCTTCGACCTCACGGCCGTGGGAGAACAGGCCCGGGCGGTCGGTGCGGCGGTCGTTGTGGACGGCACCCAGTCCGTGGGCGCGGCGCCCTTCGATCTGTCTTCGTTTCGACCGGATGCCCTGGTGTGCGCGGGGTACAAGTGGCTGCTCGGACCGTACAGTCTCGCCCTGGCCTGGTTCGGCAGCCGCTTCGACGGGGGTGTCCCGCTCGAGGAGACGTGGACGTCACGCCCCGACAGCCACGACTTCCGCCGGGTCGGAGATTACCGTGACGACTACAGGTCCGGCGCGGTCCGGTACGACGTAGGCGAGCGCTCCAACTTCATCCTCGTCCCGATGCAGCTCGCGGCGCTACGGAGGATCTGCTCCTGGACCCCGGAGGCGATCCAGGCGTACTGCCGGTCGATCGTACGCCAGCCGATCGAGCGCGCCTCCGACCTCGGGCTGAGCGTGGAGTCGGAGGAATGGCGAGGAAGTCATCTCTTCGGATTGCGCCTTCCGGATGGGGTGGACCCCTCCGAGCTGGGTCCCGAGCTTCGGAAGCGGTCCGTGTCCGTGTCGCTGCGGGGAAGCGCCGTGCGGGTTTCGCCCAACGTGTACAACGGCGAGGACGACCTGTGGGCGCTGCTGGAGGCGGTGCGCGCCGCCCTCGGATAAAGGAGAGCCTACCCCCCGTTACCTCAGTCTTCCTCGTGGATTCGGCTGTCGTGGGAGCGACGCCGGAACACGTACCACCCCTTCGTGACCCGCGACTTCCGGTAGCCGAGCAGGTGGAAGACCTCCAGGGTGAGCCACCGGGCCACCCGACGGTCGACGATCAGCGCATCGGCACGCCGCCGCGCCGGGTGAATACCGGGCAGCCAGCGAGCCAGGGCGGACACCCGCATGCGCCTCAAACCAGCGGAGACGCGGAGCCAGGCCGGGTGAACGTCCCGGACCACGAAGAACCCGTCGTCCCCCTGCTCCTGGTACAGGGGCAGAAACAAGCGTCCGGCCTCGGGAACAGAGATCGGTCCTGCCCGGTCTTCGGCGACCACGTCTCCCGCCTCGACCTCCTGGAAATTCCGGAAGCCGGGGCGCATTCGAAAACCGTCCTCCGGGGCGACCGGTTTCCGGTAGCGGACCTCGAATACAGTGGGTAGGCCACGAGCCGCCTCGCGGAAGGCCTGACGCATGGCTCGGAAGCCCGGTACGTCCGACGCATCTACGTGACCGCCGGCTATGAGAGCCATCCAGACCGCCCGCTCATGGTGATCGACGGACACCGGGTCATCGTGCTGGCCGGCCTCGATTCCCAGCGTGATCGGACCCGCCCCGGTGAGGACCTCGAGTAGCGCTCCGTCGATCTGCTCCTCGATCCCCAGGACGAGCGGGAGGGCGATTCGACGGGCAAACGCCCGGTTGCGGAGCGTATCCGCCAGGGTCACGAACGGCGGGCCCTCCGCCGAGGTCGTGTGAAGGTCGATCACACGGGTGTCCGAACGGTCGCCCGCCAGCTCCGCTCTGAGGACGGCGATGAGCTCGGCTTGCTCCGCGTCCTCTGCGGACGTCCCGCGCAGGTTCTCGGCCCGCTCCATCCCGCGCGGGCTCCAGCCCCGGTTCAGGTCGCGATCGAGGAATCTGCGGCCGGCCAGGAGCGCCCTGAGGTTGCCCGCGATCGCCACCACGCGGCCGCGAAAGGGCAGGGAGCCTCCATGAAGCGCATCCAGGACCCGGCGCAGGGCGAGCACTCCCGCCGGCTCGTTTCCGTGCAGTCCGCCGAGACATATGAGCCGCGGGCCGGGGCCCGTCTCGAAGCGACCGATGATGCGGGGGCTTTCCAGCCCCTGCGTGCGGCTGGCTCCCGCTTCCGGATTCCCCCGATCCCCGGGACCGCTCTCGGCCGGCGTGCTGAGCGCTCGGCTCACTCGCGTAGCATCTCCTCGAGGAGCTGCCCGGCGATGCGCATGAAGTCCCGTTCGGTCACGATGCCGATCAGGCGCTCGTCCTTGACGACCGGGAGGCACGAGATCCGGTGCTTCCGCATGACTTCGATGGCGCCCAGCGTAGAGGTTTCGGGGGTAACCGTCACCAGTTCCGTCACCATGACCCGCTTGACGGGTATCGGCCCCTCCTCGCTTCGGCCCTCGTCGCTCGCCAGAAAGCGAAGCAGCGGACGGTGAGATACCAGACCCACCAGCCGGTGGTCATTGTCTTCCACGGGAACGTGGTGGATCCGGTGCCAATCCATGAGGTTGACGACCAGATCGACCGCCTCCTCCTCGTTCACCGTGAGGAGATCGGTCGACATGTACTGCTCGACTCTCAGGTAGCTCGGCTTCCAGCTTCCGGCCTCCCCGAGCTCCGCGCGCCCCCACTCGTGGACCGGACGCGCGTGTTTCTGCCGCTCCACCATGGCCGCGACCAGCGCGGCCATGCGCTCCTCGACCGTGCCCTTCTCTCCCATGTCCGCGAGCGAGCCCAACTGCCAGCTCGCTCCCGTTCGCCTGGAGTCTACGCGCGCCTCGACGGTATCCAGGTAACGCTCGACGTCTGCAGCGTCGATCCCCCTCGTTTCCAGACCCTTCCGGGCCAGGGGAAGCAACCGGTCGCAGATCAGCTCCTGCGCCGTGACCGGCTCTCCGTCCAGCCACGTCAGGTGCGCATCGAGCCCGTGCCTGGCTGCCGCGAGATGGTTGGTGAACACTGAATCGAACGCGATCACCTCGCGGATGTCGTCCACTTCCTCGGCCAGGCCGCTCAGGAGACCGAACCAGAAGGCTGCGTTCGCGACTTCGTCGCGCACGGAGGGCCCGCACGGGAGTACACGATTCTCGATCCGGAGATGCGCGACGTTGTCCGCCACACCGTAGCACGCACGATTCCAGCGGTACACGGTGCTGTTGAACAGCTGCAGAGCCTTGAGACTCGGGACGCGGCCCTCCTCCATCACCTCGAACGGATCCTCGTCGATCTCGCGTCCAAGCAGGACCCGAAAGCGCGACACGTCCGACTTGAAGATCTCCAGGACCGATTCATCCACCCATTCGCGGCCGAAGCTGACCCGCGCCGGAACATCGCGGATCTCTGATATCGCGCTACGCGTGTCGACCGATTGCTGGAAGACCGCGATCCGGGTCTCCGCCCACAGGCGTCTTCCGAGCATGAGCGGAGAGTTCACGGCAGCGGCAAGCACGGGGCCGGTGACGGCCATCGCGATGTTGTAGAGGCGGGCGAATTCCTCGGGGCCGACCTGGAAGTGAACCTGGAAGCTGGCGTTGGCGGCCTCCAGCATGACGGAATCGTGGGTGACGCGCAGCTCGTCCGTTCCCTTGATGCGAAGATCGTAGTTGCCCCCGCGGAGCCGGGTGAGCGCATCGTTCAGCGCGTAATACCGGTCGGCGGGGACCATGTTGTCGATGGTGAGATCGGACTTGCGCAGCGTCGGCAGGATCCCCGCCAGCACGACTTCCGCCCCCAGGTCCCGCACGACCTTCCGTACCTGATCCAGAAGCTCGTTCAGGCGATTCTCCATGAGACGGAGGCAGTTCCCGCCGAACAGGAGGGGCTCGAGGTTGCACTCGAGGTTGAACCGTCCGATCTCGCTGGTGACGCGTGGATCTTCAATGCGCTCCAGGGCTTCCACCGCGACGGGAGCGGGACGCCACATGTCGTCCACCAGGAACAGCTCCTGCTCCAGCCCGATTCTCCTGACACCGGACTCGATCTGATCGCCCTGAAGTAGGCGGTCGAGCGCTCGCACGTCCCGGAGCAGGGCCTGTGTGAAGACCCTCAGGTCGGAGCTGTCCAGCTCCAGTCGGATGTCCTTTTCGCCCAAAGCAACCTCCGCTCCGGTGGGTCCGGACCTCACACGGTCCAGATGGCGCAAGCGACCAAGGTCGCTTTCGACTTTCGCGATGACAAGTATTGCGTCTCAGATGCCGCGGTCGTCCCGGTCTCGGGGTTCCGGGGCGTAGCGGACGAAGAACCACGAGCCTCCCGCTGCTTCGTCACCCTCCTCGGTGGGACGGTCGGACCCCGCGCTCCGCGCCCTGTGCACCCCGTAGATGGCGAGAAGAGCTACCGCGACGACCAACGCGGCCCCGAGGGTGGAGGATACGAGCCCCGGGATGTTCACCTCCCGCCTCCCGCGCACACGTTCACCCTCATGCGTTCAGTGCCGAGCGAATGTGGTCCGCTTCCTCGGGACTCGTAAGGATCTTCACTTCGGGAGCGCCTGCCGACGGATCGAGTGACCGAAGGGCCCGCTCCATGTAGATGCGGGCGTGACGGCCACGCGCATCCTGGAGCACGACTCCGTACCCGTCTTCGACCACACCGACGAAGTCTCCGGCCCCGACTCGTACGCTGGCCCGCAATGCCTTCAGTACCTCGACTCCGACGCTCTGGGGAACGAGGATCACCGTGAGATACCCCAGGGCCGGCGAGTCGAGACGCCGTTCCACTTCCGATGTGAATTCCGGCGCCTCGACCAGATCGCGCCTCGGATGCGGCCGGTCCGGATCATCCGGAAGCGTTCGGTCTCCCGCGACTACTGCGGCTGCGCGCCGGAACCTGGACTTGAGCTCACGCAGCACGACGTCCTGACGGATTATGTCGTCGGCGCCGGCCTCCATGGCCCGGGCGCGGTCGGACGACCGGAGCTGGCCCCGGGAGAGAACGACGATCGCCCCCGCGGTGAGACCTCGGATCCTCCGACAGATGCGGATCGCTTCGTCGATGCGGGACCGCTCCACGGCGAGACATATGCCGCCCCACGTTCCCTCCTGCAGGAGAGCCTCGAGCTCTGCTGGATCGCGGGTCTGCCGCACCTCGTACTCGCGGTTGAGCCAGTCGTCTACGTCCTCGTTCACCTCTTCGGTCATCCGGAGAACGAGAAGGCGACGCCGGTCAGCGTCCGCGACGGCTCCGCCCCGGCGCCCGGTTCCCGAAGCAGGCAGGGTGATGCCCACGCCGGGCTTCATCTCAAAGACGATCGGGCCCGGATCGGCGATCGGCGGCCGCGACTGATGCACCGTGATTTCTCCGGTCCCCCCCGGAAGACGGCCGAACCGAAACACTCCAGTGGCTTGCTGGACCACCCAGTCGGTCGCTCGCGGAAGGTCCTCCTCCAGGTCCGTGACCACCGTGGCGGCGACCGTGGCACCCGTCGATTCCTGCCACTGCAGGAACGACCCGGCCATCGCGGTGCCCGCCCGCGTCTCCCACAGCAGGGTGCCCGGGTCGATGGCCAGACGACTTACTGCGCCTCCCAGACCGTCCTGCAGTTCCTCGAAAGCCTCGTCCGGGCCGGCCGCATCCAGAACGCGGCGGGGGAACTCGCCGCGATAGCCCAGCACGGTCAGTCGGCCGTCCAGCCACGCTCTCTCGAGGCCCTCGAGGCCCCAATGGGCGGCCCTCCCGAACAGTTCCTCTGGAGAGTGTCCACCCAGGAAAGCGAGCTTCTCGTCCGCTTCCAGGCCCGCGGCCAGGAAGTGAAGGAGAAAAGCGAGCTTACCCGCTCCGGGGGCGCCAGCCAGCAGGTAAAGGCCACCGGCTCGCAAGCCACCGATCCGCTCATCGAACGGCAGTACGCCACTGGAAATGATCACTGCACGTCACCCGTTCGGAGGTGATTCGGCCACGCCCAGGCGAGGCCGGGCCCCAGAAAGCCGCTTCTGACAAGGGCCGGCCCCCGTCTGGAGACCGGCCCTCGAGAGATCTCGCGCGGCATCGTTGCACATGCTGTGCCCGAAGTCGCCGATCCTAGTGCACGCCTCCCATCATTCGGCGAATCGGCCGCGCGGCCAGGAGGAACAGCACGCCAGCCACGCCGACACTGATAGCGACCGTGAAGAAGAGCTGCGGAAGGGGCATGGTCTCGAACTGCCCGGCGACGAGTCCGGCCACCAGGTTGCCGAGGGCCGCGCCCATGAACCAGGTGCCCATCATCTGCCCCACGAACTTGGGCGGCGACAGCTTGGTGATGCTGCTGAGGCCCACCGGGCTCAGGCACAGTTCCCCGCACGTGTGCAGGAAGTAGGTGGAGATCAGCCATGCCGGGCTGACGAGCTGCCCCTCGACCGTGTAGGTGGCTCCCCAGGCGATCACCAGGAAACCGACGCCCAGGAGAAGGAGACCGAAGGCGAACTTGACCGGCAGCGAGGGCTCCTTCTTACGCTGGTCGAGCCACACCCACAGCCAGCCGAACACGGGCGCCAGCGTGATGATGAACAGCGGGTTGATGGACTGCAGCCAGCTGGCCGGTGCCTCCCACCCGAAGACGTTGCGGTCCGTGAGGCGCTCGGCGAACAGGTTGAGAGACGACGCCGCCTGCTCGAAGCCCGCCCAGAAGATGGCCGCGCCGAGGAAGAGCAGGAAGATCACCAACACGCGCTTCTTCTCCACTGTATCCAGGCCGCCGAACGCGAGGACGGAAGCGAAGAAGAGGACGGCGATCGCGAGGATGATCACGCCGGTGGCCTGCGCGGCGCCCTCGAGCGTGACGTTGATCGTCCCGCGGCTACCGAGCCAGTAGAGCGTGAGCGCGATGACCGCCACCAGGGTCACACCCAGCATCAGCTGCTTCACGGCCTGCGGCTTGCCCGCCCGGGCCTCTTCGCGGAACTTCCCGGCCTCCCCCAGATAATTCCAACCCAGCCGGTACTGGATCAGGCCGAGCACCATGCCCACTCCGGCGGCGGCGAAGCCCAGATGCCAGTCGATGTTCTCGCCCAGGTACCCGCAGATCAGTGGTGCCACGAAGGCGCCGATGTTGATCCCCATGTAGAAGATCGAGAAACCAGCATCCCGCCGGGCTCCACCCTCGGGGTACAGCTCCCCAACGATCGTGCTCACGTTGGGCTTGAGAAGGCCGGTTCCCAGGACGATCAGAACCAGGCCCGAGTAGAAGGCGGCCATTCCTAGCGACCCGTGTGCCGCGATGCTGAAGTTACCGGCGGCGATGAGCAGGCCACCCCAGAACACCGAGCTTCGTTGGCCGAGGAGCCGGTCCGCGACCCAACCGCCCGGAAGAGCGAAGAGATAGACGCTGGCCGTGTAAAGTCCGTAGATGGCAGCCGCGGTCGCGGCCGTCATGCCAAGTCCGCCCGTGGCAATCGCGGCGGTCATGAACAGGATGAGGATCCCGCGTCCGCCGTAGTAGCTGAAGCGCTCCCACATCTCGGTGAAGAAGAGTGTCGCCAGGCCGCGAGGGTGTCCGAAGAACGCGGTATCGCCCGGAATTACCGGCGTCGCGGATTGAGGAGCCGAACCCGTGCTATCGCTCATCAGCTCAGTAGCCTCCTGATCGGTCCGAGAGAATGAAGGTGATGACGGGTCAGCCTCGGCCCGTCCACGCTGGACGATCGAAGCCGACAATATCGCCGTGCCGGCGGCTCCGGAGCAAGTTCAAGACCGGCGGACTTCGGCGAGGAACCGCTCCGCGATCGCACTCCAGTCGTACCGAGGCCAACGGTCGTTCCCTCCCCTGGCGATCCGCGCGGACAGGTCAGCGTCGCTGAGAACCTGCACCAGGGCCGATGCCAACTCCTGTGCATCGTCCGGATCCACGAGGAGGGCCACCTCCCCGTGAGGGGCGGTCTCGGGGACGGCCGCGCAACGCGCCGCCACGATGGGCAGTCCGGCAGCCATGGCCTCGAGGAATACGATGCCGAACCCCTCCTGGCGGGATGGGAGGCAGAAGACACGGGCCCGGGCCATCTCGTCGCGTACGGCATCAACACCGTGCAGCGCGCCAAGAAACGCCACGGAATCGGCGAGTCCGAGCGAGCGAGCCAGCTGCTCGAGGCGGTCCAACTCGGGACCCTCGCCTACGACCCGAAGGCGCGCATCGGGAGCCTCCTCGAGCACACGGGCCATCGCCCGGATGAGGGTACTCGTATTCTTTCTCCGGTACTGCCGGGCAACGCTCAGAATCACGGGCGGGCGATCCGCCGGGAACCCACCGGAGGTTCTGTCCTGCCAATCCGAGACCTGGATTCCCTCCGGGACCACACGCGTGATCTCCGGGTCGAGACCATATGCATCGATGGCTACGCGCCGGCTGTGTTCACTCGTGACCAGGACGCGGCCCGCCCTCCTGGCGTTCCGCCTCTCGAGACGCGCGAGCCACCGATGTCGGAAGTGGCTCCAGCCCGTCTCATACCGGGCCTCGTCGGCCATGACCCCCTTCAGGCACACGATGTACTGAGTGTCGGAGGGTGCCGTAAGGAACCCGTCGAAATCGAAACCGACCACGAGGTCCGCGTCGCACCGTCGGCATCGGGCACGAAAGTCGAGGTTGGCCAGAACGCGTCCCCCGGCGGAAGCCGGCAATCGCCACCGGGGCCTGAGAAACGTGACCGAGTGCCCGAGAGAAGCGAGACCGCCCGCGAGACCCTGGATGGCAACGGCCGAGCCGCTTCCGCGGGACCGATCGGTGTGCCAGGAATCGAGAAAGAGGATCTTCAGGCCGGCGCCGTCACTCACTGTGGGAGGCGCTAGAGCTGGTCGATGTGAGCCGCGAGGATGAAGTCGCTCTCCGTGAGGCCGTCGATCTTGTGCGTGAAGATCTCGATCTCGACGCGGCCCCAGCTCAAACGGATGTCGGGGTGGTGACCCTCGACTTCCGCGAGGCCGCCCACCCTGTTCGTGAAGTCCAGGGCGGACACGAAGTCGGGGAACGAGAAAACCTTGTGCAGATGGTGCCCGGCGACGACCTGCCAGCCACCGCCCAGCCGCTCTGCGAGGTCGGACAATTCATCGCCCGCCAGCGGCGGGACCCCGCCCCGGCATGGAACGCAGTGCTTCGAAGTCAGCTCATCGGTCATTGGTACCTACCTCTCCTGGCGATCAGGTCAATCCGTTCGCGGTTCCAGGTCGTCCTCGAGGGCCCCGGCGAGCACCACGCGGTTTCTGCCAAGCCGCTTGGCCATGTACAGGGCGCGATCCGCGGATCGCATCAAAGACTTCGGGTCGTCGCCGTCCTCCCGGAAGAAGGCGAGTCCGAGCGACGCGGTGAGGTCCACCGGAAGCGGCGCGTCCTCCTCGAGTACGAGGTCATCGATTCGGCTGCGCACCCGCTCCGCGATGCTGACAGCCAGGTCCCGGTCCGCGCGGATCAGGAGGATGGCGAATTCCTCGCCCCCGATTCGCGCGAGCTGGTCACTGTCCCTGACGCTCTCGCGCAGGGTCGCCGCGAGCGCCTGGAGGCACCGATCGCCCGCCTGGTGACCGAACTTGTCATTCACGAACTTGAAGTGGTCCACGTCCAGGAAGATGAGAGCCAGGGGCTCGTCGTACCGGGTCGCCCGGCGGACATTGTCCTCCAGCTGCTGGTTGAAGTGTCGCCGGTTGAACAGGCCAGTGAGCGCGTCGGTGACGGCGAGCCGGTGGGTGGTCTCCAGCAGCTGCGCGCTCCGTATGACCTCGGCTACCTGCCGCGCAATGACCGTGAGCGTCTGAATGTGCTCTTCCGAGAAGGCCCGGGGTTGAACCGATTCCGCGTTGAACACTCCGATCAGGTGACCGTCCGCAATCAATGGAACCGCCACCTCGCTCCTCGCCCCGGGGACTCCCGGGATGTACTCCTCGGCGGTCTCGAGACGATCAATGTCGTCCACGATCTGCGTTTCCCGCGACATCGCACATCGGCCCGTGATTCCCTGTCCGATGGGAATCTCCAGGAAGCGCACGGACGCCTGATATCCTTGCCCGGCTGCCACGCGGAGGTGTTGCCCCGTTTCGTCCATCAGCAGGATCGCGCACTGGCCCTGCGGGAGAACCTCGGACGTGATCTCGAGCATCGAGTTCAGGGTGGCACCGAGGGCACCGGCCTCACCCGCCTTGGAGATCCGGTAGAGGGCACTCAACTGATCGATCCGCAGGCGGAGCTGCGTCTGCGACCGGAACGCGAGAATGCCGAGGGCCGCTTGAGTGCCGAGTACCGTCAGGATCTTCTCGTGTTCGGGCGTGAAGGCGAAGAGCCGTTCGGATTCGACGGCGATGACCCCGGCGACGCGGTTCCCCACGATCAGCGGGACGGCCATGTTCGAGCTCGTCGCCTCGCGCCCGGCTACGTATCGCGAGTCCTGGGATACGTCGCCGACCCGGACCGCCTTGCGATGCTGCGCGGCCCATCCCGCGAGGCCTTCGCCCATCGCACGCTCGATGGCCATGATCTCCACGATCCGCTCCCCGTACCCCACGGCCTGCTCCACCGTGAGGCCGCCGGTCTCCTCGTCCACGAGGAGGACGGCACCCCGGTCGAAGCCGATCAGCTGCCGGGCGCGACCGAGGACCTCTGCGAGGAGCTCCTCCAGCGACTCGTGTACCCCCAGGGCCCGCGTGCCTTCGAAAAGGGCGTCCAGTGTGGCCGAGGTACTCGCGTCGGTGGCCGAATTTCTCCCCACGGGCGCCGCCGGATCGTGATTCATGCCAGAAGCGACTTCCCGAAGGTCTTCAACGTGAGAACCGGACAGGTGGCGCGCCGGACGACCTTCTCAGCCACACTTCCGAGGAGAACGTGCGTCAGGCCCCCCAGCCCGTGGGTGGCGATCACGAGCAGGTCCGCCCGGATCTCCTGCGTCGCGTCGAGTATGCCCCCCACCGCCGGACCTTCGCGGACCTGGACCTCGTACTCCACACCCGGGGCGGTCCGGTCCGCGACTCCCACCAGAGCCTCCCTGAGGCTGCCTTCGAGAGTCGAGAAAGAGGGAGCTGCGGACGGCGCGGCTCCGATATAGATCTCCGGCGTGACCGGCTGCTCGAACACGTGTACGAGGTGCATCCGGGAACCGTGCTCCCTGCAGACTTCTCCTGCGAGGCGCGCCGCGACCTCCGAGTGGCGGGAGAAGTCGACCGGGACGAGGATGTTGTCGAGGCGCAGGGAAGGAGGGTCCCCGTCGCGCCCGCGAATCGTCAGCACCGGACATTCAGAAGTTCGCACGATCTCCTCGGTCACGCTTCCGAGCAGGACGTGGCCGAGTCCTCTACGGCCGTGCGTGCTCATCACGATGAGGTCCGCGTCGATTTCCTCAGCGTATTGCAGGATGACGGGCGCGGTGGAGAGACCCCGCCGCTGGGCCCTTACGACCTCCACGTCGGTCGGGTTCCGCTCCTCGATCTGACTCGCCATGCGATCCGCAGCGATCTGCTCGAGACGCGACCGGATCTCGCCCGCGTCGGGAAAGTGGTGCGCCGGGTCGTTGGGATCATCCGCGTGGAGCACCACGGCATGGAGCATGTGGAGCGTCGCCCCGTGCCGGTCGGCGAGGGCGAGCGCGTGATCCAGCGCCGCGTCGGCCAGCCGCGAGAAGTCCGTGGGAAACAGAATCGTCTTCAGCGAAATCATGGTCGGTCCGTCCGGTCCCTCTAGCGCGGAGCGCCGAAGGTGACCTCCAGCTCTACTTCCTCTCCGTCGCGCTTCACTATCACCGGGGCCGTGTCGCCCGGATTGGCTTCCGAGAGGACCACCATGTAGTCCTGCACCGAGGCGATATCCATATCCCCGATCCGGACGATTACATCTCCCCTCTGGAGGCCGGCGGCTTCGGCCGGACTGTCCGGGCGCACGTCCGAGAGCAGAAGCCCGGGCGACCCGTCCGCCGGGCCCGCGTAGTCCGGGATGGTGCCCAGGCGCGCACGGAGAGCCATTCGCTGCTGCGGCCCGTCCGAGGTCTTCACGAGCGTGAGGTCCCCGGGCTGGTTCGCGATCGTACCGGCGACGTCCGACACGAGCCATGCCACCCTGGCTCCGCCCTCGGCGTTGATGAGTTCCGCGTCGTCGCTCGGCTTGTGGTACTCGGAATGCGTGCCGGTAAAGAAGTGGAGGACCGGAATGTCCGCCGCGAAGAACGCCGACTGGTCGGAGGAGCCGAATCCGTCGCCGCCGATCGCACACTCCAGGCCGAAGCGCTCACACAGGGGCTCCACCATGGCGTCCCACTCCTCGGCCGAGTCTCCGCCCAGCACCGAGAGCTTGTCGTCTCTAAGCCGCCCTACCATGTCCATGTTGAGCATGGCGACGACGTCGTCCATGGACAGCCCTTCCGGCGGCCGGCGCACGATGTTGCTCGCTCCCACCAGACCCCTCTCTTCCGCCGAGAAGGCCATGAACACCACGTCACGTTTCAACTGGCCGCTACGCTCCTGCATCTGCCGCGCGACCTCGAGTAGGGCCGCCGCTCCCGAAGCGTTGTCGTCCGCTCCGTTGTGGACGGCCCGCGAGTCCGGCTCGAGGGATCCCTCGCCCCCGTAGCCCAGGTGGTCGTAGTGGGCTCCGATCAATACCACGCCGTCGAGCTCGCCGTTGCCCGCGATTCGGCCGATCACGTTGAATGCGTAGACGAAGCCCTTCTGGGCGTGCGGATTGCTCGGGTCCGGGATGGGCACGCCGAACACGTGTCGAAAGCCGCCGTCATCGCCCGCCGGCAGCAGACCGATGGACTTGAACTGCTTCTCCATCCACATCCCCGCCTTCGCGAGCCCTTCCGATCCGAGGCCGCGGCCCTGCCTCGCGTCGTCCGCGAGCCACTGCACGTCGGCAGCGTACCGCTCGGCCGCCGCGTCGATTCCGCTGGAGATACGCTCGGATCCGTCCGTCTGTCCGAGTGCGGAACCGGCCGTAATCGCTATGAGGCAGCTCGCCGCCGCCCCATGCCTGAGGGCTCTATGAAGTCGTTCGGGTGACATCCGTTCCTCCGTAGTCCTTATTGATACCGGTCGTTATGGAATTGCCCGGCGAAGCGCCGGAGCGCGCTCCAACGTCGGCAAAGTACATGCCGCAGCGCCCTCGCGCTGTAGGGAGTGAACCTCTTCAGAACGCGCCGCCGCCGCCTCCTCCGAAGCCCCCGCCCGAGAAGCCCCCGCCGCCGCCTCCGGAGAAGCCGGATCCTCCCGAGCTGCGGGGCGCGGAGGTCATGGCCGTGGCCGCGTGTTGCGTCATGCCCGACAGGTCGCCCACGAAGATCGACGGGTGGAAGCCCCGGTAGCCGGTCCCGCGGTACCAGTCCGGCGGCTCCTTGTAGAGGTCGGCGAAAGCGGCGGCCCATGTCTTCTCCACGCCGAGGGCCATGGCGTACGGGAGATACCGCTCAAACATCTCGGGCCCCGTGATCATTCGCTTGAAGCGATCCGACTCGACCCTCTGCAGGAACTCCTCGAACCCGAGGGCCGACTCGAGAGCCCGGGTGCCGGCCACCGTGCGCGCCGGCATGAAGATGCCGAAGCCGAGCACCGCGAGCCCCGTCAGAAGCCCGGCGCCTATGGTAGTGAGTGGCGCCATTCCCCACGCCGTCCCGAGGAACGTCCCCCCGGCTCCGACGATCAGGCCCGAGACGACGGCGATCACCACCCAGATCCCCAGCACCTTGTCCGGCCGCGCCCGGTAGTACCTGAGCTTCATCAGTTCGTCGAATATCCGATCCTTGATGCCCGGCAGATCCTTATAGAACTCGTTCTCGAGGTCCGACATGGCGATCCGGTCCCCGGCGACGGGTCGGCCGAACAGGGCGCGGAGCATCTTGCGCTCATGGCTCTTGAGCTCATCGACGGCGGCCCCGTCCCGGCGCAGCTCGAGTACGTAGTCCCGCTCCTTGATCAGGCCGAGGAACTTTTCTTCCTCGGTCTCCTCGATGATCAGGAAGCCCCGGACCGCCAGGTCCACCAACATGGCCGTGACATCCCGCAAATCAGGTCGGTTGTCGACCAGCACACCCACCTCGGACGGCGTGAGCCCGGGCGGAGGCTCGTACATCGGGGCGATCGGCCGCCGGTCGGGGTCCTTCCCGTGCCGGCGCCACAGACGCCACATCGCCACGGCTGCGAAGATCGGTATCAGGAAAGGCCAGTTGCTGCGGAAGAACCCCCGGACCCGATCCCACCACGTGGGCCTTCGGATCAGGTGCTCGGCTTTCGCTGCATCCGCGATGAAGGAATCCCACGCGATCGCCACGGACAGGCCCTCATGGATCCCGAGGGCGCGCGCAGCCTGCACGTCCACGAGGAAGTCGGAGATCTGCACCTCCACCGACTCCTCCGTCGAGCCGTACCTGCCGGTGAAGCCCCGGGCCCGGACCCCGCTGACCCTGGCCGGAAGTCGAACCCGTACGCTTGCCCGCTCGATCGGGACGGGCCACTCGTCACCGGTCACGTTCCAGTACAGCTCGTCCCAGGCCTGGTCGTCTTCCTCGAAGAAGCGCAGGGCGTTGTCCACCCGGTACCGGATCACCACGGTCCGCACGGCGTCGGAAGCTCCGGGCACCCAGACCTTGATCTTCCTGAAGTGCCTCTCGCGGCTCGTCTCGTACCGGAGATCGGCGCCCGCGCCGTCCACCACCTCCACGACCTCGAGCCCGAGCTTGTAGTTGAGATGCTCTCGGGTCTGGTACTGCACCGGAATCGTCCGAAAGATGCCGTTGTACGAGCCTTCGAAACGAACCCGAAGAGTCTCGACGACCTCCACGATGCCGCTGCGCAGGACGTGCACGTCCGCGTGGAAGTCCTCGATATGCCAGGACCGGACGGACGGCGCGGGGGGAGCAGCCTCCGGGTAGACCGCGGATCCGGGTGCCGGCAGCGAGAGGAAGAGCGCGCCCGCCGCGGCAAGCAGCGGGCCCGCGGCACGCGAAGGAACGGCAGCCAGGTGCATCTCCGGATCAGGCGCCGGAGTCGCCGAAGCTGACGGTCGGGGCCTCGCGCTGCTCCTCGTCGTCCAGCTCGAAGAACTCCTCCTTCTGGAACCGAAACGCGTTGGCCACCAGCACGGAGGGAAACTGCTCGACCTTCGTATTGTAGTCTCGGACCACGGCGTTGTAGTACCGTCTGGAGCTCTGCACCGCTCCTTCGATTTCATCCAGCGTTCCCTGCAGCTGGGTGAATCCCTCCACGGCTCGAAGATCCGGATAGGCCTCCGACAATGCGAACAGGGACTTCAGGGCTCCCGTCAGCATGTTCTCGGCCTGGGCCTTGTTGGCGGGACCCGTGGCGGACATTGCGCGGTTCCGCGCGTTGATCACCGCTTCGAGTGTGTCCTTCTCATGGCTGGCGTACCCCTTCACCGTCTCGACGAGATTCGGGATCAGGTCCCAGCGGCGCTTGAGCTGGACGTCGATGTCTGCCCATGCTCCCTGCGCCTGCGTACGCATCTTGACGAGGGAGTTGTAGATCGTGATGCCACCAATGGCTACGATCGCCAGAAGTACGAGGAACCAGGTCAAGGCACCCTCCGGGTCCGGGGGTCGAGGAGATCGAATCGGCCTCGCCAGAATACGCCGGCCCGGCGGGTCGTGACAAGCGGCGGGACGGCGATCAGCCGAGCAAGCCCGTGCCTCGATCTGCCGGTTCCGGGAACCTGGGGAACACCTGCGCGACATCGTTCGTGCCGAGATGACCGCGGACGAGCTCTGAGAGGATCGCCCTGAAGTCGGTGGTGACCTCCAGGTCGCGCCGCTCCCACAGTTGCTCGGGATCCAGACCAGGCCACCTGCCGTAGATTCGTCCGCCGTTGACCCGGCCCCCGTAAACGAACATGCAGTTGGCGTGACCGTGGTCCGTTCCCCCCGAGCCGTTCTCGGCCACGGTGCGACCGAACTCGGACATTGTGACCACGATCACGTCCTCCATTCGGTCGCCAAGGTCACGGTGAAATGCGGCCAGAGCGTCGCCAAGGGTTCTCAAACGGTTGGCCAGCTGCCCGTTCGCTCCTCCCTGGCCGACGTGCGTGTCCCAGCCTCCCACGTCGGCGAAAGCCACCTCCAGCCCCACGTCGGCTTTGATCATCTGAGCGATTTGCCGCATCGAGCGGCCGAAGTCTCCTCCCGGATACTCGACTCCCGCGGCGGGGGCGTATCCCAGGGGATCCGCTTCACGCAGGAGGCGGATCGCTTCGAACGAGCCGTCGGCTGCGGAGGCAAGGACGTCGCCGCTCTCGTCCCGGTAGAGTCGGGCGAACGTTGACTCGAGCTTCGGGTCTCTTCCTCCGCCAATGCCGAACGTTTCGAGGTCCGGGATGGCGAGGGTGGGAGCCGGGCCCCGCAGAGAGAGGGGCATCTCACCTCCCACGGCGACACCGCGGAGCGGCGAGGCACCAGCTACGCCCGCCTGTCCGGCCGCGTGATCCAGTGCGTGCGCCGCGGAATCCTGGAGCGTCCGGCCGTCGCAGCCGCACGGCGTGTGCACGAGGGTCCGGTTGAGCCACCCGGACGTCGTGCGCTTGTCTCCAGGTGTGCCGGTCTCCATGAAATCCTGGGCCTCGAAATGCGACCGGGTGGGGTGCGGGGATCCCACGGCGTTCACGATCGCCAGCTCCCCGCTCGCGAATATCGGGGCGAGCCCCGCGAGGGCGGGGTGGAGGCTGAAGAAGCCATCCAGATCTATGGAGGACTCCCCCCGTCCCGGCTCGGGGATCGCAATGGACCGGCGCCGCGCGTAGTACTCTCGCTCGCCGAAGGGGACCACCATGCTCAACCCGTCTACGGCGCCCCTCTGGAAGACACAGACGAGGGTCTTCCTGCGCGCGGAGGCCGGCGAGGCCCGAAGCAGTGACCGGGACAGAAGTGCCGGCGGGACGCCCAGGGCCAGCATCGCGATGGCCCCATCACGCAGGAACACGCGTCTCGTGCGCATCTTCATCTCTTCCTCCGTCTACCTAGTGGTGCTGGAAGTCGGGTGAGCCGATCAGGAGCCCCCCGGCCCGGCGCGCCGCTCCGATTCCAGTCAGGTCCTCGCGCTCGAGGTCATCCAGGATAACGGTGACGAGATCACGTGTGTCCCTTCCCGGAAGGAGCTCGCCGGCCAGGGAGGCCACGATTTCCGCATTGCCCGACGACTCGACCCCACGCCTCCGGTCGTCCGGTGCCTGAGTCCCGATCCTGACCCCGCGAACCCGCCCGGAAGCGAGGGCAAGCCCGTAATTCATGCGTTGCAGCATGGCCCCGCCGTTCACCCACTCCTCGCTGGTTTCGGGATAGCCGGTGGGAACATCCGCCAGGTACGGCATGTGTCCAAACGCCCTCAGCTGCTGTACCAGCGCCCCCGGGGAGCGGACGTCGGCTCCGCTGACCCTCAACGACGCGGCGACGAGCTCGAAGGGCGATCGGATCTTGACGCCGAAGTTGGACGGGTCCCTGAACTCAGGGTCCTGGAACACCGCGCGCGTCACCTCCCGCAGGTCGCCGCCCGTGGCCTGGAAGACGGCGGCGACCCTGTCCACGGCCCCCGGTGGAGGATCGTCCGATATGAAACGCTCCACCAGCTTCCGGGCCAGGTGGTCCGCGGTCGCCGGATGCCCGGCGAGCAGGCCGAGGACGGCGAGTCCGTCCTCCATGCCGCGTCCGCCCGGCAACTGGGTCCCGAGCACAGTCTTCGGTCCCGGATCGTGCAGCTGGGGAACGAAACGGAACCGGACTTCTCCGGATGCCCCCGAGGGGTCCGGTCGAGTGATCGTCCAGCCCGTGAGCGCTCGCGCCACGGCGACCACGTCTTCCTGCGTGTACCCGCCGTTCACGCCCAGCGTGTGCAGCTCGAGCAGCTCCCGGGCGTAGTTCTCATTGTAGCCCCGCTGACGTCCTTCGGCAGGAGGGCGTCTCCCCGTTCGCCGGCCGGCCCCCGCGTTCATCGAGTCCGGAACCAGGTTTCGCCAGTTGTCCAGGTAGAAGAGCATGGCCGGGTGCCGGGCGGTGGCCCCCAGCAGGTCCTCGAACGTGCCGAAGACATTCGGCCTGATGGCCGTCCTCTCGTAGTCCGCCACCAGCCAGCGATCCGCTCCCTTTGCGAAGAAGACGTTGAAGTGATTGAACCAGAAGTCGACCATGATCTCCTCGAGTTGCCTCTCCGAGTAGACCGCCCGCACCAGCTTGGCTCCGACGAGGTCACGCGCGATGCGCCCCGGGCTCATCATCCGCATTTCGCGTCGCTGCGATGCGGTCAGGGAGTCCGGGTTCCCGAATCTCTCGCGCAAGACGCGTGGCGGCGGGTAGGCCGCGACGAGTTCGCTCTGGGTCATGGATGCCGCCGGGTAGGCCTCGAGTCTGCCTTCGAGCGCCGAGTCGTCGATGCGATGCGGCCGCAACTGCCGCTCGACCCATCGGTCGGCTCCCATGGAGAGAACGAGGTCCACATCGGCCGCCCGCGCTCCGAACGTGGCTCGTTCCAGAAGGTGGGTGACGGCGGCTCGCTCCGCATCCGTGGGGGAGGGGGATTGGCCGTGAGTCACGACCGGCGCTGCCGCACCGGCCAGTGCGACGGCCATGGCGACGACCACCGCCCGGTGTCTCGCCGGCGCTGCGAGGGGGCTGGCTCTCACACGCTCCTCCTTCTCTCACGTGGCCGCCCATGCGGACGGCTTCCACGAAGAATGGACGACACGTGTGGCGAAAAGGTCAACTGGCGAGGAGGCTCACCCCTGCGCCTCGAGCATCTCGTCCAGCGCTGCGCGGGGCACGGCGCCCGTTCGCCGGTCAGCCTCGGCCCCACCTCGAAACAGGATGATCGTGGGTATGCCCCGGATGCCGAACGATGCTGAGGTCTGCTCGTTCGCGTCCGTGTCGATCTTGGCGACCAGGAGTTCTCCGACCCGATCGGCGGCCAATTCGTCGAGTACCGGCGCCATGATCTTGCAGGGGCCACACCAGTCGGCGTAGAAGTCGACCAGAACCGGCACCTCGGCGTCTCGCACCAAGCGATCGAGGTCGTCGCCGTTGATCCTCGTGGGGCGATCGAGGAGAAACGGCCGGCCGCAATCGCCGCAGTGCGGCCGGTCCCGGGCCCGGTCCATGTCGAGGCGATTGAGCTTGAGGCAGAAGGCGCAGCGCAGCGTGACCCTTCGGCCGCCGTTCGTGGTGGTACTCATGGAGTCCTCGTCTTGGTGTGATCTACGGGCGCAGACGGTTCGGGCCGGTCGCTACCGGTTCCACCCGTCTTATTGTGCCGGCGGGTCCCGGATGTCAACGTGATCCTCCCTGCAACGAAGCGAGAGCGTCGCGTGCGGATCGTACACACGGAGTCTTCCACCGTCATGGGTGGACAGGAACGGCGGGTTCTCGCTGAGGCCGCCGGTATGCGAGATCGGGGCCACGACGTGTGGGTCGTGACGCCGGCCGGCGGCCAGCTGGCGGATCGCGCGTCCGCCTCCGGCCTGCACGTCGTGCATCAGTCGTTCCGGCGTCCCCTGCTGCCGGCTAACGCTCTGGCCCTCGCATCGCTCGCCCGGCGCGTCCGCCCGCACGTACTGAATACGCACAGCTCCGCTGACAGCTGGACGGCGGCCGTGGCCCGGCGGGCTTTCGGCTGGCCGGGTGCGCTCGTACGCAGCCGGCACATATCCGCCAAGGTGCGCCCCGGGCTCCTGCACCGATTCGTGTACGGCCAGTCCGACTGGCTGATTACTACGGGGGAGGCCGTGAGGCGGGGCCTCGCCGACTCCTACCTGTTCCCGCCGGACCGTTCGGTGTCGATACCCACGGGTGTCGACCTCGCCAGATTCCGGCCGGACCCGGACCGACGGGGCGCCACGCGGCGTAGCCTTGGTCTGGACGGCGACGTACCCGTGATCGGGGTCGTGGCCTTTCTCAGGGAGGACAAAGGACACGAGGTCCTTCTGCGCGCCATGCCGAGGATCCTGGCAACCCATCCGGACGCCGTGCTCGTGCTCGTCGGGGACGGACCGCTGCGCGGCGAGCTCGAGGCCTGCGCAAGCGACCTGGCGATCCTGGAATCCGTTCATTTTGCGGGTCTACGGGAGGATGTGCCGTCGGTCCTGTCCGCTTTCGACGTGTTTTGCCAGCCTTCCCTTCGCAACGAGGGGGTACCGCAGTCGGTACTCCAGGCGGGGGCCTGCGGGCTGCCGGTAGTCAGCACGCGGGTGGGGGGAATCCCGGAGGCCGTGCTGGATGGCGAGACCGGGTTTCTGGTGATGCCGGGCGATTCGGAGGGTCTCGGCCGCGCCGTGAGCACGCTGCTCGCGGACCGAAAGCTCGGGCATCGCCTGGGCGTGGCCGGGCGAACTCACGTGACGCGCACGTTTTCGCTCGAGCGGATGCTGGACCTCACGGAGCAGGCTTTTTCCGACGCCATCGGCTCGGCCCGGGCACGCGGCCGTGACGTGCCCGCCGGAGGAAACCGCGCGTGAAGGGCAGACTGCCGAGTGCCCGATCCACGGGCCCGGGACCGACCATCCTGGCGCACCGACGCATTCACGCGCCTCGCGTCTCGCCTGGCCGGTGGGTGCTGTTCCTGCACGGCTTCCTGGGCGCCGGCCGAAACTGGGCCTCGCTGGGCCGAGGGCTGGTGAACGAGCGCCCGGACTGGGGCGTCGTGCTGGTGGACCTCAGGCTCCACGGTGACAGCCAGGGTTTCGCGCCTCCGCACACGGTGGCCGCTGCAGCCGCCGACGTGAGCTCCCTGATCCTGCATCTGGGCCTGGCCGAGACCGCGATCGCCGGGCATTCATTCGGCGGCAAGGTCGCCCTGGCAGTGGCCCGGGGGACGAGCGATGGTCTGAGACAGGTATGGGTCATGGACAGCACTCCGGCTCCCGGGAGGACGGACGCAGGCGCGGATCGCCTGCTGTCATTGATCGGGCGGCTCGAGGGGCCGTTCGAAGACCGCGCCTCCGTCGTCAGGGCGGTGCGGACCGGCGGGTTCGACCCGCACGTGGCTGACTGGACGGCGACCAACCTGACGCGGACATCGGATGGGTATCGGTGGCGCTTCGACCTCGCGTCCCTGGATCTGCTGCTGGGAGACTTCTTCCGCGAGGACCTGTGGGACGTAGTGGACCCGCCGGTCCCGGGCAGGGAGATCATCTTCGTGCGGGCGAGCCGGGGGTCGATACTCGACGACCAATCCGCTGACAGGATTGCGCGTCTCGAGGCCGACGGTGAGTGCGTGCGCCTCATCGAGCTGGACGGCGGCCACTGGCTGAACATGGAGAATCCGGAGGGCGTCCTGGAGCTTATGGTGAAGTCCCTGCCACGATGAGGGGGCCTGAGGGGCTCCGAGAGGCGTAGCCTCAGAGGACCTCTCTCCAGGAGCCGGGAACCGCCCGGACGAGTTCGTCTCGCGTGCGTACGCCGAGGAGACTCGCGCCCCTGCGGGCCGCGGTCGGGTCTCCGGGTCGGGTGCTCCCCACGGCCGTCCACGCCTCGATCCGGTAGAGAACCTGGATCGAGTCCACGCGCAGCAACCGCGTGGCCTGCACTTCGACCGTGTGGCCCCCGATCGTGTAATCGGCCCGTGCCGGCTGAATCGGACCCGCCAGCCAGGTGGCCAGCCCGGCCTCCGTCAGGTAGAAAGCCTGGCTGGAGGCGACGTGACTGGTGCCGATTCGCAGCTCGGCCCTTGCTGCCAGGAAGAGGCCGGTCGCTCCCACGTAGAGCGCTCCGAGAACGACCAGGGCCATGAGCAGCGCGAAACCTCCACTTTCCCGAGGTGTCATGGATCCTCTCCGCACGATCCGAGACGCGCACGTCATCCTCGTCCCTGCAGTCATCTCCGTCTCAAGCGGAGAAGGGCACCAACCTTTTGCGGACCGTCTTGGCTTTTTGCCACCTCGAGCCTGGCTCCGGTCCCGAACCGACCCGGTGGCACACGAGGGTCTGCTGAGCCTAAGTTTAGATATGAAAACGCGATGCAGCGTATTCGCTCCGGCTCGCTCCCAGTTGGCAGACCGCTTGCCCTGTTTGAGGCCGGACCCTTCAGGGAAGGAGCGGATGCCATGCACTACAGCGAGACGACCGAGGCTCTGCTCCACGCGATCAAGAACGACGTTCGTAACCGCGTGGACGACATCGTGGACTATGCAGAGCATGCCGCGATGACGCTGACCTCGGAGACCGAGGTGGACGCGGTGCTCGAACAGGCGCTGGCGGCGGTCGAGAAGACGCTCGCGGAAGCGGCCCGGGCCATGGCTCGAGAAATCCACCGGGAGCGGATGTACTAGCGCTCTCGTTGCTCGCGTTCCTGCCGCATGTTATCGATATTCACGTGTGGATCGGGTGGCCGGATGCCGGAAACCGATGCACGGAGCGCGCAAACATTCGCAGGATGGTAGGCGCTGGACTCGTGGCGCCATGTGGGTGTATGTGCAATTCACGTAGCCACTTGCGGCTGCGGAAGACGACGGCGGCTCGTTGGCCGCGTTCTTGCCGGATCCGTTGGTTCACGGTGAGCCGCGCGTTCACGGCCAGGAGCGTCTGCCCCACACGGGCCCTGGCGCCCGTCGGGTACTCGCGGAAGGCGGAGACGCAATGGACGAGAAGGGGAAGATGAGCGCACGAAACAGTGAGGCGAGGGCCGCCGCCTTCCAACCGGACGCGCCGTCCGCGGGCGCCGATGAGGCCCGGCAGGGTGACGACGACGCACATCCCACGTGGCTGGACCGGGTCCGGGAGTCCGCAGCGCCGGAGCCCGACGAACCGCTGTGGACTCCGGAGCCGGTCGGATCCCCTGATTCGATGTGGGATGCGGCGGACACCGTAGAGCCCGCGCCCCCGCTGGCCGCGGTCGAGGCCAATGCCGCGGAGCCCGCGGCGCCTGAACTCGAAGTCCTGCCGGTGCCGGGCCCGGGTGCCATCCCGGAGACCGCCGCCGCGGCGCTCGAGGAGAGCGTAGGACTCAGCGTTCGCCGACTGCGGATGGCCGCCGTCGACATGGCTGCGCGCGATGCCGAGGCCGGTCTTCCCGAAGCCGAAGCCAAGGGACGGGCGGAGTCCGAGGAGGAGCTGCGGGACCGGGCCGTGTCCCTGTTCAGGAACTGGCAGGCCCGGGAGCGGTCGCGCCTGAATTCACTGGTGGCGGAGCTCGAAGGCCGGATCACGCGCACCCTGGGCGGGATTTCGCTGGATAACGATCGGTTCGAGCGGGTGACGAGCGAGCTCTTCCGCCTGAAGAAGCGCTGGGACATGAATCGCACCGTCGTGGAGAGCACGCTCGAAGAAGAGACGGGAGAGCAGGAGGAAAAGCCCGCGACGCGCCAGTTCAAGACGCGTTGGTATGCCCTCGCGATCGGCTTTCTTGGCGTCGTCGAGTTCCTGGCCAACGCCCCCGTATTCGGCGCATTGCTGCCCCGGGACCCGCTCACCGAGCAGCAGCTGCGTTACGTTGCAGAAACCAGCGAAGGCTGGCTCGCAGGCGGCCTGCGGGTAGCTTCGCAGTTCATTCTGCGTCCGGACGCAGCCCTGCTGGCTGCGGGTGTAGTCACGTTCCTGTGCGTGCTGGCCCACTTCTTCGGGCACTCCCTGCGTTCCCTGATGATGCATCAGTCGGCGCGTCGTACGGGCGAGACGCTGGGCAAGCGCTCGGCGGGAGAGTTCGTGGTGCCGATGGTGCTGTCGGGTATCGGTCTGGCCCTCGTGATCGGCGTGCTGTTCGAGGCGCGCGTCACGCTGGGCGAGGTGTCCGAGGATCGGTTCGCACAGGACAGCGCGAAGATCGAGGAGCTCAGGCGCACGGCGAGCTGGCTGCGGGTGGACGGCAACCTCGTGGCGGCGAACGAGCAGGCAAACCGGGCGGATGATCTCGAGGCCCTGGCCAAGGAGCAGCGGGAGTACGCCGCCTCCATGAGCGGCCTCAGCTTCCCGATCCTCCTTCTCAATACGACGTTGATCCTGGTGGCGATCTCCGCCGCCTACTTCCACATGCGGGACAGGCGCCGGGACCGGTTCAACGACACCCCGTTCGAGCGACAGCGGCGAGGCCTCGTCGACCTCGGCGATGCGACACAGCAACGTGTGGCCGACGCCATGGGAGAGGCGGTGCGTACCATTCGCGAGCTTGGCAGCTTACTTTCTGAAAAGCCCCTGCGGGAGGCGCCCGCGCTGGCCAGCCAGCTTGAAGCCACGATCGTCGCTTATCGGGCGGAAAACGGTCGCCTGAGAGGCGTGGATCCGCGGGAGATCCAGGCCTTCTCGGACCCGGTCGAATTGCAGCTCGTAGTGGAGGAGCGGGAGATGCGAGATCTGCTGATGCGCGATCCCGAGGACTACGAGGCCGAGCGCAGGAGATTGCAGGAGAACTTCGAGAAGACCAGGGCCCGGTTCACGGAAGAGGCGACGGCATGGTGATCCGAGAGGCGCGAGCGCTGCTGGCGGCGGTGGCCGCCCTGGCGATCGCGGGTTGCGGAACGCAGGAAGGAAACGCGGCCGGCGGGGAAGGAGAGGGCGGGGTCGTCAAGCGCTCGACTCCCGAGCTGGTGGTCTTCGTGTACGATCGGTCCACCAGCATATCGCACCATCAGCTGGAGCTGGCTCGCCAGCTGACGAACGACCGGATCCGCAAGCTGGACCACGGCGACCGCATCGCGGCTCACCAGTTGCTCCAGCTTTCGCTGGAAGAGCCGCCGCAGCGGTGGTCGGAGACGGTTCCGCAGCGTCAGTTCACCGAACAGGCCATGATGAGAGACTCGGTGACGCGGGCCAGGTTCCTGAGGGACGCGCAGGACTACCTCGTGGCCTTCACGGACACGATGGACCGCGGCAACATCGACGGCACCGACATCCTCTCCACCCTCCACGACGTGGCGGCCGATCTGCAGGCGGCTCCGGGACGCGAGGCGACCCTCTACGTCTTCTCCGACATGCTGCAGTCCAACCGGACCATCGACATGGAGGGTCTCAGCCGGATGCCTCCCGCCGGTTGGATCGGGCGCGAGAAGGCGAACGGGACGCTTCCTAGCCTCACGGGTCTCTGCGTGTACGTCATCGGCGCCAGGGTGGACACGCGCGCGAGCCAGCAGGTCAAGGCCTTCTGGCAGGATTACTTCGAGGCAACGGGGGCCGTGTTCGAGTCCCGCAACTACACGCTTCGCCCCGTCGAGCTGCCCGAGCACCCCTGCACCTGAGGGGTACGGGTCAGGCGGAGTCGGCGCGCCGCTCCAGCACCTCGACTGGATCTCCCAACCGGAGAAGGCCCGGTCCGGAGTGTATCAGGTTCTCACCGAAGAGTACTTTTCCATCCACGTTTCTGAAGGAAGCCAGCGCACGGAGAGGTTCAGGGCCCCGCTCACCCGTCCGCTGATCCACGGTGGTGACGACGCACCGGGCACACGGCTTCACCACGCGGAACTCCATTTCGCCGACCCGTATCCTGGCCCAGTCGTCCTCATCGAAGGGGTGGTCGCCATCGAGGACCAGGTTGGCCCGGAAACGGTCCATGGGCACGACCGTATCCAGGCGCCGATTCAGTTCCGCGAGCGACGCACCGCTGGTCAGGAGGAGCGGGTACCCGTCGGCGTAGCTGACCCTATCTCCCTCGCGACCGTAGTCCAGGCTCACCTGCCGGTGCACCTCCCGGGGCATGTACAGCAGCCGGCACGGCCGGTCGAGGAACTCCTCCAGCCACGCGTCCGCCCGCGGATCCACGGGCGCCCCGTTCGTGCGGTCCTTCCACACCTCGATCGGCAGCAGGTCCCGGCCTTCAGAGGGGCGCCGAACTCCGAGCGCCCCCATGCCCGGGGCCTCCAGCTCGAGGCCGTTCGCGGTCGGGCGCGTGTCCAGGGTGGCAAGGATCGGGCAATCCCGCTGCGTGATCACCCTTCCGTCGGCGCCCAGCAGGCACCAGCGCCGGTCTCCCTCGATCCCGAACGCGTCCAGGCTCGCCTCCTCGAGCGATAACCCGCGAGCCGACTTCAACGGATAGACGAACAGGCCCCTGACGTTCACTTTCGGCCTAGAAGGGCTTGGTCCGAGCCAGCCATGCGCCGAGGATCCCGAGGATGGGGGCGGCAATCCAGGCGAACCGGCTCAGTTCGGGCTTCACCGTCGGAAGCGCGAGCAGCGCCCCGACGGCCAGCCAGATGCCCAGCTTGGCCCACGTCCAGCCGGGCATCCCGGCGGCCATGGCACCGGTTGCCCCCAGCCACCCAAACCCGCCCAGGAGGATCAGCAGCAGGCCCACGCCGTACGTGATCGACACCAGTCGCCTGCCTCCGTTTGACTCCTTCGTCCCGCCGTTCAGCGCGTGGAGAGCCAATCCCCCGATGGACATGAAGACCATGAAGATGCCGGCGAGATGAATCAGCTTGTAGACTTCGGGTGACATCACGACTCCTGGTAACGGGCTCCGGGGCCATCGGTTCCGATGCCCCTGCGACGCGGGTCCGACATGCGCTACCTTAGGCGACGATCGGGCCGGGGGGAAGAGTCCGGAAGAGTCAGCTCCGGTGATCGAGACTCGAACAGGAGCCAGTAGTATGAGTGACGCGGTATACCGGGCCATGGCCAGCGTTCGCAAGGTGGAGGGAGTGCACCGCGAGGCGAGCATCGCGACGGGCGTGCGGTTCGAGATGGGGGTGCACGGGGTGATCAAGGAGCACTACCGCCTTGAGGGCAAGAACCTGCCGCTCCCGGTGGACTACATCGTCGCCGCCACCGGCGGCTGAATGCTCGGTACTCTCAACGGCGCACTGGAGGTGCGCGCGATTTCCCTGGCTCCTGAAGATATCGTCGCCGATGTCGAGGGAATCAACGAGCTGGTGGACGGGGTGCCGGTGCTGACGAAGATCCTGGTTCGGTACCGCCTGCGCATCCCCGGCTCGGCGAGAGAGCTGGTGGAGCGGGCCCTCGAACGGCACGCCGCCAAGTGCCCGACCGCCGCCAGCCTCAAAGGAGCGGTCACGGTGGAGTGGGACGCGGACATCGAAGAGAAGGACTGAGGGACGGCGCCGGCTCCCACCGCAAATCCCCGCGTACCCTGCAAGGTATGTCCAGCGGAGCAGCCGGCGCCCGCTTCGCGCCTTCTCGCGTATCGTCTGTTCTTGCAGAAACTTACCGCCGTACCCTCCTGCCGTGGCCGCGAACCTGCGACTACTCACCGCCGAAGACCCGCGAACGATGGGACATAACGTCCCAGTTCACTCGCGATGGAGGATCGCATGGGAGGCGACCGAGTCGTCACGATTCGATATGTGGCTCTGGCAGGCCTGGTGGCCGCCGGTTTCACGGGGCTGGACCTGGGAATCCGACTCGCTGCGGATGCGGCCGGCGTATGGGGGGTGCTTGCGGCCTCCATCCTGTTCCCGGCCACCATCGCGGCCGCGCCCCTGATCGGATTGGCTCTCGGTGAGTGGATTCCGGCGGTCGTGGTCTACGGAGGCGGATTCGCCGCCGGAGTGCTATTCGCACGTGGGAACGGGGTCGCCGGCTCCGGAGCGACCCCTACATCTTGATGTCGATGAGCTCGAACTCGTAGATCAGGGTCGCGTTCGGAGGAATGGCGCCCGGAACGCCCCGGGCCCCGTATCCGAGCTGCGGAGGGACGACCAGCCTGCGCTTCCCGCCGATCCGCATTCCCGCGACGCCCTCCTCCCAACCCGCGATCACGTCCCGCCGCGCCCCGAGCTGGAAGCTCCGTGCCTCACCGTTTTCGCGGGTGCTGTCGAACTGCTCGCCGTTCGGGAGCCATCCAGTGTAGTGGACGACCACCACGTGACCCGAGCGCGCCGCGAGCCCTCGTCCCTCGACCAGGTCTTCCAGATAGAGGCCGCTGGGGTTCTGCCTCATGCTCTCGAGGTCGACATCGAGCGACTCCGCAAACTCCGCCGGGACCGTGGACTCCTCGTGCCCGCCGGGCTCCTCCTCAGGTCGCTCCACGCGTCCGCGATCGCGCAGCTCGCAGCCCGACAGAAGGGCGAGGCCGGCCAGGGCTCCCAGACCGGCGAGCCCCCCTCCGATGCGCCGGGATGTCATAATCTTCCGACTACTCTTCATCTTCTTCAGGGCCTCGCGCACCAAGGTCGCGGTCCAGCATGAACAGCGCAGCACCGTCCGCCCCGAACATCTTCATGCGCTGCACGATGTCGTCGATGCTGGCCTCCTCCTCCACCTGCTCCGTGATGAACCACTGGAGCATGACCTGTGCCGGCCGGTCCTGCTCCTTCTGCGACAGGTCGTAGAGGTCGTTGATGCGGGAGGTCACGAAACGCTCGTGATCCAGCGACTGCTGCATGATCTCGAGGGGAGATCCGAATTCGAACGGAGGCTTGTCGATCTGGTGCAGCTCGACCCTTCCGCCTCGCTCGATGAGGAAATCGTAGAACCGCATCGCGTGTTCCACTTCCTCCTGGGCCTGCATCCTCATCCAGTTGGCGAAGCCCGTCAGGTTCCGGTCCGAGCAGTCGGCGGACATCGCGAGGTACATGTAGGCGGAGTAGAGCTCGTACTTGATTTGCTCGTTGATGGCTTCCTGAAGGTTCTCGCTGATCATCTGTTCGTACCGTTTTCGGGGGTGATCGCTACCGGCCGGCGTGATGAGCCGGCCCCGTGACCATGAACAACCTGTCCGCTGCGCCCCGGGGTGGCAACCGAACGCGCAGCGGCCTCAGCCGCCAATCGACACCGTCTTCACGTTCATGAATTCGCGCATCCCGAAGATCCCGAGCTCCCTGCCGTATCCCGAACGCTTGATGCCTCCGAAAGGAAGCCGGGGATCCGACGCGACCAGGCCGTTGACGAACACGGAGCCGGCCTGCACTTCCTCGACGAACCGGTCGGCAAGCAGTGCGTCACGGGTCCACACCGCCGCGCCGAGTCCGAAATCGGTCGCGTTCGCGAGCGCCAGGGCGTGATCGATATCAGCCGCGCGGAATACTGGCGCCACGGGTCCGAACAACTCCTCCTCGGCCGCCGGACTGTCGAGCGGAACGTCGGTGAGCACGGTGGGTGGGTAGAAGAAGCCGGGTCCGTTCGGGACGCTTCCGCCTGCGCGGACCCGGGCACCGGCGGCTACGGTTCGCTCGACCTGTTCGTGGAGCTCGGCGCGGATCGCCTCGGTGGCCAGAGGGCCGACGTCCGTAGCCGGATCCATGGGGTCACCGACGCGCAGGTCCTTCATCTGACTCAGGAATCGATCCTCGAAATCATCCGCGCAATCCTCCGTGACGATGAACCGCTTGGCCGCGATACATGACTGTCCGTTGTTGATGATTCGGGCCTGTACGGCAGTTCGAGCTGCCGCTTCCAGGTCGGCGTCGCCAAGAACCACGAAGGGATCGCTTCCGCCAAGCTCCAGGACCGACTTCTTGAGACTGGCCCCGGCCGCAGCGCCCACCGCCCGCCCGGCCGGTTCGCTCCCGGTCAGTGTCACGGCCGCTACGCGCGGATCCGCTACCAGCGTCTCGGCAAGCTCGGCCGGGATGAGCAGGGCCTGGAAGCAGCCTGCCTGAAAGCCGGCCTCCCGGAAGACAGACTCGATCACGAGGGCGCAGCCCGGGACGTTGGAGGCGTGCTTCAGCAGTCCGACGTTTCCCGCCGCCAGTGCCGGGGCCGCGAACCGGAAGACCTGCCACAGCGGGAAGTTCCACGGCATGATCGCCAGAACCGCCCCGAGCGGCTGGAATCGCACCCGGCTGTCGCGCGCGTCCGTAGGGACGATCTCGTCGGCGAGGAACGCGCCGGCGTTCTCGGCATAGTAGCGGCACACCCACTCGCACTTGTCGACCTCGGCCAGGGCGGACGAAAGGGTCTTGCCCATCTCGGCGGTCATGAGGGCGGCGAGCTCCTCGCGCCGACTTCTCAGGCATGCTGCGGCCGCCTCCAGACCTGCCGACCGGATCTCGACCGGCGATGCGGCGAAGCCGGGCTGGACCTCGACCGCGCGCGCCAATCGGCTCTCGATCTCCGCTGAATCGTGGACGGGGTATTCTCTGAGGACTTGCCCGGTAGCCGGATTGACGCTCTTCATGAACATGGTCGGAGCCAATAGCGGGTGGAATGAAACCGTCGGCCGGAGAGGCCCGTAAATACACCCGGAAGATAACCCCCGAACCGCCGGAGAGCCCGTGTCTCGGGTAGTCGACAGAGTCCGCTCTACGACGCCGATCATAGCCCTGACTGCTTGCATCTCGCTCGCGGCGGCCGCACCTGCAGTGGGCCAGGAGCCGGAGCCCGCTCCGGACAGCGTCGCCGCAGCACCTCGTCCCGACACCATTCCCTCGGATACGTACAGAGACGAGGGCGCCCGCTACATGATCCAGCGTGCCCGGCTGGCTCGGGGCACCGAGGCGGCGGGCCTGGCCAGCTACGAGGCGACCATACGGGAGCGCGTCTATGTGGGTCTGTCGGCCTCCCGTTTCCGCCGCGAGCGCGGCGTGTTCCTCAGCGAACAGGTGGCGCGCGTCCGGTGGGACTCGGCGGGGCGAGAGACCTACCGTTGGCTTGGCAGCCGCCAGGAGGTCCCGATCGTCGGAGACATCGACGATGAGGAGCGAAAGGCGGAGCGGGGCGACTACGGCGAGGACCCTGACGACCTGATTCCACTCGATCCCGGGGCCGACCGCCTGATGATGGGAGGAGAGGGCTTCCTCCACCCACTCGCGGACACCGCCGGATTCCACTACCGGTTCGCCTCCGGGGACACGATTCGCATCGTGCTTCCTTCGAGTGGTCGCGAGATCACGCTGGTCCAGATCCGAATCGAGCCGCGCCGCTCGGAGTTCGGGTTGCTGGCCGGCGCGGTCTGGTTCGACCGTGAGACCGCGGCCCTCGTCCGCGGGGCCTTCCGGCCCGCGCGAGATTTCAACCTGGAGATTGACGAGCCGGATGACGCCGAGGACGTGCCGGGCTTCATCAAGCCGATTACGGCCAGCGTCGACCACATGATCATCGACTATGCGTTGCAGGAACTCCGCTGGTGGCTTCCGTGGCGAATCCGGTTCGAAGGCGAGGGAAGAGCGGCTGGCCTTCTCAGGGTGCCCGTTGCCGTGGAGATCACGGTCTCCGACTACGAACTGAACCAGGTCGACACGCTGGACATTCCAGAGGGCGATCTGCCCGCGGGGTGGGAGCGGATCGTCAAAGAGCGCGAGCTCGATGACGGAAGGAAGATCGAGGAGATCGTCATTCTCCCTCCGAGAGACTCACTCCGCGCGTCGCCGCTCCTTTCCGATGATTTCTTCGCCGGCGAGCCACTGAGCTTCAGTCGCACAGAGATCGACCGGATGGAGCAGGAGCTGGACGAGCTGACCGCCGTCCACGCCCTGCCCTCACCCTCGCTCTCGAGGCTCGGGATCTTCAGATACAACCGGGTCGAAGCACTGAGCGCCGGCTTGAGGAGGGAAGGGCCGGTCGCCGGTCTCACCGGCTGGGGCGAGCTGCGCCTGGGGATCGGCGACCTGGTACCCAACGTTGAGCTCGGCCTTCGAGAGGAAACAGGCGGAGGGGCAGTCGAGGCATCGGCCTATTTCAGGCTGCAGGCCGCCAACGACTGGGGTAATCCCCTCGACCTGGAGAGTTCGATCAACGCCCTGCTGTTCGGAGCCGACTATGGAGAGTACTACCGGGCCGGCGGCGTCTCCATCGGGGTCCTTAACGAGAAAGGGAGGGTCCGGTACGAGGCCACCGCGTTCGCCGAGTCCCACTGGTCGGAGGAGAAGAGCACCAACTTCTCTCTCGCCAACCTTCTCGGCCGATCCGATCCTCCGCCCAACATCGAAGCGGATGAGATCTCGATCGCCGGAATGCGGGGACGGCTGCGCGTCCAGAGCGGCGTGGATCCGGAGTCCGTGGTCACGACGGGGTCGGTTTGGGGCGAAGTCGGGGTGGGTGACGCGGAGTACGCCCGCATAGCGATCGGATCCACGGCCACCTTACCCCTGTTCGGGCGGCTCGGGGGCAGCCTCGCCTGGTCGGCCGGTACCACCTTCGGGGAGGTGCCGACGCAGCGTTTGTATTTCCTGGCGGGTACGGAGACCGTCCGGTCGTTCGAGGCGGGGCAGATCGCCGGCGAGGCGTTCTGGCTGGCGCGCACGGAGCTGGGTCTGGGCTACCCGCTGTTTCGCCTGGTCACCTTCGCCGACTTCGGGTCGGCCGCTGCTCTCGAAGACCTCGGGTCCGCCGATCCCTTCGTTGCCGTCGGGGCCGGTTTCTCGCTGCTGGACGGGCTCCTCCGGGCCGACCTCGCCCGCGGCGTGCACGGCGAGGGACCGTTGCGCTGGCAGTTCCTGCTGTATCTCGACGCCCTCATGTAGCGGGCTTTTCACCCGGTCCAGGAGTCGCGATCTTGAGACGCCCGATCGACCGACTCGGCGAAAGGACCGGCTCTATGGTCATCCACCCGGTGCAGGTCAAGATCTGCTGCGTGCGCTCCCCCGATGAGGCGCACACGGCGCTCTCGTTCGGTGCCGCCGCGGTGGGGCTGGTATCCGAGATGCCGGCTGGCCCCGGCGAGCTGCCGGAATCGGGAATCCGGGAGATCGTGCAATCGGTTCCCGCGGGGGCCGGCACGTTCCTCCTAACCGCGGTCACGGATCCCGACCGGCTGATCGAAAAGGTGCAGAAGCTCGGGGTGAACACCCTGCAGCTCTGGGACCCACTGGAGCCGGCAGACTACGGGCGTCTCCATCAGGAGCTGCCGGGCCTCTCCATCGTTCAGGCGATCCACGTGATCGGCGAGTCCGCCATCGAGCAAGCGCAGACCGCGGCGCGTCTGGCGGATGCGCTGGTTCTCGATTCGTCCAATCCGACGGTCCCCTTCCGCTGGGAGTCCCAGGCGGGGGCGACCCACGACTGGTCGATCAGCCAGGAGATCGTGCAGACGGTAGACTGCCCCGTGTTGCTCGCGGGCGGACTGCACGCGGAAAACGTGGAGAGTGCCGTGAGGCTGGTCCGGCCCTACGGAGTGGACGTTTGCACCGGAGTGCGGACCGAAGACGCACTCGATCGACGTAAGCTGGCGGCGTTCTTCGAGGCGCTGCGGCGTATCGTCGCCTGACGGTGGCAGGTCAGCCGCAGAGCTCCAGCAGCTTCGGGAGCATGGTGCCGGCGGGTCCGAGCAGGGTTACGTCGGCCACGTCGCTGATCGGCGTGGCTTCGAGGTTGACCTCGATGATCCCGGCGCCCCGCGAGCGGGCCCACCGGGCGAACGAAGCTGAGGGCTCCACCACGCCGGACGTTCCTACCACGAGCATGACCTGGCACTCCCGCACCGCTTCGTCGGCCCCTTCCAGCGCCTCCGAAGGAAGCTGCTCTCCGAACCACACGACGTCGGGGCGCAGCAGATCATCGCATTCGGGACACAGCGGGAGAGGGTCTGCGGGGAGGTCGACCGACGCGCAACGGTAGGCGCAGGATTGGCATCGGGTCTCCGCCAGCGTGCCGTGCAGTTCGATCACCCGCCGGCTGCCGGCCGCCCGATGAAGGCCGTCCACGTTCTGTGTCACCAGCCAGAACTTTCGATAGCGCGGCTCCAACGCGGCGAGGGCCCGGTGGCCGTCATTCGGCTGCACCTCGGCCAGACCCGCGATCCGGTAACGGTAAAACTCCCAGACGTCGGTGGGGTCTCTTGCGAAAGCCTCCGGGGTCGCGAGCTCCATGGCGGAGCGGCCTCGCCAGAATCCGCCCTCACCGCGGAACGTCGGGACCCCGCTCTCCGCCGAGATTCCCGCTCCGGTCAGCACCGCGACACGGTCTGCTGCGGAGAGCATCTCCGCTGCGGTCAGCAGGTCTCGCCGCTCGTCGGCAACCATCGTCCCCCCCGGGGTGGCTGGTGAAGGGCCGGTCAGGATCCGCAAGTTAGTGGATCATGCAGACTCTCGTCATACACAACCCGGCCGCCGGCGGTGGTGGGGATCCGAGCGAGCTCGTGAGGCGGATCGGGTCCACCATCAGGGCGGATTTCGAGGCGACCCGCGGGCCGGGGGATGCGACTACCCTCGCTGCCGAGGCGGCCGGGTCGGGGTACGAGGCGGTGGTCGCAGCGGGGGGCGACGGAACCGTGCGGGAAGTGGTCACCGGCCTGCACGAGGCCGGCGGCAATCCGCGCCTCGGAATCGTGCCCGCTGGCACCGGGAATGACCTCGCCGCTTCTCTGGGACTGCCCCGAAACGTCGAGGAAGCGGCCCGGATCGCGGTGGAAGGGCGCAGCGCTCCCCTGGACTTGATCCAGGCCACCGCCCTCGATGGAAAAGGCGATCAGAGAGTGCTCGCCAATGCCGCCGTGGCCGGCTTCGGCGGCCGGATCGGCGATCGCATGTCGCCGGCTTTACGACGCTTTCTCAGACCGATTGCCTATCCCCTGGCCGCGCTCGGGCAGTTCAGGGACCTGCGGTCCTACTCGGTAAGCCTGGACATTGATGGGCGCCTGGTGGAGGAGAGGGCGCTCATGCTGATCGTGGCAAACGGCGCCTTTGCTGGAGGGAAACTGCCCTTCGCGCCAGGCGCGACCACGGACGACGGCCTCCTGGACCTGATCGTCCTTCGCGCCGTGAGTCCCGCAGGCCTGACGACCCTGGTGCCGAGAGTCCTGGTCGGTCGTCACAAGGGACACCCCGGGGTATCCGTGCACCGCGCGCGCCGTGTCCGGGTCCAGTCCGATCCGCCGATGTGGACCAACCTGGACGGTGACACCTGGCGCGCCGGGGCGTCCTCGTTCGAAGTCCTTCCGGCGGCGCTCCGCGTCGCCGTGCCGTGACGGGCAACGCTGGGTCCGGCCTCACATGTCCAAGGGTGCAAGAAGAGCATGGGAGCCGGCGTCCGGCACTCTCGAAGCCGGCGTCGCGCCTGCGGGAAAGCCAAACGAGGAGCGTGCGGAGATGAATGGGAAGACACGGGCCGTGATTACAGCACTGGCGCTGGTCGGAGGGATTGGTCTGGCCGGCTCTCTGGGCGCCCAGGAGAAGGAGGAGGTCGAAGGCCGAGTGCGGGTGATGGCGTTTGGCCAGGGAAGCTACCTCGGAGTGTACATCTCCGACGTGGGGTCGGACGACGTGGAACGGCTCGGCCTGCGCGAAGAGATGGGCGTGCTGATCACCGGGGTTGCAGACGAAGGTCCAGCCAGGGACGCCGGACTGCAGGAGGACGACGTCATCGTGAGCTGGAACGGCGAGCGGCTCGAGAGTGAGGCGCAGCTGCGCCGGGTCCTCGACGAGACGCCCTCGGGGAGGTCCGCCCGGCTGGGGATCATCCGCGGGGGTGCGGAGAGGTCCGTCACCGTGGAGCTCGGGAGCCGCGTCGGCCCCAACATGTTCAGTTTCCGCACGGGGCCCGGTGAGGAGGGCCTATTCGAGCTTCGCGAGCACCTGGAGAGGAGCCGGGAGCACCTGGGCGACCTCCAGGTGAAGATCCGCGAGATGCCGCACGTGATGACCTTCATGGCGATGCGGGGTGGACGCCTTGGCGTCGGGGTACAGAGCCTGGAGGGACAGCTGGCCGAGTACTTCGGTCTGGATGATAGGGAGGGAGTGCTGGTGACGACGGTGCGCGAGGATTCCCCGGCTGCCGCCGCGGGTCTGAAGGCCGGTGACGTCATCATCGCGGTGGACGGCCAGGAGATCGAAGGGACGGGCGACTTGATGAAGCGCATTCACGGGGCCGAGGCGGGTCCCGTGACGGTGCGCGTTCTTCGCGAGCGTCAGGAGCGCACGCTGACCGTGGAGCTTCCGGAAGCCGAGAACACGTGGACGTCCGACGACGGTGAGGTGAACACCTTCTTCTTCGGTCCCGGCGAGTTCGACATGCAGTTCGACGACGACACCAGTGTCGAGTGGGCGGCGCCGGTGCGGCGCTCTCTGTCAATCTGAGCCCGGTCTCCGGGTGGGGGCCGCACGGCTCCCGCCCGGGGTCCGCCGGTCCCGGCCCCACGTTTGTCGCGGCGCCCCGCGCGCACTAACCTTTCGACCATGCCCAAGGTCCAGGACCCACGCGAGATCATCACGCCGGACGCCTTTTCGGTGGCCCGCGAGCTGCTCGGGCTGCCCCTTGCAAACCCATGGCGCCGGGCCGCGGCCATCCTCATCGACCTCGCCTTGATCGGCTTGCTGGCCAACGCCAAAGGCGTGCTGCTGGCCCTGGCGGGCGGCACCTTCCTGTTCTGGATCGCGTTCCGGGGTCGGAAAGCAGGGCTCGGATCCACCCTCGCGCGGGGCACCGTCGGGTGCGCCGGCGCCGTGTTCGTATTCGTCGCCGTCATCGCGATCTGGGGCACCGTCTTCCTCGATGAAGACACGCAGTTGTTCGAGGTTGATACGGGAGAGGGGCAGTCGGTTCCCGTGACCCTGGGATCGGCTGCGGATCTCCTGTCCGTGCTCGGTTCCGAGGATTCGTTGGAAGCCGAGGAGGCGGCAACCCGAATCCTGCGAGACCTGGAGGAGCAGGGGGTCGACGGCGAGCAGCTACGGTCGGTCGTGGACGATCTGCGGGACGGAGCAGACGACGCCAACCTGAGGGCGGTCGAACGAGCGATGGGCTCGATCGTCCAGGAGTCCGAGCAGGTCGTTCCCGGGAGCCTGGACGTGGACTCCCTGCTGGCCGCCTACGCCGAGGCGCGGGCGGCGGGCGACACGCTCGCCGAGCGGGAACTGGGTGACCTGCTCGGGCCCCGCGTGGCGGCAGTCGAGTGGGACCGCAGCCAGGAGCGGATCTCCCAGCTCGAGGACCGCAACGACCGGCTGGCCGCGGAGCTCGGCGAGACCGAGCGGGAGCTGGAAGAGGAGCGCAACCGGGGGCTGATCGGCACGCTGATCGGCTTCCTGGACGAGCTCGGGCTCGGGATCGGCTGGTCGGGCCTGTACTTCACGTTCCTGACGGCCTTCTTCCGAGGGCGCACGCCGGGCAAGCGGGCGCTCGGTATCCGGGTACTCCGCCTGGATGGAAGCGCGCTCAGCTACTGGGTCGCGTTCGAGAGGTTCGGCGGATACGCCGCCTCGCTGTTCACGGGGATGGAGGGATTCATACGGATCCTGTGGGACCGGAACCGCCAGTGTCTGCAGGACAAGCTCGCGGAGACGGTCGTGATACGCGAGACGCGTGAGGCCAGGGCGCAGCTGGCGGTAGGGGCGGCCAAGCGTGCGACCTCGGATCAGCCGTGGAAGGGAAGCCCGATCACCGGAAGCTGAATGTGGTGGGGCAGGGGCGGCCCCGGCGAGCGACCGCCCCCGTCGCTCAACCTCGTTCCAGAGTGATGTCGCCCGAGCCGGTGTCGACCTCCACAGAACCGCCGCCCGCGCCGATCCTGCCGCGCACGTAGTCGTCGGTCATCTCCTCCAGAATCATCTCGAACTCCGACTCGATGTCACCCGACGCGGTGTTCAACTCGATGTCGGCCGCCCAGGCCGACGGCATCTTCAGGGTCACGTCCCCGGAACCCGTGTCTACCGACACCTCCGAAGGACTCGCGCGGAAAGCGAGTCCGACATCTCCTGAGCCCGTGTCCACCGACACCTCCGAAGCCTCCACTCCGCTGAGGCCCACGTCGCCGGAACCCGTGTCCACGTTCAGCTCGCTCACGGTGACGCCTGCGCCGCCCACGTCGCCCGATCCGGTGTCCACGTTGAGCTCGGGTCCCGAGACGTCACGCACGCCGACATCGCCGGATCCCGTATCCACCAGGACCTCACCCTGGGCTCCATCGACCTCGACGTCCCCCGAACCGGTGTCGAGGATCAGCTGGCCCGACGTTGCTTCGGAGCTGACATCTGCAGAGCCCGCGTTCACCACCAGGTCACCGTCCACGTTCGCGACCGTTACCTCCCCGGCCGCCAGGAAGACGAGCAGGGTGCGGCCCGCCGGAACGCGGATATCGAGATCAGCATGCGCTTCCAGTCCGTCGCCGTCCTCGCGGATCTTCACCTCCCGGCCGCGTTCCCGCCCCCGGTAGAACGTGCCGTCGTCTCGAACGCGGAGCTCCATCTGCCCGCCTCCGTCGTAGCGGATCCGGTCAGCCGGGTAAATGACTCGAAGGGCATTGACGTCTCCGACGTCATGCTGGTCCAGATCCACGGATCCGGTCGCGACCTGGAGCTGCGATCCGTCCGCCCCGCCCCGGGTGACCGTGACCGCGAGCGACGACCCGCCGCCCGTCACCGTGACCGCGCCCGCCAGGTTCCAGACCGCGGCTGCGTCGCCCGATAGCTCGTAGGTCTCCTGCGCTCCCGCCACCTGCGAGAAGCCGATCAGCAGCGCCGCGGCGCCTCCGATCACGGTGAGAAGGCGACCCGTCTTCGTCCATGGATGGTGCATCGTTCTCGTCCTCCTGAACGGATGGTTCCCGGCCGTAATGTAATGGAGGTCATCAACTGATGGACGGCCTCAACGGGCGATGGGTTGGAAACGAGGCCGGGAGCTTCGCGAGGGTGGCTTCGCGGCTGTAGCTTCCCCGCATGATCACGCACGACCTCTCCGCCCCCTGGTCCGCTGCCCTCAGCGCCGAACACTACCGGATCGGGGATTGGGGCAAGGGCTACTTCGACGTCTCCGAACGGGGCAACCTCCTCGTGTGCCCGAGAGGCGAAGGCGAGGAGGCCATCGACCTTCTGGAGGTGGTCACCGGGCTCCGCGAGCGTGGCCTGTCGCCACCGCTGCTGATCCGCTTCTCCGACATCCTGGCTCACCGCCTGAAGACCCTGCGCGAAGCGTTCACCTCGGCCATGGCCGAGCACGCGTACCGCGGATCCTACGTGGCTGCCTACCCGATCAAGGTCAACCAGCAGCGGCCCGTGGTGGAGGAGGTGTTTCGGTACGGAACCGAGTACGAATTCGGCCTGGAGGTGGGGTCCAAGCCTGAGCTGCTAGCGGTTATGGCGCTCACCGGCGGCACATCAGAGCGCCTGATCGTCTGCAATGGATTCAAGGACGACGGCTACATCGAAGCCGCGATCCTCGCCGCGAAGCTGGGTCGGAAGATCGTGCCCATCGTCGAGGGATTCGGCGAGCTGGAGCTGATTCTGAAGCACGCCATGCGTCACGACGTGGAGCCGGCCATCGGCGTGCGGATGAAGCTGGCGAGCCAGGGCGCGGGTCGATGGAAGGGGTCCGCCGGCGAGAAGTCCAAGTTCGGCCTGTTCGCCAGCGAGATGCTCCAGATGGTCGAGCTGCTCTCCGCACACGACATGCTGGACGCCCTGCAGCTCGTGCACTGCCACCCCGGGAGCCAGATTCACGAGATCGACCGGTTGAAGGACGCCATCGGAGAGTTGGGTCACGTCTACGCCGAGCTCGTCCGTCTCGGGGCTCCCATCCGGTACGTGGATGTTGGGGGCGGACTGGGGGTCGACTACGACGGGACGAGGACGAGCACCGACTCCTCGATGAACTACACGCTGGAAGAGTACGCCCGCGAAGTCGTGTATCGCCTCGCGAGCGTGTGTGACGACAGAGGCGTGCCGCACCCGGTCATCGTCAGCGAGTCGGGCCGGGCCATCTCCGCATACCAGAGCGCGCTCATCTTTGACGTCCTGGGCTCCTCGGGCCCGAGAACGACCTACCCGGATCCGTTTCCGGCGACGAGCGACTTCGGGACGGCGGAGGACCTGCCGCAACCGATCCGGGACCTGATCATCGCCTACGAAGCGGTGGGTGAGGGGCGCCTGGTGGAGTGCTATCACGATGCGGCCAGGGCACGCGAGGAGGCACTCAACCTGTTCAACCTCGGATACCTGACCCTGGAGCTCAGGGGCCTGGCGGAGCAGCTCTACTGGGGGACCTGCGCCCGGGTGCAGGACCAGGCACGCGAGCTGGGTGAGATTCCCGAAGAGCTGGAGCCGCTGGAGGACATTCTCAGCGAGACGTACTTCTGCAATTTCTCGGTATTCCAGTCGCTTCCCGATTCGTGGGCCATCGGGCAGGTATTCCCGGTCATCCCGATTCACCGCCTGGACGAGAGACCGTCTCACAGGGCCGTACTTGCCGACGTCACGTGCGATTCGGACGGGCAGATCGGGCGCTTCGTAGACGGGCGGTCGACGATCGACGTCCACGACCTGCAGGCCGATTCCGACTACTACGTCGGCATCTTCCTCGTGGGAGCCTACCAGGAGGCGCTGGGCGATCTCCACAATCTCTTCGGGGACACGCACGTGGTGCACGTGCGCCTGCACGAGGAGGGGGGCTGGTGGATCGAAGAGATCGTGAAGGGTGACACGGCGCGCGACGTTCTCGGGTACATGCAGTATGACGCCGAGCGCCTGCAGCCGCTGCTTGCCAGGGATTGCGAGGTAGCGGTTCGAGAGGGACGCATGACCGTGGCGGAGACGCGGGAACTGCTGGGATTCTACCGATCGGAGCTGGACGGCTACACGTACCTGGAGCCAGACGGGTGAGCCGCCGGATCGAACACACGTTTCTGGGGCTCGACGCCACCGGGGACGGCGGGACCGCGCGCATCGCGGTGATCCCGGTTCCGTACGATGGGACCAGCACGTGGAGAAAGGGCGCAGACGCTGGGCCGGCCGCGCTCCTCGAGGCGTCCACGGCCGTGGAGCTCTACGACGTGGAGACCGGAACGGAGCCGTGGCGGGCCGGCATCCGGACGCTGCCCGGCCTCGAATGTCAGGCCGAGCCCGAAGCGATGAGCGAGCAGGTGCGGGAGACGGTGGCCCGCGTCCTGGACGCCGGAGAGCTGCCCGTAGTCCTCGGTGGGGAGCATTCGGTCACGATCGGTGCGGTGGCTGCGGCCGCAGATCGGTACCCGGACCTGACCGTCCTCCAGATCGACGCCCACGCGGACACGCGGGAGGAGTACGAGGACTCGGCCTACAACCACGCCTGCGTCATGGCCCGGGCCCGCGAGCGGTGCCCGATCATCCAGGTCGGTATTCGGTCGGTCGAGGCGGAGGAGATGCTGGGGCTGGATCCGGACCGCGTGTTCTGGGCCCACGAGATCGTACCGGCGGCTTCCGACACCTGGATGGACGAGGTCGTCTCGCTCCTGACGCCGCACGTCTACGTGACGATCGACCTCGACGCATTCGATCCGTCCCTCCTGCCGGCCACCGGGACGCCGGAGCCCGGCGGACTCGGCTGGTATCCGGTAAATCGGCTACTCCGGCGGGTCGTCCGAGCCAGCCGGGTGGTGGGCTTCGACGTCGTCGAGCTGCTGCCGCTGCAAGGACAACACGCCAGCGCCTTCACCGCCGCCAAGCTGGTGTACCGATTCCTGGCGGAGATCGGGTCCGCCGCGACGGGGTGATGCCTCTCCGGCCGGCTCGCAGACCTACCAGTCCAGCAGGGCCCCGAAGATCAGGGGCGCCACGATCGTGGCGTCGGACTCGATCACGAACATCGGCGTGTCGGTGTCCAGCTTGCCCCAGGTGATCTTCTCCGACGGCATCGCACCGGAGTAGCTACCGTAGCTGGTGGTCGAGTCGCTGATCTGGCAGAAGTAGCCCCAGAAGGGGCAGGGACGCCTGAGATCCTGGTGAATCATGGGCACGACGCAGATCGGGAAGTCGCCGGCGATGCCTCCACCGATCTGAAAGAAGCCGACCGTACGCAGGGCTTCGCCGGGCGAGACCACGGGATCGCCATCCACTTCTGCCAGGTCGGCCACGGTGCGGCCCATGGTCGTTTCGACGTACCAATCCGCCAGGGCGGCCATGTACTCCAGGCCGCTCCGCACGATGTGTGTGCCCGAGAGGCTTCCATCGATCGAGCGTCCGACCACGATGTTGCCCATCGTGGAGTCCTCCCAGCCCGGCACGAAGATCGGGAGGCCCTTCTCGGCGGCCGCGACGAGCCAGGAATGGGCCGGATCGATCTGGTACGCATCCCGGAGTCGCCCCTCCAGGATGAGGCGATAGAAATATTCGTGCGGAAACCAGCGCTCTCCCGCATCGTCAGCGGCCTTCCAGAGACGCATCACCTCCCCCTCGAGGACGCGAAACGCCTCTTCCTCGGGGATGCAGGTGTCGGTGACCCGGTTGAGCCCCCGGTCCAGCAGCTCGCGTTCCCGCTGCGGGGTCAGGTTCCGCCAGTCGGGCACCCTCACGTAATGATCGTGCGCCACCAGGTTGAACAGGTCCTCCTCGAGGTTGGCTCCCGTGCACGTGATGGCATGGACGAGGTCCTTCCGGATCATCTCCGCGAGCGAGAGGCCGAGCTCAGCCGTGCTCATCGCCCCGGCCAGCGTCACCATCATCTGCCCTCCATCGTCCACGTGCCGGCGATAGGCCTCCGTGGCTTCGACCAGAGTGCGCGCATTGAAGTGTCGGTAATGCGTCTCGATGAAGCTGCGGACGTTCATGGTACGAATCCTGGAGCGGAGTTGGAGGTGTGCTTCCGGGCCAGACACTAGCCGCGAGCATTCAACCCTG
>CAJIAC010000112.1_pt1 | contig 92674 bp, 79 predicted proteins | sample 9198961 | NCBI WGS metagenome assembly CAJIAC01 (sample SAMEA7708276, study PRJEB35096) | sediment metagenome | biome: marine neritic benthic zone biome [ENVO:01000025]; feature: sediment [ENVO:00002007]; material: shallow marine sediment [ENVO:03000034] sea grass bed [ENVO_01000059] ... | reverse complement strand
CTTCTTCGTCAGCACCACCACGCCCGTCGTGCCCTTGATGAGGGGCGTGTCCAGGTCGGGTTGGGCCGCGCCCATCATGGGGCCGCCGAACACGATCTGGGTCGCGTCTTCCGTCAACCCGTCACAGAACTCGAGCACGTCCCGGAGCTTCGTTCCCACCGGCACGACGAGGTTGGAAGGACGGCGAACGCCTGGTCCGGTGACGGTAACGACCCGCTCGATCAGCGGGTAGCCCGTCTCGAAGATCTCTCCGATGCACGCTATGGATCCGACGTTCTGCACCACCACGCCCACGTTCATCGGGAGCTGGCCGGACGGGACCTCGCGCCCGGTGACCACCTTGATCAGCATCTTCTCGGCGCCCTGGGGATACTTCACCGTCAGGGGCAGGACCGAGACGTCGAGGTCGTCCGGGAGCGTCTCCTGCAGCCGGGCGATGGCGTCGGGCTTGTTCTTCTCCACGCCGATCACGGCCCGCTCCACCCCGAGAGCCTTCATCATGATCCGGATACCGAACTGAACCCGCTCGGGATACTCCACCATCGTGCGGTGGTCGGTGGTCAGGTACGGCTCGCACTCGGCGCCGTTGACGATCAGCGTATGGACGGGCACGTCATCCGGAGGGAGCAGCTTCACGTGCGTCGGAAACGCCGCTCCGCCGAGGCCCACCACGCCGGCTTTCTGAACCTCTTCCACCACCTGCTGGGGTGAGAGACCCTCCCACTGGGGCACGATCCGGGGCCGCGGGATTTGAGGGGAAAACCGATCCACCGCGAGGACCACGGCCTCGGCCATCGACCCGTCGGGATGCGGACGCAGCCCGATGTCCTTCACCGTGCCCGCTGCGGACGCGTGGATGGGCACCGAGACGAATCCGTCCGCCTCCGCCACCTTGTCTCCACGCTCGACGTGGTCTCCCACCTTCACCAGGAGACGAGCCGGGCGCCCCGCATGCTGCCGGAGCGGAAGAACGATCTCCTCCGGGAACGGCATGCGGCGCAGGGGCACCTTCTCCGTCAGTTGCTTCGTCTCCGGCGGGTGAACGCCGTGTCTGAATGTGCTGGATCCGAGCATCGCCTTCCTCTCAGCCGCCCCCGCGATTCACGATCAGTTGAACGGCTTCGCCCGCTCGATCCACTTGTCGAGGTTCCTCTCCTTCTTGTTGAGCGGCGTCCCCGGGTGGATGATCCCGGCCGTGCACCGCTCCGCCGCCTGTACGATCTCGGCGAACGTTCCGGCCTTCATGTCCTTGAAGTACGCCTGCTTGTTCTCGTCGTAGGCGAACATCTTCTTGTTGATGTTGATGCACTCGTCGCAGGACGTGCACCGAGCCGTCTCGATGTACGGCTCCATGACGAGTTCATCGTCCTCGTCCTCCTCTTCGGCGGCCGGTGCTGGCGCCGGGGGGACGACCGTCTCGGCCACCTGTACCGCCTCGGCGATTGCCGAGGCGCGGGTCTCTGCCCGTGCAGGCGCCACGGCGACCGTCGCGCCTCCGTTGCCCCCGCCCAGGCCGGCTACCGCTTCGGCGGTTATCGGCTCCAGGCTCGGGTCCGCGTCCGCCCGGGCCAGGATCTCGGCCACGGTCAGGTTGCCGTCGCCCGAAGCAAGCAGGCCTTCCGCCATTCGCCGGGCCACCAGAGCCGGATAGCTCATTCGCAGCTCGGCCAGCTGGGCCTCGTACTCGGCCCGGATCGCCGTCGCCTTGGTCTCGAACTCCTCTTCCATATCGTCTGCGATGTCCGCACGGACGGAAGCCGGGACCTGGAGTCCGGCCAGCTCCTTGAGCTGCGCCCAGTAGAGCAGCCGGTCCTCGGCCAGCAACACCATCTCCATCGAGCAGGCCAGGCGGCCCAGCTTCTTCTCGCCGTCGATCACCCAGATGAACGGAGTCTTCCCGACCCGGTCGTCAGACGACAGATCCAGGAACTCGTGGAACAGCACCTGGTCGTCGTCCCAGTCCGCGGGCTTGATCCGCTTGAAGTGCTTCTTGAATCGGCCCTCGGTGGCGGCCCAGTCCGCGGTCGTGACGGGAAGCTCCATCTTCTGCGCCTCGCCGTCGTCGTCCACGTATTCCAGCTCGTACGTGGGCCACGTCTGGTCGAGGTCGGGATTGCCGCTCAGGTCCATGCAGTCGGCAATCGTGGCGCCCTGGTCCGGATCGAAGATCATGAACGGGAACGCCCGTCCCTCGAGGGCGAAGCGCGCCGCATTCGGGGCCCACTCGTCCGCGAGCCCGTGCTCCACAGGACACGGCGTGTAGATGTTCATGATCGAAGGCCGGTGCGTCTTCAGCCCCCGGATCACGCCGCCGATCATGTGCGAGGCCGAGGCCTGCGACGACTGGAGCACGAACGCCCCGCGGTGCGCGAGCGCGATCAGCGCAAGCTCCTTGCGGGTCTCTTCCTTGCCGTGCTGCGCCTTGCCGTACGCGGCCATGTCGGAGACCTGTCCGATGAACCCGCTGGTGCAGGCCTGTCCGCCGGTGTTCGAGTAGACCTGGGTGTCCAGGACGATCACCCGAATCGGCTTACCGGAAGCCAGCAGACGCGACAGGTTCTGGAAGCCGATGTCCATCATGGCGCCGTCGCCGCCGATCGCGACGATCGGGGCGCACATGTCGAACTCCTCGTCCGTGAAGTCCTGCCACGTGAGTGCCACGAACTCGGGCTCGTGCACGCTCGCATCGTACTCCCCGGCCGCCAGCAGGCGGGCGCGGCGAACGGCCGTGAAGGCGTCCGTCATCTTCCGCATGTGGCCCTCGAAGATCCCGATGGCCACGGACGGTGAATCCTGGAACAGGTGGTTCACCCACGGATACGGGTACGGGTTGTAGGGGAAGGTGCTTCCCCAGACGGATGAGCAGCCCGTGCTGTTGCTGATGCCCATGTTGGCCCGGCCCTGGCCGCTCGGTCCCTTCGTGTAGCGCCACACCAGGTCCTTGAGCGCCGCGATGGCGTCCGTGTACAGCTTGAGCTGAGCCTTCTTCTCATCGTCCAGCGGCACTTCCGCCCCGGTGCCTTCGGCCACGGCCGCCAGATCGAGGTCCGCATCCGCGGACAGGAGGTCGCGCGCCTGCTCGTCCAGCGTCGCGATCAGTTCTTCGAGGTGCGTCACGAAGTTCTCGACGCGCGGCTGCATGAGTGACTCGACCGCGGACACGATGAGGTGGACTGCCGTCTTCTCCCCGCACCCCATGCAGGCTCCGTCTCCGCCCGCCATGGTCCGGTAGTTTTCCTTCTTGAGGAGGAGCGAGGGCAACACGCCGATTCCCTCTTCCAGGTTCCGGATGTTGATGAACCGGTCCGCCGTGTCCGGGAGATTCTCCCACATCTCCCAGTTCCGGCGGAGCTGCTCCAGGTTCTCTTCGTCCTGACGCACCGTGACGAGCGCCTCATCGGCGCAGACGTCCACGCAGATGTTGCAGCCCTTGCAGGCCTCGGGATTCACGGTGATCGAGAGAAGCCCGCCGGCTCCCTTCTCCTTGTTCTCCTGCTGATCGAAGAAGGGGACGGTCTTGGCGAGCGGGAAGTCCGCGAGCACCGAGTACACGGCGGCGAACTCCTGGTCCAGCTCCTGCTTTCGCTCCGCGTCCCACGGCAGCTTCTCGGAGAGATTGGCGTAGGCCGTCGTGATCGTGTTACCGAACGTCTGGAACGGAACGGCCTTCAGGACCTTGTGCGCCTCGCGCGCCAGGTTCGCCGAGACCGACTGTATGCGGTCGAGCGGCTTTCCGTTCTGGGCCGTCTTGATGGCCGTCTGGATAATGTCCTCGACGGAGTTCACGAGACCCGGGATCGCCGCGTCCGGACACTGGGTCCAGCACTGGGAACACCCCGTGCACTTGTCGGGGATGAACTCGGGGATCTCGAACCGGATGTCCGACATATCGCGCACCGTGCTGGTGGCGGCCGGGATCGCGCTGATGGCGGAGAACGGGTCGGCGATCACGTCCTGGTCGATTCCGCAGAGCGAGCACACCTGCTCCCAGAACCGACCCTGGTTGCCGATGCCCCATTCCTGGTCCGGATGGTCCAGGAGCGTCGGGATCTGTCCCACGGCGGCGTCGGCCATCACCTGGCCGGCTCCCACCAGCTCGCCCACGGCCTGCACCTCGACGACTTCGTCGAACCCGCGCCGGATGACCTTGAGGTTCGCATCGACCACGCGCTCGCCCAGGTGGCCGAACTTCTTCTCAAGCTGGTGACGCATTGCCTCAAACAACGTCTCTTCGTCCAGCCCCTCCGCTTCCATGAATGGGGAGGTACGGAAGAAGGCGCCCATGAACGCAGTGCCCTGCATCCGGTACCGCAGGTCCGGGTCGGTGGCCTCTTCGGTCGCGATCTTGAACGCGTCGACCGCGTAAACCTTGATGTTCTTCTCCTGGATCACGCGCCGCGCCTGCGGGGGGAGAGAGTCCCACAGGGCCTCCGGGCTGTGGTCGCTCTGTATCACGAACACGCCGCCCGGCTGCATCCCGGCCAGCGGATTCGAGTTGAGGAACACGTTCGGGTCCGGAGACAGCACCACGTTCACGAACTTGAGCTCGCCGTTCAGCCTGAGCGGCTTGCGCGACATGACGCCGTAGAACGTCGTCGGCTGTCCCTTCTTCTCCGATCCGTACTTCGGGTTCGCCTTGACGTTCATGCCGGCGAGCTCGTTCACCGTCATCACGACGTTCTTGCCCATCGTGATGGCGCCCCATCCTCCCACGGAGTGGATCCGGAGCGAGATCGCGTCCTCGGGAAGGAGATTGAGCTCCTCCTCGGGCACCAGGGCGCCGTCCGCCAGGTCCGGGTAGTGCTCCAGAAGCTCCTGCTGCCAGATCTCCAGCTTCGGCAGCTTGGTGCCCTCGCGGATGAAGTCGATACCCAGGTAATACTGCCGTCGCCTGCGGCCGGCAGGCAGCATGTTCTCGACCGCCAGTACGAGGTCGGCGGGCTGCAGGTCCCGGCTTCCGAATCCGAACCCGGCCGAATAGAAGTCCGGTACCTGTTCCGGCGCGATGTCCGCGACGCCGGGGAAGGGACGGGAGCCGTTCCTGGCCGACCGGCCCGCCCTGTAGTTCTCCTGCCCCTGCGACATGGCGGCACGGATCTCCCGCAGAAGCGGCTGATCCACGGCCAGCGGCTGATCGCAGCGCTCCAACACCGTCACGCCCTTCTTGCCCTTCAGCATGGAGCTGATCAGGTCGGTGGGGAACGGGCGGAACATCGCGATGTCCACCACGCCCACTTTCATCCCGCGCTCGGCGCGCAGGTAGTCGGCCACGGCCTCGGCGTTCGACACCACCGAGCCCTGCCCGAGGAGCACGTACTCGGCGTCCTTGAGCCGGTAGCCCATGACGCGCGCGTACCGGCGGCCGGTCAGGTCACCGAACTCCTCCATCGCCTGGTCGGTGAGCTCCTGGACGTGATCGAAGTAGAACGGCCGCTGCGCGGCCACGCCCTGCATGTAGGCGTCCTGGTTCTGCACGGAGCCCAGGAGGGCAGGGTAGTCGAGGTCGAACATCTCGGGGATCCGGCGCCGCTTCTCGCCGAACGTCAGCACCTGGCCCGGGGTGGGCGAGTCGATCATGTCCGCCGGGTCGCCAAGGTACTCGCGAATGAGGTCACGCTCCGGCAGGCGAAGCGACTCGATCACGTGGCTCGTGAGAAAGCCGTCCTGGGCTACGAGCCCGGGATTGAGGCTGAGCTCCGCGATGCGATGGGCAATCACGGTGAGGTCAGCGATTCCCTGGACGTCCTTCGCGAACAGCTGGAAGAAGCCGGTGTCATCGACGGCGTGGTAATCGTCGTGCCCGGCGTGCACGTTCAGCGCGTGCTTCGTCATGGCGCGCGCGGCGACGTTCAGCACGTAAGTGAGACGCTTTCCGACTGCCGCGTACAGCGACTCGTGCATGTATGCGATGCCCTGGCCGCTCGAGAAGTTCGTGGCCCGGAGACCCGTCATGCTCATTCCGGCCGTGACTCCGGCCGCCGCGTGCTCTCCCTCGGGCTCGAAGAACAGGAGACGGCGTCCGTTGACGTTCGTCTTCCCGGCCGCCTTCGCCGCGGCCCAGCCCTCGCCCATCTGCGTGGACGGCGTGATCGGATAGGCTCCCGCGCCCTCGCTTGCCGCGGTCTCCATCTCGACCACGGCCTGGCTTCCGTCCATAGCTGACTGGATTCCGGGGTACCGGACTTCGGTTGCCTGCTCGTCGCCTGTATTTCGCCTGATCATCCTGTTCAACTCCCTACCGCTGTCAGTTCGACCTCGAAGCGCTGAGCGCCCTCCACCCACCGGATCGCTCCAGTCGGGCAGCGGACCGCCGCACTCGGGTCGGCCAAGTCGATTCTATCGTAGTTCACGACGGCCAGGCCGTCGCTCATGGTCACCACTTCGGGCGCATCCTGCGCGCACCGTCCGCACGCGTTGCACGCGACGGCGCATACATCGGTCGCCGCGTCGCCGTCCAGCAGGTTCTTGCACTGCACGATGAGCTTGTGATCCATCGGCATCAGCACGAACAGGTCCAGCGGGCACGCTTCCACGCAGTCGTTGCAGGCCGTGCACTTCTCCGGATCGACGACGGGGAGATCCACGTCGTTCATCCGGATCGCATCGAACGTGCACACTACGGCGCAGTCCGCGAGACCCACGCACCCCCAGGAGCAGGCTTTTCCGCCCCCGCTCACAGCCACGGCCGCTGCGCAGCTCTCGATCCCATCATACAGCGCTTTCCGGGGAGCGACGTCCGTGCCGCCCGCGCACAGGAGGCGGGCCACCACCTTGTCGGCTTCCCCGGCGGCCACCCCCAGCATGGTGGCCACGTCCTCGACCTCCCCCTCGCCCATCACCGTGCACCCGGCGGGGGCGACCTCACCGTCGATCGCCGCCTCGGCGAAAGCCCGGCATCCCGCAAATCCGCAGGCTCCACAGTTGGCGCCCGGCAGGATGTCGGTGATCTCGTCGATGCGGGGATCCTCCCACACGTACAGCTTCCTGTTCGCGATCGCGATCAGGGTGCCGAACGTCAGCCCTACCCCGCCCAGGACCGCGACGGAAGCCAGGATGGCCTGAGGGTCCAAGAAGCCTCCCCTCAGCCCGTTCCCGGGAGGTCGGCCTGGCGGAGAATCCAGGCCGCCAGCGTGTCGGCCGCCGTCGCAGTCGCCGGGGCCGCCGTCCCGTCTCCGGGAGCCGTCACCTGCGCTGCGGCGAGTCCCCAGCCGGCGGCGAGCGATGCCAGGTGGCGAAGGCCCTCCGCCTGCTGATAGGCGCTGACACGGCCGAGCGCCCTCTTCGGCTCATCCTCCGGCATGTGGTCCACGGTAAGTCTGCCGCGTCCCCCATCATCCTCGGGGAGGTGGACGAAACGGGCGGAGCCGTCCGGCAGGAGAGCCGCGACGGCGGGCCCCCCGGTCTCGGCCAGCACGGACAGGTCCGCGGGATCCTCCGCCTGCACCACCATCAGACCCGGGGTTATGAGTCTCGACAGCTCGGCCGGGGGAGCCTGCCCCCGGACCACGAGCACGATCTTCTGCGCTCCGTCGAGGAAGTCGGCCAGTCCGCCCACGAGCAGGTCCGTCCCCTCCACCTCCACCACGATCGGTGGCGCGAGCCGCCGCTCCCTGCCGCTCCACAGGGAGGGCGGGAACCGGTCGAGCCATTCGCCGTGCAGCGCTTCGTCGTACTTCCCGGACCTGGCCAGCTCAACAGTGCGCGCGGCGCCGAACGCGCGGCCAGCCCGCGCGAGACCGGAGGAGACCGTCTCTCTGAGGTCCTGTCCGGCCTCTGCCCGCACCAGGTACAGATCGTCGCCCCGGTCCAGGAGCGATTGCAGCGTGCGCGAGGCGGCCTCCAGCTTCGGAGCCACCGTGACGGCTACCGGCTCCCCGGTATCCTCGAACGCCGCGAAGCGGTCGATGTCGATGTGACCGACGGCGAAGGCTCCCAGCTCGGCCGCCGTGCGTTCTGCACGCGCTTCCGCGGTGCCGCTCCCGGCGTCCAGAAGGCCGCGGAGCTCCTCGGACGTAGCCACGAGGGCCGAATGGAAGTCCTCGCGCGCCTTCTTGAGGATCGCCAGGGACGGCTCCACGCGCCCGTCCGTCGTCTTGTCAGACGGCATATTTATCCAGCTCTTCGTTCAGGATTCTGATCTTGTCTTCCGCCGAGTGAAGCGGCAGGTGCCGGGTCTCTTCGTAGCGGGGATTCGACTCGTCCCGGTACAGCACGCCCAGCCGCAGTCGCGACGAGTCGGCCGCGATGTCCCTTGCCGCCGACAGGTTCTTCGGATCGTGCCGCGTCTGGTTCGGATAGATCTGCGCCAGCGACTCCGGCATCTCGACTCCGTCGGGATGCGTCAGAATGTCGATCATCTCAGGGTTCCGCACGGCGTCGAGATAGATGTCCTCCGTGAACACCGGACACCGCTGAAGCACGCGCACGAACGCGAAGCCGCGGTGCTTGTATGCCGCCTGGAACGTCGCGAACAGGTGAGCCGGGATCCACTCCGCCGTCTGCGCCACGAAGGAGGCATTGGTGATCCCGAGAGTCGCCTCAAGCGGATCGAGCGCCGGCAGCCAGCTGCCCTGGGGCTGCGTGTTGCTCTTGTAGCCCTGGGGAGTGGTGGGCGAGGTCTGCATCTTGGTCAACCCGTAGATATTGTTGTCCAGCATCAGGGCGACCATGTCCACGTTGTACCGCGTGGCGTGCACCCAGTGTCCGGCGCCGATCGACACGCAGTCGCCGTCCCCCATCACCACGAACACGTTGAGGTCCGGCCGATTCAGCTTGATCCCGGTGGCTACCGGGAGGGCCCGTCCATGAAGGCCGTGGAATCCGTAGGTGTTCATGTAGTGAGGGAAGCGGCTCGAGCAGCCGATCCCGGACACGAACACCGTTTCTTCGGGTTTCAGCTGCTCGTCGACCAGGAGCCGCTGGGCGGCCGTGAGCACCGAGTGGTCCCCGCACCCGGAGCACCAGCGGGCGCGCGCACCCTCGTAGTCGTCGAGACTGAACTCCCGATCTTCCTCGACGGGCGTGAGCAGCGAGCTGCATGAAAGGCTCATGCCGCGCCCCCTTTCGTGAGTTTGGCCCGGATCACGTCGTGTATGGCGCCGGGCTGCAGGGGCTCGCCCAGGACGCGTGTCCAGCAGTCTACGTCCACCAGCGTATGGGCCCTGAGCATCCACGCCAGCTGGCCCCGGCGCCGGTTTTCGTCCGTGATGTAGGGCATGTCGGGATCGTCGCTGTAGTTGATCTCGACCGTCATGACTTTCTTGAACCGGCCGAATATCGCCTTCAGACCCGGCTCCAGGGGAGACAGGAAGCGCAGGTGGAGCGACGAGACGGAGAGCCCTTCCGCTTGCGCCCTGTCAACCGCCTCCTCGATCGCTCCCTTGGTGCTGCCCCACCCGACGACCAGCAGGTCTCCCGACTCGGCGCCGTGCACCCTGGGGGGCCGGAGCGTGCTGTGAAACACTGCCATCTTCCGGCTTCGCATGGCGGAGCTTTTCTGATTCATGGCCGAGGCATAGGCTACCCGGCTGTTCTCATCGTGCGCGAGGCCGGTCAGTGTGTGCATACCCCCTGGGGTTCCCGGGACGAACCGGCGCGACAGGCCCGTTTCCTCGTCCCAGTCGTAGGGCGCGTTGCCCTCCGGCACGGGCGACATGTCCGGCGGAGATCCCTGCCAGGCCGGATCGAGCACGGGCCGGGGGAACGGCTGCACGCCGGTAGCCAGGTTGGCATCCGTCAACACCATCACCAGCGTGCGGAAGGTCTCCGCGATCCTCCGTGCCGTGATCATGGCGTGGAAGCACTCCTCGATGGTGGCCGGGGCCATCACCACGTGCGGCGCGTCCCCAGGCTGACCGAATACCGCAGCCAGGAGGTCCGACTGCTCGACCTTGGTGGGAAGTCCCGTGCTGGGGCCCCCGCGCTGGACGTCCACGAGAACGAGAGGTATCTCAGACATCACGGAAAGGCCCAGGAACTCGGTCTTGAGCGCGAGTCCGGGGCCCGACGTGATGGTGAAGGCGACCTTGCCCGAGTACGAGGCTCCAATCGCCACGCCGGCAGCCGCGATCTCATCCTCGGCCTGGTGTATCACACCACCGAACTTGTGGAACATCTCTGCAAGCTGGTGCGAGACCGAAGTGGCGGGAGTGATCGGATACATCGCGGCGAGGTCCATCCCCGCGGCCACGGCCCCGTAGGCGATCGCCTGGTTGCCGTTCATCACGAGGGTGTTCTCGGCCGAGAGCCCCGGCTTCACCTCGATGCGAACATCGAGATGGGCATCGGCCCACGAGTACCCCAGCTCCAGGAGCTCGTGGTTACGCTCGGTGACTTCCGGGGCCTTCTTCCGGAAGGCGTGTGCGATCTCGGTCCGCGTAATCTCCATGTCGCGATCGAACATCCAGCACAGGATGCCCAGCGCGAACATGTTCTTTCCCTTGCGCGGGTTGTCCACGATGGCGAGACACTCCTCCTCCATCGGGACCTCGATGATCCGGTAGTTGGCCTGCTCCAGCTCCTTCAGCGCAGCGGCCCACTCGGCCCGGATGTCCTCGTCCTTGTGGGTGGCCCACATGTTCTCGACCAGGAGAATCGCGCCGTCTTCGATCGCGTTCAGCCGATGGCGGGCCAGTAGGACTTGCTCGTTGAAGGCGATGGCGACATTGGTGCGGTCGCCCCAGTTGGTGACCACGTCTTCGCCGATCCGGATTCGATTGCCGCTGGCGCCCGCGGGGCTCCGCGGCGGGGGCTGGATCTCGGCCGGGATGATCTCCACGGTCCAGACTCCGTTGCCCATCTTCGCGCTCACCGCGCCGAAGGTCTGCCCGCACTTCTGGGCTCCCTCGCCGGAATCGGAAACCACTTCCACGGTGCATTGCGGATAACGCGCGGTCTGCACCTCGCTGGAGTTCACACGCGTCTTCACAGCTGTATTGTCACCCACGAGAGCTCTCGTCATCGTTCGGGTTCAACCTCGCTCCGGCCCCGGGCCGCACGAAGCCGTAGGCCGTGGTGCATCATCCATGCCGGGTGCCGGCACCTTGCTGGACAGCTAAACGCCCCGGAACTCCGGCGTGCATCGGCCGTTTCTCTCCGCTTCCAGCCCACCGGGCGTGGGACATCCTGTCACAAGGTCCCGGCATGGGACATTGTGGCGTTCCGGAGCCCGAAAACCCATGTCTGACACGGGTTTCCGCCTCCCTCGGCTCCTCGCTTCCGCGACCTCCGGGCCGCCGTGTCCCGCCCGCCGATTCAGGCTGGCTTCCCCTCTTCGGCGGGGTCCACGACTCCAATGTAGGGAAGAGCGCGGTAGTGGTCACCGTAGTCGAGGCCGTAGCCCACCACCCAGTCGTCGGGGATGTCGAAGCCGAGGTAGTCGACCTCGATCTGGACCTCCTGGGTCGGCTTACGGACCAGCACGCAGCACTTGAGGGACGCCGGGTGTCGGGCCTCGAAGGTCTCCATGAGGTAGGCGAGGGTGCGCCCCGAATCGAGGATGTCCTCGACGATGAGCACGTGGCGGCCGGTGACGTTGATCCGCGAGTCCATGATCAAGCGCACGCCGCCCGCGTAGTCGGACCCGTTTTCGTAGCTGGACAGGGCGATGAAATCGATGCGCCTCGGAATGGAGAGTGCCCGCGCCAGGTCCGCGAGGAAGATGAAGGCGCCACGCAACACGCCGAGGAGGACGATCTCGTCCGCCCCGGCGTAGTCCCGCTCGATGGTCGCCGCCAGCTCGCGAACCCGGCGGCTGATGTCATCCTCGGAAACGAGAACTCGTGGCTGTTGTGTGCCCATGATCTTCCTGTCCGGTCGGACCCGCTCACGGGCCAGCCGGAAGGCCGACCTAGTGGAACGAGTAACCGACTCCGATCGACGTGAAGAAATCGTGCTGCGTCTTGGTCTGCTCGAACGGCTCGGTGTCAAACTTGGAAATGTAGTCCCGCACGTCCAGCCGCACGAACCAGCCCTTGCTCAGCTCGACCTGGGCGCCGCCCACCAGGGAGATCGCAAACCGCGTCTCATCCTGAATCGTGAATTCGTCGGACTGCGGATACATCACCTTCACCACGCCCGGCCCGGCGCCGAAGTACGGACGCACGACGGACGCGCTGCCCCGCAGCTGGGGACGCCACAGGAAGTTGGCGGCCGCCATCCACAGGTCCGTCGCTCCGAGGGCGATGGACGTCGGGAAGCTGCCGGGGTCCTCGACCACCTGGATCGTGAGGTCCGGGTTCGAATAGTTGCCGTTCGCGGCGATCCCGAAACTGCCGAACCAGTATTCGAGTCCCAGGCCGAACGCCACCTTGGTCGAAAACTCCGCCGACAGGCTGTCCCCGGAGTCCGCCAGCTTGGCGAGCGGCAGCAGCCCGCCGATATATCCAGTCAGCTCGAATCCCTGAGGAGATCCCTCTTCCTCGGTCGACTGAGCCGCCGCCGTGCCCGGAACCGCTAACGCCAGGACCATCGCCGCGAATGCGGCAGCCCTGGCCCGTGCCGGCCATCCCTTCGTCCCGTTGGACATCTCCGTCTCCTGGTATGCTTGCGTTTCAAAAACAGGGCGAAGCGCCGGAGTCGGCCTCAGACCCTGCAGGGTTCGACGAGGTGCGCCGTGCCCAGGTTTCAGCCCGGTCCAGGCCGGGGTCTTATTCCTCCGTCCGCTCCATCTTCCAGAATCCGATTCCGCTTGCCTGCCGGCCCACGTCAGCCGAAGCGACGAGAACCTCTGCCGCCAGGTCGATCACGTCCACCGTTCCCGGCTCGTTACCGACGCCCTCGATCGAGATGAAGGCGTACCGCGAGTCGGGGCTGACCGCAACGCCGTGCGGAATGCGCCTCGAGCTGGCAACGACCGCCCTCTCGTCCCCGGAGGCGAGGTCGAAAAGCCCCACCGCGTGATCTCCCTTGTACGTGACGACCAGTCTGGAGCCGTCAGGCGTCACGTCGAGGTTGTAGGGTCCGGCGCCGGTCTGGAGCCGGCGCGTCACGTGCCACTCGTCCAGGTCGACTTCGACCACCTGGCCGTTCTTGTTGCACGCGATCCACGCGTGGCGCCCGTCGGGCGAGGGTTGGACCCAAGTCGGTCCGCAGCGCGCGGCGCCCGCCTCTCCCGGTCGGCGAACGATGACGTCGGCGGATTGCGTCGTGCCCGGTGGCAGGTCGCGCTCGGCGCCCGGTCCCAGGTACATCCGCCGGCGCACCGCCATCGTCGCAGCGTCGATCTCCACCAGCTGGTCGTCCATCATGCACACGGAGTAGTGCATCTTCGCGTCCGCTGAAAGTCGCGATCCGTGCGGCATGGAGCAGGTCGTCACCTTCCGGATCTCGGTCATGGACTCCGTCTCCACGATCGACACGGAACTGGGCACCGGGTCGCCGTGAAGGTTGAAGTTCACCGCGAACAGCAGTCCTCCAGGTGTAACGGCCATGGTCGCCGGAAACAGGCCCACGATCGCGGCTCCGATCTTCGCGTCCCCGCCCGTCGAGAACTTCTGGATCTGCCCGAACGGGACGCCGTGCGCGATCGAAACGTACCAGTTGGACCCGTCCGGGGAGACCGCGATTCCATGCGGCCCGTCCATGTCGGTCGGGTTGAGTGAAGCTTCGATGGTCCGCACCACGGCCGCGCCGCCGACTCCGTACTTGACCAGGGCCACTTCGTCCTGGGATTCGGCTGCGACGTAGACGTAGTACTCGGCCGCTGGCGGCCGCTGCGCGGCGGCGCTCCCCGCCGTCCACGCCAGCGCCATGACGGCGGTGCAGACCGCTCTGGGTAAACTACGAATCATCACAGCTCCGTGTCGTCTCATTCCATATGCGGGGGGGCTCCGCCCTTGCACCCCAACAAAGAACACGCTGGACCCCCGGGATGTTAGCCTTCGGCTCAGGAAACGCGAGGCCGCAGTCTAGTCATCATGCCGGAGGTCTCGCCAGCCGACAACAAACCGCCCCATGAAGGTGTATACTGTCCACGGAGCCGCGGAGGGGGATGAGGCCGCGGGTCGGCCGTGAGGTACGGCTCGAGGAAAGTCCGGGCTCCACAGGGCACGGTGCCGGGTAACGCCCGGGCGCCGCGAGGCGACGGAAAGTGTCACAGAGAACAGACCGCCGATGGCGGACGGTTTCGGCCGACCGCACAGGCAAGGGTGAAACGGTGGAGTAAGAGCCCACCGCGCGCGCCGGAGACGGCCGCGGCACGACAAACCCCACTGGGAGCAAGGCCAAACAGGAGCGAGGGGCTGCCCGTCCCGTTCGAGCTCCGGGTAGGCCGCAAGAGGCGTCGGGTAACCGGCGTCCCAGAGAGATGGCCTCGGCGGGCTCGTCCCGCTTACAGAACCCGGCTTACCCCCCTCCGCGCGACTCCTGAAACCACGGGGAGTGATGTGGGTGCCGCCGTGCCCTAGTCGTCGTCGCAGACGGAACCGCTTGCGCATACCGTCGCGCCCTCACCGAATTGACTGAAGCTGATCTGTCGTATCGGAATCGCGATCTCGGCCTGCGCTTCCTCGCCCCCGCGAACGTCGATCGTCAGGAACTCGGGCAGCAGAGCACGCCGCGGCAGGGATTCCGCTACGATCGAGACCACGAACGAGCCCGGTCGGACGGCACCCAGGACGACGGAGCCGTCGACACCCGTGGTCAGCTCCCACGCTTCTTCCACCTCCCGGCGTATGACCACCTGCAGGCCATCGGCCGCCAGCTCCCCGGCGTCCCACGTCCCGTTGCCGTTCTCGTCGAGGAACGCGGTGACTCTGAGGTCCGAGGATCGCGTGACTGCTATCTCCATGTACCTGTCCGTGGGAACCGGAAGATCGGACATGGGGAGGTAGTCCGGGCCCAGGCCCCTGGTGTCAACGGACACGGTCGCGGGGTCGGCGGTGCGGAATTCGAATCGCCCACCGGGCCGGCTCACCGCACGCTCGAATCCCATGCGCAGGGTCGCACCATCCAGGAGTACGTCCTCCGGCCCCCTGAGGCCGTTCCCATCGACATCCTCATAGATGAGGCCGCTGACCACGGCCGGACGTCGTACCGGAAGCGGGAGCGGAACTCCTTGCTGCACACCGGCGGAGAAACGCCACTCGCCTTCGAGCACGCCTCCGGAGGGCAATCTCTCGATCCCCGCGTACACCTTGAGAGATCCCCCCACGTTCACGGCGGAGCCGAGTCGCACGGTCAGGTCGTCGGTGAGCGTACGGAGCGGGACGCCATCCAGGATGTGATCGTGAAAGCTGGTCAGGACACCGAACAGCTCGACCCGGCTCGACAACCAATAGGCGCCTGATACGTCTACCAGAAGCGAGGCGGGCTGAAGCAGGTCATCCGAATACGTAAGGTTCGCGTTGAAGGAAGCTCGTGAGTCTCGCCAGGAGGCGCCAACCCGGTATCGCTGGAAAAACTCAGATACATCGTCGAGGCGGGAGTGACCGACTGCAATCGTACCGTCCAGGCGCAATTCACCCACATAGGTCGAGGCATCCAACCTGAGGTTGCGGTTTGCCCCGTCCGTGCGACCGGTGACCTCACGGCCGACGGCGGACAGGCTGAGGGACCAGTCGGCAAAGCCTTTTCGCAGCCCGACCTCGCCTCCGACCACGCGGCTTCCCTCGAGGAATGAAGTGCGCGCCGCCTCCTCGCTGAACGCGCTGCCCCGGAACGTCAGGGTGCCACGGATCGGCAACGCCCCCGAGGCGCGGACCTGGCTGGTTGGTAGCCTGGGATCGGCGGCCAGCTTCGGGAGCATCAGGGCTCGGAGATCCAGAGAACGACCCTGGTTCCTGTAGGCGTAGCGGGCCGCAAGCGACGGACCCTGCTCCACTTCACCCGTCCCGCGGTCTTCGATTCGCATCGGACCCGCGTCGACGCCAAAGGCGTGGTCGTCAATCCCTCCGTCGAGTCGGAACAAGGCTGCCTGAACCGAGCTCTCCGCCACCCCGGGACTGCTGCGCTCCGTGGAGCTGAGCAGCACCGCGGTCTGAGTGAAGCCAAGGCGGTACCCGAGCTCGACCGCCGCCACGTGCCCGTCCGACACTCCGCCGTTCTGAGCCAGCGGCCGCCCGCCGATCGCGTTGAGTGACAACGGCCCTGCCCTCCAGGTACCGTTGACTCCTCGCGCCTGGTGACTGTAGCCGAGCAGCGGGCTGATCCTCGGGTTCAGGTCGCCTGCCGCGGCTTCCCACGAGGGTCGCCTGATGGCTACGAACGCCCCGGGAGCCGCGAACAGGCCCCGAAATGCGTATCCGACGCTCCCTTCCGGGTGCAGGCGGTACGAGAAGAGCACGTCGGTGTCGCGAGCCACCGTACCCCCGCCAGTGACCGCAAGGACGGGCTGCGTCTCAGTCACGGTTCCGTTCGTGGAGAGGGTGGAACCGAGGAAGATCGTAGTCGGAACCTGAACCAGATTCGGGAACAGGCCCTGCTCGGCGCCAATGATGAACGTCGTGAAATCGGCTCCCTGGGTGTCCGTTCCGTGCGCGGTCAGTCGCACGTATTCGCTTTTCCCGACAGGAGCCGCGGACGGCACGGACAGGCTGAACTCCCCCTCGCGCGTCTCGAAAGGCTCGAGCCAGATCTTCTCAGGGAGCCCGGAGGGAGGACCTGCACCGGCTGCCAGGAGCTGGAGACGCACGGAGTCGGCGGAATTCCCCCGGTTGGATACCGTGTATCTGAACGTCGCCGTTCCGCCGCGCTCCACCAGGTCGGCGGTCACCGCGAGGTCCACCGTAACGACGTGCGCCGCCCGCACGACGATGGGGACGCGAACCGTCCGGCTATCCCTGCCGGCCACGGCAAACGTCACGTTCAGCCCGTACAGTCGTCCGGCCCTGACCGTTTCGGGAACCCGAACGGTGACCGGAAGCAAGAGAGGATCGCCAGCTTCCCAGGTGAATGTTCCGGCGCGCGGGCTCACCACCGCCACTGCGCCAGGCGCCTCCACTGCGAAGGATATCACCGGCTCCGAGGAGTCCAGCAGCTCCTCCGGGACGGGCACCGGTGCGGTGACGACGTCACCAGGAGCAGCCTCGACATCCTGGGCGAGCGCCTCAGCGGGAACCAGGAGGGCCAGAGAGAGCCACAACGCGAACTCCAGCGCGCGGACACGAGCCACGTCAGTCCCTCGCCGCTTTCGCCGTGAAGTCAGCTTCGTAGCGCCCCGGTACGTCCCGGGACCAATCCAGTGCCAGCCGGAACTGGAGATCGACGTTCCGATTTCGGTTTCCCGTCGCCAGCAGCTGGTCGGACGTCGTCAGCGGAATCCAGGTGCCGGTTCCGTCTTGACGAAACTCGATGTCCGAAACGGGCTTGCCGTATCCTCCCATCGTCGGCGTGTCGGCGCTCAGGCACAGCTCCCAGCCGCGGTCGGCCTGCCGACGCGGCCGCACCCTGATCTGTGCAGCGGGGGCGACGACCCAACCCGCGTTGTAGTCCGCGATCGTGGGAGGGGGGAAGTTGATGAAGCCGGGCCGGATCCGGACCCGGTAGCGGCCGTTGCCCGTGCAGTCCTGCGCCTCCGCCGTGGACGGGGCGGCAAGGATCATCAGGACGAGGGGAAGCAGCTTCCCAAGGGGGATGCGGCGGGCCACGCCACTACTCCGCGACCCGGAAGCTGACCTGCGCCCCTGCGAAGCCGTCTTCCGCGTACTCCAGGACCGGGATCGCCAGATAGCGCCCTGGCTCCAGGTCAGCAGGCAACGGAATCCCCATGACCCGCTCGTGTCCGGGCAGGACGCTGAACGTGCTGACGGGAATCTCGCCGTGCGACGTTCCCTCCAGGTCGCGCACCTGCACGGCACCCCGGGCAATGACCGGCCAGTCTTCCGAGCTGGCCACCGTGAACCGCAGGACGCGGTCTTCTCCCGCGCTTTCGACGTCGGCAGCCTTGATGTCCGCGCGAAACTCTCCGCCGCGGGTCAGGCCGTAGACCTTGATTCCGATGCGCGCGGCGACTCTGAGGGTTCCCGTTGCAGGGGCCGGGTTCTCCACGTACACGATGGACCAGCAGGCCTCGGGGTCCTCAGCACCCTGCATTCTCAGCGTCACGGGCTGCGAGCCGCCGGGCGGTACTCTGAACGCCTCCGGGAGAACCTCGAGACGCGCCGCACAACTGCTGGGGAGTTCCCCGTAGGGCGCGTTGAAGTACGACCCGTCCGCCGACTGCTCGTAGTCTTCTGCGAACACCCGCAGGTCCAGGTCCGCGTCTCCCGCGTTGTGGACGACCGCGGTGAACTCCACGTCCTCGTGCGAGGCTGGAACCGGGAAGATGACGGGACTGACCGAGAACTGCGCGCTGGCAGCAGCGGGGGTCCCAAGCGCGCAGATACCCGGCAGCGCAACGAGCGCCGCCAGGTATCTGCCGAATCGGTCCAGGCTCATCCCTGACACCATGATCTCTCCTGAGATCCTTACGGAGCGGCGAGGACCTCGACCGTGTAGAGCATCGTATAGGTACCTTCGACGTCCGTGGCGTAGCTCAGGTCCACGCGAAGGTCCACGTCGGAGCTGTTCGTACCCGGTGAACCGAAGGCCTCGACCAGCTGGTTGGCCGTCGTCATGGCCGTGTACGAGGCATCCGTGGACAGCTTGAAGTTGAGGTCGGCGACGGGCTTGTTCGGATCCGAGTTACCCGAGCCGTTGTCATTGTACGACCAGGTCGCGGTGTTACCTCTGATCGAAAGGTTGTATGCGGTATTCCCGCCGCTATCGACGGTCAGAGCGGAAGCGTCGTCGTACCCGAGGTCGAAGTCGGCCAGCGACGGCGCGAGCGTCTGGTTGTCGCCCGAGGAAATGTCTACGAACAGGAGTTCGCCGATGTTGACGGCGATCGTCCCGCCATCGGTGGACTGGGCCTGTGCCATCGACGGGACCATCAGGGCCAGAGCCAGGGCCGTGAACAGGGTGCGGTTCATTCTCTTACCTCTCAGGATCGAGTCGGGGCTGCTCTCTTCCACCGCGACGGGTCTCCGACACTCGGTCGAAGCCGTGCGGGGCTTTCTGGAGGGAGGCGAGGGGCAAGGGGTGTTCCCGAGAAGTCGAAAACTGAGAGCGGGAAGAGGTTGTGGTTACTCGAACTAACTGCCGGGTATGTATTTACGCGTTCATGCTGCGGCGGTGCCGGAGATCATTCGCGGACAGGCACGGAATCGTGATGCGCATTCGCATCGCGCATAACTCTAAAAGAATTGAATCATGCAAGAGGAATGAATAGAAACACACAGGGCAGCAGAGCAGGACCTGCTGTGGCCAGAAGCACTAGCTGTGGCCGCGCCGTCAGGAATCGAGTCCGAGCTCGCTCCGGAGCTTCTCCGTCACCTGGCGCTGGTACGGATCGATGTCCTTACGACCTTCCATCTCTATGTCGTACAGGCGCATGGCCTCATCGATGAGGGTCAGGACGTCGGAGAAATGATCGACTTCGTCCATGATCGCCGCCAGCCGCTCCCGCACCACCTGGACGGCGGCCGACATCTCGTCGAGCGAGGGGTGCGTGACATCGCTGGCCCACCGGCTGACGGCAGGCTGCGACACTCCCACGGCCTCCGCTAGAGCCGTGTAGGAAATCGGGAGGTTGTGCAGGAATTGGCGGAAGGCGTCGTAAACCCGCTGGTTCTCTGCGTGCAGGCCCGTAGCGGCATACCAGGTCGGAACTCTTGACTCGCCCATGTCCGGCTCCCTTCCGGGACCGAGATGAATTGCACCCCCCACGTAGGGCCCAGCTATACTGCATCCTCACCTATTCTATGCCACAAGTGGGCGGATAATTACATGTCCAGGGCAGACATGATCCGTCCCGCCACCCGCGCTCAGAGCCATTCTGCGGCCCGAACCCGAGAAGCGTGCCTCTAAGAACTGCCTATAATCCTAACCTTCCTCGGCCGGGGCGCCAGAGCGAATCTCCGGAAATCGAGTAATATTCGAGGGTCGGCAGGCAAATACTTAGTAGAGTCGGTTGAGACCCTGTTGAGCCCCGCGATGCATCGAGGGTTTGAACCACCGACGGGTGAGCGTGAGCGCACAACGATCCGAAGCGAGCGAGTGGTCGCGCCTCGAGCGCGGCGACGAGGAAGTCCTGACGCGCGTGTACCTCGAGTACGCGGATGACGTCTATCGGGTGGCGCTCAGGCTCACGGGCTCTCCGGCGGACGCGTACGACGTGACCCACGACGTCTTCCTCGGCCTCCCCGAGGCGGTTGCCCGCTACGATCCGGATCGGCCTTTCGGAGCCTGGCTCCGGGGCGTCACGGTTCGCACGGCGCAGATGAGGCTGCGCAGGGAGCGTCGCCGACGCGAAGTGTCCCTGACGTCTCTCCCCGGCCGGGGCTCGCGCGCCAAAGCGGATGCTGTCGTGGACCGGCTCACGCTGGAGAAGGCCATGGACCGCCTGAGCCCGGACATGCGAGCCGTGATCGTGCTCAGGGAGATCGAAGGTCTGACGTACCAGGAGATCGCGGACCTTCTCGGAATCAAGAAGGGTGCGACCGCGGTGCGTCTGCACCGGGCCCGTCAGCAGTTGAGAGATATCCTGCGAGGCGACCGATGATCGGACTGAAACGACACCCGTCCTGGGGCGAGCTGAATCGCCTCGTGGATGGCGAGTTGGATTCGCCGTCACGCGCAGTCGTACTGGAACATCTAGCTGGCTGCAACCGGTGCACGAAGGAAATGACATTTCTGGAGCAAGTGCGCGAGGTAGGAGCCGAGGTGCCCCACCCGATCCCGCCGAGGGGACTGCTGCAAGACATCCTGCGCCACCGGGCCGAGGGACAGCGCGTGATTCTACCCGCCGCACCACCGGCGCCGCCGCGCCGCCGGAGAATTCTCCCGGCGGCAGCCGCCGTCGCGATCATCGCCGGGGCGAGCATACTGGCGACCGCCGTGCTGGCCCCCGAGGCCGGGGCCGGGGCCAGCGAGCTCCTGTTCGACCCGCCGAATCCGGTGCCGGGCGAGACCGTGCGGATCACGTATCGGCCGAACACGGAGCTGGCGGGGGAGTCGGAACTGCGGGTGCGAATGCGGATTCGGACGCCGGACTCTCCGCCTCCTCGGGCCACTCTGGGCCTATACGCGGAGACCAGGCTCCAAGCGACGGGTGGCGGCGTCTACGAGGGCGAATACCGGCTGCCCCCTGATTTCGCATTGACGATGACAGCCGTGGAGAGCCTGGATGGAAGGGCACAGGACGACAACGGCGGCTTGCTGTGGAGCCTGCGGGCCCACACGGACGCGGGGGTGCCTCGGCTCAGCTCCCTTCGGCAGCAGTACCGCGTCCTGGAAAAGAGGCGATGGGCGGATGCGCACGAGGTCCTGCGTGACATGGCCCACCTGTATCCGGAGCAACCCGAGGGCTGGTCGCTCCTCCTGACGCACGAGGGACCCATTCAGCTTCCAGAAGAGCGTGCGGCGAGCCAGGCGGCTGCTCGCGAACATTTTCGCACCCTGGAGGCCTTCGGCGACTCAGCTGGCTATTCGATAGAGGGTCTCGCGGCCATGGCCCGGATCGCGGTGACGCTGGGGGACTTGGAAGCGCGAGACCGGTGGATCGAGAGACTCCAGGAGATTGATCCGCATCATCGGCTCGTGATCAGCGCGAGCCTTGCGGAACTCGGAACGGACGTGGCTGCGGCCGAAGGGTATCTGGACAGCCTCTGGGTACAGGAGGGACTCGAGGTGGGCGAGGTCTCTCTCAACGGACTTATGCTCGCGCAGCGCCTTGGGGATTCGCAGCTGGCGGCCCGCTGGGCGGCTCGCGGATTGCCGATAGCGGAGGATCCGACGGACGTCGAGTTCGCGGCTCTGGCCCTGATAGCCAGTGACGGTACCCGCGAATCGGGAGTCGCGACCATCGAGGGCATTCTGGAGGGGCTCGCGCTTGAGGAAGAGGGTGACCGACCGCTCGATCAAAGGCCCGACGAGTTCCGGTTCGAGGTCACGAAGCTCGCGGCGGAACTGCGGATGGAACTGGCCCGCCAGCTCCTGTCGGCGGGTGAGCCCGAGGCTGCTCTGAGGGAAGCCAATCGGGCGGACTCCCTGGGCCTGTGGCTCCCCGACCTGTACCGGGTCCGGCTGGAAGCGTACCTGGCCATGGGCGACACGGCAGGCGCCGTTGCCGACTTCGACCGCCTGAACGCGGATCCCGTGACTGCGCCCGTCGAGCTTGCGCGGCTTCGCGGCCGGCTCCCGATACGTTCGCCTGCAGATCTGGCGAACGGAGTCCGGATTGCCGAAGAGGAGATGGTGGCTCGGGTCCTGGCCCACCCGCTCAGCTACCCGAAGCTTCCGTCCGTCAGCCTGCTTGGTCCGACCGGTCGCGAAAGCTCGCTCCGCAGCCTCATTCTGGGCCAGCCGACCGTCCTGATGGTGTGGGACCGGCGCCTCGAAACGTCCGACGAATTCGTCGCGGAAGTGAAACGAGCGACGGAATTGGTGGAATCGACGGGTGGCCAACTGCTGTGGATTACATGCGAGCCGGACTCGTACGCCCTCCAGAGCTTCCTGCGCGAGACGGGACTTCCTTTGGCGCCACACTTCGATGCGCGCTCGGAACTGGCGAGAAACCTGGGGCACTGGGAGACGCACGACTTCTACGCGGTTGATGGGTCCGGCATCGTCCGGGCCCGTGCAGATAGCCTGATGGAGGCCGTCAGGCACCTCGAGGTCCTCCGATCAGGGTCTCGCGACACGGCCTGAAGGCAGCGGACGAGTCCACTGCCTGATCAGGGAACTGGCTGGTCGCAGCTCTGTCCTACGATCCGCCGTTTCGGCCGTCCAATATTCCGGCCTCATCCGCTCAGTGGAGGTGCTCATGCGTCCCATCAAAGTCCTGACCCGTTCCGCCGCGGTGTGCGCGCTGCTCCTGCTCACGCCCGTCACGCTCACCTCGGAAGGGGGTCTCGAGGACAACCTGGCCTGCTCCGAGGAACAGGCGCCCGAATGCGTACGAGAGATCGATTCCGTGTGCACGGCCGGGCCCAAACCGGTCATGAACTGGTACACCAAGGCGAACTGATGAGCCTCCTGGTCAAGGCCCCGCTCGGGGCCGCCGCCTTTCTGGGTTGGATGAGCTTCGCGTTCGGGTCGTCCACGGCTCCGCCCCCGGCAGACGATCTGGAGGAACCGGTCGCCCCGGTGCTGCTGGAACTGAAGGCCGAGCTTCTGTACGGCGGGGATGAACTGGCCATGCCTACGCAGATCGCGGTGGCGAACGCACGGATCGCGCTGGTGGACGGTTTCGCCGAGCGACCGGTGCACATCCTCGATTCCAAGGGGCGCTACGTGGCCGGCCTCGGATCGAACGGCGAGGGTCCCGGCGAGTTCGAGTGGCCGCGCGCGGTGGAACCTTCTGCCGACGGCGAGGGCTTCTGGGTGTTCGACAACGTGCTATCGCGCCTCACGCTGGTGGAGCCGGATCGCTGGGACGTGATTCCGGCGTCCGCCCGGGTCACGATTCCGATCCGGGCCCCAGCGATGGTCATGGGGCTCGTGCGCCGTCCCGGCGAGGGCTACGTGGCCACCGGGTTCTTCGGCGAAGGCCGGTTGGCCCGGTTCGACCGCGAGGGGGCGTACGAGGAGGCTTCTGGCGCCATTCCGGAGTCGGTAGTCGAGGCTCCGGCCGAGGTGCGGCAGCATGCGTACCGAGGCACGCTGAAAGCTGATCCGGCCGGCGAGCGCCTGGTGCTGGCGAACCGGCACGCAGGCTTCCTGGAGGTCTTCACGGCCGACGGAGAACCGCTCCGGCGGATCAACGGGCCGCATGAGTTCGAGCCGCCCATAAGCATCAAGGCGGGCGAGAACGGTCCCAGCTTTTCGAGCGGGGACGACCTGCGTTTCGGCTACATGGACGTGGCTTTGACGGACGACCGCGTCTACGCCCTGTTCTCGGGGCGGACCCGGGCCGGCCATCCGGACGCCGCGACCTACGGCCGCACCGTGCACGTGTTCGACTGGCAGGGGGACCTGCTGGAGGTCCTGAGCCTGGACGCGGATGTGATGGCCATCGCGGTGGATGAAGGTTGGGATCGGCTGCTGGCCGTTCGCCATCTGCCCGCGCCGGCGCTGCTCTCGTATCCGCTGCCCGAGCGCAGCGGCCCCGAGGCAAACATGCGGCTGGCCGACTGACGGCCGTTGAGGTGCGCTGCGGTGGCCGGTACATTCGGCCACCGTGACCACCCCGACGTCGGACCTTCAGTTTCCGCTCGTGACCCACGAGCTCGACAACGGGCTGCGTGTGATCCTGCAACCGGATCACTCCAGTCCCGTCGTCGCGGCACATCTCATGTACCACGTGGGCTCCAGGAACGAGCTGCCCGGCGGCACGGGCTTCGCGCATCTGTTCGAGCACCTGCTGTTCCAGGGGTCCGAGCACGTGAGGGAGGCCGAGCACTTCCGTCTCATCCAGGAGGCGGGCGGTGCGCTGAACGGCTCGACCTGGTTCGACCGAACCAACTACTACGAGACCGTTCCCTCCAACCGGCTGGACCTCGCCCTGTGGCTGGAATCCGATCGCATGGGCTGGTTCCTGCCGTCCATCACCCAGGCCAAGCTGGACAACCAGCGCGACGTCGTGAAGAACGAGCGGCGACAGTCGTACGAGAACCGTCCCTACGGCCTGGCCACCGAGACCGTGTTGGAGCACGCCTTTCCGGAGGCCCATCCGTACCGGCATCCCACGATCGGATACATGGAGGACCTGGACGCAGCCGATCTCGCAGACGTCAAGCGGTTCTTCCGGACGTGGTACGGTCCGGGAAACGCGGTCCTGGTGCTCTGCGGCGACTTCGACCCCCATTCCGCCATGGAGAGCGTGCGTCGATACTTCGGTGAGATCGCGGCGCGTCCGGACCCAGTCCGGACGGACGTGCCGGAGGTGGACACCGGCGCCGGCCAGGTCATCCGCATCGAAGACTTGGTGAGTGTTCCGCGGGTCTACGCGATGTACCACGCACCACCCGTCCGCTCGTCGTCCTACGAGACCAGCGCGCTGCTTGCGTCGGTTCTGGCCGGCGGAAAGTCCTCGCGGCTCTACCAGGAGCTGGTGTACGATCGCCGCGTCGCCGCGGACGTCCACGCGCACGTCTGGCCGCTCGAGAGCGTGGGCATGCTGTGGATCGTCGCCACGGCGCGCCCCGGGGTGAGCGCTTCGTCACTACAGGCCGCCGTGGACCAGACCGTCCTAGGGCTCGTGCACGAGGGCCCGAGCGAGGCCGAGGTGGCCGGTGCCCGCAACCGGGCGCAGCGCCAGCTCCTTCTGCGCGTGGAGAGCGTCGGGGGCAGGGCGGACGCCCTGGCGCACGCGGCCGTTCTCAGGGGAGACCCGGAATACGTGAACTCGGCCCCGGGCCGGTATGCGTCGGTTTCGGCGCCCGACGTGGGCTCTCTCGGGGCGGAGCTGCTCCGCCCTGACCGGCGGACCGTCGTGCACGTGGTGCCGAGCGAAACCGGTGCGACGGCCGAAGCCAGGCCGGAGTCGCCGCAGTGAGCCTCGATCGCACTCGCGCACCGGAAGCGGGTCCGCCGCGGGACCCGGTGATTCCCGCTCCCCGCCGGGCCCGCCTGGACAACGGCGTGCGCCTGGCGTGGGTTCAGCGCAGCCACCTGCCCGAGGTGGCTCTCAGCCTGGTTTTGCCTGCTGGGGCCGACGCTCACCCGCCCGAGTCTGCGGGCCTCGCCTCCCTCATGGCCAAAGTGCTCCCCGAGGGCGCCGCGGGCCGGACGGCCCGGGACATGGCCATCTGGGTGGACGGGCTCGGCGCGCATCTCGGCGTGGCGGTCGGGTACGACGCCATGGTCGTCCGCCTGCACACACTCTCGGAACACCTCGAGGAGGGCCTCGACGTTCTGGCCGCCGGGGCGCTCGAACCGGCGTTCCTGGAGGCCGAGGTAGAACGGTGCCGCGCCGAGCGGCTGGACGCCATCCGCAGGTACCGTGACGAGCCGACCGAGGTCGCCGCCAACGTGCTCGCCGAGCTCCTGTATGCCGATCGCCCCTACGGCCGCCTGACGCGAGGCCGGCTGAACACCGTTTCCGGCATCGATCGCCGGAACCTCGTCGCATTTCACGAGAATCGTTTCAGTCCGGAAGCCGCGACATTAGTCGGTTGCGGCGATCTGCCAGATGAATTCGCGGCGCTGGTGTCGAGTCGGTTCGGGGACTGGTCGGGCGCGCCGGTAGATTCGCGGCCACCGGCAGCCATTTCCACGGCGGACAGCCCGGGCATCGTCCTGGTGGACCGCCCCGGAAGCGGCCAGTCGGAGATCCGGATCGGCGGAATCGGTATTCGCAGAAATGACGAGAGAGAGATCGCCGCCCGGGTGACGAACGCGATCCTGGGGGGGCTATTCAACTCGCGCCTCAATATGAACCTGCGAGAGGACAAGGGCTGGACGTACGGGGCCAGGTCGAGCCTGGCTCTCCGCCGCTCGCCGGGTCCCATCACCCTGCGCGCTGCGGTCGAGACCGCCGTGACCGCCAATGCCGTCTCCGAGATGATGGGCGAGATCGAGGGTTTGCGGGCCGCTCCCCCGGCCGAAGCCGAGATGGATACGGCCCGCGGAGCGCTCACGCGTTCCTTGCCGCTCCGCTTCCAGACGAACGGACAGATCGCCAGCACGCTGGTCGAACAGTCGGTGTACGGCCTGGAGGACGACTACTGGAGCAGCTTTCCGGCCTGGATCGAAGGGGTCAGTGCCGAACAGGTGCGAGAAACAGCCGTCGACCTGCTCGACCCTCGATCACTCGCCGTACTCGTGGTGGGTGACGCCGGGGCCGTGAGATCGGGACTGGAGCGACTGGGCCCCGTCAGAGAGAAGGAACCGCCTTGAGGTTCGGTGTGTTTTCGGTTACTCTTGGGCCGTGCGAGCGGTGACCGATTGAACGAATCCGGGGATGCGATGGAGCCAGGAGCGCGGGCCAGCCGGTCCGTGTATCGCGGCAATATCCTGGACGTGAGAGAGGACACCGTCCGGTTTCCGAACGGCAGCGAGGGAGTCCTCGAGATCGTTCGGCACCGTGGCGCGGCCGCGGTCCTGCCGTTGTATGGGCCGGCGGAATGCGCCGAGGGAACGGGCCCGGACGTGATCCTGCTGCGGCAGTATCGGTACGCGGCGGGCGGCACGCTCTGGGAAGCGCCGGCAGGCAAGCTGGACGAGGGGGAGCCCCCGGAAGTCTGCGCAGCCCGGGAGCTGGAGGAGGAGGCGGGGGTCTCGGCCAGCCGGCTGATTTCGCTGACCACCCTCCTCACGACGCCCGGTTTCTCGGACGAGCGCATCCACCTCTTCCTGGCCGTGGGCCTGAAAGAGGGACAGCAGGCGCTGGAGGAGCACGAGGTCATCGAGTGTCGGCGGATGCCGCTGGCAACCGCCGTGGACATGGTCCTGGCCGGTGACATCGTGGACGGAAAGACGGTCTGTCTCGTGATGATGGCCGCCGCTTCGCCAGAGTTGTGGGACGGCTGAGGATTGTCGGGACGGTCCGGACGGCAACAATCGCGGACCGGCAGGTGTCAGAAGGACAGGGGAAGAGGTCTGGCCCGGTGGTGACTGCACCGGGACGCTCATACAGGCGACAGCGGAGCGACACACGGAGAGGCCCTTGTACGGCCGCGCCCGTCGCACGGTCGCTCCCGGGCGGGGATGCCGGGGAACGCGGGAGAACGACATGATCAAGGCAATGGAGTCCAGCCGGCCGGATAGGGCCGAGCCGCAGCTCGATGAGAGAGCGCTGCGGGCGAACCTCCGCGAGCTCGACGATGCGGCGCTGGTGGCCGAGTATCTGGATGGGCGCAGGCACGCCTTCCATGAACTCGCGGAGCGCTACCATACACGTCTCCTGAACTTCATCTATCGGACGATCGGCGATCGTGATCGGGCGGAGGACCTCGTCCAGGAGACCTTCGTTCGGGTATATCGTCACCTTCACCGGTTCGATCCGACCAAGAAGTTCTCGACGTGGATCTACACGATCGCGAGTAACCTGGCGAAGAACGAGCTTCGGAACCGGTCCCGTAATCCCCTGGTGCTGTTCCAGGCGATCAAGAAGAACTGGGAGGCGGATCACCGTCCTCTGCAGTGGGAGGACAGCTCGTACTCGCCGGACGACCTGTACCGCAAGCGACACTTGCGTGAACAGGTGGAGAAGGCGGTCGCGGAGCTTCCCGAGCATCACCGCGTGGTGTTCGTGCTGCGCGAGATGGAAGGGAAGACCTACGAGGAGATCTCCGAGATCACTGGCGTGACCCTCGGCACGGTCAAGTCGAGGCTGAACCGGGCGCGGAACAAGTTCGCCCTGATCATCGGTCCGATGCTGGAATAGCCACGACACTGCAGCCGAACCCACTGCGCGGAAAGGCGGCCTCCCGGTCGCCTTTCTTGCATCAGGGAACCGCGGGGAACAACCATTCGACACGCGCGTAATAATCGCACGCTGGAGGCAGACGGCCCACGTCGGCCGTAGGGGCGGTTCACACTAGCGGAAGTCTGGCACTCGCAATGTCGTGCGATCAGTTCATCGAACGGTATACGGACTTCAGGGACGGTCTCCTGGATTCCGAAGTTCGGGCAGAGGTCGAAGCGCATCTGGCCGACTGCCAGTGTTGCCAGCGCTATCACCACGTCATGCAGCGAGGCCTCGAGCTCCTTTCCGACATCCCTCCCGCAGAGAGTTCCGACGATTTCATGCCGCGCCTGAGGCATCGCCTGTACAATGTGGATTGTGGCGTGACGGAGCGGCGGAGCTTCGGCGGCAGCGCGGCGCTGGTGGGGGTCGCGGCTGTCGGACTGCTGGCCCTCTTCTGGCTTCCGTTTGCGGCGAGCGTGCCCCTCGAGATGGAGCTGGCAGCGGTTTCGGTGCAACCGCCTCCTCCGGGATCCGCTGACCTTCCGTCGCTCTTCCGCAGCGGTCCGTTCGTCAGTACCCTGCGGGTTGAGGACGTATCGTATGCGGACGGATATCTCACGGAGTTCGTGTGGCCGCCAGCTCCCGAAATGCACACTGCCGTAGCTATCGAAGCTTCCTACCTTCGGTCGGAGCCCGCACCCTTCAACCGCTGAGTCCGGCGATGCGAATGGACCGCGGAATACGGGCGCGAGGACTCGCTTGAGTCTCGCCGCCGATCGTCGTCTGGCCGCGCTGGTCGAACGCGGAGAGGTGGACGGTGTCTTCTTCTTTCACGGGGACGCTGCCCGTCTACGAGACGATGCGGCCCGCACGCTCGTGGAGGCGGCGGTCGATCCGGCCACCCGCGACTTCAATCTGGATACCTATCGTGCGGCCGAGGTCAGCCCCGAAGCTCTCGCCGCGTCCCTCTCCATGCCGCCCGTGATGGCGCCCCGTCGGGTCGTGGCGCTGTTCGGGGCGGAACGCCTGACGCCCACGGGCTGCGGAGTGGTGGAGAAGGTTCTCGAGAAGACGCCGCCTGACCTGACTCTCGTTGTGACCGCAACCGTTCCCAAGGGCTCCCGGAAGGCGTTCTACCGAAAGCTGAAGGACGGCGCGACGGCCCTCGAATGGTCGGCTCCGCGGGACGCGGAGATTCCGGGCTGGCTCATGGAACGGGCTCGGGACCGGCATGGCGTGGAGCTGGAGGCGCGCGCGGCAGAGGCGCTGGCGGAGGCAGTGGGAGCGGATCTCGGTCTGCTCGAGGCGGAGCTCGACAAGCTGACTTCCGTGGGAAGCGCACAGACGATCACCGTCGATGAGATCGCCGCCCTCGTGCCGAACGTCCGCCAGGTGAACCGCTGGGCCTGGCTGGACTCGGTCGCGGAGAGGGATTACCGCGGCGCCCTCGCGCAGCTGCCCGCCCTCCTCGCCGGGGCCGACTCCAGCGCCGTCGGCCTCATCAACGCGATGGCGGACCACCACGTGCTTCTCGGAATCGCAGCCGAGGGGGGGGCAGGTCTCCTCGAGCGCACCCTGGGCGAGGTGGGCAAACCCTACCTCAAGTTCAAGGTCCGGACGTTCGTGAGTCAGGCACGGGGCTGGACGGGAGAAGAGATCGAGCAGGCGCTGCGCTGGATACGTAAGGCGGATGCCCGCTCGAAGACGACCGGGGGCGGCCGCGACCGGGCGACCCTGGAGGAGCTGCTCCTCGGCTTGCAGGCACTCAAGGCGGAGGCCGGGCCGTGAGACCATGCCTGCGTCTTTCGAGCGCTCTGGGGCTGACGCTCCTGCTAGGGGCTACGGGGGCAGCCAACCCGCTCGCGGCTCAATCCGGAGCCCTCCTCGATTCCGTGGAGCGGGAAGCGGATCTGGGGCGGGTGGAAGCCGCCCGCACCTTGCTTTCCAATTGGTTCGGGTCCGCGGAGGCCTCGGACCGGGGCGCCGATGTCGAGCGGGCCAGGTTCCTGCGCGCGCGGCTCTCCGCGGACCTGGATTCCGCCCGGGTGGACTACCTTTGGGTGGCCGTCCGAGGCGGAGATCGCTACGGAGCGGCTGCCCGGCTTCGGCTGGCCCAGATGTATGTGGCCGAGGGAAGGCTGGATCGCGCAGCTGAAGATCTGGACACCATGCGCCGCGACTATCCCGGCCATTCTCTGGTTTTCGAGTCCTGGTTGTGGACGGGGAACGTGCGTGCGGCGGCCGGCGACCTCGACGGAGCGTGCACGGCCTGGCGCAGCGCCGCGAACACCCCCGGTGGGCAGGCCGCCGCCTCGGACCGCGACCTGATCCGAGCAGCGCTTGAGGATTGCGGCGCAGCGGCGGGATCGCAGGCTCCCGAGACCTTCTCTGTGCAGCTTGGGGCGTTCAGCTCCCGCGAGACGGCGGAGGAACTTCGCGGCAGGGTCGTCGGCACGGGCGCGACCGCGCGCGTGGTGGAACCCGCAGATGCCGGCGGCCTGTATCGAGTTCGCTCCGGGCGCTTTTCAGGACGGGAGGAGGCGGCCGGCCACGCGGTTCGGCTGGCGCAGCAGGGCTTCGAGAGCATCGTCGTTCCGGGGGAGCGATGAGCCGCGCCGGGGCCAACACGCCCCTGATCCAGCAGTACCTGGACATCAAGGCCAGGCACCCGGACTCGATCCTGTTCTTCCGGGTGGGGGACTTCTACGAGATGTTCTTCGACGATGCCGAGGAGGGCAGCCGCCTGCTCGGTATCACACTCACATCCCGGAACAACGGGGGCTCGGGGGACGTCCCCCTCGCCGGCGTTCCCGCGAAGGCGCTCGACGACTATCTGCCCCGTCTCGTCCGGCAGGGCCGCAGGGTGGCGATTTGCGAACAGGTCGAGGATCCGTCACAGGCCGAGGGAATCGTGCGCCGCGAGGTGACCGAGATCGTGACCCCCGGCGCGACGTTGGAAGACTCCCTCCTCAGCGCGGGCCGCAACAATTTCGTGGCGGCCATAGCGGGGACCGGACCGCTCGGGATCGCGACGGCAGACCTCTCCACGGGTGAAGTGGAAGTCCGGGAGTGCTCTCCCGCGGCGCTCGCGGATGAGCTCGACCGGCTGGAGCCGGCCGAGGTCGTTCGGGCGGATGATGGCACCCACGTGCCCCACGGCGCGTGGATGATCACCGAGCGCGAGCCGTGGAGATTCGCGCCGGACGTGTCCGCCGAAGTGATCAAGCGCGTGTACCGCGTGCGCGACGTCGCAGGCTTCGGGCTCGACGAGTCGGATGCCGCGCACATGCTGTCTGCAGTGGGGGCGGTGCTCGGCTACCTGGAGGAGGTCCGTCCCGGTGGGACAGGTCACCTGAAGGCCCCTCGCGTCGAGCGCTCCGGGCGCTATCTGCACCTCGACGAGATGACCCGGCGGAACCTGGAGGTGGTCGAGTCGATCCGCGGCGACTCGGATGCCACCCTGCTGCGGGTGCTCGACCGGACGCTGACCCCGATGGGCAGGCGGATGCTCCGGCGCCGGCTCCTCGCGCCGCTGGTGGACCTGCAGGAGATCGAGGCACGGCTCGAAGCAGTCGCGGAGCTGCACGGCGCAGCCGGGGACCGGCGGGCCATGCGGGAGTCCCTCCGGCACATTCAGGATCTGGAGCGCCTGGCGGCGAAGATCTCTGCCGGACGGGTGCAACCGCGCGAGCTCCTCGCGCTGGCACGATCCCTCGGAGCCCTCCCGGCAATCACGCAGGCCGTGGGCGACCTGAAGGCCGCCCGACTTCGCGACCTGCTCACGGACTTCGATGTCCTGGAGGACGTCCGGGACGCGATCGAAGAAGCGATCGACCCGGAGGCCCCGGCCCTGATATCGGCGGGCGGCGTCATCAGGGAAGGGTACTCGACCGAGCTGGACGAGCTACGTTCGCTCCGTGACGGGGCCGTGGACTGGATCGCGGGCCTGCAGCAGAGCGAACGCGAGGCCACCGGCATCGACAACCTGAAGATCGGCTACAACAAGGTCTTCGGCTACTACATCGAGGTGACCCGCTCCCACCTGGGCAAGGTGCCCGATCGCTATCTCCGCAAACAGACGCTGACCAATGCGGAGCGCTACATCACGCCCGAGCTGAAGGAGTGGGAAGAGAAGATCCTGGACGCCGAGACCGGGATCGCGGCGGAGGAGAACCGGCTGTTCGCGGCGCTCAGGGAGTCCCTGGAATCGGCGACGGGGCGGCTGCAGGACACGGCGGAGCGGGTGGCCGCCCTGGACGTGCACGCCACGCTGGCCGACGTGGCCGAGCGAAACGACTACGTGCGTCCCCGCATGAACGGAGGCTTCGGCCTGGAGATCCGAGCGGGGCGGCACCCGGTGGTCGAGCAGATGATCGCGCGGGAGGACTTCATCCCGAACGACGTCACGCTCGAACGCGATGCCTTCGCCATGATCCTCACCGGTCCCAACATGGCAGGGAAGTCCACGGTGCTCAGGCAGATCGGACTGATCGCCCTGATGGCACAGAGCGGCAGCTTCGTGCCGGCGGACGAGGCCAGACTGGGGGTGTGCGACCGGATCTTCACGAGAGTGGGCGCGTCCGACAGCCTGGCGCGTGGTCAGAGCACTTTCATGGTGGAGATGATCGAGACCGCGGCCATCCTGAGCGGGGCCACCGACCGCAGCCTGATCCTCCTGGACGAGATCGGCCGGGGGACCTCGACGTACGACGGCGTCGCGATCGCGTGGGCCGTCACCGAGTTCATACACGACCGAATCGGCGCGCGCACCGTGTTCGCCACGCACTACCACGAGCTGGTGGAGCTGGCGGACAAGCTGGACGGAGTCACCGCGTGGAATGTGGCGGTTCGGGAGACGGGCGAGGACATCGTCTTCCTCCGCCGTCTCGAGCCGGGCGGCTGCGACCGATCCTACGGAGTCCACGTGGCACGGCTCGCGGGCGTCCCGCGGGAAGTGATCGACCGGGCCTTCGCCGTGCTCCACGAGCTGGAGGACGGGCCGGGAGGCGGCACGCGTCTGAGTCATCTGGGGGAGCGCGAACGTGGTCAGCTCACCCTGTTCGACCTTCGTCCCTCGCGACTCACGCAGCGGGTCTCGGGTCTGGACCTGGAGCGAATGACGCCGATCGAGGCGCTCGTGGAGCTGGAGGAACTGCGCCGCCTGGCCGATGAGGAGGGAGCGTGAGAATCCGCTCCCGGTGCTCGCGCGCCGCGGCCGGCGCCGCTCTCCTTCTCGGCGTTGCGGCATGCGCCGACACGGTGAATCCCACCGTGGGAGGTCTTCGCCTCGGCGTGCAGAACGCTCCCCTCAAGCCGCCGGTTCGGACGGACACGCTGCACCCCTTCGAGTATCCATCGGCGGCGTGGTCGTATGGAGCGAGCGGCACCACGGTGCTGAAGATCCTGATCTCCGAGCGTGGGACGGTCGACTCCGCGTTCGTCCTCCAGTCCAGCGGGGACCGGGCCCTCGACTCGGCGGCCATCGCCAATTCCCGCCTGCTCGAGTGGGAACCGGCCGAACAGGGCGGTGAGCCGATTCCCATCTGGGGTCGGCTGCCCGTCATCTATCCGACACCCGAGGACCGACCCGATGACCCATAAGGCGCACCCGCGGCCGTACGACGACGTGCTCGCGACCATCGGGTGGACGCCGATGATCCGTCTGAATCGAGTGACGGACGGCGCGCGGACGCCGGTCTACGTCAAGGCGGAGTCCTTCAACCCCGGAGGCTCCGTCAAAGATCGCATCGGCATTGCCCTGATCGAGGCGGCGGAAGCTGAAGGCACGCTTCGTCCGGGCGGCACGATCGTCGAGGGCACCTCCGGAAACACGGGAATCGGATTGGCCGTGGCGGCTGCCGTGAAGGGCTACCGCTGCGTGTTCACGATTCCCGACAAGATGAGTGACGAGAAAATCCGGCTCCTGCGAGCGTTCGGCGCCCGCGTGATCGTCACCCCCACGGTGGAGCCCGATCATCCAGAGTACTACGGGACCGTGGCCCGGCGGATCGCCGAGGAGACACCGAATTCGTTCCTGGCCGATCAGTTCTACAACCAGGCCAACCCGGAGGCTCACTATCGTACGACCGGCCCGGAGATCTGGGAGCAGACCGGGGGGCGGGTCACTCATTTCGTTGCGTCCCCCGGCACCGGCGGGACGATCAGCGGTGCCGCCCGGTTCCTGAAGGAGGCGAACCCGGGAATTAGGGTCATCGCCGGCGACCCCGAGGGCTCCGTGTTCGCCGGCTATTCCAGGACGGGCGAGGTCGGAGAGGGAGCCCCGTACAAGGTGGAGGGGATCGGAAACGACAAGCTGCCGGCCACGCTCCACTTCGACTGGATCGACGAATTCCGGACGGTGGATGATCACACGTCCTTCGAGATGGCCCGCCGCATTACGCGAGAAGAAGGCCTTTTCGTTGGCGGTTCTACCGGACTGATCGTGCACATCGCGGCGGAACTGGCCCGAGAGGTGGACGACCCGGAAGCGTGCATCGTGGCCATCCTGTGCGATACGGGGGAGCGGTACCTCTCCAAGGTGTTCAACGACCAGTGGCTCGAGGAGAACGACATGGGTGACCTGGTGGATCGACCCGAGTCGCCCGACGGGCGCGAGGAGCCGTGATCTCATGAACATCGCAGTAGTTCTCGGTGGGACGAACGAGGAGCGGAACGTCTCGCTCGCCACGGGCCGGGCCGTGTTGACGGCTCTCCGGGAGCGCGGGCACGAGGTCGTGGCCGTGGACCCGGCGCATGGCGCCGTGCCCGCGGAGGAGGAGGCGCGGATGCTCGGGACCGAGGTCGGGGCGGATCCGCCCAGCCTCGCTGACCTGGAACGCCTCGGGAGCTCGGCGGTGGGTGCGGCTCTGGCTGAGCTTCCGGCGATTCGGCGCGCGGACGTCGTTTTCCTCGCACTGCACGGGGAGTTCGGCGAGGACGGCACGGTGCAGGGGCTCCTCGACCTGGCCGGTGTCGCTTACACGGGTAGCGGCTGCCTCGGGAGCGCCGTGGCCTTCGACAAACGGGTCTCCAAGGAGCTGCTTACGTACGGGGGCGTACCCACGCCCGCCTGGACGCCGTCGGCCGCCGACCCGGCGGCGATCGTGGACGCCCTGGGGCTGCCGCTGGTCGTCAAGCCATCGTCCGGTGGATCGACCGTTGGACTCACCGTGGTGCACCAGGCGGACCGGCTGGAGGAGGCGATCGAACTGGCGGCGGAATACGACGACGATGTGCTGTGCGAGGCGTTCATACCGGGCCGTGAGCTCACGGTGGCAGTGCTCGACGGCGAAGCCCTGCCACCGGTCGAGATCATTCCGAGCCACGAGATCTACGACTACGAGTGCAAGTACACGCCCGGCATGTCCCGCTACGAGGCTCCGGCCGACCTGTCGAGCGAAGAGACGGAGCGGCTTCAGGATCTCGCCATCCGGGCCTACGCAGCGCTCCGGCAATCCTCGTACAGTCGGATCGACTTCCGACGCGCAGATGACGGGTCGCACTGGTGCCTGGAGGCCAACAGCCTGCCCGGGCTCACCCCGACGAGTCTCGTGCCTAAGGCGGCGGCCGCGGCCGGCATCGAGTTCCCGAAGCTGTGTGAGCGGATCGCTCTCTCGGGAATCACGCGGTCCGCGCGCTCCGGGTCCCTCTGATGGGATTTTCCGACCGCAGATACGACGCCCCGCGTAGAGGCGGCTACGGAGGGCGTGGTTATGCAGGAGGTGGGGCAGGGGCCCTGTTCGGGTACTCGCTCACGCCGTGGGTCAAGCGCCTCCTGATCGCCAACTTCGCGGTCTTCCTCGCGATCAGCGTGCTGGGCCTCGTGTCCTTCCCCCGGGCCGTGGACCTGTTCGGCTTCTCCACACCGGACCTGTTCCGCCACCCGTGGTCTCCCGTCACCTACATGTTCATCCACGCCAACCAGTTCGGGCACATCTTCTTCAACATGCTGATTCTCTTCTTCTTCGGCCCGCCTCTCGAGCGGGCCTGGGGCGGACGGGAGTTCCTGAAGTTTTACCTGCTGTGCGGAATCGGAGCGGCGCTTACCTCCGTGCTGCTGTACCGGTGGATCGGTCCCGTTTCCGTGATCGGCGCCTCGGGAGCGCTGATGGGGGTGATGGTCGCATTCGCCATGAAGTGGCCGGACGCCCGGGTACTTCTGTGGTTCATCATCCCGGTGAAGGTGAAGTACCTGGTGGCGGTCATCATCGCGCTCGACCTTTACGCTACGCGCGCGGCGATGGCGGGCAACCCGGGTGGAGGCGTGGCGACCTGGGCTCACCTGGGTGGGGCGGCGACCGCCTGGATCTACCTGCGCTACGGAAATCGGATCGAGGCCCGCTTACGGCGCATGGACCCGCGCCGAGCCAGGCTCGGGGTGGAGAGCGGCAAGTCGAAGCCGACGAGTGGTGGGCGCGCCGCGAAGCCGCGACGGGATCGTCCGGTGGACGGGGACGCGCTGGATGAGGTGGACCGGATCCTGGACAAGATCCGGGACTCGGGAATCGAGTCCCTGACGGCGAAAGAGAAGGCGTATCTGGATGACATGAGCCGCCGGTACCGCGGCTCGCCGTAGGCCGGCCGAGCCCCTTTCCACGGGGCGAGGTCTTTTCTACTATGTGGCCCCCTGCGATGCGGCTCCCAGCCGTGCCGCCGGGGTCTCTTGGACACAACCCCTCACAGGAGGTGTGGTGCGATGGGTACCGAGTACGGTTCCTCCGACATCAGGAATATCGCGGTTCTCGGTCATGGCGGCAGCGGCAAGACGACGCTGGTGGACGCCATGTGCTTCATAGCCGGATCTACCACCAGGCGCGGTTCGGTCGAGAGCGGCACCGCCCACACCGACTTCACTCCCGAAGAGCACGATCACGGCATCTCGATCAACCTGGCCGTGGCCCGCGCGGAGTGGATGGGCAGCAAGCTCAACCTGATCGACACGCCGGGCTACCTCGATTTCTTCGGTGAGGTCGAAGCCGGAGTGCGCGTTGCCGACGGCGGGCTGGTGGTGGTCAGCGCCACGAACGGTGTCGAGGTCGGGACCGAACGCGTGTGGGCGGCCTGCTCCAGGCGATCGCTCCCGCGGATGATCTTCATCTCCATGATGGACCGGGAGAACGCGGACTTCGAGAAGACCTTCGGGCAGGTTCGCGAGACCCTTTCCGGGGAGGCGATCCCGGTCGAGGTGCCGATCGGGGCCGGCGACGACTTTCGCGGGATCGTGAACCTGTTTTCCAACAAGGCCCACCTGTACAAGGACGGGTCCTCGAAGGGCGAGTACGAGGAGACGGAGATCCCCGGCGAGCTGCTGGACACGGTCGAGACGTACCGCGAGCAGCTCATCGAGACGATTGCCACGACGGACGACGAGCTCCTGGAAGCGTACCTGGAGGGCGAGGAGCTGGACCGCGAGAAGGTCCTGGCGGCGATGTCCTCCGCCATGTGGCGTGGAGAGCTGTTCCCCATCTTCTGCGGCTCGGGCGACACCGGCCGGGGCGTCCGCGCGATCATGAACAAGCTGGTGGAGCTGATGCCGTCGCCGGCGGACGCGGGCGTGGTCGAGGTCTCGAACGCCATGGGTGACGTCACCGAGATCCAGCCCGCAGATTCTTCCCCGCTAACCGCAATGGTGTTCAAGACGACGCAGGAGCCGCGCGTCGGCGAGCTGACGTTCTTCCGGGTCTTCTCGGGTACCGTCCGCGGCGGCATGACCGCGTCGAACCCGGGACGTTCCGCCACCGAGCGGCTGACCCACCCGGCGATCCCGGACGGCGCTGGTCGATCCGAGGTCGAGGTGCTTCACGCGGGGGACATTGGAGTCGTCGCCAAGCTGAAGGACACGCACACGGGTGATACCCTGTGCGCGCAGGGCAAGGACCTGCGGCTGGCCGCGATCAACTGGCCCAAGCCGGACATCGCAATCGCGATCTTCCCGTCGTCGCGGGGCGAGGAAGACAAGCTCGCGCAGGGGCTGAACCGGGTGCATGAGGAGGATCCGACGTTCGTGGCGGCGTTCGAGCCCGAGCTCGGACAGACCATCGCCCGGGGGCTCGGCGAGCTGCACCTCAACGTGGCCATGGAGCGCCTGAAGAGGAAGTTCGCCGTACACGTTGAGACCGAGGCTCCGCGGATCGCGTACCGGGAGACCATCACCAAGCAGGCCAAGGGGCAGGGCCGGTACAAGAAGCAGACCGGCGGTCGGGGCCAGTACGGGGACTGCTGGCTGCGCCTCGCACCCCGCACTCGCGGCGACGGGTACGAATTCATCAACAAGATCGTGGGCGGGGTGATCCCCAGTAAGTTCGTGCCCGCGGTGGACAAGGGCGTCCGCGAGGCCCTGAATCGTGGAATCCTCGCGGGCTATCCGGTAGTAGACCTCGAGGTGGAGTGCTACGACGGGTCGTATCACGCGGTGGACAGCTCGGAGCAGGCGTTCAAGGTGGCCGGTTCCATGGCTTTCCAGAAGGTGGCCCGCGATGCGCGGCCCATCATCCTGGAACCGATCCTGGAAGTCGAAGTCCGAACGCCCGAAGAGTTCATGGGCGAGGTGATCGGCGATCTGAACCAGCGGCGCGGCCGCATCATGGGGATGGACGCGGATGGGCACTGGCAGGTCGTGAAGGCCAAGGTGCCGGAGTCCGAGATGTACCGGTACTCCACCGCGCTCCGTTCCCTCACGCAGGGCAAGGGCGCGCATGCGAGAGACCTCTCGGGGTATGAGCCTGCGCCGGCGGACGTGACGCAGAAGATCATCGCCGAGGCGGAGGCGAGGAAGGAAGAGCACCGCTGACCGCGGGGCCCAGAGACGGAGTAGCGACGTTTGGCAGGACACAGCAAATGGTCCCAGATCAAGCGCCAGAAGGCGGTCAATGATCAGGCCCGTGGAAGAGTATTCTCGAAGCTGGGGAGGGAGCTCGCCGTAGCAGCCCGCCAGGGCGGCGGCGACCCCAACTTCAATCCACGTCTACGAACGGCGATCGCCAATGCGAAAGCCGAGAACATGCCGCAGGCCAACATCGACCGTGCCGTGCAGCGGGGCACGGGAGAATTGCCGGGCATGGTGTTCGAGGAGACCACGTACGAAGGCTACGGCCCCGGCGGCGTGGCCATCTTCCTCGAGTGTGTGACGGACAATACCAACCGCACGGTAGCCGAAATCCGTCACATCATGAGCAAGGGCGGGGGCAATCTCGGGCAGAGCGGTTCGGTGGCGTGGATGTTCGAGCGGAAGGGGCAGATCTATCTGGACGGAAAGCGCTACGACGAGGATGTGGCTCTCGAGTCCGCCCTCGGGGCCGGAGCCGAGGACATGCGGACCGAGGACGGTATCCACTACCTGACTACTTCGGTTGCCGATTTCCACGTCGTGCAGGACGGTCTGCGCGAGCAGGGAATCGAGTTCGAGGAAGCCGAGCTGGCGCTGCTTCCGACCAACACGGTGAAGGTAGAGGGACGGGAAGCCGAGAGACTGATCAAGCTGGTCACCGCGCTGGAAGAGCAGGACGACGTGCTGAAACTCTACTCGAACTTCGAGGTGGATGACGAAGCGTTCGCGTCGCTCGAAGGCTGAGTCGGTCCGCGGCTCCGGCGCCTGTCGTCGGGACCGCTAGGCACTCCGTGCGCGTCCTCGGGATCGACCCCGGATCCACCGTCACCGGCTACGGCGTGATCGAAGGCCGGGGCACCGACTGCCGGCTCATCGAGTGCGGGGTAATCCGCTCGCCCCGGAAGGGCGATCTGGCCGTTCGGCTCCTCCACATCTACAGTGACATACAGGCGGTGATCGAGAGGCTGCAGCCGGACTGCATGGCCGTCGAGGGAGTGTTCTACCGCGAGAACCCCCGCACGGCAGTGGTGCTGGCACATGCCCGCGGCGTGGCCCTGCTGGCAGGAGCGGAGAGCGGCCTCGTGGTGGCTGAGTATCCGCCGGCGGAGATCAAGAAGGCGGTAGTCGGTACCGGACGGGCGACCAAGACACAGGTGGGGTTCATGGTACAGAAGCTGTTGGGACTTGCTGAGCCGCCGCGACCGTCCGACGCGTCGGACGGCTGCGCCGCAGCCCTGTGCCACCTGCTCATCGGGACCGGGCCCCTCGCCCGCGGAGGATCAGCGACATGATCAGCCGGGTGCGCGGCGAGCTGGCCGCGGTTCGCTCCGATCGCGTGGAAGTCATGACGGTGGCCGGGGTCGGCTACGAGATCATCGTTCCGGCGCGCGTGTTCGAGACTCTCCCCGAGCCCGGGGGCGAAGTGGACCTCCACACGGCCCTCGTCTCCCGGGATGATGCGCTCGAGCTGTTCGGATTCGGCAGCGCGCATGACCGGGAGCTGTTCCTGCGGCTGCAGGGCGCGTCCGGTGTGGGCCCCCGGCTGGCCCTGGCCATTCTCGGCACCCTGCCGGCCCGACGGATCGTGAGTGCGCTGCGCAGCCGAAGTCACGAGACGCTTCAGATGGTGAGCGGCGTGGGCCGGAAGACGGCAGAGCGGATGGCCCTCGAGCTGGCGGACAAGCTCGAGGATCTGGCCGCCTCGATCGGCGCGGCCGCGGACGACGAGCCCCTCGATGGGACGACGGCGGCCCTGGAAGCGCTCCGTGCCCTGGGCTACTCTCAACTGGAGGGTGAGAGCGCGCTCCGGGCTGCCCGCCGTGAGCTGGACGGCGATGTCGAGACCGAAGAGTTGATTCGAGCCGCGCTGCGGCACCTGTAGCGGCGACCGCGGAGAGCCCGATGTCCGAACGCGTCGAAGTCACGACCCCGGAACCGCTCGACGGCGAGGCCGGACAGGAGCGCTCTCTCCGGCCCGATCGGCTCTCGGAATTCGTCGGGCAGGAGAAGGTCAAGGACGCCCTCGACGTCTACATCCAGGCGGCCCTGCAACGGCAGGAGGCCCTGGATCACGTGCTGTTCTTCGGCCCTCCGGGACTCGGCAAGACCACACTGGCCATCCTCATGGCCCGCGAGCTCGGGGTGAATATCAAGATCACGTCAGGCCCCGTGCTGGAGAAGCCCGGAGACCTGGCTGGCCTTCTCACCAATCTCGACCACGGCGACATCCTGTTCATCGATGAGATTCACCGGCTGCGGCCGGTGATCGAGGAGTACCTCTACCCTGCGATGGAGGACTACCGGATCGAGATCCGCCTCAGCGAGGGCGCCCGGGCCCAGACCGTGTCGATGAAGATCGAGCGGTTCACCCTCGTCGGGGCGACCACGAGGTTCGGGCTGCTCACCGCCCCTATGCGCGCGCGGTTCGGGGTCATCGAGCGTCTCAACTACTACCCCGCGGAGGAGCTGCACCAGATCGTCGAGCGCTCGGCGGACATCTTCGGGGTGTCCGTAGACCAGGACGGCGCGTCCGAGATCGCTCGCCGCTCTCGAGGTACCCCCCGCATCGCCAACCGGCTCCTTCGTCGGGTCCGGGATTTCGCCCAGGTCAAGTCCGATGGAAGGATCGATGGCGAGACCGCACGCGGCGCGCTGGAGATGCTGAACGTGGACGAGTACGGCCTGGACGAGATGGATGCGCGGGTGCTGCGCGCGATCATCGAGAACTTCGGCGGCGGTCCCGTAGGGCTGGGCTCGCTCGCCGTGGCCGTGGGGGAGGACGCCAATACCCTGGAGGAGGTGTACGAGCCGTACCTCATCCAGAACGGGTATCTGCACCGCACGGCCCGGGGGCGGGTGGCCACGCCGAGGGCGTTCCAGCGGTTCGGGTACGCACTGCCCTCGGACGGAGAGGCCGCCCAGGGGGGGTTGTTCGGGGATGACGGCTGAAGCCGGGCCCGCCCTGCTGACGGCCGACTTCGACTACCCGCTTCCCGAGGACCTCGTCGCGAGTCACCCCGCCGGGCGGAGGGACGAAAGCCGCCTGCTGGTCCTGGATCGATCCACGGGCGACATCCGCGACCGCCATTTCCCAGACCTTCTCGATTACCTGGAGGAGGGTGACTCGCTGGTGGTCAACGATACGCGGGTATTCCCGGCCCGACTGCGGGGACGCAAGCCGACCGGCGCCCGCGTGGAAGTGCTGCTCCTGCGTCCGCTGCCCGAGGACCCGGAGGCCAGGCTGTGGCAGGCGCTGGTCAAGCCCGGCGGTAAGCTCAAGCCGGGGCGGGAGGTGGAGGTCGGGGAGGGACTCCGGGTGGTGGTGGAGGACTCGTTCGAGGACGGAAGCCGGCGTGTGAGACTGGAAGGGACGGGGGATCCGTGGCGACTCGTCGAGCGGTACGGCGAGATGCCTCTTCCGCCGTACATACGCCGTCCGGGCGAGGAATCGGACCGCGAGCGGTACCAGACCGTGTACGCGCGGGAGCGGGGCAGTGTGGCGGCTCCGACGGCAGGGCTTCACTTCACGCCGGCGCTGCTGGAGCAGGTGGAGGCCCGCGGCGTCAGCCTGATCAGGGTCACTCTGCACGTGGGTGTGGGTACCTTTCGGCCGGTAGATGCCGAGCGAGTGGACGAGCATCGAATGCATGCGGAGCGCTACTCGCTGACGGAGGCGGCCGCCCGTCTGCTGAACCGCACTCGCGCCGGTGGGCGAAGGGTGTGGGCCGTGGGCACCACGTCTGCGCGAACCCTGGAGACGGTGGTCGGGTCGGACGGGTCGTTCTCGGCGGGCGAGGGCTGGACGGACCTGTTCATCCGCCCGCCGTACCGGTTTCGCGCGGTGGATGGGCTGCTCACGAACTTCCACCTGCCCCGGTCGAGCCTGCTCATGCTGGTCTCGGCCCTGGCGGGCCGGGAGCGCGTGCTCCGGGCGTACCGGCACGCGGTGGATCGGCGGTACCGGTTCTATTCGTACGGCGACGCAATGCTGGTGACGTGAGATGATCGAGCACGACGGCACGTTCGAGATCGAGGGGACGGACGGGCGGGCGCGGGCCGGACGCATGCGCCTGGCCCGCGGAGACGTCCCCACCCCGTGCTTCATGCCCGTGGGCACCCAGGGGACCGTGAAGTCGCTGACTCCGGAAGACCTGGACGCGGTCGGCTCGCGGATCATCCTGGCCAACACTTACCATCTCTACCTTCGCCCCGGCACCGAGATCATGTCGGAGATGGGCGGCCTGCACCGTTTCATGCACTGGGACCGCCCGATCCTCACGGACAGTGGCGGCTTCCAGGTCTTCTCCCTCGCCCGCATCAATCGAGTCGAAGACGAGGGCGTCACGTTTCAGAGCCACATCGACGGCTCACGCCACCTTCTGACTCCGGAGCGAGCGGTAGAGATCCAGGAAGTGCTCGGTTCGGACATCATGATGGCCCTGGACGAATGCCCTCCGGGGCAGGCGGATCGGCCGGCGGCTCGCGAGGCGCTCGACCGGACGATCCTGTGGCTGGAGCGGTGCCGGGCCCGCCATGCGGAGCTAGGCGCGGCAGGCGGCCGGCCGGGCCTTCTGTTTCCCATCTTGCAGGGCGCCTCGTTCGCAGACCTGAGGATGGAGTCTCTGCAGCGGACGCTCGCGCTGGGTGACTGGCCCGGAATCGGGATCGGTGGGCTCTCGGTGGGCGAGCCCAAGCAGGTCACGCTGGAGATGTTGGACGTGCTCGAGCCCGAGATGCCGGCCTCGCTGCCGCGCTACCTCATGGGCGTCGGCTACCCCGAGGATCTCGTGGAGGCGGTCGGCCGCGGCGTGGACATGTTCGACTGTGTGGCGCCCACCCGGAATGGCCGCAACGGAACGGCATTCACCCGGTACGGCCGCCTGAACGTCAAGCGAGCCGGACTTGCGCGAGATCCGGGCCCGCTGGACCGCGAGTGCCGGTGCGAGTGCTGCCGGAACTACACCCGGGCCTACCTGCGCCACCTGTTCGTGGCCGACGAGCTGCTGGGACTGCGGCTGCTCTCGCTCCACAACCTCGCGTTCCTGATCGATCTGGCGGGGGAGGCTCGCGATGCCGTGTTGGCGGGCAGATTCGACTCTTGGGCCGACGCGTGGCTGGAGCGATACCGTTCTGAAGACGTTAAGTTATCCGGCTGAACGAGCCACTGACCAACGGGAAGCCGGACCCGATGATGGCGGAACCGGCCTCCAGGAGACGAAAACGTGCTGATCCTCACACTGCTTCAGGCCCAGACCGCCGCCCCGAATCCGTTCGGGACGGTCTTCATGTTCGGTGCTATATTCCTGATCTTCTACTTCCTGCTCATCCGGCCGCAGCGCAAGCAGCAGAAGGCGCACGACGAGATGGTCAAGACCCTCTCGCGCGGGGACGAGATCGTCACGATCGGCGGGATCGTCGGAAAGATCATCCACCTGACGGACGAGCGGGTCACGATCAAGACGGCGGAAGACACGCGCGTGGAGATCGAACGCGCGAAGGTCGGGCGCAAGGCCGGCCCTGCGCAGGACGCCTGACGCCACCCGATGAGCGTACGTGAGGTCCGGTATCTGGGTGATCCCGTTCTGAGGGAGATGTGCCGCGAGGTGGCGACAGTCGACGAGGAGATCCGGTCCCTGGTGGACGACCTCATCGACACGATGTACGAGCAAGATGGCATCGGTTTGGCCGCGCCCCAGATCGGCATCCCGCTGCGTGTCTTCGTCTACGATGTACGCGACGAGGACATCGATTCGGGGGTCCTGGTGAACCCTCGAATCGTGGACGCGACCGGCACCCAGCGTGAAGTGGAGGGCTGCCTCAGCATCCCGGGGCTCGAAGAGGTAGTCGAGCGAATGGGCCGTGTCGTGGTGGAAGGTCTCGATCGGGACGGAGCACAGGTGCGGGTGGAGGCCGAAGGGCTGTTGAGCCGCTGCCTTCAGCACGAACAGGATCACCTGGATGGCGTGTTGTTCATCGATCGGGTGAGTCCGCTGAAGCGGCGCATGCTGCTCAAGAAGTGGTCGAAGACGGAGGGGTCCAGGCGATAGCCACGACCCCGGGACTCGATCCGCGAATCGACGGGGACATGGAATGAGAATCCTATTCTGGGGCACACCCGACTTCGGCGTGCCGTCCCTGCGCGCCCTCCAGGAAGAGGGCCACGTCGTGGTGGCCGTGGTGACGCAGCCGGACCGGCCTTCCGGCCGCGGGCGCGTGCTGCGACCGGGAGCGATCAAGGCCGTGGCGCTGGAGGAGGGGATCCCGGTTCTTCAGCCCGACAAGCCGCGCGGCGACGACTTCCTCGCCGAGCTGCGCGCCCTCGATCCGGAGATCTCCGTCGTGGCCGCGTACGGCGAAATCCTCACCGAGGAAGTGCTCGAACTCCCCGTGCGCGGATCCGTGAACGTTCACGGATCGCTGCTGCCCGAGCTGCGCGGTGCCGCGCCGGTCAACTGGGCCATCATCCGCGGACACGAGCATTCGGGCGTGACGATCATGCGCATGGTGCGTGAGCTGGATGCCGGTCCCGTCCTGTACCGCGTCGCCGTCGAGCTGGACCCGGACCTGACGGCCGGAGAGCTGTACGAGATGCTCTCCGAGATCGGAGCCACGGCCCTGGTCGAGGCTCTGGCGCAGATGGAGGCCGGAACCCTGAACGAGGAGCCGCAGCCGCACGAGCACGCGACGTACGCGCCCAAGATGGGAAGGGCTGCCGCGCGCCTGGATTGGCGACTCCCGGCGGTGGAGCTGGACCGGTGGATACGTGGCTGCGATCCCTGGCCCGGGGCGTGGACCACGCACGAAGATCGGTCGATTCAGGTGTTTCACCCGGAGATAGAGCCGTCGCGTGATGCCGGTCCTCCCGGAACGGTTCTGACGGCGGACTTGAGGGAGGGCCTGCTCGTGGCTACCGGGGCCGGAGCGCTCCGGATCGGCGAAGTCAAACCGGCCGGCCGGCCCCGGATGACCGCGGAAGCCTGGATCAACGGGCGGGGCGTGTCGGAGGGCCAGTCTTTCGAGTGACGCTTCCGTTCCTTCACGTGGTGGCGACGGACGATGTGGCAGCGTCCCCGGGCTTCGAGCAGGTAGCGGAAGCTCTCCTCCAGGCCGGAGGCGAGCGGCTGGCGCTCCATCTTCGGCTTCGGCACTCGACGGGGCGCGAGTTCCACCGGCAGGCCGATTGGCTCACGGAGGCGGCACACGCGGCCGGAGCCTGGCTCGTGGTGAACGGTAGAGTGGACATCGCCCTGGCCGCGGGAGCCGACGCGGCCCAGCTGGGGGCGGGGGCCCTGCCTCTGCCGGCGGCGCGCTCGGTTGCCGGGCGGCAGCTGGTTCTGGGGGCCTCCGTCCACTCGGAGGCGCAGGCAAGGGGCGCCGCTCGCGAGGGAGCCGACTACCTGGTGGCAGGCTCGATCTTCGAGACGGCTACTCATCCGGGCCGGGCGCCGGCGGGAACGGAGCTGGTTGCGGACTGCGCGCGAGCGGGCGTGCCGGTGATCGGAATCGGGGGTATCGACCACCGAAACGCGCATCGGGTCATCGAGGCTGGTGCCTCAGGTATCGCGGTGGTGCGCGCGGTCTGGGAAGCGTTGGACCCGGTGGATGAAGCGCTACGCCTCGTCGAGCGGACGCAGGCAGAACGGGCACGATCATGATGAACCTGGAGATCAACGGAAAGCGCCATGAAGTGGCGGATGGGAGCTCGGTCGCCGGCCTCCTGGACGAACTGGACCTCGATCGGCGCCTGGTGGTCGTCGAGCTCAACCGGCGGATCATACGGCGGGACGAGATCGAGGACGTGTGCCTGGCGGATGGGGATCAAGTGGAGATCGTCCACTTCGTGGGCGGCGGTTGAATCGAAGAGACACAGAGACAGCTAATGAACCCGAATAGCAACGACATTGCCCCGGCCGATCCGGCCCCGCTTCGCATCGGCGCGACGGATTTCAGCTCGCGCCTGATCGTCGGCACGGGGAAGTACCGTGACGCCGAGCAGACCGTGGCCGCGCTGCGCGCTTCCGGCGCCGAGATGGTCACGGTCGCCGTACGCCGTGTAGATCTGGATGCCACGAAGGAAGAAAGCCTTCTACACCACCTGGACCGGGACGAGTTCTTCCTGCTGCCCAACACCGCGGGTTGCTACACGGAAGAGGACGCGGTGCGCTACGCGCGGCTGGGCCGGGAAGCGGGGCTGAGCGACTGGGTCAAACTGGAGGTGATCGGCGACCAGGAGACGCTCCTGCCCGACACGGAGGCGCTCCTCGCGGCGACCCGGACGCTGGTGGCCGAGGGCTTCACCGTTCTTCCGTACACCAACGACGATCTGATCACCGCGCTGAAGCTCCAGGACGCGGGGGCGGCAGCGGTCATGCCACTGGCCTCCCCGATCGGCAGCGGTCTGGGATTGCTGAACCCCCTCAACATCCGGCTCCTCAAGGCACGGCTCGACGTGCCCGTCATCGTCGACGCGGGTGTCGGAACGGCGTCGGACGCCTGTGCGACCATGGAGCAGGGTGTGGACGGGATTCTCATGAACACGGCCCTCGCCGCGGCAGAGAATCCGGTGCTCATGGCCCGGGCGATGCGACAGGCAGTACAGGCGGGGAGGGCCGCGTGGCTCGCCGGAAGGATGCCGAAGAGAGAATGGGCGGTACCCTCCAGCCCGTCCACGGGCATGCTGGATTGACTCCCGCGCCGGCGACGGCGGGGATCGACCCGTGTCTCGCGGCGTTCCATATCCTCTGCGACGTGGATCGGGGGGAGTTCGCCGACCGCGCCGCGGCGAGACGGCTCGCCGGCCTCGCGCCTGCCGATCGCCGGCTCGCGGTGGAGATGGCGTACGGATCGATCCGGTTGCGAGACCGCCTCGACACGGAGCTGGCCGATCTTCTCGATCAGCCCATTCGGCGCCTGAATTCGCGGGTCCTCCAGTGGCTGCGTCTCGGACTGTACCAGCTGCGCGAGATGCGGGTGCCGGACCACGCGGCCGTGGACCAGGTGGTGCGTGGCGTCAAGGAAACCGCGCCCGCGCGGTTCTCCGGTCTCGCCAACGCCGTGCTCCGGCGAGCCACCCGCGAACCTCGCAGAGAAGCCCTGTTCGGCGATCCGGATGTGGAGCCGATCCGGTACCTGACCGCCTGGGGATCGCACCCGGAGTGGCTGGTCCGACGATGGCTGGAGCGCTGGCCGCTTGCCTCGGTTCGTCATCTGGTGGAGAATGATAACCGGGCACCCCCTGTGACCCTTCGACTGTTTGGAGGTGCGACGGAATCGGGTTTGGAGCTGGAGCCGACGCCGGGCGTCCGGCTGGTCGGCGAGCCCGGCTGGCGAGGTGTGTTTCGGCTCCTCGAGGGCGAACCGGAGGAAGCGCTTCGCCTCCTTCCGGCGGTCGTACAGGACCCCGCCGCCGCTGCCGTGGTAGACTACGTGGGCACGGCGATCGACGGACCGGTAGTGGACCTGTGCTCGGCGCCTGGAGGAAAGGCGATGGGCCTCGCGAACGCGGCCCGGGCCGGACAGCTCCTGGTCGCCGCCGACGTGAGCCGCCGGAGGCTGGCACGGGTGCGTGAAGCTGCCGATCGGCTCGGCGTCCGCGTGAGTCTGGTCGCGATGGACGGACGGGCGCCCGCGGTCGGGAACGCGGCCACCGTGTTGCTGGACGCGCCATGCACGGGCACGGGAGTGCTTCGGCGTCGTCCCGACGCCCGCTGGCGAGTCGACCCGCAGCGTCTTCGGTCGCTGGTAGAGCTGCAGCGAGAACTTCTGGACGCCGCGGCCGTAATCGTGCGCCCGGGCGGGCTTTTCGTGTACTCCACGTGCTCGCTGGAGGCGGAGGAGAACGAGGAGCAGGTGGATCGTTTCCTGGAGCGGCACCGGGATTTCGAGAGGGAACCGCCGGACCCTCTGTGGGTTCGGGAGGGATCTACGGATGAGAACGGCGACCTGCGGGTGCTGCCGTGGGTTTGGGACTCGGACGGAGCGTTCGCGAGCCGCTTGCGCAGAGTGAGCGGCCCGGACATGGGAGACTGACAGGATGAGCTACAAGCGGCGCCGCGGGCTGGGCGGGGGACGAGGGGCGAAGGGCGGTGGACGGGCCGGGGATCCGCCCCGTGAGACTCCGTCCGCGGGCACCGGAGAGGAAGGGACGCAGCTGCCGGATGGCACGGCTGCATCGGCCGCCCCACCCCGGGCTCCGACCCTTACGGAGCTGTTCGCGGCCGATCCGAAGCCGGAGCCAGAGCAGACACCCGGCAAGGAAGGACGAAGCTGGCGCCGCTGGCTGATCTCCGCGGCCGTAGTGGCGGCCTTCTTCGGGGGAGGTTACCTGGCGGCGGCCCAGTGGGTCTTCCCGGGAGGCAGCGCCACGGAGGACGCGTCCGTCGTGCAGGTGCCGGAGCTCGTGGGCCTGACGGAGGACGAGGCGCAGGGGAGACTCGAGCGAGTGGGCCTCGAGTACACGGTGCGCTCCGGGATCACGCACCATCAGGCTCCGGAGGGCGCCGTCCTCGCTCAGGACCCGCTCCCCGGGCAGTACGCGCGTCCGGGCGCTCCCGTGTACGTGTCGCTCAGTCGGGGCCCCGAGATGCACGTTCTTCCCGATGTGTCGGGCCTGTCGGATCGCCAGGCGGAGATCGTCCTCGAAAGGCTGGGATACCAGGTCTCCGTCGAGCAGGTCATCCACACGCTGGACGCGGGTCGGGCCGTGGAGACCCGTCCGGAGGCGGGGACCGAACTGGCGGTGCCGGCCGAGATCGTTCTGGTCGTGAGCGGGGGCCGGCCCGTTGTGCAGGTTCCGGAGCTGGTGGGAAGGCACGTGGATGATGCCGAAGCCGCCCTTTCCGCTGTCGGACTCGACCTCGGCGCCATCACGTATGATCCGGGGGCGCTGGAGGCGCCCGGTCGCATCGTGGGCCAGTACCCGCCGGCGGGCTACAGCCTGCGCGAGGGGGGCGGTGTCGAGGTCCGGGTCGCGGGTGACGTGAATCGGGTGGACCCGACCCGGAGATGGTTCGAGAACGAGCGGCCGGACAGTTGAGCGAGGCGGGCGGTCCGTGAACTGGGAATCCCTTCTGCGGGACCACTGGCTGTACAAGCTGGCAGCCGTGTTCATCGTGTTTCTCCTGTGGCTCGACCTGACCGCGGGCGAGCGGCAGTCCCAGGAAGTGATCTCCCGCCTCGTGATCGACGTACAGGACTCGGCGTGGGTTCTCCTCGAGGGACCGGACGCGGTGGCGGTCACGTTCCAGGGCCGAAACCGCGACCTCCTTGCGCTGATCGGCGACGACCCCGAGGTCCGCGTGGGCATCGGAGAAGTCACGGGTCCGGTCATGCGCCTCACGCTCGATCCGGACCTGGTCGTGTACGATCGGGAGCTCGGCGTGCGGGCCACGCTGGTCGTGCCCACCTCGATCGAGCTCCGCTTCGAGAGGCTGGCCGAGCGCCGGGTTCCGGTGGTAGCGGACCTGGTCACCGTGCCCGCCATGGGATTCACGGTGATGCGACCGCTGCTCGTGGAGCCGGAAAGCGTAACCGTCCGGGGAGGCGAATCCCGGATCGAGTCCATTCGACAGGTCGCCACGCACCGGGTCTCGCTCGAAGACCTTCAGCATGCGGTCATGCGCGACCTTCCGCTGGCCGTACCCGGGGGCGCGAGGGGCGTGGAGATCGATCCCCCGAGCGTGCTGGTCACCGTTCCCGTCGACTCTCTGGTGGTGCGCGAAGTCCGTCTTCCGATCCGGACCGTGGGTGACGCGGCGGACCGGATCCGGGTCCAACCCGACTCGGTGGACGTGGTGGTGCGCGGGGCGGCTGCCGCGGTGCGCCGTCAGCTGGATTCCGTTTACTGGGCCACGGTCCGGGTGGACGCCGTGCCCGCCGGCCCGGAGCTCGCCCCCGTGGAGATGGAGCTGACCGCGGGAGGCTTCGTTTCGGCCTCCGCGCGTCCCGAAAAGGTAACGGTCCGGCCGGAAGGGTCCTGAAGTATGACCTTCCGGGGCGGACCCGTCCTCGGGATCGAGTCGTCCTGCGACGAGACGTCCGCAGCGGTCGTGGCGGACGGCGAGGTCCTTGGCCACGTGATTCTCTCCCAGGACGCGCATGCCCTGTACGGCGGGGTGGTGCCGGAGATCGCGGCGCGCCAGCACCTGGCCCACATCGACGGAGTGGTGGCCGGCGCGCTGGAGGAGGCCGGGATCGAGCCGAAAGACCTGCGGGGCGTGGGCGTTACGGCGGGTCCGGGGCTTGTGGGGGCACTCCTCGTGGGTCTGAATTGGGCGAAAGGTTTCGCCTATCCTCTCGGTCTTCCGCTCGTGGGGGTGCACCACATGGAGGCGCATCTCTACGCCAACTCACTGGAGTCGAGCGGCGCGACGCCCCCGTTCGTGGCCCTCCTGGTATCCGGCGGACACACGCTGCTTCTGCACGCTCACCGCTGGGGCGACTACCGGCTTCTCGGGGCCACGAGAGACGATGCGGTGGGCGAGGCCTTCGACAAGGTGGCGCGCCGCCTGGGGCTGGGCTTTCCGGGAGGCCCGCAGATTGAGAAGTTGGCCCGGCGCGGACGGGCCGGGAGGTACCGGCTACCCCGCCCGATGCTTTCGAAGAGAGACAGGTCGACGGACGCCGCTTACTTCGATTTCTCTTTCAGCGGCCTCAAGACAGCCGTGTCTCTGCTGGTGGCGGAGGTCGAGGCGAACGCCGCCGGAACGGACATGGAAGCGTCCCGGGCGGACCTGGCCGCAGAGTTCCAGGAAGCCGTGGTTGACGTCCTCGTGGCCAAGACGATGCGAGCCGTGGAGCACACCGGTTGTCGCCGGGTTCTCCTGGGTGGCGGTGTGGCCCGGAACGGCCCGCTGCGAGCGCGGCTCACGGAAGCCCTGGCACCGACCGGCGAGCTGTTCGCGCCTTCGCCCAGGCTCTCGACGGACAACGCGGCGATGGTGGCCCGACTGGCGGAACACCGGCTGATGGTGGGCGAGGCCCACGGCCTGGACCTGAACGCGGACCCGGGACTGCCTTTCCCCGGTCTCGTGGATCGCGAACGAACGGAGTGACATGTATCCCGAACTCCTCACGCTGAACCTCCCGGTCATCGGGCAGTTCACGCTCACGACGTTCGGCGTGATGATGGCCATCGCCTTCCTGGGCGGGTACCAGGTCATTCGCGTCGAGCTGAAGCGACGCGGGAAGGACGAACACCTGGCGGGGGACATTCTGCTCGGTGCCCTGGTGGGCGGAATCCTGGGCGCGAAGCTGTACTACGTCCTCCTCAACTGGCCGCTCACGGTGCGCGATCCCATCGGCATGCTCACCAGCCGATCGGGGCTGGTCTGGTATGGGGGGCTGATCGGCGGGTCGCTCGGCGTCATATGGATGATCCGGCGGGCGGGCCAGACCGTCGCCGAGATGGCCGACGTCGTGGCGCCAGGACTCGCCCTGTCCTACGCCCTGGGCCGGGTGGGCTGCTTCCTGGTGGGAGACGACTACGGGCGCCCCACCGACAGCTGGGTCGGAATCAAGTTCCCCAACGGGGCGCCGCCGTCGACGGCCGGAAACCTGCGGCGCGGCTTCGGCGTCGACATTCCCGCCGAGATCCCGGATGAACAGGTGCTGGCGGTCTATCCCACCCAGCTGTTCGAGGTGGGGATCTCGCTTCTGATCTTCTTCGTGCTGTGGCGCCTGCGGTTCCGGGACCGAAAGGCGGGCTGGCTGTTCTCGCTGTGGCTGGTCCTGGCCGGTGCGGAGCGCTTGTTCGTAGAGTTCTTCCGGGCCAAGGATGACCGCTTCTTCGGCGCGCTCTCGCTGGCCCAGATCATCAGCATCGGATCGATCGGGCTCGGCGCCTGGCTCATGCACCGTCTAGGACCCCAATCCAAGGAGACCTCCCGGAAGTGAGGATGGCCTGGCGAGCGATCGCGGTGGGCGTCGCTCTGATCGCGACGGGCTCGCGTGACGCCGCCGGCCAGACGTTTGCCGACCCGGAGGTGGTGGAGATCGCCTTCGAGGGAAACTCCGCGTTCTCGGACGGCGATCTCGAGGACGCCATCCTGACGGCTGCGACTCGTTGCCGCACCTTCCTGTTCGTGTTTCCGCTTCCGTTGTGTCCGCTCACCGATTGGGGCGTGGCTCACATCCGGGAGTACCTGGATGAGGGAGAGCTGCCGCTGGACGTTCTTCGGCTGAGGCTCTATTACCGGCAGCGAGGATTCCGGTCGGCCACTGTGGACACGACGGTCACCCGCCTTGAGGATCGGGTTCGAATACAGTTCGACGTCGTGGAGGGAGAGCCCACCCGCATACGCACGCTGGAAGTGAGCGGTGCGGAGGACCTCCTGGATTCCGCTGCCGTGAGCCGGGATCTCCCCATCACCGTCGGGGACCGCCTGGACCTTGTGACCCTGGGAGACGGCGAGCGGAGACTCGCCGAGCGCCTGCGCAAGGAGGGCTACGTGCAGGCCCAGGTACTCCGCGAGTACTTCATCCCCACGGACACGCGGGAGGCCGACGTGATCCTCAGGGTGGTGGAGGGCCCCAGGGTCCGGGTGGGCGAAGTCCGGATCGTGGGATCGGGGGAGGTGGGCGACGGGGTCATCAGCGAGTTGCTTCGCTTCCGATCGGGTGACTGGTTCCAGGAGGAACGGATCGTCGAGAGCCAGCGCAGTCTGTACGGTCTGCAGGCCCTGCGCTGGGCGAACATCGCGTCCGAGCCGCGGGCCGACACGGACACGCTGATCGACCTCCGGGTCGAGGTCGCTCCGGCGCCGAAACGATCGATCCAGGCCGGTGCCGGACTCCAGACGGACGAGTGCGTGCAGGCCCAGGCCAGCCTCACGTACCGGAACTTCCTGGGCGACGCGAGGATTCTGCGGTTCACGGGCCGGATCTCCAACCTGCTCGCCAGCGAGCTCCAGGGTGAGTTCCCGTGCACCGACGTGAGCACCAACCCGGTCTACCAGGAGCTCAACTATCTGCTGGAAGTCGGATTCGAGCAGCCCGTGTTTTCCGATGGGCGCAACAACTTGCGCGCGAGTGTCTTCGCGGAACGCGAGACCGTGCCGGATCTGTACGTGCGCAATGCGGTCGGCGGACAGGTCTCTTTCAGCCGCCGCCTCCAGCGCACCATGCAGCTGACGCTGGGCTACGAGCCGGCGCTGACCTCGTTCGCCGAAGAGTCCGCGGACATCTACTTCTGCGTCAACTACGGCGTGTGCGACCCCGAGGACATCGAGGTGCTGACTGAGGCGAGGTGGCTGTCACCGATCACCGGTCTCTGGACCCTCGACCGCACGGACAACCCGTTCGCGGCCACGAAAGGCTGGTACCTGGCCGTCGAGCTGGAGCAGGCCGGGGATCTCACGCTCTCGGATTACCAGTACACACGGGGGGCGATCGATGGGGCCGCGTTTCAGCGCCTGTCCACCACGATCGTGGGTGGCGTCCACCTGAGAACGGGCGCGATCCTGCCTTATTCGGGTAACATCTTCGAGGGCGACCTCAGCACGGGTGCCATCGTCCATCCGCAGAAGCGTTTCTTCGCGGGCGGTCCGCAGAGCGTTCGCGGCTTCGGGCTCAACCTCCTCGGTCCCACGGTGCTCGTGCTGGAGGAGGGAGACTGCGAGGCGTTCGCCACGTTCGACGAATGCGTCCAGAGTATTCCGCCCACCACGTACAACGAGCGTCCGCTGGGCGGAAACTCGGTGTTCGAGGGGAGCGTAGAGGCCCGCTTCCAGGCCGGGCGACGCTGGTCGATCGCCGCTTTCATCGACTTCGGCCAGGTGTGGGAGACGGTCGATGACCGGTCCGCGCTCGTTGCCACGCCCGGCGCGGGCGTCCGTTTCCGCAGTCCTGTCGGCCCTCTCCGCCTCGATGTCGGGTACAACCCCACTGGAACGAAGCTCAAGGACGTGGTCGTGCTCCTGGACGATGGTTCCATCCAGGAAGTTCCCTTCCAGGTGCCGTACGATCCGTTCACGTACGACAACCCGTCGGCGCTGACGGAATTCTGGCGCCGACTTCGGCTTCAGTTCTCGATCGGCGAGGCGTTCTGATGGGTGGCCCGCGATGAGACACGGCAGGCGCTCGGTGGAGAGAGACCTGGGTCTGAAGGGCCCGTTCGGCATGCCTACGCCGATGTGGCGCTTGATCAAGGTCCTCGGCCGCTCCATGGCCGTCCTGGTGGGTCTCGCCAGCCTGACGGCCGCGGGAGCCATCCTGCTTCTCAGCCAGACCGTGGTCGGGCGGTCGGTGGTGGCGGACAAGGTCGAAAGCCTGCTCGCCGACGTGGTGCACGGCGATATCCGCGTTGGTCCGATCATCGGCGGCAACATGCTGACGCGCGCGCACCTGGCGCACTTCGAGATTCTCGAGTCGGACGGTACTCCGTTCGTGTCCCTGGACAGCGTGCGGCTGAGCTACAATCCGCTGGGATTCCTGGTCGGGACCTACCGGTTCAGCGAGGTGACGGTCGAGCGCGCGCGAGTCTCGCTGCTGCAGGCGGAGGACCGGACCTGGAACTTCGATCGGCTGTTCGGGGACGACCCGCGGGCGGACGTCGACCCGGACTCCGTCGCCGCGGCCGACTCGCTCCGCGGGCCGAGCCGCACCCGCGTTCTGCTTACGGATCTGGAGATCCGTCGAGGGACCCTGCGGGTCACGACCCCATGGGCCTCCGATCTGTCAGGGGCGGAGCGCGACTCGATGGTGGCGCAGGGGCTGCGCGGCGATAAGCTGTGGCGGGTCACCCGCGCGGGTCCCGGGCAGTGGGTGCGGGAGATCCGCCTCGACTCCCTGTCCGGTGGCTTCCCACTCCTTCGCATCGTGGACCCGGCGCGGCCCTTCCGCATCGAAGCCGCGGGCCTCCAGACGGCGGCGTCCGTGGTGACTCAGACCCTCGACGTGCAGCGGTTCGACGGCAACGCCAGCTTCCGCGACACGATCGCCGTGGAAATCGAGACTCTCCAGACGGGGGACAGCGACCTGAGCGGCTCCGGGTGGATCGTCCCTTCGGACCCGGAACAGTTCCGGTTCGGCCTGGACGCGGATCCTATCGCGTTCAGCGACCTCAAGTGGCTGCCCGTACCGACCCCGAGACGCGGTGGCGGCCCGGCCAGGATCGACCTGTGGACGCGGGGCGAGGTCATCGTGGTGGACGTCTCCGGGGCGGATGCGCGGTCAGGCGACTCCCGGGCGCGCGGGAGCTTCGTGCTGGCTCTCGAACCGATGCCGCGCTTCGAGAGCCTGGACATGCTTCTGCAGCCGCTTCGCATACGGTTGGTGGACGAAGTCCTCGCCCGGGACTCGCTGATCGACGGGTACATTTCCGGCACGGTCAGCGGCACCGGCCCGATTGATCTTCTGCAGATCCAGGCCGATTTGACCCTGACGGACCTCGACGAAGCCGGCGCCCCATCGTTCGTAACGGCCGAGGGAGGCCTGGCGATCATCGAACCGCGAGACATGCAGGATCTGGAGCTCACGTTCCTCGAGTTCGAGCCACGCTGGAGCGCAATCGTGGGCATCACCCACCTCCTCGGCGGGCGAGTCGAAGGTCGCACAGCGCTCACCGGGACCGTGGGCCAGTGGTTTGATTTCGATGCCGATCTCCTGCACTCGCTGCCCTCCGGGGCCACGTCCGACGTCAACGGCGCCGGCAGTGTGGTTCTCGGCGAAGAACCCGGGGTCACGGTGGAGTTCATGGTGGATCCGCTCTCGCTGGCGGCGCTCCAGCCCTACGCCCGCCCCGATGTCGAGCTGGTGGGCGACGTTCGTGGGCCCCTGACGGCCCGGGGATTGTTTTCCGACCTGCGGGTGATCGCGGACATGAGGACGCCCCGCGGACTGGTGAACTTCGACGGTCGCTTCGACCTGATGTCGGAGGACAAGCGATACGACGCCCGCCTCACAGCGCGCGACATCCAGCTGCGCCAATGGGTGGAGCAGGCGCCGTCCACACGCCTGGCGGTGGAGGGCAGGGTGCAGGGCATCGGCACCGATCCGGCAACGCTGCAGGCGACGTTCGATCTGACCGTGCTCCGCTCCCTCGTGGAGGGGGCGCGGGTAGACTCGAGTCTGCTGCGCTTCACCGTGTCGGACGGTCTGGCGGTCGCGGATACGTTTGCCATCCAGACGGACGCCGGCCGCGTCAGAGGGCGGGGAAGCTTCGGCCTCGCCGAAGAGACGAGCGGCTCGCTGATCCTCGACGTCAGCGCTCCGAACCTGGCCTCCTGGAACCGGTGGGTGGTTCCCGGGCGGAACCCGGCGCGCCAGGACACGAGCCTCGAGGGTCTGTTTGCCGCGTTCCCCGGGGACGAAGAGGACGCTGCGGGCGCGACGCCCGCCATCGCGGAAGCTCCGGACACGCTCGCCGGGGCTTTCCAGGCGCTTGGTGTCCTGTACGGAAACGTGCACGACTTCTCGTTCGGCGGACGGCTGCACGGCAGGGAGATCGGGTACGGGGTTTTCCGATCCGACTCTCTGCTCCTCACTGTGGACATCGATGATCCGACGGCCCTGGACCGGCTGGTGGCCAGCGCCACGCTGTGGCAGATGCAGGGCGCGGGGACGACGCTCGATACCGTCGAGGTTCTGTGGGTACGCAAGGACTCCGCGCGCAGCGAGGTGGACCTGTACGCCCGGCGAGGCACCGATCTGGAGCTCGATACCCGCTCCCTGATCGACTGGACCGCCGCGGAGCGCCGTTTCGACGTCGAGAGATTCACCGCATCGCTGGGCGGGCAGCGCCTGTCGCTCGACGACCGCGCCGAAATCCGCTGGGGCGACGAGGGATTCGTGTCTCGTGGTCTGCGGCTGTCCGGGTCCGAGGGTACCCGGTTCGAGGTCGAGGGGGTGGTCCCGGACAGCGGGGCTCTTCAGCTGGACGCCACGATCAGGGGCCTGGACCTCGCTGCCGTGCTCCTGGCGCCTGACGAAGCGCTGCCGTACGGGGGAATCCTGGAGGCGAACGGGCGACTGAGGGGGACGGCGGATGACCCGGTCTGGACCCTGGTGTTCGAGGTCACGGATCCCGACATCCGGGGCCTGAGTTATGAGCGGTTGGAAGGTGATGCCGACTACGCCGACCGAAGAATGACCCTGGGCGTGGGCCTGCACGACAACGGAACGCTGCTCGGGCGCCTCGATGGATCGATCCTCACCAACCTGGCCCTGAGAGATGTCGAGAACCGGCTGTCTCCGGATCCGCTGTACCTGGTCCTCGAGGCAGACAGCCTGCCCATGGAGCCGCTGGAGCTGGCGTTCGAGAGCCTGAGGGACGTCAGCGGATACGGCGCTGGCCGGATCGAGTTCACGGGAGAACCGGGCGCCCTGAATCTGCAGGGCGCGGCGACGCTGGGATCGGCCGCCGCCACCGTTCCCTATCTCGGCGTTCGGTTCGAGGACGTGACCGCATCGCTGACATTCGACGGAACCCGGGCCGGAGTGCAGGCCGGGCGGCTGACCTCGTCGGCCGGGGGGGGCGCCACGGTGAGCGGTTCGATCGACACCCGCGAGCTGACCGACCTGGGTTTCGATCTCTCGTTCTACATGAATCGGTTCCGGGCGATGGACCGGAGACTGGCCAGCTTCCTCCTGGATGGAGAGGGGCACCTCGGCGGATCGTATCGATCGCCTGAGCTCACCGGGACCTTCCGGATCTCGGAAGGCCAGCTGCGGGCGGAGCGCTTCATGCGCTCCCGCCGCGCGGTGGACCTCACCGACCCCATGGTCACAGCCCTGATCGACACGACGCTGATCATGGAGCAGCGCCTGTTCGAATCGGCCCAGAACCCGTTCATGCAGAACCTGCGGATGGATTCGGAGATCAGCTTCGGCCCGAATTTCTGGCTCCGTTCCGATGCCCTCGAGGTCGAGCTGGCCGGAACGCTGGACGTCCAGATGGACCGGGCGCGGGGTGACCTGGTAGCGTTCGGCAGCCTCAACCTTCCGCGGGGCAAGTACCGTTACGTATCCGGCTCCGGCACCGACCTGTCCAGCCTCTACTCGCGGCAGCTCCAGATCGCAGGGGGGACGATCACGTTCACGGGAGCCCCGGGAATGGACCCGAACCTGGATATCCAGGCGCAGTATGAGACGAGGTCGGACCTCGGGCCCGTGACGATCACCGTGGACATCGGTGGCACCGCCGCCGCGCCGACGTTGCAGACGTCCAGCGACCCGCCTCTGCCGGCGGCCGACGAGATCTGTTTCCTGCTCTTCTCCACGGCGTGCATCGGGGCCGGGACGGAGGGAGGCGAGTTTGCGGCTTCCCTGGTGCGCGAGAGCCTTCTCGGAACGGTGAGCAACCAGTTTTCGCAGGTGCTGGTCAGCGGCGTGGGGCTGGTGGACTACTTCGATATCCGGTCCACCGGGCAGGCGGGCCCGATCGAGTCGGGCAGCACCACGAGTCTCCTGTACGGAACAGAGCTCGAGGTCGGCCGGTACCTGACTCCGGATCTCTTTGTGCGTGCCACGCAGCCCCTGGGAGGGCAGCTTCCCGGCTTCGGCCTGGAGTGGGCCTTCTCCCGATCGTGGCGGCTGGAGTTCGTTACGGAGGACCGCTTCAAGCGATACGCGTCGTACGGATACTCGTTCAGCTCGTTCAGTCGACGGACCTACGGGCTCATGCTCTTCCGGGACTGGAACTTCTAGCTGTACATTCCGGTCCCTGGAGGTTGTCGATGAACTACGTGAAGACATTTGGCCTGATGGCCCTGATGACGGCCCTGTTCGTGGCCGTCGCCGGCTGGTTCGGTGGTCGCTCGGCGATGTACATCGCCCTCGCTTTCGCCGCCCTGTTTAATTTCGGGTCCTACTGGTTCTCCGATCGAGTCGTGCTGCGTATGTACCGGGCGCGTCCGCTCGAGCGGGAAGAGGCACCCGGACTCTACGACATGGTCGACGAGCTGCGGCAACGGGCCGGTCTCCCGATGCCGGCCATCGCGATCTCGAGCGCACCGCAGCCCAATGCCTTCGCTACCGGACGGAATCCGGAGCACGCGGCGGTGTGCGTCACGCAGGGCATGCTCCAGGTTGCGGACAGGGACGAGCTGGCCGGGGTGATCGGGCACGAGCTGGCCCACATCAAGAACCGCGACATGCTGATCGGCACCGTGGCGGCCACGCTCTCCGCCGCGGTCGTCATGCTGGCGCGAATCAGCTTCTGGTTCGGGGGAGATGACAACCGGGGGGGGCTGATCGGTGGCCTGCTCATGCTCGTCCTCGCGCCGCTGGCCGCCATGCTGATCCAGATGGCCATCAGCCGGGCCGGCGAGTACCGGGCTGATCGGGTGGGCGCCGAGATCAGCGGGCGCCCTCAGGCGCTGGCGTCGGCGCTTCAGAAGCTGGAGGCGCAGGCGCGCCGCCGGCCGCTGGACGTGAACCCGAGCGCGGCCCACCTGGCGATCGTGAATCCGTTGCGAGCGGGAGGCCTGACTTCGCTGTTCCGGACCCACCCCCCGACCGAGGAACGCGTGCGCCGCCTCCAGGAGATCGCCCGGCGTGGAGTCTGATTACCCGATTCCGCATTCGGACCGCTACCTGGTCCTCCTGAACCCGAACGCGGCGGGCGGGCAGCGGGACGTGCTCCGCCGCCGGATCGCCGGTGCCATGGCGTCCCACCACGTGCCCTTCGACATCGTCGAGTCCACGAGCGTAGAGGACGGACTGCAGGTCGTTCGGAAGGCAGTCGAGGTGGGGTGCAAGGCCGTGGTCGCCGCCGGCGGGGACGGCACGATCGCGCTGGCCCTGCGGGGCACGGCCGGGAGCGAAGTGCCCGTGGCCCTCCTCCCGTTCGGGACGGGGAACCAGCTTGCCCTCAACTTCGGTGTGCCGGTCTCGCTGGAGGACAGCGTGCGCGTGGCGGTCGAGGGCGTGGTGGAGCGGATCGACCTGGGACGGATCGGCGATGAGTACTTCGCTCTCATCGCTGGCGCCGGACTCGACGCGGAGGTGATGGCCAGCGCTACCTCGGAGCTCAAGAACCGCCTCGGAGTCCTCGCCTACCTGGTAGGGGGCCTGAAGCATGTAGTCACGCCCAGCCGCACCAAGTTCCGCATCGTAGCGGACGACGAGGAGATCGAGGTCGAGGCGTCGATGGTGCTGCTGGCCAACGCGGGGATCATAGGAGCGGGAGGGCTGCCGGTGGAGCTGAAGGTGGCGCCCCGTACCTCCTTCCAGGACGGGCTGCTGGACATCGCGATCTTCTCGCCGCGGCACCTCCCGGACATGGCCGCGATGCTGACCCGGGTCGTCTTCCAGCGGTACGCGGGCGACGATCGGATGGTCTTCCTCCAGGCCCGGAAGATCACCGTAGAGTCCGAACCGGCCGTGGCCGCTCAGATCGATGGCGAGCCGAGAGGGGAGACCCCGATCGTGGCCCAGATCGAACCGCTGGCGGGCCGCATTCTCGTTCCCCGTTGAAGGTGGCCGTGGGCCGCCGAATCCCCCCTAGACCCGAAAGACGATGCCGACCGTTTCGAACCGACTGAGCTTCGACTCCGCGCAGCTAGCCGAAATCGTCCGCGACCTGGGCACACCCGTCTACGTGTACGACGGAAGAATCCTCGACGCCGGTGTACGGCGCTGGATCGAGGCCGTTGGAGATCCGTCGCACATCTGTTATGCGGTGAAGGCCAACTACAACCTCGGCGTCCTGGCCCGGCTCGCCACGCACGGCATCGGCTTCGAGGCGTCCACCGTAGGCGAGATGGCCCGCGCCCTGGCGGCAGGCGTGCCGGCGGACCGAATCGTCCTCGGGGGCGTTCCCAAATCTCCCGAAGCCGTTGCGGAGGGAATTCGCCGCGGCCTGGACCTGGTCGTCCTCCAGGCGATGCACGAAGTGGAGGCCGCCATCGAGGCGGCCAAGGGGCGCTCGGGTGTCCCCGTCCGGGTCGGGCTCCGCGTCCGCCCGGGTATCCGGGCCGGCGCCCACCCTTCCCTGGAGACCGGCCGCACCGACGCGAAGTTCGGCTTCGGGCCGGAAGAGATCGAGGAGGCCTGGTCGGCGCTCGCATCCGCCGATGGGTTGGAGCCGACGACGTTGGCCTTCCACCTGGGGTCGGGCCTCGATTCGCTGCTGCCCTACGAGGGAGCGATCGACGTCCTGCTGTCGCTGGTGCGTCAGCTGGAATCGACCGAAACCCCCGTGCGGGAGGTGGATGTCGGCGGAGGTCTCGGAGTAGCCTACGACGGGGATGGCGCCGATCTCGAGCCGGCGGATCTCGTGCGGATCTCGGTGGACCGACTTGCCGGAACCGGGCTCGAGGTGCGCTACGAGCCCGGCCGCTCGATCGCCGCTCGCGCCGGGACGCTCGTCACGAAGGTGCTGTACCGCCGGGAGAGGGACGGCCACCCGGCCCTGGTGTGCGACGGGGGATTCACCGACTTCGGACGATACTCTCTTTACGGCGCGCAGCACCGGATCGAGCCGCTGGACGGAGTCCTGGAGGGCCCGGCCACCGTGGAGGTCCTCGGTCCGACCTGCGAGTCCGGCGACAAGCTGGGAACGGATCGCCCGCTGCACGGAGTGCGCCCCGGGGATCTGCTCGCGGTCCGGGACGTGGGAGCGTACGGGTTCGTCATGGCCTCGAACTACAACGCGCGGCCGCGCCCCGCGGAAGTGCTCGTGGACGACGGGGGCTGGAAGGTGGTGCGGGAGCGCGAGAGCCTCGAGGATCTGTGGCGCGGGGAGTCCGTTTCGTGAGCACTGAGGGGACCGGGAATCTCGTCGTACGCGGCGCGCGTGAGCACAACCTGAGGGACGTGGACGTCGAAATCCCCAGGAATCAGCTCACGGTCGTGACCGGGCTGTCCGGGTCCGGGAAATCGTCCCTGGCGTTCGATACGATCTACGCCGAAGGGCAGCGGCGGTACGTAGAGTCGCTGTCCGCCTACGCGCGTCAGTTTCTGGGCGTGATGGAAAAGCCGGACGTGGACCAGATCGAGGGCCTGTCTCCGGCCATCGCGATCGAACAGCGCTCCGCGGCCCGCAACCCGCGCAGCACCGTCGGTACCGTCACCGAGATCTACGATTACCTGCGGCTGCTGTGGGCCCGGGTGGGCACGCCTCACTGCCCGGAGTGCGGACGGCCCGTGCGCCGGCAGTCCGCGACCCAGATCGCGGCCCGCGTCAGCGCGTGGCCGGAAGGGACGCGCGTGGAGATTCTCGCGCCCCTGATTCGCGGCCGAAAGGGCGAATTCAAGGACCTGTTCGACGAAGCCCTGCAGGAGGGGTTCGTCCGCGCCCGCGTGGACGGTGAACTGATCGACCTGTCGGAGCCGCCGGCGCTCAACCGCCGCCTCAACCACGACATCTCGGTGGTCGTGGACCGCCTGGTCCTCCGCGAGGGCGAGCGCGCACGGGTAGCGGAATCGATCGAGACGGCACTCAGGATGGCCGCCGGCACCGTGGAGGTGGCGGAGCATCCGGACGGGGGCGGCAAGGACGGATCCGAGCGGCACCTGTTCAGCGAGCACTACGCCTGCCCCGACTGCGGGATCAGCATTCCCGAGCTGGAGCCCCGCCAGTTTTCCTTCAACTCGCCCTACGGTGCCTGCGCTTCCTGCGATGGGCTCGGTGTTCGCCTCGAGCCGAACCGGGATCTCTCGATCGGGGATCCCAGGATCTCGATCCTGGAGGGCGTGATCCTCCCTTGGGGCGTGCCGGCCGGACGATGGGCCAAAAAGCATCTCCCCCCGCTGGCGGAGAAGCATGCGTTCGACCTCAACAGTCCCTGGGGCGACCTGACCGAGGCCCAGCGGAGCGCCGTGCTCGACGGCGATCCGGAGCTCGACTGGGAGGGTGGCCTGGAGCTGATCCGGCGCCAGTACCACGAGACGGACAGCGACACCATCCGGAAGAACCTGCACGAGTACATGACCGCGCGCGTCTGCTCGGAGTGTGATGGAGGCCGGCTGCGGGCCGCGAGCCGAGCCGTGACGGTAGACGGACACCGGCTCACCGACGTGGTCGAGCGGTCGGTGGGCGAGGCGTTCGAGCTGTTCGAGGCACTCCGCGCCGGTGCGGCCGCCGAGCCGCTGGAGATGGAGATCGCCGATCCGATTCTCAAGGAAGTGTGCGAGCGCCTCAACTTCATGACACAGGTGGGCCTAGGGTACCTGACGCTGGGCCGCTCCGCGGACTCGCTGGCCGGAGGCGAGGCGCAGCGTATCCGCCTGGCGACACAGATCGGGAGCCGGCTGGTCGGGGTGCTCTACGTGCTGGACGAGCCGAGCATCGGGCTCCACCCCAGGGACAACCGCCGCCTCCTGGACACGCTCCTGCAGCTCCGCGACCTCGGGAACACGGTGCTCGTGGTCGAGCACGACGAGGATACCGTGCGCGCCGCGGACCACGTCGTGGACATGGGGCCGGGCGCCGGCCGGCACGGCGGCGAAATCCTGGTCTCCGGACCTCTCGACGCGCTGCTGGAGAACGCGGAGTCCCTCACCGCGGCCTACCTGCGAGGTGACCGGGAGATCCCCGTGCCGCCGGAGCGGCGCGCCGGCCGGGATGGCGAGGCGCTGGTCGTGCGCGGCGCGACGGAGCACAACCTCCAGGACCTGGACGTGGAGTTTCCGCTCGGCCGGTTCATCGCGGTCACAGGGGTCTCTGGAAGCGGGAAATCCACGTTGGTGGAGGACGTCCTGTACCGGCGCGTGGCCCGCGAACTGCACCGCGCGCGGACGACTCCGGGGGCCCACGAGGGGATCGAGGGCCTGGACCTGGTGGACAAGGTCATCGACGTGGACCAGAGCCCCATCGGCCGCACTCCGCGCTCCAACCCGGCCACGTACACGGGGGTGTTCACCCCCATCCGGCAGCTGTATTCGCAACTTCCGGAGGCCCGAATCCGCGGCTACGGCCCCGGGCGGTTCAGCTTCAACGTGAAGGGAGGGCGGTGCGAGGCGTGCCGCGGCGACGGACTGGTGAAGATCGAGATGCACTTCCTGCCCGACGTCTACGTGCCATGTGACGTGTGCCGGGGCCGGCGGTACAACCGCGAGACCCTGGAGGTCCTCTACAAGGGGAAGAGCATCGCGGACGTGCTGGACATGACCGTCAACGAGGCTCTCGAGTTCTTCGAGGCGATTCCCCGCGTGAAGAGACACCTGGCCACCCTCTCGGACGTGGGTCTCGGCTACATTCACCTGGGTCAGTCCGCGACCACCCTGTCCGGCGGGGAGGCGCAGCGCGTCAAGCTTGCCTCGGAGCTCTCGAAGCGTGGCACCGGCCGCACCCTGTACATTCTCGACGAGCCCACGACCGGCCTCCACTTCGAGGACGTCCGTATCCTGCTCGAGGTCCTCCATCGGCTGGTCGACCTCGGGAACACGGTGCTGGTGATCGAGCATCACATGGATGTGGTCAAGACGGCAGACTGGATCATCGACCTCGGGCCAGAAGGAGGATCGGGCGGCGGCCGACTGGTCGCCGCCGGGACTCCGGAGGCCGTCGCCGGGACCCCCGGCAGCCACACCGGTCGTTATCTGAGCGATCTGCTCTGACGCTCGTTGATTGGGGTGTCGCGCAGAGTTAACGTATCAGACTCGGGAATCGCGGTGCGCGCCGGCGAAACCGGCGGCGCCCGACTTCCGTAGAACGATGAGCCAATCGGTAACGGGAGCGCGGACAGCAAGTGAACTTCTTCGTACTGATCATCCTGCTGTTCTTCGTGGTCGTGCCCATCGGGCAGGCGATTGCCAAGGCGATCGAGACGAAGGCCGCGCGCGAAGCGTTGCCCAAGGAGCCGGAACAGGCGGGCCGGCTCGAAGAGCTCGAACAGCAGGTCTTGTACCTGGTCGAGCAGGTCGAGGGGATCCAGGAGAACCAGGATTTCCTCACGCGCCTGCTCGAGAATCGGCCTGCGAGCATTCCGCCCGCACACAGTGAGGAAGAGGTAACATGATCAGCCGCGAAGACCTGGAAAGCTTCCTGATTCGAACCGAGATGGATCATCGGGAGATCGGGGACGCGATGTGGCTCGTGGACCCGGTGAAGGACGCGGAGGAAGACCACCCCGCGGTGGTGGTCAGCCTGTCGCCGCCACTGGTGATCCTCCGTGCGAGCATCGGGATGGCGCCCGAGGGGGACCACGCTCGGCTCAAGCTGTACCAGACTCTGCTGGAGCTGAACGCCTCCGACCTGGTGCACGGGGCCTACGGTCTCGAAGGAGAAGAGGTCATCCTGGTCGATGCCCTGGAGCTTCAGGACCTGGACTACTCGGAGTTTCTCGCGTCCCTGGAGAGCCTCTCTCTGGCGGTGACGTCGCACGTACAGCAACTCGCACTGGACTGAAGCAACCATGGGTATCTTCGATAGACTCTCCCGCCTCGTGCGGTCGAACATCAACGACCTGATCGCCCGGGCCGAGAACCCGGAGAAGATGCTGGTCCAGGTCATCGAGGACATGCGCAAGCAGCTGGCGCAGGCCAAGCAGGAAGTGGCCGTCGCCATCGCCGACGAGCGCAAGCTGCGCGCGCAGATGGAGGAGGAGCGGAAGCAGGCGCAGGAGTGGGAGCGCCGAGCTCGCCTGGCGATCCGCGAAGGTCGCGACGATCTGGCCAAGCAGGCCCTCATGCGGGGGCAGGAGCACGCCAACAACGCGGCCGAGATGGAAGAGCAGTGGGAGAAGCATCGGGCCGAGACCGAGCGGCTCAAGGACTCTCTCCGACAGCTTAACTCGAAGATCGAGGAGGCGAAGCGAAAGAAGAACCTCCTGATCGCCAAGCAGAAGCGCGCCCAGGCTCAGAAGCGGATCCACGAGACCATGGCCGGGATGCAGGACAAGAGCGCATTCCGGGCTTTCGACCAGATGGTGGAGAAGGTGGAGGAGAGCGAGCGAAAGGCGCTCGCCGCTGCCGAGGTCACGGAAGAGCTCGAAGGCGACGACCTGTCGCGCGAGTTCGCCATGCTGGAGGGATCCGGCGCGGAAACCGACGTAGACGAGAAGCTGCTGGCCCTGAAGCGTGACATGGGCCTGATCGGCCCGGCCAGCTCCGCCGAGAAACCGAAGGCCCTCGGCGCGGGCGATGAGGTGGAAGTGGCCGACGCCGAGATCATCGAAGACGAGGAAGTCATCGAGGCGGCCGAGTCGGACGAGGAGGAGACGCCTAAGGGGTAGGGCCATCTGAAGGGTCGGCGCCCCCCGGCGCCGGCCCGGACACCGGGGTGTGCGGCAATGTCGGACACGAGTGGTCGGGGTTGGTTTCGGGTCGTACTCGGGGCCGTGGCCGTCGTGCTGCTCCTGGTCTTCGCCTGGAAGGCCTCCGAGCTGCTCATCCTGTTCTTCATCGCCGTGCTGCTCGCCGTCTACCTGAGCGCACTCACGGACTGGTTTCAGCGGCGGCTGCGCATGCCGCGCTCCCTGGGAATCGCGTCCGGGGTAGTCCTGACCGTGGTGGCATTCTGGGGCGTCGGCTTTCTCCTGGTTCCGCCCCTGACGGCGCAGGTGGGAGAGCTCCTCTCAGTGCTGCCCCGCCGCCTGATGATCTGGGAGGCGGACCTGGTCCGCCTCGCGGAGAGTTACCCGGTCGTGCGCGACCTGCTGGGCCCGATCGAGGAGGGCGGCAGTTACTTCGGGTCCATCTTCGGCGAGATCGGGAGTTGGTTCAGCGACGCGGTGCCCTACGTTTTCAGTGGCCTGTGGTTCCTGGTGCACGCCTTCAGCGTTCTGGCCATGGCGATCTTCCTAACGGCCAAGCCGGCGCTGTACCGTTCGGAGCTGCTGCAGCTGGTGCCGCCGCGCAACCGGGTCCTGGCGTCCGACATCCTCGTCGAGCTCGCGGCTACCCTCCGTGCCTGGCTCGGGGGTCAGCTCATGGCGATGGCCGTACTCGGAGTGTTCACGTGGATCGGCCTGGAAATCCTGCGCGTCCCGTACGCGCTGGCATTCGGAGTGTTCACGGGTCTCGCGGTGCTGGTGCCGTTCTTCGGCGGCCTGTTCTCGACGATTCTCCCGGCTCTATACGTCCTCCCGGCCGGCGGCGGGCTGTATGCCCTGGCCGTGCTGCTCCTGGGTGTGGTCGTGCACGTGGTCGAGGCCAACGTGGTGGCGCCGAAGGTCTTCGAGAAACAGGTCCGGCTTCCCCCGGTGTGGACGCTACTTTCAGTGCTGATCGCGCTCAAGCTGCTCGGTCCGATCGGGATGATCGTGGCCGTGCCCATCCTGGCCGTGGGCCGCGTGCTCGTGAAGAGGTTGTACGTGGAGCGAATCCTGGAGGGAGGTGGCTATCACCCGATCCTCAGCGATGAGCCCATCGTGATCACCGTGCCCGGAGATGCCGGACTTTCGCTGAGCCCCGAAGCCGAGCGGTCCGTCCCCGGTATGCTCGAGGTGCTGGAGAGTTAGGGATCCCGGTTCTTGTAGGCTCTGCCGGTCGCACCTAGCTTCCGGTCGATCGCTCGACCGAAGCGTCCCCTGATCGGAACCCGGATTCAAAACCAGCCGTGAAACCACCCGTGTTCGTCGTACTCGCCGAAGGAAAGCTGGGCCTCGAGACCAGCAAGACGGCCGCGAGCGTCATCCGCTATCTGCCGGACCGGGTCGCGGCCGTGATCGATTCGCGGCACGCGGGTCTCACGGCGGGCGACGTGCTGGGCGTGGGAGCGGGGATACCGGTGGTCGCCAACCTGTCCGAAGCGATCGGCCGGGCCGACTCGGACCCGGAGGCCCTGCTGGTCGGGATCGCGAACCGTGGCGGGACGCTTCCTCCGGGGCTTCGGGCCACGCTGCTCGACGCGGTCGATCGCGGGCTCGATGTCTGGAGCGGGCTGCATGACCGACTGGCGGCCGACCGCGAGCTTTCCGGCCTGGCGGCCGAGAGGGGCGTCCGCCTCGTGGATCTGCGTGATCCGCCCGAGAACCTGCCCGTCGGGACCGGCCTCGCACTCGACACCGGAGGATTTCGCGTCCTTACCGTCGGGACCGACTGCAACGTCGGGAAGATGACGGCGAGTCTCGAGGTCCGGCGCGCCCTGCGGGAGCGCGGAGTGGACGCGCGCTTCGTCGGAACGGGCCAGGGCGGGATCGTGATCGACGGTGCGGGAGTCCCGGTCGACGCGGTGGTCTCGGACTTCGTGTCCGGGGCGACGGAGCAGGTCACGCTCCAAGCTGGGGAAGCCGATGTGATCCTGATAGAGGGCCAGGGGTCGCTTTTTCACCCCGGGTACTCGGCGGTCACCCTCGGCCTCCTGCACGGGTCGATGCCGCACGCCATGATCCTGTGCTGGATGCCCGGGCGGACCGGGGTCTATGGCGGGGGCTATGAATGGCTGGAACTGCCATCCCCCGCCAGGGCGATCCAGGCCTACGAGGAGGCCATGCGGTGGGCGGCGCCGCAGCTCGGTTCCCGGGTCATCGCCCTGTCGGCCAACACCTACGACCTTTCCGGGGACGAGGCCCGGAATCTGGTGGACGGGGCCGGCAAGGCCACGGGGCTCCCCTCTACGGACCCCGTGCGTTTCGGAGCCGAGCCACTGGCGGAGGCCATCGAACGGGCGCGGCGCCGGCGTCAGTCGCCCGAATAGGTGCAGCCGGAGGTGCAAGTTTCCTGGATCTCGATCCGGGACAGTCCGGCGAGGCGCGGAGCCAGTCGTTGCCAGATCCACCGCGCGAGTACCTCGGCGGTCGGGTTCTCGAGGCCCTCGATTTCGTTGAGATACCGGTGGTCGAGGGCATCCAGAATGGGCTGGAACGCCTGGCGGATGTCTCCGAAATCGATGATCCAACCCACCTCGGGATCCAGCTCTCCCGCCACGTAGATCCGCACCGTGTACGTATGTCCGTGCAGGCGCAGACACTTATGCCCCTCCGGTACGTTCGGCAGAAGGTGCGCGGAATCGAAGCTGAACTCTTTCCAGATCTCCATTCGATCCAGTCTCAGTCTATTCCCAGGTATTTGTGCGTCTGGAGGCTGAGCCGCCAGCGGGGGTGCGCGAGGCAGTACTCTACGGCCTTCTTCGTGTTTCGCGCGCGCACCGGCCCGTCCATCGGCTGGAGAAAGTAATGGTCGAACTCGAGGTGCTCGTACTGTTCCGGCGGCGCTCCCTCTTGCGGATACACGAGCTTGAGCTCGTCCCCCGAGGTCAGGACCAGCGGGGCGCCGGCCTTGGGGCTGACGCAGATCCAGTCCAGGCCGGCGGGCGCCGGTAGCGTGCCGTTGGTCTCGACGGCGATCTCGCATCCAGTTTCCCGCAAGGCCGCCACCGCGGCGGCGTCGAGCTGGAGAAGCGGTTCCCCGCCCGTACAGACCACCAGGGGTCGGGCTGTGCCGGATTCCGGTCCGGGCGCCGCGGGCCAGTGACTCAGGACCGCCTCCGCTAGCTCCTCCGCCGATCTGAACCTGCCTCCACCCTTTCCGTCGGTGCCGACGAAGTCGGTGTCGCAGAAGGGGCATACGGCGGTCTCCCGGTCCTTCTCGTGCCCGGTCCACAGGTTGCATCCGGCGAATCGCAGGAACACCGCCGGCCTGCCGGCCTGGTAACCCGCACCCTGGAGCGTGTAGTAGATCTCCTTGACCGAGTATGCCATGCCGGAAGTTAGACGCCGGCACCGGACCGTACCACTCCGACACTCAATCTCGAGTTGACGTACGATCGAAACGCCCGGTAGTCTGCCGATCATGTGCGGAATCGCTGGGATCGTCGGGGGGAAGCCGGATCGGGACGTCGTCGACCGGATGACACGTACCCTGGTCCACCGGGGGCCGGATGATTTCGGCATCCATGAGGGAGCGGGTGCCTGCCTCGGCCATACCCGCCTCTCCATCCTCGACCTGTCTCCCGCCGGCCACCAGCCGATGGTCCTCGACCGGCTGGCCATCGTCTACAACGGCGAGATCTACAACTTCCCCGAGCTGAGACGGCAGCTTCCGGGACCGTTTGTCTCGGACAGCGACACGGAAGTGCTCCTCCACCTGTACCGGGAGCACGGAGCCCGCATGGTGGAGCACATCCGCGGCATGTTCGCGTTCGCCATCTGGGACACAAGCGAGCAGCGCATGTTCGCGGCCCGGGATCGCCTGGGAGTGAAGCCGTTCTTCTACCGTGAGCTGCCCGGTGGCCTGGCGTTCGCGTCCGAGATCAAGGCGCTGCTCGAGATCGATCGGCCGGGGATGGACCTGACGGCCCTCCGGGACTTCTTCTCCTACAAGTACGTGCCTCACCCGAAGACGATCTACGAGGGCATTCGGCGGCTGCCGCCTGCCCACACGCTCACCTGGACGGACGGCCGGGCGACCATGCGACGCTATTGGGAGCCCGACTCGGAGACCGAGATCCATGACATGGACGTCGCGGCAGAGCGCCTCGGCGCCCTCCTCTCAGAGGTGGTGCCCGAGCACACGCTGTCCGACGTACCGGTCGGTCTGTTCCTCAGCGGAGGCGTGGACTCGGCCACACTCGCCGCACACCTGGATCGTCCGCGTACGTTCACGCTGGCCGTGGATTCGAGCCGCTTCGACGAATCGGAGGCCGCGCGCCGGACGGCGAGCCATTTCAGAACGGAGCACTCTGAAGAGCCGGCCGGTGCGGTCGACCTCGAGCTGGCTCTAAGCACGATACCGGCGCTGTACGACGAGCCGTTCGGCGACAGTGCGGCCTGGTCGGCATGGCTGGTATCCAGGATGGCAGCGAGGCACGTAAAGGTGGCCCTGTCCGGCGAGGGCGGAGACGAGCTGTTCCTCGGATACCGGTATTACGACAAGTTCCCGCTGTACCGGTCGACGGCCGTCCGACGGACTCTCGCGGGACTCATGCCGCCGTTCTCGAGAGCTGGCCGATCCCTTGGACGCCGCGCGGCCACCGGCCTCGAGCGATACGCGGAGTTTCTGCCAGCCTTCACCCGGCGTCAGAAGCAGGTGCTCCTCTCCCCGGACGTCATGCGACCGGATTACGACGATCTCTGGCACATCCGACGCTTCTGGAGGGAGGACCTCGATCCGCTGAAGCGGGTGCAGTGGGCCGATCTCCACGCTCACCTGCCCGGCGGACTGCTGACGAAGGTCGACCGGGCCAGCATGGCGCACTCCCTGGAAGCCCGGCCGCCGCTGCTCGATCACCGCATCGTCGAGTTCGCGCTGTCGCTCGACTCCCGGTTGCTGAGGGACCCGAGCGCGGGGCAGGGAAAGCTGGTCGTGCGACGACTGATGGAGCCGCGCGCGCCGGCCGGGCTGTTCGACCGCCCCAAGAAGGGGTTCGGCCTGCCGATACGGGAGTGGGTGGCGGGGGATCCAGGCCGGCTGACGGACGCCTTCGGCCGGCTCGTCCACGCAGGTGTCCTGCGCGGTGGCTCGATCCCACGGCTGGACAACGACCAGACCTGGTCGCTGCTCGTCCTCGATCGCTGGCTGCGTGACGCGGGGTTCGCCTAGCGTCGCCTCATCCGGGCAATCCACCGGTGACCAGGGTTCTGAACTCGGCCATCAGTGCTGCGTTTGACCCGATGAACGCACCCGGCCCGAGTCCCTCGGGCACGTCGGTGCTTTTCGGGCCGGTCTCGAGCCCCGGCACTTCGAGCGGCTCGAACGTGCCGCCTGCTTCGCGCACGATCAGCGCCCCGGCGGCCACGTCCCACGGCATGAGCCAGTATTCCCAGAAGCAATCCAGCCGCCCGCACGCCAGGTCGCAGAGGTCGAGGGCCGCCGCGCCGGCGCGGCGGATCCCCGCCGTGGAGCGGAGGATCCGTGACATCGTCTCGAGGTAGGCGGGGAGCACGTTCAGCTTCTTGAACGGGAAACCGGTGCCCACGAGTGCGAGGTTGAGGTCGCCGAGGTCGGAGACGCGAACGGGCTCACCGTCCCGGCGGGCCCCTCGGCCGCGCGAGGCCTCGAACAACTCGCCGGTGGCCGAGTTCAGGACGACTGCCGCGCGGAGACCGTCCGCGTCCTCGGCCGCGATCGAGACCGCGTACTCCGGATAGCCGTGCAGCCAGTTCGTGGTGCCGTCCAGCGGATCGATGATCCACCGAACGGGCGCCCGCCCCGCATTGCCGCCGGCTTCCGTTCCTTCCTCGGCCAGCACTTCGTGATCTGGAAACCGATCCAGAAGCGTGGACACGATGGCCTCCTCAGAGTCCACGTCCACTTCGGTCACGAAGTCGGAGCGGCCCTTATCCGTCCAGCGGGAGGGGTCCACCCGACCCCGCGCGTCCGCGTGGATGACGGCCGCCTTCTCGGCGGCCTGACGCGCCGCCTCCAGGAGTAATGCGTCGTCCGCGGGCTGCGATTCCGGGTCTGTATCAGTCAACAGGTCGCTCGCTTGCTCGGGGTTTCGGGCCCGGCTACGTTCCGGCGTTCCACCGGACGGTGCCCGGAATCCGCATCATCCGGGCACTCTCACACGAATCAGACAGTCCTACATGACTCAGGGCAAGAGCCGCGTCTTCAGCGGGATTCAACCGTCCGGCGAGCTCCACATCGGCAATTACCTGGGCGCCATCAAGAACTGGGTGGCTCTCACGGAAACATACGACTGCATCTACTGCATCGTGGACCTCCATGCCGTAACGATTCCGTACGAGCCGAATGAGCTCCAGGCGCGGATCCAGGATCTCGCGATCGGTTTGCTCGCGTCGGGGCTCGATCCGGAGCGGTGCACGCTATTCGTCCAGTCCGCCGTTCCCGAGCACGCTGAGCTCCAGTGGCTTCTCAATACTGTCACGCCGCTGGGTGAGCTGTCCCGGATGACGCAGTTCAAGGACAAGTCGGGTCGCGTGGACACGATCAACGCCGGCCTCCTCAACTATCCGGTACTGCAGGCAGCCGACATTCTGCTGTACCTGGCGGACCGGGTTCCGGTGGGCGAGGACCAGGCCCAGCACCTCGAGTTGACCCGAGAGATCGCGCGCCGCTGGAACGGACGCTTCGGCGAGTACTTTCCCGAGCCCCAGGCACTGATCGGGGGAGGAAAGCGCATCCTCGGTCTGGACGGTGCTTCGAAGATGTCCAAGTCGCAAAGCAACGTGATCCCGCTGCTCGCGGACGAAGAAGAGCTGTGGTCCGCGATCCGGACGGCGGTCACGGACCCGGCGCGCGTGAGGCGTGACGACCCGGGCAACCCGGACGTGTGCAACGTGTTCTCGCTGCACGGCTTCTTCACCTCGGAGGAAGAGAGGGCGGAGATCGACGAGCTTTGCCGGACGGCCGGGATCGGGTGCGTGGACTGCAAGAAGCGGCTCACGACGAACATGGCTGCCGAGCTGGCTCCCATCCAGGAACGGGCCGCAGAGCTGCGGGCGCATCCCGAACGCGTACGCGAGATCCTGCACGAGGGTGCCAGGAGAGCCCGCGCCATCGCCTCCGTGACACTAGGGGACGTCTACGAGCGCATGGGACTCGAGCGCCACGATTCCTGAGCGCGTGGGGACTGCATGACGGACTCCCGCCGCCGGCTCGTCGTTTGGATGCACTCGGACCGGTACCCCACCTGGTCCATGCCTGACTCCACCACAGACGCGCTCGCGCGGGCCCTCGGGTCCGGGTGGAGCGTCGATCCCGTGCGGGAGCCGACGTTCGCCGGAGGGGACGGAAGCCGGGAGATCCCCGGCCCAGTGCTTGCCGCGCTCGAGGGGGCCGAGATCTACTTCGGGTTCGGGATCGCGCGCGAGCTGTTCCTCGCCGCGCCCGGACTCCGATGGGTACACTCCGCGGCCGCCGGAGCGCGGGCCTCGCTGTTTCCGGAGATGCGTGAGAGTGAGGTCATTTTCACGAACTCCGCGGGCATCTACGCCGAGCCCCTGGCCGAGTGGGCGATCGCCGCGATCCTCTATTTTTCACGCGCATTCGACGTGGCCGCGCGTGGCAAACGCGAGCGCCGGTGGCCATATGACGAGATGGCGGCCGGGGGCCACCCGCAAAGGGAAGTCTCCGGCAGCACGATTGGCATCGTGGGATACGGAGGCATCGGAGAGGGGATCGGGCGCCGGGCCCACGCACTCGGGATGCGCGTCCTGGCCGTCCGCTCGAGGGCCGACGCGCCGCTTCCGCACGGCGCGGACGAGGTCTTCGGCCCCGCGGAGCTGGACACGGTCCTGGAACGCTCCGACTACCTGGTGCTCAGCCTCCCGGAAACCGCTTCGACCACCGGCCTGATCGGTGCTTCAGAGCTTGCCCGGATGCGTTCCGGGAGCGTCTTGTTGAACCTGTCGCGAGGTGGCATAGTGGATGAGGATGCGCTCGCGGAGGCGCTCGGCTCGAACCGAATCCGGGGCGCAGGCCTCGACGTATTCCGCGAGGAGCCGCTTCCGGCGGACAGCCCGCTCTGGACCCTCGACAACGTGTTGATCACGCCGCACGCCGGCGCGATCTCGCCCCGGTTCTGGGAGCGCCAGACGGAGCTCATGGTGCGCAACATAGGGCACTATCTGTCCGGTGGACGCATGGAGAACGTGGTCGACAAAATGCGGGGCTACTAAGTGCAGAGACTGATCCAGGCGGCGGTCGATCGAGGAGCGAGCGTCATCCACATCAAAGCGGGTGACGTGCTCCGCGCTCGGATCGACGGCAAGATCGCCAAACTCTCAAACCAGGTGTTCACCGAGGAAGACACGCTCAAGATCGCCCTTCAGCTGATCCCAAGCGAGAAGGACCGCGAGCGTTTCGAAGAGATCCGGGATTACGATACGTCCTGGGGCCTCAAGGGCGTGGGGCGCTTCCGAATCAACATCTCGCGGCAGCGAGGATCGGTCATGGTCGTCATGCGGGTCATTCCGCTGACCATTCCCAGCCTGGAGGAACTGGGTCTCCCGCCCGTTCTGGCCGAAATCGCGGCGACGGAGCACGGGCTCGTGCTGGTGACGGGGGCGGTCGGCACCGGCAAGAGCACCACCCAGGCCGCGATGATCCAGTGGATCAACGCGAATCAGAAGAAACACATCATCACGCTGGAAGACCCCATCGAGTACCTGCACTCGGAGGACAACAGCACGGTCACGCAGAGGGAGGTGGGGGTGGACACGGCCTCCTTCCACTCCGGCCTGCGGGCGGCCATGCGGCAGGATCCGGACGTGATCCTCATCGGAGAAATGAGAGACCGGGCGACCATCGGCACGGCGCTTCGGGCCGCCGAGCTCGGGCAGCTGGTGATCTCGACGCTCCCGACCCCCACGGCGTACGCGGCGGTGAACTACATGCTTGCCGCTTTCCCGGAGGACGAGCGGGAGATGGCCCGGATTCGTCTCGCCGATACGCTCCAGGCGGTAGTCGCGCAGCGGCTGCTGCCGCGCCAGGACATGGACCGCCAGATTCCGGCGGTCGAGATCCTCCGGATCACGGGGGCGGTGCGGGACTGCATCCTCAATCTGAGCCCTGTGGAGATCGTCACCGGACTCATGGAGACCGGCCGCGAGGCGTACGGAATGCAGTCATTCCAGCAGCATCTGCAGGACCTGGTTCAGGCGGGACTCGTAGAGTACGAGGTGGCGCGCACGGCGGCGCCGAGCCCCAGCGACTTCGAGCTCGCGATGCAGACGCTCGGTGGAGCCATTCCCGATCCGACGCGCGGAGACATCGCCCTGTGAACCTGGACGGAGTGTTTCTCCCCGTTACGACTCCGTTCCACGCCGCCGCGGGGGATGTCGACTTCGACGCCTTTGCCTCCAACATCTCGGCCTGGTGCGAGCACCCGATCGCGGGACTCGTGGTAGGGGGATCCACGGGCGAGCAGCCTCTCCTCGACGAGGATGAGCTGCTGGAGCTGGTCGCCCGGGGGGCTCGATCGCGCCGCGATGGAATGGCCCTCATTGCGGGGACCGGGGCCGAGTCGACTCGAGGCACGGTGCGGCTCTGCGAGCTGGCTGCCCGAGAGGGGGCCGATGCCGTCCTCGTGAAGCCGCCGGCGTACTACCGCGGCCGCATGTCTCCAGAGGCGATCCGCTCGTACTTCGTGGCCGTAGCCGACGCATCGCCGATTCCGGTGATCCTGTACCACGTGCCGAAGTTCGTTCCGGTGGACGTCGTGCCGGAGCTGGCCGGAGACCTGGTGCGTCACCCCAACATCGTCGGGATCAAGGACTCGTCCGGCGACATGCATAACCTGGGTGCGGTGTGTGAGGCGGTGGACGACCGGGGAGCCGTCGTGGTCGGCGCCGGCACCCTGCTGTACCCCGGACTCGAGATCGGCGCGAGTGGCGGCATCATAGCGGTCGGACTGCTGGCACCCGGCGCGGCCTGTGAGCTGTACCGGACGTTCGTGGCCGGCCGGTCGGCCGAAGCGGGCAGGCTTCAGGAGCGCATCGGCCCGCTGCACAAGAAGGTCGTGGCCGGCGTCGGGGTACCCGGCGTGAAGTACGGCCTGGACCTGCTCGGCCTCGCGGGCGGCCCGCCGCGGCCGCCCCTGCTGCCGCCGTCGGATCGAGAGCGCGACGAGGTTGCAGGGGCGCTGGACCGGGCCGGCCTGGCGCACGCATAACTCCAGGGCATCGGATCAACCAGCCCATCGGGCGGGAGCCACAATTGTTCGACGACAAGACTCAGTGTGTTGTGCTCGTGGGCGTCCAGTGGGGCGACGAGGGGAAAGGCAAGATCACCGACGTACTGGCCGAGCAGGCCACCCTGGTGGCGAGGTACCAGGGTGGGGCCAACGCCGGGCACACGGTCCTGGTGGGAGATGAGGAGTTCATCCTCCACCTCATTCCCTCGGGGGCCCTGTATCCGGACGTACGGTGCCTGCTCGGGAATGGAGTGGTCCTCGATCCACGGACCTTGATCGACGAGATCGAGATGCTCCAGGCTCGCGGGGTGGAGATCGAAGAACGGCTGGGCGTGTCCCGGCGAGCCCAACTCGTGCTTCCCTACCACAAGCAGCTCGATGGGGCCAAGGAGGCGGCCAAGGGCGCCGGCCGCATCGGTACGACCAAGCGGGGCATCGGACCGGCCTACCGCGACAAGATCTCCCGAAACGGACTGCGGGTGTGCGACCTTGCCGATCGGGACTACTGCTGGAATGTGGTGCGGGAGGGCTCGGCGACGGCCAATGCCCTGCTGGCGCACTTCGGTGTGGACGACCGGGCGGATCCGGACGCGATCATGTCGGAGCTCGAGTTCGTCGCCTCCAGGGTGCTGGCGCTGGGCACCGACACCGGTTCGGAGATCCGGTCGGAGCTGAGCCGGGGGGGCAAGGTCCTCCTCGAGGGAGCCCAGGGCTCTCTTCTCGACGTGGACCACGGGACCTACCCGTTCGTGACCTCCTCCACCACGACGGCCGGGGGCGCAGCGGCGGGTGTCGGCATCGGACCGACCCTGATCGACGAGGTCCTGGGCGTGGTGAAGGCATATACGACCCGGGTCGGAGCCGGGCCGTTTCCGACCGAGCTCGAGGGCGAAGAGGCGGAGCGCCTGCGCAACCTGGGCGCCGAGTTCGGCGCTACGACGGGCCGGCCGCGGCGGCCCGGCTGGTTCGACGGCGTGGTGGTCCGGCACGCAGCCGGAGTCAACGGACTCACGGGCCTGGCGGTGACCAAGCTCGACGTTCTCGATCCGTTCGATGAGATCCTGCTCGGCGTGGGATACCAGCTCGACGGCGTCGCCACCGCCGACTTCCCGGAGCGCGCTGCCGACATCGAGCGGGTACGGCCGGTGTATGAGAAGGAGCCCGGCTGGAAGTCGGATACGGGCGGCTGCCGCTTCTGGGATGAGCTCCCCGAGGCGGCGCAGCACTACCTGAGGCGGATCGAAACGGTGTCCGAGGTGCCGATTCGCCTGGTGTCCGTCGGATCCGCCCGGAGTCAGATCGTCCGGGTGGGCTGACGGCAGGAGGGAGCGCGCTTGGCTCGACGCTTCCCGGGCGGGTTCGTCGCCGCTCTCGGCCTCATTATCTTCGGAATCACGGCGCTTCCCGCCGCATCCCATCTCCATGCCCAGCGGGCGGATGGCGTCCAGGTCGAGGTCCAGATCTCGGGGATCGACGGCGCGCTGCTACGCAACGTCGAGGCCCTGACGGGAATCGTCAGGGCCTCCAGGGCCGGCGCGGTTCGCCCGGGACACGTCTACCGGCTGCACGACAAGGCCCCGGAGCAAATCGAACGAGCCCTGCAGCCGTTCGGCTTCTACCATGCCTCGATTCAGGCATCCCTGGATACGGAATCCTCACCCTGGGTCGCCAGGTACATCATCGACGCGGGTCCCCCGACGCTGTTGGAGAGGCTGGACATCCGGATCATCGGAGAGGCCGAGTCCGACAGCGCTTTTCAGGCGGCCCTGGGGCGCATCACGATCGCCGAGGGTGACACGCTGAGCCATCCGGCGTATGAGCGTACCAGGACATCATTGGATCTCCTCGCCGCCGATCGCGGCTACCTCGATGCCGTCTGGGACTCCAGCTTCATCCGAGTGGATGTCGAGCGCAATGCGTCCGAGATCGTGCTCCACATGACGTCGGGCCCGCGATTCCGGTTCGGGGACGTGTCGATTGACCAGGAGTGGGTCGACATGGACATCCTGGAGCCGCACATCGGATTCCAGGCCGGTGATCCGTTCGATTCCTCCGATCTACGTTCCCTCCAGTCGGAGCTGGCCGGCACCACCTACTTCGCGAACGTAGAGATCATTCCGCGCCGGGACCTCGCCGATGCCGAGTTGCGCGTACCCATCGAGATCCACGCCACTGCGCGCAAGACGCAGCGCTGGGAAATCGGAGTCGGCTACGGCACCGACACGGGTCCCAGGATCCGCCTGGCCACCGAGTTTCGGCGCCTCAACCGCCGGGGGCATTTCGCGGACGGGGACGCCCGGCTGTCCACGTCGGAGCAGAGTATCACGGCCCGCTACAACATACCGGTCGGCTTCCCGAATCCTTCACTATGGACCGTGACCGGCCGCTACGGGCGAATCGAGTGGGTAACGAGCAAGACCATTCAGGGGTTCGTCGGTCTGAGCTACGCGCACCTGCGGGGCGAGGTGCGTGAGGTGATCGCGGTGCGATACCAGGAGGACGACTTCACGGTCGCGGCCGATACCGGGGTGTCGCGCCTCACGCAGCCGATCGCATCATGGACGTTCTCGGATGCGGACAATCGCCTGTTCGCCACCCGCGGAATCGGAGGCGTCTTGGAGCTCCGGGGCGCAGTGGACGGATTCGGCTCCAACGCGAGCTTTTTCCGCGCCTGGACCTCACTCAAGGCGATCCGGGCCCTGTCGGCCAAGATCCGCGCGATCGTCACAGGCGACGTCGGATGGATCTCGACCGAACAGTTCAGCGATCTGCCGCCCTCCATACGCTTCTTCGCCGGCGGGGACCGCAGCATTCGCGGCTACGACTACCAGTCCCTGGGACCGGTGAACGAGAATGGGGATGTGACGGGCGGTAACAGCCTTCTCGTCGGGAGCGCATCACTGGAATACCGGTTCCTCCCGAAGTGGGCCGCGGCCGTGTTTCTGGACGCGGGAAACGCTTTGTGGGACTTCAGCGGTGAGGTGGCCGTCGGAACCGGTTTCGGCGCGCGCTGGATCTCGCCCGTTGGACTGGTTCGCGTCGATGTGGGCTTCGGACTCCAGAAGGAAGGCAACCCGGTCCGACTTCACCTTTCGATCGGGCCGGACTTCTGATGGCGGAGCAAGACGTGCGGTCGCGGTCGCGATGGTCGCGCTGGCTACGGCGCCTCGGAGTCGGTCTCGCCATGGTCCTGTTCCTGGTCGCCGGATTGGCCGCGTGGCTGTTCGGCACGACGTCCGGGGGGCGACTGGCTCTATCCATGGTACACGGCTTCCTTCCCGAGACCCTGGAGATCGAGGTCGGGGAATTCTCGGGCCGCCTGATCGACCGGTTCGCCATCGATGGCTTCGCGCTGCGGATGCCGACCCTGGCGCTCGACGCCGACCGCGTAGAGATCCACTGGCGAGCCAGCGGAATCCTGCGCAAGAAGGTGCACGCCTACCGACTGGTTGCGGACAGTCTGGACATCCGTCTGGTCGAGAGCTCGCGGGACTCGGTTCCGACAGAGGAGGAAGCGCTCCCGGACTCGGTTACGGCCCCACCCGAGCTTCCCCTCGAACTCTCGTTCGATACCGTCCGGGTGGCCGGAGCGACACTCACGATGAGGGACTCGACGTGGGTGAGGGACGGGCGGGCGGTGCTCCACGGCACGATCGAGGACTACCGGTTGTACTTCACGGGCCGAGCCGAGCCGCCGGACCTGCCGCCCGTCGACGTGAGGCTCTCCGGCGTGGGCTCGACGTCGAGCCTCCGTCTCGACAGCCTGAACGCCCGGGTCATGGGTGGTGCTCTTGCCGTCAGCGGCGACTTGGCGTGGTGGCCCGAGGTGACGTGGGACGCGGCCGTGCGGGCCGACACGCTCCTTCCGGCCCGGCTCCTCCCGGATCCCGAGGAATGGCCGGGCTGGCTCTCGCTCGTGGCCTCGTCCAGGGGTCGGCTCTCTGGAGACGGAGCCATCGAAATCGAAGCCACCGTGGACACCGTCTTCGGCGAGTTGCGGGGGGAGCGGCTCGATGGCCACTTCGAGCTGGATCTGGAAGGCGAGGAGCCGGACCTATCGTCCCTGAGCCTCAGCTGGGGGCCGGCGAGCGTGACCGGATCCGGGCGCGTAGGGACATCCGTATCGATGCAGTTCGACGCTATCGTGCCGGAGCTGGGCTTGCTGGTCCCGGGAGCGAGCGGCCGCTTTCGGGCTGCCGGGACGGCCACCGGTCCCCGTGAGACTCCCCGTCTACGAGCGTCTTTCGAAGCGAGCGACATCGAGGTTGAAGGTCTGGGCGTGCAGACGGCACGGGGAGAGGTGGACCTCGACCTCGCCGGGCCGTTGGCCGGCACGGTATCGGCCCGCGCCGTTTCCATAGCCGGCCGAGAGGTGGACCGGACGTCGGTCTCCCTCACAGGGCAGCGTGAAGCCCACCGCCTGTCCGTATCCGCCACCGGGCCCGGAGCGCAGCTCGATCTCGTGGCGGCGGGAGGACTGGACGCTGCGAACTCCTGGTCAGGCGCGATCGAGGAACTTCGGATCGAAGCGGACACGATCGGATCGTGGAGTCTGAGAGCTCCGTTCGACCTGTTCGTCTCGGCCGAGGCTCAGCGTCTGGGACTCACGTGTCTGGAGTCTCCCCCGACCCGCCTGTGCGCCGAGGGCGAGCTGACCGCGTCTTCCTCGAGGCTCGAGGCCCGGGTGGACTCACTCCACCTGGATCGACTGGCACCGTGGATGCCCGAGGGCCTCTCGGTGGAAGCGGTCGTGGACGCCGACGTGTTACTCGCGATCGGGTCTGCGGGTTACGTGACCGGCCAGGTGGAGATTCGCAGCGGCCGGGGCGTAGCAACGCGGCAACTGCCAGGGGGCGCCCGGAGACTGTTCTTCGAGCCGGTCGAAGTCACGGCCGTATCCGGTCCCGAAGGTCTGAGCGGGACCGCGGCCGTGCACGTCACCGACTCGACCGGTGTCAGCGTGCTGGACATGCTCGGCCGGGTGGAATCGCCAGTCGCCGTTCGGGTCCTGGATGATTTCTCCCGGCTGGGCGACCAGCCGCTGTCCGCACGGTTGGAGGTGGATTCACTGCAACTCGGTCTTCTGGCACCGTGGATGCCCGGCGATCTCTCGGTGGAAGCGATGGCGGACGCCGACCTGGAGCTCGAGATCGATCCCTCAGGGGACGTGATCGGTAGCGTGGAGCTGCGGACCAGCGAGGGGATGCTGACGAGAGAGGTGCGAGGCGAGACCCGGAGGCTGTTCTTCGAGCCGATCGACGTGACGGCTGCAAGCGGCCCCGATGGTGTGAGCGGAATGATCGACCTGCACCTGGCGGACTCGGCCGGCGTTAGGGTACTGGACGTGAATGGCCAGGTAGAATCGCCCATCGCTACCCGCGCTCTGGAGGACCTCACCCGGCTGGGCGACCAGCCGTTCTCTGCGCACCTCGAGGTCGAGGCGGACGACCTGCTCTTGCTCACCGACGATGTCCTTCCTCAGTGGGACGTAGCCGGGAGCTTCGCACTACGCGCAGATCTGGAGGTCGACGCGGACGGGAACCTCGACGGCGAGCTGCGGGCGGCGACGGACTCGATGGTGCTGCGCAACATCGTGCGCGGCCAGGGCTGGACCCTGGTCGTGGATCCGGCGCGACTGGTCGCGGATGTTGGTTCGGAGGGCGTCGCTGCAGAACTCGACCTCGTGGTCGACGGTATCGATCAGAGCGAGCTCCTGGCGGTATCGGGGCGGCTCGAGCTGCCCCGCCTGACCTCGCTCCGCATCGACCCCGAGGAGCAACCGGTGAACGGGAGTCTCGAGGTCCGCGTGGATGACCTGTCCGTTGCCGAGGCCTTTTTCATCGACATATCCGAAGCGAGTGGAGCCTTTCAACTTACCTCCGGTTTCGGAGGCACACTGGCCGCACTCACCGTGGACGGGGAGGCACGAATATCCGACGGCTACGCCCTGGTCCCCGCACTGGGCCTGGAGCTCAGGGATATCCGGCTCTCAGCGGTCGGCAGGCCGGATGGGACCGTCGAAGTGGACGGCCAGGTCCAGTCGGGTCAGGGCGTCCTGACCCTGACCGGGAGGTCGGAGCGATACCCATCGGCCGGGAGCCCGAGCGTGTTCCAGGTCCGGGGGGAACGGTTCCTACTCATGGACATCCCCGAGGTGAATCTCCTGGCGAATCCCAGCCTGGACCTCGCTTTCGACGGTACGGCGGCCCGGCTGACCGGGAACATCACCATTCCACGGGGACGACTCGGATTCCCCGAGATCCCGCCCTCGGCCGTGACTCCGTCCGAAGACGTCACCATCGTGGGCGAAACGGTCGTGGAGAGAGAGCCTCCCTTGCCGTTCGGCGCCGATGTGACGGTCACCCTGGGAGACGACGTGTTCTTCAACGGCTTCGGATTTACCTCGAACCTGGTCGGCAGCGTGCGCATTCAGCAGGAACCGAGCGGCGATCCCAGGGGCAGCGGCGAAGTGCGCTTCATCAACGGGACGTACCGGTCGTTCGGGCAGGAGCTCAGGATCGAACCGGGACGCCTCATCTTCGCGGGACCGATCGACGACCCGGCCGTCGACGCGCAGGCTTTCGTACGCGCTTCGGATGGAACGGAAGCGGGATTCCGGATAAGAGGCACGGTGCAGAACCTGGACGTCTCTACCTACTCCGTCCCGCCGAAATCGGACAGCGATGTGATGGCCTACATCCTCTTCGGGCGCTCCATGAGCGAGACGTCGGGGACGCAGGGGAACCAGGCCTCCAACGCGGCGGCCGTGCTGGGCGCCAACATGCTGGCGATGAGCCTGGCGCCGAGCCTCGGACTGGACGAGGCTCGCATCGACACTGGATCCAGTCGGAACAAGGCACAGCTGGTCGTGGGCAAGTACCTCTCACCCAGGCTGTACGTCGGCTACGGTGTGGGGATCTACGAACCGATCAGCACGCTGCGCGTTCGCTACCTGCTCACCGCCCGCTGGTCCATCGAAGCGATCACGGGGGACCAGCAGAGCACGGACCTGCTGTGGAGAATCGAGACAGGCGGGCCCAAGCCGGCTGAGGCCGAGGCTTCGGGCGCCGCACCACCCGCAGCGGATGAGACCGCGGACTAGTGGGAGCGGGCCGGGCGCCCGCTCCCCCCACTGAAGCCTCAGCCGACGCCGATGAGCAGGGCCAGCGACCAGGCCCGGTTATTGATCTTGAGGGACTCGTCCGCCGCGACATCGGAGAGCCCGTACGTGTAGGCGAAATCCAGTCCGATCATCAGCACCTGCAGACCGAGGCCTCCCTTGAGCCCGAAGTCGAACGAGTTGGTGTTCTCGCACAGCGTGGACGACACGAGGCCCGTGCCCTCCGTGCTGCAGCTCACCTCGAAGGCTCCGTTGATACCGCCGTAGACGCGAGGCCCGAGGACCCTCTCCAGAAACGGAAGGCGCACGACTCCCATCACCGGGACCTCGACGTATGACAGGCGGATCTGCTCCGCCGTCGAGACGAGGTCGAAGCCCTTCTCCGAGTAGTAGCCGCCGACGATGACCCCGAAGACGCTCCCGGTCGCGTACGACACGCCGAACTGCCATCCGGTCCGACTGTCGGTTTCCAGGCTGGTTCCGTCCTGTTCGACGCTGCCGTCCGAATAGATACCACCCGCGGTGATCCCTACCTGTGCGGCGGCGGGGGCCGCCATGAAAGCGAGCAGCAGTAGTGAGGCGAACGCGATGCGAAGTCGCATGATGAAGCTCCTGTAGTCAGTTCGGCGGCCCGTCACGGCGTCGGTCCGCGGCAGAGGAAGATAGGCCTCCCGGCGTTTAGCGAAACCCGAGCCGGAGGCGGCAGGTGCTCGCCTCCGCCGGATTGCCCGATTCGGCCGCGTTCGCTATAATCTGGGGCTCTCGAATTCGGGCTGGCCCGGGCGGGCCGGCGCCGGCAGACGCGAACCGAGTCACGGCGTCGCGTCTTTTGTATTGAAAGGGCCCCGGACGGCCCTGTGGCAGTGTGAGCCGGGGCGGGGACGGGGACGGGATGTTCGAGCAGCTCGGAGAACGGCTGGACGGCGTATTTCGCCGCCTCAAGGGGCGCGGCGTGATCACGCCGCCCATGCTCCGAGAGGGTCTCCGGGAAGTACGCCGGGCGCTGCTCGAGGCGGACGTGAACTTCCACGTCGCTCGGGATTTCCTGAAGCGCGTGGAAGAGCGGGCGCTCGGAGAGAAGGTGCTCGAATCGGTCCGTCCGGCCGAGCAGGTCGTCAAGATCGTGCACGACGAGCTGGTCGAGGTCCTCGGCGGAGCGAGCGCGGAGTCCGCGCTAGCCGAGGCGGCGGTGCCGCCGACGGTGATCATGCTGGTGGGGCTCCAGGGCTCGGGAAAGACGACGAGCGCCGGAAAGCTGGCCCGCCGGTTCGATCGAAATGGACGGCGGCCGACGCTGGTTGCCTGTGATCCGTACCGGCCGGCGGCCGGTGAGCAGCTGGTGACGCTGGCGGAGTCGATCGACGTGCCGGTGGTGCACGAGCCGGACCAGAAGGACGTGGTGGCGCTGGCCGCCGGAGCCGTCGACGGCGCCCGCAGGGCGGGCTCGACCCACGTAGTCATCGACACGGCGGGCCGCCTGCAGGCGGACGCCGAGCTCATGGACGAGCTGAAGCGGCTCAAGGCGGAGATCGAGCCGCAGGAAGTGCTCCTCGTCGCGGACGGGATGACGGGGCAGGAAGCCGTGAGAATCGCCGAGGGCTTCCACGAGACGGTAGGGATCACGGGCGTGATCCTCACCAAGATGGACGGGGATGCGCGGGGCGGTGCGGCGCTGTCGATCCACGGCGTGCTGGGCGTGCCGGTGAAGTTCGTCGGCGTCGGCGAGCGGCTCGAGGACCTGACCGCGTTCGAGCCGGAGCGGATGGCGGGCCGAATCCTCCAGATGGGGGACATCGTCGGCCTCGTGGAGAAGGCCCAGCAGACGTTCGACATCGAGGCCGGCCAGGCGCTCGAGAAGAAGGTGATGGGCGGCGGACAGTTCGACCTGGAGGACTTTCTCCAGGCGACCAAGCAGATACAGAAGATGGGACCCATCGAGGGTCTCTTGAAGATGATACCGGGCGTGAAGCCGCAGATGCTGGAAGGGGTGGACGTCGATCCCCGCCGCATCAAGCACATGGAGGCCATCATCCTCTCCATGACGCCCGCGGAGCGCCGCAAGCCGGAGATCATGAACGGCTCGCGCAGGGCTAGGGTGGCGAAGGGGTCGGGCCGGCCGGTGCACGAGGTGAACCGGCTGCTGAAGCAGTTCAAGGAGATGCGAAAGATGATGAAGCAGATGGGCAAGCTGGCCCCGCGCCTCGCGGCCGGCGGCAAGCTGGACTCGCTGCTTCAATGACGGACGCGCGGAGCCGAACGGCGACGCGGTCCATGACTGATTGGCGTAACCAGGGGAACAGGATCAGTGGCGACAACCATTCGACTGCAGCGCACGGGCCGGAAGAAGCAGGCATCGTTCCGCATCGTCGTGAGCGACGTGAACGAGCAGCGTGACGGTCCGGCGATCGAGACACTCGGGACCTACAACCCGCGCACACAGCCCTCCATCGTGAGGCTGAACGCGGCGGCATCGTTGAACTGGCTGTACGAGGGCGCGCAGCCCACGGACACCGTGGTCTCGATATTCCGAAAGACCGGCGTCTGGCAGAAGTTCCAGGCTGGTGAGACGGCGGACTCCCTCGAGGAGACGGTGGTGACGCTTGGGCCGCCGCCAGGCGAGCAGAAGACGTCGCGGCGGGCCGCGGTAGCCGCCGAGGCGCAGAAGCTGAGGGCGGTAGAGGTCGCGGCGGCGAAGCAGGTCGCCGAGGAGGCCGCGAAGAAGGCGGCCAAGGAGGCCGAAGCAGAGGCGAAAGCCGCTGCCGCTGAGGCTGAAAAGGCCGCTGAGGAGGCCAAAGAGGCTGCCGAAGAAGTAGCTGCCGAGGAAGTAGCTACCGAGGCTGAAGAAGCCGCGGAAGAGGTCGCCGCAGAGGCCGATGAGGCGGTCGAAGAAGCCGCGGAGGAAGTGACGGCCGAGGCCGAGGAAGCCGCCGTGGAAGTCGAAGAAGCTGTCGAAGAGGCAGCCGACGAAGAAGTTGCCGCCGAGGTCGAGGAAGTCGAGGAGGCCGCTGAGGAGGCAGCAGAAGAAGTGACGGCCGAGGTCGAGGAAGCCGCCGAGGAGGTCGAGGAAGCCGCCGGGGAGGTCGAGGAAGCTGCGGAAGAGGCAGCCGACCAAGAGGCGGACAAGAAGGACTGAGGTCAGGGCGGCCGCCAGCCGCCTCAGCCTCGAAGCACGATGGACGAGATCGTAGTAGGGCTGATTCGAAAGGCGCACGGGCTCGACGGGGAGGTGCTGGTCGAGCTCATGACGGGTGATCCGGACGAGGTCTTCGTTCCCGATCGGACGTTCAGGGTCGTCGCCGGCAGGGCCGGCGGGCCTTCGAGCCTCCGCCTCCAGGGCGTCCGCCGGCACAAGGGAGGCGTGCTGCTTCGGTTTCGCGAAATCGCGGATCGGTCGGCCGCCGAGAGGTTGCGCGGCCGCGAGCTGGCTCTGGACGAGGAAGAGCTTCGGCAGCTGGACGACGACGAGTTCTTCCTGCACGAGCTGGTCGGATTCAGCGTCGTGCGCGCGGATGGCGAATCGGTGGGTGAGGTGGCGACGTCGTACGAGACCGGGGCGCAGCTGCTGCTCGGCGTGACGGCCGGGGACCGCGAGCTGCTCATCCCGTTCGGCCGGCAGCTGGTGACGGAGGTGGATCGGGAGGGGCGCCGGATCGTGATCGATCCGCCGCCGGGGCTCCTGGAGGACTGACGGCGTGAGAATCAACGTCGTCACGATCTTCCCGGAGTTCTTCGAAGTGCCGCTCGGGACGAGTATCCCGGGACGCGCCTCGACCGCCGGTCTGGTGGAGTACCGGGTCGTGGACCTGAGGGACTTCACTCACGACCGACACCGGACGGTGGACGACGAGCCGTTCGGAGGCGGAGCGGGCATGGTGATGAAGCCCGAGCCGTTCTTCGAGGCCCGGGACGCGCTGCGGCCGGAGGGACCGATCGTGCTGCTGAGCCCGCGAGGCCCGGTGTTCGATCACGATGCGGCAGTTCGGTTCGCCATGCAGCCAGAGCTGACGCTGCTGTGCGGACACTACAAGGGAGTGGACGAGCGGGTGGCCGAGGGCGTGGCTACCGAAGAGCTGTCGGTGGGCGACTACGTGCTCTCCGGCGGCGAGCCTGCGGCGCTGGTGGTGGTGGACGCGGTGGTCCGGCTGCTGCCGGGTGCCATGAGCGACCACGAGTCGGCCGCGGGGGACTCGTTCTACGACGGACTGCTCGCGCCGCCCGTATATACGCGGCCGGCGGAGTATAGGGGACTCGCGGTTCCCGAGGTGCTTCGATCCGGCGATCATAGCCGGATAGCGGAGTGGCGCCGCCGGCAGGCGGAGCAGCTGACGAGAGAGAGACGACCCGAGCTCTGGGAGAGCGAAGAGAGCTGATCCTTCGCACCCCGCGCTCGCTGGGAAAGAACAAGGGACGGAATTAGATTCGGTCGCCCAGGGCGACCCCGGAAGGAGCGAAATCGTGGATCCGAGGATTGCGGAAATCGAGAAGACCCAGGTGCGGTCCGACCTGCCGGCGTTTTCGCCCGGCGACACGGTCCGGGTGCGCGTGCGGGTCAGCGAAGGCGCCAAGGAGCGGATCCAGGCGTTCGAGGGCATCTGCATCGCTCGCAAAGGGGCTGGCCTGAACGAGACCTTCATGGTCCGTAAGATCTCGGGCGGCGTAGGCGTCGAGCGCATCTTTCCGGTGCACTCGCCCACCATCGCCGGGATCGAGGTCGTGCGGCGCGGACACGTCCGCCGGGCGAAGCTCTATTATCTGCGGGCTCGCCGCGGCAAGCGCGCTCGAGTGCGCGAGCGCCGCTGGTGGGAGGGCGGCATCTCTCCGAAGGCCGAAGCCGAGGCAGCGGCCGCCGCGGCGGAACTGGCGGCTGCCGAGGCTGCGGAGGCGGAGGCTGCGGCGGAGGCGGCTGCAGTGGAAGCCGAAGTCGTGGAGCCCGAGGTCGAGGAAGTGGTGACTGCCGAAGCCGAGTCTGATGTCGCTGCCGAGGTCGACGAGGCTGCGGAGACGCCGGCCGAGGAGGCTGAAGAGACCGAGAAGGCCGCCGAGTAATCGCGGGCCCATGGCTCGCACGGCGCCGACCGACTACGAGCGAGAAGCCTGGGGCAGAGGGCTCTGCCACGTGGTAGGCGTCGATGAAGCAGGCTGCGGCCCGTTGGCCGGACCGGTGGTCGCGGCCGCGGTGGCACTCGAGCCGGGCCAGCAGCTCGAGGGCGTGTACGACAGCAAAGCCCTGACCAGGAAGCAGCGCGAGGATCTCGCCCGGGAAATCCGGGATCGGGTCCTCGCGTTTTCCGTTGCGGCGGCCTCCACCCGCGAGATCGATCGCTTCAACATCCGCCGAGCCACGTCCCTGGCCATGCGCCGCGCCGTGGCCCGACTCCCCTTCGAGCCGGAGCTGTTGCTCGTGGACGGCCGGTCCATGCCGGAGCTGCGCGAGCACACGGCGATCGTGAAAGGGGACCGCCTGTCGCTTTCCATCGCGTGCGCCTCCATCTTATCGAAGACGGTGCGCGACCGGCTGATGGAGAGACTGGCAAGCCGGTATCCCGCCTACGGGTGGGAAGAGAACAAGGGCTACGGTACGGGGCAGCACCTGGCGGCGATCCGCGAGCATGGCCCCACACCTCATCATCGCCACACGTGGGCCCCGATCGTTCAGCCCGAGCTTCCGTTGGAGGCGTAAGATGCACTCGGAGCACCTTCGCAACGTTCAGATCTCCTGGGTGGCCTTCGGGTGGTTCGTCGGCCTGGCTGTGGCCGCTGCCGTGCTGCTTCTCCTCGCGGGAGCCGGATTCTCCACCTGGGGAGGCGCCGCGGAGCTGATCGCGCTGGCGATCGCGGTGGCGCTGGGCTGGTTCGTCGGCGGCTTCATCGTCGGTTTCAAGGCGGCGGCCGCTCCCTTCCTGCATGGCGCCGCCATGGCGCTCTTCACCTTCGTGGCCTGGTTCGCCCTGAACCTGGTGTTCGGGGGGCTGACGACGGGAGCCACGGCGTGGGAGTACCTGGGGGGACGGAGCCTCGCAGCCGCGCTTCTGATCCAGGTCGGCGCGGCGATCGCGGGTTGCTGGCTGGGGTATCGCTACACGCCCGTGCGCGTGGACTGAGCGGATCGGGCTGCCTCTCTAGAGCACCCTCTTGAGCACGCTGAGTCCTACGTTGGCGCCGCAAAGCACGATCGCGACCTGCTTTCCAGACCACCGATCCGCCGTCTGAAGAAACCCGGCGACTGCGACCGCCGCAGATCCCTCGATCAGCGTGTGGTGTCTCCCGATCACCATCCGCATGGCCACCCGGATCTCGTCCTCGGACACGGTCAGGGACTCGTCCACAATGTCCTGGCAGAGGTCGAACGTGATTGCGCCAGCTCGACGCCTCCGGCCGTCCCGTCGGAGAGCGTGGGGAAGGAGGGCAGGTCCAGGATCCGGCCCGACTGGAGGGATTCGTGCATCACGGCCGAGTTCACGGGTGAGCAGGCCACGGCGCGCGTACCGCGCCGCTCCTTCAGATAGCCGCCCGCCCCGGAGATCAGTCCGCCGCCGCCCATGGACGTGAACAGCGCGTCCACCCGTTCCAGGTCCGACTCCAGCTCGACCCCGATGGTGCCCTGGCCGGCGATGACCGCGGGGTCGTTGTACGGGGAGAGATAGGGCAGGCCCTGTTCTTCTGCATAGCTTCGGGCGGCGGACTCGGCGAGGATCGGGTCACCTTCGACTTTCTTGATCTCCGCCCCCATGGCCTCGATCGTCTCCAGCTTGGACGGTGCGGCCGCTTCCGGAACGAAGATTAGCGCGTCGACGTCGGCGACGCCGGCGGCGTGGGCAACGGCCATGCCGTGGTTTCCGGAGGATGCCGCCACGACGGCGCTCGCGCCCCCGGCCAGGGAAAGAAGGGCGTTCGTGGCGCCGCGCAACTTGAAGGAGCCGGTGGCCTGGAGGTTCTCCATCTTCAGGTAGACCCGGGCTCCGCTGATCTCGCTGAGAACCGGAGAATACTCCACGGGCGTGTGACGCACATGCGCGCCGATTCGCGACGCGGCAGCGCTGCACTCCGGCACCATGTCCATGCGAAAGGTCATCTGCGGGTGTTCGCTTTCTTGCTGTGGGACGGGCTCAGCATGAGGTTACACGGGACGACTCCGCGGCGCACGGCCGAACCAAGAGAGACGAGACCCGACGTGACGACACCCGGCAGTGAACGGGACGCGTGCCCCATCTGTCACCGCGAGGTCGCAGCTGGCGACCCCGTCGAGACCGTTCCTGTATGCCCGCTGGTCTATCCGCAGATCGACGGACTGGTCTGTCATTCCCGGTGCCTCGCCGAGGAGCGGGAGCGCAACCGTTTCCTGCGACGGGAAGACCTGGTCCCAACGTTCCTCCGGCGGCGCGTGGCGGACGGTTGACCGAGCCGTATATTCGGCCCCGGTGAGAGCGGGAACCTGAATTGAGAGAGAAGGCGCGAATGAGCCTCGGCAGACGACTCAAGGCGATCTCGGACGGGCTGTCCGCGCGGGACCCGCAGGCGTCGGCCACCCTGCACGGTTTCATCGAGGACCTCCGGGCCTCGGACATCATGAGTCGGGTGAAGAAGGTCGGAGACGAGGCCCCCGCCTTTTCGCTGCGAGCCGCGGACGGATCCGATGTGTCGTTGGACTCGCTCGTCGCGCGTGGACCGGTAATCCTCTCGTTCTACAGGGGCCGCTGGTGACCGTACTGCAACGCGGAGCTGGAAGCTCTGAACAAAGTGTACGACGAAATCCTTGAAGCGGGCGGTGACCTGGTGGCCATCTCCCCCCAGGCGCCGGAGCACAGTCTTCAGTTCAAGGAGGAGCGCCGGCTGCGGTTCGAGGTCCTGAGCGATCCCGGAAACGCCGTGTCGGACCTGTACGGGCTGACCTGGGCTCTTCCCGAGAAGATGCGGGAGATGTACGTCGGTTGGACCATCGACCTCGAGCGCTACAATGGGGACGACAGCTGGCGACTGCCG
>CAJIAC010000062.1_pt1:0-132500 | contig 134149 bp, 115 predicted proteins | sample 9198961 | NCBI WGS metagenome assembly CAJIAC01 (sample SAMEA7708276, study PRJEB35096) | sediment metagenome | biome: marine neritic benthic zone biome [ENVO:01000025]; feature: sediment [ENVO:00002007]; material: shallow marine sediment [ENVO:03000034] sea grass bed [ENVO_01000059] ... | reverse complement strand
CCGCGCCCTGCCTCCCTGAGACCAACTGTCGGGCATTCGGAGTTTGGTTGGGTTTGGTACCCCGTGAAGGGCCCTAGCCCATCCAGTGCTCTACCTCCCGCAGTCTACACTCAGAGGCGATACCGAAATATCTTTCGGGGAGAACCAGCTATCTCCAGGTTTGATTGGCCTTTCACCCCTATCCACAGCTCATCCGAGCAGTTTTCAACCTACAACGGTTCGGTCCTCCACGAGGCATTACCCCCGCTTCAACCTGGCCATGGATAGATCACTCTGGTTTCGGGTCTGGCCCAACGGACTCATTCGCCCAGTTAAGACTCGCTTTCGCTTCGGCTCCGCCGCTGAACGGCTTAACCTCGCCCGCTAGGTCCAACTCGCCGGATCATAATGCAAAAGGCACGCGGTCAGGCCCTCGCTTCCGAAGAAACTCGGGACCCTCCCACCGCTTGTAGGCACGAGGTTTCAGGTTCTATTTCACCCGCCTCCCGGCGTGCTTTTCACCTTTCCCTCACGGTACTCGTTCGCTATCGGTCACAGGATCGTATTTAGCCTTGGCAGATGGTCCTGCCAGATTCAACCGGGATTTCTCGTGTCCCGGCCTACTCAGGTACCAGACCCAGACGATCGGCCGAACTTCGCCTACGGGGCTCTCACCCTCTATGGCGACGCGTTCCAACGCGCTTCGACTCACTCAAACCGACCCTCCGAAGAACCTGCAGGCCCCTCCGGTCCAGCCCTACTACCCCGCGTAGACAACGGCTGCAGCCTGTCACGCCTACGCAGTTTGGGCTCTTCCCCGTTCGCTCGCCGCTACTCAGGGAATCACATGTTGTTTTCTCTTCCTCCGGGTACTTAGATGTTTCAGTTCCCCGGGTTCGCCTCGCAAAGCCTATGTATTCAGCTCCACGATGACCGGGCATCACCCCGGCCGGGTTCCCCCATTCGGACACCCACGGATCAACGCTCGCTTGCAGCTCCCCGTGGCTTTTCGCAGCTTGCCACGTCCTTCCTCGCCGTCCTGTGCCCAGGCATCCACCCCGCGCCCTTTACGCTTGATCCCTCTCATAAAACAAAAAGAGATCGCCTCACTACGCCCTCTCGGCACTCCACTACTTCCTCTCCACCCCAATTTGTCAAAAAGCAGCCCGCCCCTTTCGAGGCGGGCCAGATAACTTATCGTTTTGCCCTTCGGTTCGTCAACGCCTATCCGACGCGTCAGAACACGATTCCGAAGCCCAGCGCGTTGTTGGTCCCGAGGGTCACGCCGAACCGAAAGAGCCACTGCTCCGAGAACCGCATTTCGAGACCCACGTCCGTGTCGAAATGGACCTTCGTGTCGGGTCCGCTGATCCCGATGTCCAGGGCCACGCGGGGCGACAGGTACGGCACCAGCGCCCACTTGTCGTCCTCGGACAGGAACTGGCGGGCCACCGAGACGCCGGCCGGAATGCGCAGGATCCCGCATCCTCCATCGCATCCGCCCGTCACGTAGCCGAAGCCGAATCCAGTCACCCACGCCACGTCGAGCGGGAACGACTCGGACACCTCGACGAACTGCTTGTAGACATCGAGGCCGCCGTTGAACGCCACGTCACCGTCGCCCGCCGCATTGATGGAGCCTCGCACCCCGAGGTTCACATCTCCGGCCTTCCGATACGTGACCATGCCGCCGATGTCCTTGATGTCGTTGACCACGACCAGATAGGCGCCAATCCCCGTTTCGTCGTACGGGGTAATGAACTGCGGCTGGTCGTAGACCTGCGCATCGGCCGCGCCGACCTGCGAGAGGATCGCAACGGCGGTCACCACCGCGGCGCGGAGTCCGTTCGTAGCCAACTGTCTCATGCGAAGTCTCCTCTGGGCATTGACTCTGTCCCCCTGACGTCCCTCGAGACGCGATCGAAGGGGATCAGTCCGCATCCTCCGTGCCAGGTCCCGTGGTGGAAGGCTCTCCCACCTCTTCGGCGAGCACCGACACCTCGTTGTCCACAACCTGCAAGAAGCCCCCCGAAACCGCTATACGATGCACCGTCGAGCCGTCTTTCACGGTCACGTCACCGCTCCCGAGCAGCGTCATCATCGGAGCATGCCCGTACAGAATGCCCATCAAGCCGTCGTATGCCGGCACGACGATGCTCTCGCCCACCCCCTCGAAGCCCACCTGCGTGGGCGAGATGACGGCGATCTTGAGCTTCCGCGACGCTTCGTCCATGGCTGCGTTCCCTCTCGCCTCAGCCCTCGAGCTCGCGCGCCTTGGCCTCGGCCTCCTCGATGTCGCCGACCATGTAGAAGGCCTGCTCGGGAAGGTGGTCGTAGTCGCCCGCGACGACGGCCTCGAAGGACTCGATCGTCTTTTCGAGCGGAACGTACTTGCCGGGGAATCCGGTGAACTGCTCGGCGACGAAGAACGGCTGCGAGAGAAAGCGCTGAATTCGGCGCGCTCGTGCGACGATCACCTTGTCCTCTTCGCTCAGCTCGTCCATCCCGAGAATGGCGATGATGTCCTGGAGGTCCTTGTATCGCTGCAGGATCTCCTGTACGCGGGTGGCCGCATTGTAGTGACGCTCGCCGAGGAACTGGGCGTCGAGAATCCGGCTGCTCGACTCGAGCGGGTCCACGGCCGGGTAGATCCCGAGCTCGGCGATCTGCCGCGACAGCACGGTCGTCGAGTCGAGGTGCGTGAACGCCGCGGCGGGCGCCGGGTCCGTGAGGTCGTCCGCCGGCACGTAGATCGCCTGCACCGACGTGATCGAGCCTGTCCGGGTGGAGGTGATCCGCTCCTGGAGCTCGCCCATTTCGCTGGCCAGCGTCGGCTGGTAGCCCACGGCGCTCGGCATGCGGCCGAGGAGCGCGGACACCTCGGAGCCGGCCTGGCTGAACCGGAAGATGTTGTCGATGAAGAGAAGGACGTCCTGTTTCGCCACGTCGCGGAAGTACTCCGCCACCGTCAGTCCGGACAGGCCGACCCTGAGTCGGGCGCCCGGGGGCTCGTTCATCTGCCCGTAGATGAGAGCCGTCGAAGCCAGCACCCCGGACTCCTTCATCTCGAGCCACAGGTCGTTGCCCTCACGGGTGCGCTCGCCCACCCCACAGAACACGGACTTTCCGCCGTGCTCCTGCGCGATGTTGTTGATGAGCTCCATGATGATGACGGTCTTGCCGACGCCGGCGCCCCCGAACAGCCCGGTCTTTCCGCCCTTCACGTACGGCGCGATCAGGTCGATGACCTTGATCCCGGTCTCGAAGATCTCCGTCTTCGGCTCGAGGTCCACGAACTTGGGCGCCTCGCGGTGGATAGGCCACCGCTCCTTCGCCTCTACCGGGCCCGCCTCGTCGACCGGCTCACCGAGGACGTTGAGGATCCGGCCCAGCGGCGCGTCGCCCACCGGAACCGAGATCGCCGCGCCCGTGTCGCGAACGTCCATTCCACGCCGCACGCCGTCGGTCGAGTCCATGGCCACGGCACGAACCTGGTGCCGGCCTATGTGCTGGGCCACCTCGCAGACCAGGCGGTGGGATTCACCCTCGTCGCCCGTCCACTCCAGCTCTACCGCGTTGTAGATCTCCGGCAGGTTTTCGGGCTCGAACTGTACGTCCAGAACCGGACCGATGACCTGCACGACCTTGCCCATCGACTTCGTCGCCTCTGCCATTGCTATCCCTTCAGCGCCTTGGCCCCGCCGATGATCTCAGCCAGCTGGCTGGTGATCTCCTGCTGCCGGGCACGGTTGAACTGCCGGCGGAGAGTCGTGAGGAACTCATCCGCGTTGTCTGTCGCGCTCTTCATCGCCGTACGACGGGCTCCCTGCTCTGCCGCCGCGTTCTCGACCAGGGCCCGATACATCGAGCTCACCAGGTGGAGGGGCAGCAGCCGGGCCAGGATCACCTCGGCCGACGGATCGAGAATGTAGTAGGGCTCCCGGGTGGGCCTCTCCTGGGACACGTAGACCGGAAGCAGCCGCCGGGTGATCGGCGGCGTGCTCATCACGCTGCGGAACTCGGCGTGCACCACGTACACCGCGTCGAGCTCCTCGGCGACGAAGCGCTTGGCGAGCGGATCGATCAGCTCCCGGGCCTCCTCGGGAGAGGGGCTGTCGCCGATGTCGATTCGCCGGCTGGCCATGTCCACGTTTCGGAACCTGAAGTAGCTGATCCCCTTCTTGCCGATGACGTGAAACTCGGTCTCGACGTCCGACGCCTGCAGCTCCGCGAGAAGCTCACGAGCCTTACGTATGAGGTTCACGTTGAAGGCGCCGCACAGACCGCGATTGCTGCTCACCAGAACCACGGCCGCGCGCCGGATGCGATCCGGTTGCCGGAGCACCGGTTCCAGCTCCGCCAGCTCGGGCGTGACCAGGTTCTCGACTACCCCGGTGAGCCGCTCCGCGAACGGACGGGCTTCGCGCACCCGGTTCTGCGCACGCCGCAGCTTCGACGTCGCGACCATCTCCATGGTGCGCGTGATCTTGCGCGTGCTCTGGACGGAACGCATCCGCCGCGAGATGTCTCTCGCCTTCGCCATCTAGCCGTTCACTCGCTCGAGTGCATGGATCGAGATCGGTTCAGCCGACCGCTTCCGCGACCGGTTCCTCGGCTGCCGAGGTACGGAACAGTTTCTTGTGCTCTTCGATCGCGTCCCGGAGCTTCCGGTCCGTCTCGTCGCTGATCACCTTCTCGTCGCGAATCGCGCCCCCGACCTCGGGGTGCGCCGAGCGCATGTACTCGTAGAAGCTCGCCTCCCACGACCGGATCTCGGAGGCCTCCAGGTCGTCCAGGTAACCCTGGGTGACGGCGAAGATGGCCATCACCTGCTCCTCCACGGGAAGCGGCGCGTACTGGCCCTGCTTCAGGACCTCGACCGTCCGCTCACCGCGAGCCAGCTGGCGCTGCGTCGCCGGATCGAGGTCGGATCCGAACTGGGCGAACGCCTCTAGCTCCCGGTACTGGGCGAGATCCAGCCGCAGGCTTCCAGCCACCTTCTTCATGGCCTTGATCTGCGCCGAGCCGCCCACCCGCGACACCGAGATCCCGGCGTTCACTGCCGGCCGGACACCCGAGTAGAACAGGTCGCTCTCCAGGAAGATCTGCCCGTCGGTGATCGAGATCACGTTGGTCGGGATGTACGCCGAGACGTCGCCGGCCTGCGTCTGGATGATCGGGAGCGCCGTAAGGGAGCCGCCCGGCTTTTCCAGATCCGCGTGGGCTTCGATGACCTTGGCGTCCTCGCTCACCTTGGCGGCCCGCTCCAGGAGGCGGCTGTGCAGGTAGAACACGTCGCCCGGAAAGGCTTCGCGGCCCGGCGGTCGCCTGAGAATGAGCGAGATCTCCCGGTAGGCATCGGCCTGCTTTGAGAGGTCGTCGTAGATCACCAGCGTGTGGCGGCCTTCCTTGTACATGAAGTACTCGGCCAGGGCGCATCCGCCGTACGGCGCGATGTACTGCAGAGTCGCCGGGTCGGACGCATTCGCGGCCACCACGATCGTGTAGTCCATGGCGCCCTCCTGCTCCAGGCGGTCCACCACGGAGGCCACGGTAGAGGCCTTCTGTCCGATCGCGATGTAGACGCACACGACGTCTCCGCCGCGCTGATTGATGATCGTGTCGATCGCGATGGCCGTCTTGCCTGTCCGCCGGTCGCCGATGATAAGCTCCCGCTGCCCGCGCCCGATCGGGATCATGGAGTCGATTGCCTTGATCCCGGTCTGCAGCGGCTCCTTCACGGGCTGACGGTACACGATCCCGGGCGCCTTCCGATCCACCTTCATGGTGCCGACGGACTTGATGGCTCCCTTGCCGTCACGTGGCTCGCCTAGCGGGTTCACGACCCGACCGAGAAAGTCGGGCCCCACCGGCACCTCCAGGACCCGGCCGGTGCGTCGCACCGAGTCGCCTTCCTTCAACTGGAGATAGTCGCCCATCACGACGGCGCCGATGTTGTCCTCCTCGAGGTTCAGCGCGAGGGAGGTGATCAGCTCGCCGGTCTCCGAGGACTCGATCTCGAGCATCTCGTTGGCGACGGCCGAGGACAGTCCCCAGATCCGGGCGACCCCGTCCTTCACTTCGAGAACCTCGCCGACTTCCTCTAGCTTGAGATCTTCCTCGTAGTGGTCGATCTGCTCGAGGAGCGCCTTCTTCATCTCGCCCGCGCGGAGCGTTGCGTCTGACGTGGGCATATCCTGTCCCGTCCTTGGGTCTATGAGATCAGCCGGCTGATCCGGCCGATCCGGCTTCTTCTATGAGTGCCCGGCGCATCAGTTGCAGCTGGCGCCGCACCGATCCGTCCATCACACGGTCTTTCACTCGTACGATCATCCCCCCGACCAGGCGCGGATCGCGCCGGAAGTCGGCCGTCACATCGCGGCCGAGGACGCGGCCAAGCGCGCTTTCGATCTCGGCGCGAAGCTCGGGGTCCGGGTCCACCGTCATGGTCACCGCCGCGTGGACGCGTCCGGTCCGCTCGTTCAGAAGTTCTCGGGCTGCGACCTCGATGTCCGGCAACAGCGCCTGGCGCCGCTTCTCCAGCACCACCAGGAGAAAACGGACGAACGCCTCGGGGTAGCGATCTCCGAAGACGCTTCGAATCACGTCCCGCTTGTCCGCCAGGTTGACTCGGGGAGTCTCCAGAAAAGCCCGGAACGACGGCACCTCGCGGTACATGGTCGACACTTCATCCAGGAGCGCCAGCCAGGCCTCCGCCCCATCCGTGCGGTCCGCCAGCGTCAGGAAGGTGTCCGCGTAGTTCCGGGCGACGGCGACGCGACTCATTCCAGCTCCGCGATGTACTGGCTCACCAGCCTGCGGTTCGCGTCGTCGTCCAGGTTCTCGCGCACCAGCTTCTCGGCTGCCTTGAGCGACAGGTCCACTGCCTCCCGCCGAACGGACTCGAGCAGGTCGTCCTTCTCCCGGGCGAGGTCGCGCCGGGCCCGCTCGAGCATCTCCTCGTTGTCCTTCCGGGTCTGGGCCAGGATCTCCTCGCGCAGCCTCTCGCCGGCTTCCCGGCCCTGCTGGAGGATGTCCTTGGCCTCGCGCCGGGCCTGGTCGAGCTGCCGCTGGTGCTCATCGAGCAGACGCCTAGCCTCGTCCCGATCCTCCCGGGCCGAATCGATCGCCGCCTGGATGTTCGACTGCCTCGTCTGGAGCCCCTTCGCGATGGCCGGGAAGGCCTTCCACGACAGGACGCCGAGCGTGAGAAGGAACAGCACCCACGTCCAGATCACGAGGCCGGCATTGATCGACAGCACGCCTCCCTCCGCGGCCCACAGCTGCGCCGGAGCCAGGAGAAGCAGCGCCATCGGCCCTGTCATTCGCCAGATTCTCATCCCTGTCCCGCTTCTTTGATCCCGCTGGGCGGCCGCCGGCAGGTGGCCGGAGCGCGCCCGCGAAGGTCTTACTTGATGAAGCCGGCGATCACGAGCGCGAACAGAGCGGCGCCCTCGATCAGGGCGGCGAGAATGATCGAACCCGTCTGGATCTGGGCGGCCGCCTCGGGCTGCCTCGCCATCGCGTCCGCCATCTGTCCGCCGATCCGCCCAATTCCGATCCCGGCGCCAATGACCACGCCGGCTGCGCCGATGATGGCCAGGCCGGCACCCACATCGCCGGTCACGCCGGCCGTGTCCTGAAGAAGAGCGAGCATGTTGAACATCAAGGGTCTCCTTGAATTTCCGGGTTAGCCTTCCGGATTTCGTTACTGCGACCGTGGGCCGCCGGTTCAGTGCGCGTGCCGGATCAGCCCGATGAACACCGCGGTCAGAGCGGTGAAGATATACGCCTGGAGGAATCCCACGAAGATCTCCAGGAACATGACGAACAGCCCGAGCCCCAGCGAGCCGGTCACCGCCGCCACGCCGGTGGCGGACAGCCCGCCATAGACAATGATCAGTCCGAGCAACGACAGGAGCACGAAGTGCCCTGCCGTCATGTTGGCGAACAGTCGAACCGCCAGTGCGAACGGCTTCGCCAGCTTACCGATGAGCTCCACCGGCGTCATGATGATGAGCATGACCACCTGCATCACGACCGGAATGCCCTTCGGGATGTAGAAAATCGTCCCCAGGTACCCCTTGGGACCCAGGGCCTTGAATCCGGCCACCTCCACGACGATGAGCGAAATGATGGCCAGGGCCGCCGTGACCGAGATGTTTCCGGTCGCCGAGGCTCCTTGTGGAATCAGACCGAGCAGGTTCGCGTAGAGTATGAAAAAGAAGAGCGTCACCACGTACGGGACGTACTTCTCGCCTCCACGCCCGATGTTGGCCAGCGCCACGTCGTCCCTGAGATACAGGTAGAACGCTTCAAAGATGTTGAGGATCCCGCTCGGAGCTTCCTTGCCCGCGTCGGTCCGCCTGGCCCTTCGCGCCGCCAGTCCGACCGTGAGGATCGTCAGCAGGCTCGCCAGCATCAGGAAGATCACGTGCTTCGTGGGCGAGAGGTCGATCTTGACCCCCCCCACCTCCACCGGTGGAACCTTGAGCCTGTCGAGACTGACCACGGCCGGGCCGATTTCGAGGGCGTCCGAGTCCACGATGTGGTGCATCATAGTCTCGGTCCCCCACTCCTCCTCGTGCTCGGCGTCCGCCCCGTGCTGATCGTCAGCCGCGGAATCCGCCCCGTACTCGTCGGCTGACTCCTGGACGTGCGCTGCCGCCTCGGGGGCGTGATCTGCCTCTGAAGCCGTAGTCTCCTGGGGAGCCCCGACCGCCAGAGCGATCCATGTGATGGCCAGTCCTGCGATCATCCGTATTCCCGATCTATGTCTCGTGGACCTTCCGGTCCGCCGTCGTCACCGCCAGCCAGCCGGCCTCCAGGAGCAGGAAGGCGACCAGTGCCATCCCGTAGGAGATCATCAACACCCGCGTGGGTGCACCGGCCAGCGCCGCCAGTCCCCACAGGGCGACACCGACGCCGAAGCGCGCGCCCATCCCTGCGACCCAGACGCGGACGATCTTCCGACCGCTCTCCAGGCCGCCGGCCAGGACCCAGAACGAGAACGCCTGGACGATCCAGGCCACGCCCGCCCCGATGGCGACCGACGCGGCGCTATGTCCGCCTGCAGCCGCTGCTACCACACCGACCGCAGTGAGCGCGGCCGTGAGCCCGACATAGGCCGTTCGCTTCACTCGGAACCTCCGTCCGGATCGCGCTCTTCACCCTTCCCGAGCTCGTCGCTCCGGTCCAGCACGAGGTGTCGGTACATGCTGTAGAAGCCCGCCCCGAAGCCGGTGAAGGTACCGAGAATAACGAGAAGGGGCTCCGTGTGGAACCGCGCGTCCAGGATCGACCCGATCCAGGCGAACAGCGCCGTCGCAATTCCGAGCGTGAGCCCGTGCCCGCCGAACCTTCCGACGTCCCTGAGCCCTCCACCCGGACGGTCTCCGTCGTTCAGCGGCACGGCACCCCAATCGCCTCCCGGTTTCGGCCGCCGCGACTATACCGGCTTGTGAAAATATCCGCAAGATTGCGCGCTTGACGCCCGGGCACGGTATCATCTAGCCTCCGTCCGGCGACCCGGGCGGTCGGCGGCGGGCCGGGATCATCGGAGGAAACCTACATGACAGGCAGCGGGGGACGGGGAACGGCAACCGTCGGAGGAGATGTCGAGCTCCTGCAGGAGCTGGCGGAAGCCCGGAGGGACCTGGAGCAGCAGGTGGCGCGCCGGATCGTCGGCCAGAAGGATATCGTCGAGAAGCTGCTGATCGCTCTTCTCGCCGGCGGACACGCACTCGTGGTCGGAGTTCCGGGCCTGGCCAAGACCACTCTCATCTCGACGCTGGCGGATACTCTCCGGCTCAGGTTCAGCCGCATCCAGTTCACTCCCGACCTCATGCCCTCCGACATCACGGGCACCGAGGTTCTGGAGGAGGACGCGGAAACCGGACAGCGAGTGTTCCGCTTCGTTCCCGGTCCCGTGTTCGCGAACGTGATCCTGGCGGACGAAATCAACCGCACCCCGCCCAAGACGCAGGCGGCGCTCCTCCAGGCCATGCAGGAGCTGTCCGTGACCGTGGGCACCGACACGTTCGTCCTCGAGCCACCTTTCTTCGTGCTCGCGACGCAGAACCCGATCGAGCACGAGGGCACCTACCCTCTTCCGGAGGCCCAGCTCGACCGCTTCATGCTCGAGCTGCGGATCACGTATCCGACCTACGACGAGGAGCGGGAGGTCGCGGCGATCACCACGTCTGCCGACCCGGCGAAGGTGGAGCCGGTGATCGACGGCGAGCGGCTCAGAGAGTTCCAGTCGCTGATCCGCCGCGTGCCCGCACCCCCAACGGTAGTCGACTACGCGGTCCGCCTGGCCCGAAGCACGAGACCCGATGACTCCGCCGCCCCCGATTTCATCCGCGAGATGGTCGCCTGGGGCGCGGGACCGCGGGCGTCGCAGTACCTGGTGCTGGGCTGCAAGGCCCGGGCGGCGCTGCACGGAAGACCGGTTCCGGACCTGGATGACGTCCGGGCTATCGCGCCGGATGTGCTCCGCCACAGGATCGTCCCGGGCTTCGAGGCGGAAGCGGCCGGACGCACGTCGGACGATCTGGTCGCCGGCCTCCTTTCGTCCATCAAGGGCTGAGCGGGGCGCCCATGACCACCCTGATCGTAGGCCTCGCCATTCTCGTGGCCCTCTCCGGGTTCTTCTCGGGCGGCGAGATCGCGCTCTTCTCGATTCCGGATACGCGCGCCGAGGGAATGGCCGAGGAGGGAAAACGGGGCTCGAAGGCTCTCCTGCGTCTCAAGTCGAACCCCGACCGACTGCTGATCACCATCCTGATCGGCAACAACGTGGTGAACGTAGGAGCCGCCTCGGTGGCAACGTACGCGGCCACGCAGGCGTTCGGTTCAGCGGGCGTCGGGATCGCCACCGGGATCATGACGCTGCTCATTCTCTTCTTCGGCGAGATCGTGCCCAAGAGCTTCGCTGCCGCCAACGCCGAGAGGATTTCCCTCGCCATCGCGCCGGTGTTCCTGGGTCTCTCGAAGATCCTCGGCTTTCTCGTCCGGCCGCTGGAAGCGCTGACTCGCACCGTGGTGCCGGACGTCGGCGGAACGATCCCTACGGTCACCGAGGCCGAGATCCGGACTCTCACCGAGATCGGACACGAGGGAGGAGAGATCGATCCGCATGAGCGCCGGATCATCCAGCAGGCGTTCACCCTCGATACGACGCAGGCCTGGGAGGTGATGACGCCGCGGGTCGGCATCTTCGCCTGGCCCGCCCATCGCTCCCTGGCGGAGATCGCGTCCGAGCTTCAGACCGTCCCGTTCAGCCGAATACCGGTCTACGGCGACTCTCTGGACGACATCGAAGGCATTCTCTATGTGCGGGACGCCTATCAGGCTCTGATCTCCGGCCAGCGGGATGTGACGCTCGGGCGACTGGCTCGGGAGGCGCTCTTCGTGCCCGCCACCGTGGTGCTGAGTCAGCTCCTCCCCGAGTTCCAGGCCCGGCGGATCCACGCCGGTGTCGTGGTGGACGAACACGGGGGAACGGACGGCCTGATCACGCTGGAGGACATCCTGGAAGAACTGGTCGGCGAGATCGTGGACGAGACCGACGTTCCCGCGGAAGCGTTTCAGCGGGTGGGCCGGGACACGATCATCGTGGAAGGCGGGGTGGACCTTCGTGAGATCAACCACTTCTTCAACTGCAGTCTGCCCGTGCTGGAGCACCGGTCGCTGAACGGCTATCTCATGCAGACGTTCGGAAGGGTTCCGGACCCGGGTGAGTCCGTGGAGGCAGAGGGCCTCAGGATCGAGGTCATCAGTGCCAGCGACACGCAGGTCACGCGGGCCCGTGTGACCCGGCTTCCCGGAGAGGGCGGCGGAGAAGAAGAGGCGGCGGGCTGACCGGCTAGACGCCGAAGACCGTGTTGCTGTACCAGTCGACCAGCATCTCCCCGAACAGGAAGGCGATGGCAGCGCCCAGGCTCAGGAAGACGCCGAAGGGGACTTCCTTCTTCGTCTTCAGGCTGATGGGCGCGAAGACGATCGTCCCGGCCAGCGCCCCGAGGAAGATCGTCAGCATCGCGCCAGCCGGGCCGAGAAAGGCGCCGACCATGGCCATCATCTTGATGTCTCCCCCGCCCATCGCGGGCTTCTTGAACACCCATTCCCCCGCCACGCCGACCGCCAGCAGGACCCCGAAGCCGAGTGCCGCCCCCATGAGCGAGGTCAGGATGGACGGTGGCCCGGGCAGCAGCGCGAGAGCCAGGCCAGCGCCCAGGCCTCCGAGGCTCAGGGCGTCGGGGATCAGGTAGTGCCGCGCGTCGATCACCGAGATGGTCAGCAGGAGACTGAAGAGAATCGAGCCCTGGAGGGCGCGCCACGTGGGCCCGAAGGCCAGTGCCATTCCCAGCCAGAGCAGGGCGACCAGCAGCTCGACCGCGGGATACCGGATGGAGATGGGCTGCCGGCACTGCCGGCATTTGCCGCGGAGCAGCAGCCAGCTCAGCAACGGGATGTTGTCGTACCAGGCGATCCGGCCGCCGCACCGCGGGCAGTGTGAGCGCGGCCTGACCAGGCTTTGCCCCTCCGGGAGCCGGCCGATGCACACGTTCATGAAGGAGCCCACCGACGCCCCCAGGAACGCCGCGTAGACCAGGAACACGATGTGCACGTTCTGGGGCATTCAGCCTCCAAACAACCGGTCCATGAGTATGGCGCCCGCTACCGCGGCGTTGAGAGACTCGACCTCTCCTCTCATCGGGATCGCCACCACCCGATCGGCAGCCTCGCGCATCGCTCCGGACACGCCGCTCGTCTCGTTCCCGAGCACCACGGCCACACGGTCGGCCTCCGCGGCCCGCCTGCCCACCGGCTCGCCATCCGCCGCGGCCACCCACACCTCCGTCCTCTCGTCGCGCAGCCACCCGAGCAGCGCCGCCGGATCAAGCTCCAGTACGGGCACCCGCAGCGAGGATCCCGCGGCAGCGCGGACCACCTTGGGGCTCCAGGGGTCCGCGGTCCCCGGAAGCGTCACCACGGCGGTGATCCCCATGGCCTCGGCTGCGCGAACCAGGGTGCCGACGTTTCCCGGATCCCGGATCCCGTCCAGGACCAGAACGCGTGCGGCGTCCACCTGCGCGAGGTCCCGCTTCGGCTGCGGCGCCGTGGCGATCCAGCCCTGCGGCGACACCGTGTCCGCATGCCTTCGCAGCTCCTCCTCGCCTACCTGCTCTGTGGGCGCGCCCGCACGTAACGCGAGCTCCAGCAGACGCCGACCTTCTGGCTCGGCGACGGCGGCCTCTGTATATAGCACCAGCGTCACGGGCAGTCCGGCGCGCAACAGCTCACCGAGGACTCGCGGCCCCTCGATCAGGAATTCACCGCTGGCGCGCCGCTCCTTGCCCTTGCGGAGTGCTCTGACTCGCTTGCTCTGGCTCAGGCTGGGCATAGCTGATTAATGTGAACCGGGCGTCGCCCCGACGAAAGCGGTGACGCGCAGCCGGAAACACCGCGATGACATCGAACCGGAAGAATCCGCCCGTAGCCCTCACGATCGCCGGCAGCGACTCCGGCGGCGGGGCCGGGATCCAGGCCGACCTCAAGACCTTTGAGGCCTTCGGCGTGTTCGGTACGTCGGCGGTCACGGCGGTCACGGCCCAGAACACGGTGGGCGTGCACGCGGTGCACGTGCTTCCCCCGGAACTGGTCGACCGACAGATCCGGGTGGTCTGCGAAGATCTTCACCCCGCCGCCTGCAAGTCGGGCATGCTGGCGGACGCCCCGACCATCGAGGCGGTCGCGCGGAGCCTGTCCGCGGTGGCGATTCCTCACTACGTGCTCGATCCGGTGATGGTGGCGAGCAGCGGCGCCCCCCTCCTTCGGCCGGATGCCATCGACGTGCTCCGCGAGTCATTGATGCCGATCGCGAGCCTGGTCACGCCGAATCTCGATGAGGCCGCCCTGCTCACCGGGAAGGACGTCAGCGACGAGAGCGGCATGCGCCAGGCAGCCGAATCCCTCGTGGACGCGGGTTGCCGGGCCGTGCTCATCAAGGGCGGTCACCTGGACGGGGCCGAGGTGGTGGACCTCCTGTACGACGGGGCCAACTGGCGCGAGTGGAGAGCGGCGAAGCTGGCGGCGGGAGATGCCCACGGAACGGGCTGCACGCTGTCTGCAGCGATCGCGGCCGGACTCGCCATGGGAAGGCCGCTCGGCGACGCGGTGGATCGGGCGTTAGCGTACACCCGGCGGGCGCTCGCCAACGCACCGGGCCTCGGCGGCGGCAGCACGCCCCTGAATCATCGGGTCGCGACGTGACCGGGACCTAGTCGCCCAGATCCGGCTCGATTCGCTCGACCACCGAGCGGACCAGGGCGCGGAATCGTCCGCCCACGCGCACGGTCGTTTCCATGACCTCCTCGTGGTGCAGGGGCCTGGCCTGAATGCCGGCGGCGAAGTTGGTCAGGCAGCTGACGCCGAAGCAGCGCACGCCCATGGCGCGAGCCACGATGACCTCGGGCACGGTCGACATCCCGACCGCATCCGCCCCCAGGCGCTCCAGCATGCGAATTTCAGCCGGCGTCTCGTAGCTCGGCCCCAGAAGCCCGGCGTAGACGCCCTCCCGGAGGGGGATGTCCTCCTCGGCGGCCGCCTGACGCACCAGCTCGCGGAGGCGTGCGTCGTAGGCTTCGGTCATATCCGGGAACCTCTCGTCCCCCGCCACGACGGGTCCCATGAGGGGATTCCGGCCCATCAGGTTCAGGTGATCGGTGATCAGCATCAGATCGCCAGGCTCGAAGTCCGCCCGGATGGCGCCGGCCGCGTTGCTTACGAACAGGGCTCGAATGCCGAGCGCCGCGAGAACCCGGACCGGCAGCGTGGCCGTGGCCGGTGAGTGGCCCTCATACAGGTGGGCCCTGCCCTTCAGAGCGACGGCGGGCACTCCGGCCAACTTCCCGGCGACCAGCGTTCCCGAGTGGCCGATGACGCCTACGGGCGGCCAGTGCGGGAGCTCCCCGTACGGAATCCGGACCGCCGGGTCGAACTCGTCACCGAGCGAGCCCAGGCCTGACCCGAGCACGAGTCCCACGACGGGCTGCAGGTCCCCGATCCGGGCACGGACCTCCTTCGCGGCCTCCTCCACACGGGCAGCCAGCCCCTCGGCTCCGCGCCCGGCGCTCACGCGAGCACCCCCGCGAGCGTGGCCGTCATCCAGGTGGCCACCGTCCCGCCGAGCATGGCCCTGACCCCCAGGCGCGACAGGTCGTGTCGGCGCTCCGGGGCGATTCCGCCAATCCCACCGATCTGTATGGCGATGGACGAGAAGTTGGCGAAGCCGGTGAGCGCGTAGGTGGCGATGATCACCGACTTCGGGGACAGCGTCGTGCCGGAAGCGACGCCGTCAGCCAGCATCTGGAACGCGACGAATTCGTTCGCCACCATCTTCACCCCGAACAGCGTCCCGATCTCGGCCGCGTCCGACCACGGCACGCCGATCAACCAGGCGACGGGAGCGAACGCCTTGCCGAGCAGCCACTCCAGGGTGATGCCTTCGATGTTCACGAGACCCAGCGTCCACCCGAGGATGCCGTTGATCAGCGCGATCAGGGCCAGGAAGGCGATCAGCATCGCGCCCACGTTGAGCGCGAGCCGCATTCCGTCGGAGGCCCCCCCCGCGGCGGCGTCAATTACGTTGACCGAGTCCTGCTCGATATCGAAGTCCAGGTTGTCGCGCGTCTTCGGCTCCTCGGTCTCGGGCATGAGAATCTTGCTCACCACGATCCCGGCCGGAGCGGCCATGATGCTCGCGGCGAGCAAGTGTCCGGCGATGGCCGGGAAATAGCCCGCGAGCATCGCCACGTAGGCCGCCATCACGCCGCCCGCCACGGTTGCGAAACCGCCGGTCATCACGGTGTTGAGCTCCGACATCGTCATGTCCTTGACGAACGGCTTCACCAGGAGCGGGGCTTCCGTCTGTCCGACGAAGATGTTGCCCGCCGCCGAAGTGGTTTCCGCACCGCTGGTCTTGAGCGTTCGCTGCATCACCCACGCGACACCCTTCACGATCCACTGCATGACACCCACGTAGTAGAGCACCGTCATGAGAGCGGAAAAGAAGATGATCGTAGGAAGGACGGCGAAAGCGAAGTTCGCTCCGATCTCGACGATCCCGTCCCCCCCGGTGACCGGCGTGCCGTAGTCGACCAGCGATCCGAACACGAACCGGGCACCGGCCAGCGTGTAGCTGATGAGCGCGATGAAGACGTCGTTGACCACGCTGAAAAACCCGCGGCCCCAGGTGGTCTTCAGCACGAGAAGCGCGAACACGAACTGGAGTGTGATTCCCTTCGCCACCAGGCTCCAGTCGATCGACTTCCGCTTGGGCGAGAAACGCCACAGGACCACCAGGATGACGGCCAGCGCCAGCAGCCCGCGCGCCAGCCGGATCAGGAACGGCTCCCCGACCGCGCCAGTCTCGATCAGGGTCGAGCCGCCCTGCTGGAAGGCCAGGGCCAGGGTCGGTGTGAGAACCAGGACCAGCAGCAGCGAAAAGGTCCGTTTCCAGCTCACCATCGATCCCACCTTCCCATTTCGTCTCTCGTGAGGACGTGACCGGCCCGCTTGGCGCGGACCAGCTTTCGCTTTTCGAACAGCTTGACGAGCACCACGCCGGCGACGAACCCTCCGATGTGAGCCCAGAACGCCACGCCGCCCCCCTCGCCCGCCATCGCGGCGCGGCTTCCCATGACCTGCAGGAAGAACCAGTAGGCGAGGAGCACCCACGCTGGGAGGGCCACCACGCGAATGATCACGAACGTCAGCACCCGGACGTTGGGATAGAGAACGATGTAGGCTCCCATGATGCCGCTGATCGCTCCCGAAGCCCCGACCGTTGGAATGGCGCTGCCCGGGTCCGCCACGATGTGCGCCGCGGAAGCCAGCCCCCCGGTGAGAAGGTAGAACACGAGAAATCGCGCGTGGCCCATCGAGTCCTCGATGTTGTTCCCGAACACCCACAGGAACCACATGTTGCCGATGAGGTGCATCCACCCCCCGTGCATGAACATCGAAGTCAGCACGCTCCCTGCCTCCAGGCCGCCGACGCGGCACGTGGCCCCGGGACCGAGAGACACGGTCGTTCCCTCCGGAATGCTTCCCGTGACTTCCCCCGGAATCGTTCCGTACTGGCACAGCGACTCGAGAAACATCTGGCCGCTTCCCGCGCCCTGAACGAGCAGCCACACCGCCACGTTCGCGAGGATGAGAGCGAAGGTGACGAATGGGATCAGCTCGGTGGGGTTCTCGTCGCGTAGCGGAAACATGGCCCCACGGTAGGCGGGGGCCGAGATCGACGCAACGCGATTCGGAGGCCGGAACCGGGACCCGCCAAGTTGACAGGTAGGGATTTACTGCCGTTCTGACACACCCGACCTCTCCAGGTGTCAGAATGTCGGGAAAAGCCCGCATTTCAGGGCCTTTTCGGACTGAACACCCGGCACATCACTTGCACCATGCCCCCGGTGTGAAATCAGGGTTCCGCAGGGGGCCAATCGATCGGAAAGGGAAGACAACATGAGCAAAGTCATTGGAATCGACCTGGGTACGACCAACTCCGTGGTCTCGGTCATGGAGGGCGGTGATCCGGTGGTCATCCCCAACGCGGAGGGTACGAGAACGACCCCTTCCGTGGTGGCATATACGAAGGACAACGAGAGGCTCGTGGGTCAGGTCGCGAAGCGGCAGGCGGTCACGAACCCGCGAAACACGATCTTCTCGATCAAGCGCTTCATGGGCCGGAAGTGCTCGGAAGTGGAGTCGGAGCGGAAGCTCGTTCCGTACGAGATCGAGTGCGACTCGCAGGACCGTGTGCAGGTGAAGGTGCCGCACGCCGACGCCACGTTTACGCCGCCGGAGATCTCGGCGATGATCCTCCAGAAGATGAAGCAGACGGCGGAGGACTATCTCGGTACCGAGGTGACGCAGGCGGTGATCACGGTGCCGGCCTACTTCAACGACGCACAGCGGCAGGCGACCAAGGACTCGGGGAAGGTCGCGGGGCTGGAGGTCCTGAGGATCATCAACGAGCCCACGGCCGCCGCCCTCGCGTACGGGCTGGACAAGAAGGCCGAAGAGAAGATCGCCGTCTTCGACCTCGGCGGCGGAACCTACGACATCTCCGTGCTCGAGCTGGGCGACGGCGTGTTCGAGGTGAAGGCGACGAACGGGGACACCCATCTGGGCGGTGACGATTTCGACCAGAGGGTGATCGACTGGCTGGTGGACGAGTTCCTCAAGGACCAGGGGATCGACCTCTCGAAGGACCCCATGGCCCTCCAGCGACTCAAGGAGGCCGCGGAAAAGGCGAAGTGCGAGCTGTCCAGCACGACGCAGACGGACATCAACCTGCCGTTCATCACCGCGGACCAGAGCGGTCCGAAGCACATGAACGTGTCTCTGTCGCGGTCGAAGTTCGAGCAGCTGGTCGATGACCTGATCGAGCGCACCAAGGACCCGATGAAGAAGGCGCTCGAGGACGCCGGGCTAGACCCGTCGAACATCGACGAGGTGATCCTGGTCGGCGGCTCCACGCGCATCCCGAAGATCCAGGACACGGTCCGCGAGTTCTTCGGTAAGGAGCCGCACAAGGGCGTGAACCCGGACGAGGTCGTGGGCATCGGTGCCGCCATTCAGGGTGGCGTACTCGCGGGGGACGTAACGGACGTGCTGCTGCTCGACGTGACGCCGCTCTCACTCGGGATCGAGACTCTCGGCGGCGTGATGACGACTCTGATCGGTCGCAATACGACGATTCCGACGAAGAAGAGCGAGATCTTCTCGACGGCCGAGGACACCCAGCCCACCGTGGACATCCACGTGCTCCAGGGCGAGCGGCAGATGGCTCAGGACAACAAGACCATCGGCCGGTTCCAGCTGACCGGAATCCCGCCGGCGCCGCGCGGCGTGCCCCAGATCGAAGTCACGTTCGACATCGACGCGAACGGGATCCTGCACGTGAGCGCGAAGGACCGGGCGACGGGCAAGGAGCAGAAGATCAGGATCGAGGCCTCGTCGGGTCTCTCCGACTCCGAGATCGACAAGATGGTGCAAGACGCGGAGGCGCATGCGTCGGAGGACAAGGGGAGGCGGGAAAAGGCGGAGGCGCGAAACCGCCTCGACTCATTGATCTACCAGACCGAGAAGAACCTGGAGGACTGGAAGGACTCCGTGGACGAGGAGGGCAAGGCGGACGTGGAGGCCAAGCTGGAGCGTGGCAAGCAGGCGCTCAAGCAGGACGACACGGGCGAGATCACCGCGGCCATGGAGGAGATCCAGCAGGCCGTTCAGGAACTCGCGCAGCAGATCTACTCGAAGGCGGGAATGGGAGACCAGGCGGAGCCCGGTCCCGATTTCACGGCGGACATGGGGGATGACGGCAGCGAGCCGGTCGAGGATGCGGGGGACGAGGACGTGGTGGAGGCCGACTACGAGATCGTCGACGAGTCCGAGGAGAAGTAGCGTTCGATCGGATCGCCCGCGTGCAGCGAGAGGCGGCGTCCTGCGGGGCGCCGTTTCTCATCCGGGCAGGCAACCACCCGTTCGACCGGGGCGTCAGAGGGACGGTCGCGCGAGGCATTTCGGGGAAGGGTGGAACCGCAGAGGCCTCGAAGCGATAGTAGAGAAGCAATCAACGCGGTGAGCCGGCGGCCGCCGCACACAATGATAAAGGCGACGGGAGAAGCGATGAACGACGCGTTGCGCACCAAGCTGAACCTTATTCTGACCGCCGCGGTGGCGTTCGCCATCGGTCTCGGCATAGCGGCCCGCCTGGACCTCACCCCTCCGGGGGTAGCCCGCGTGTCGAACAACCCGCCACTGACGCTCAACGTGGTGGAGTCCAGTCAGGTCCAGGGCGACGTACTGCCGGCCAGCGGCTTTTCCGATATCGCCGAGCGGGTAACCCCCGCCGTCGTGACGATCTTCGTTGAACGCGAGATCGCCGAGCATTCCACGGAGGGCCGGGCTCTCCCGCCGGCGTTCGAGGACTTCTTCCGGCAGGCGCCTCCGCAGCGAGTGGCGGGCAGCGGCTCGGGGTTCATCGTGAGCGAGGACGGCTACATCGTCACGAACAACCACGTCATCGAGGGGGCGGACAAGATCAACGTCCAGCTGAGCGATCGGCGCGAGTTCGACGCGGACCTCATCGGACGCGATCCCACGACGGACGTGGCGCTGCTGAGGGTGAACGCGGACGGGCTCACCCCCGTCACGATCGGCTCGAGCGATGACGCGCGGGTCGGCGAGTGGGTCATGGCGATCGGCAGCCCCGGCTTTCGTGGGGTCGGTGGCCCTCTGACCACGACGGTCACCGCGGGGATCGTGAGCGCCAAGGGGCGGAGCATCAACATCATCGGTCAGGGGCAGGAGAACAACCTGGCCATCGAGGACTTCATCCAGACGGACGCCGCCATCAATCCGGGCAACTCGGGCGGTCCGCTGCTCAACATCCGGGGCGAAGTGATCGGCGTGAACGCTGCGATCGCCTCGCGGACCGGCTCGAACGAGGGCTATGGATTCGCGGTCCCGATCGACCTGGTGCAGGAGGTGGTGGACGACCTCGTGCGGTACGGCGAGGTACGGCGCGCCCTCCTCGGGGTCTCCATCATGCCCGTGGACGACACGGAAGCCCGCTACTACGAGCTGGATGAAGTCTCGGGCGCCAAAGTCATAGAAGTGAACGAGGGAATGGCCGCGGCCCGAGCCGGAATCAGGACGGGCGACGTGATCGTCGAGGTCGAGGGCGAGACCGTGGCCTCGGTACCCGACCTGCAGAGGAAGATCCGCCGGTACGAGCCGGGAGACGACGTCCGGGTCACCGTCATCCGACGCGACGACCTGGCGCGGGAGTCAGTGACCGTTCGGCTGATGGACGCCGGCGAGCTGAGCCGCGAGGAGCCGACCCGCGTGGTCGCCGCAGAGACCGAAGATCCGCTGGGGATCGAGGTGGAGGAAATCACGCGTGACGCGCGGCGAGCCCTGGACCTGCCGCGCGATCTCGAGGGCGTCGTCATCGTGTCGTACGACCCGTACGGGGCTTATGCCCGCCGGTCGCTCCGCAACTTCGAGGGAACGGTGATCATCTCGATCGACCGCACCCCGATTCGCACTGTCGAGGACTACGAAGAGGCCGTCGCGGACCTGGAGCCCGGGGATGTCGTCGGCATGGACGTCTACAATCCTCAGACTTCGGCAGAGGTGCCGCTCACGATCGCGATCCCTCGCTGACCGGACGACCGGTGCCCGGGGCCCGCGGCCTCGGGAGGTCCTCCTGAAACGGCGCTCCCCGACGGGAGCGCCGTTTTCTTCGGCCCGTCGGGCGACGACAGGGCTGGGCCGATTGGCCGGGGATCCGGGCGGAGGTTAAAATGTCGGGCCGCAATCGAGGACCGGCGGCCGGCGCGAAAGTGGCGGAATCGGTAGACGCGCCAGCCTTAGGAGCTGGTGGCCCGAGGGCCGTGGGGGTTCGAGTCCCCCCTTTCGCATTCACTGGGACCGGCCGGCGCCCGGTGCGGCCATTCCGCGCCGCGCGCCCGAGGCCCCCGACCACGTATGAGGAACGGTTGATGACCGCAGATACATCCACTGGAGAAGCGAGCAGCCGGCAGCTCGACGTGGCCGTCGAAGTCGGGGACGGCTGGACCCGGAAGCTCACCATCACGATACCGCCGGAGAGGGTCGGCCGCGCGCGGGCCGCGGAGAGGAAGCGGCTCGGCAAGCGGGTGCGGATCAAGGGATTCCGGCGCGGGAAGATCCCGGCGGACGTCATCGAGCAGCGGTACGCGGACTTCCTGGACGAGCACGTTCGCAGCGTCCTGGTCGAGCAGGCATATCGCGAGGCGGTCGATGAAACGGACCTGCGACCGGCCGGCGCGGCTCAGATCACCAACGTTCAGTACGCCCCGGGGGAACGCCTGACCTTCCAGGCCGAGTTCGAGATCATGCCCTCGATCACTCTCGACCGGCTCGGCGGTTTCCAGGTCGAGCGAGAGGTGGCGGCGGTCACGGATGAGGAAGTCGGAGAGATTCTCGAGCGCATTCGTACCGAGAACGCGGACTGGAACGGAGTGGACCGGGGTGCCCAGGACGGCGAGAGGGTGTCCGTGGCCATCGAGCCCCTCGACGCACCCGATTCGGAACCGACGGGTGAGGCGCGTCCGTATCAATTCATCCTCGGATCCGGACAGGCGCTCGAGGACGTGGAGAACGCGATCAAGGAGCTCGCTCCCGGGGAGGCGGGCGCATTCGATGTCACCTTCACGGGCGAAGGCGACGACGTGAGCAGCGAGACGCGCCGACTTCACATCAGACTGGATTCTGTCGAGGAGCAGGTGCTGCCTGCGCTGGACGACGAGCTGGCGGCGAAGGTCGGCGAGTTCGACGACCTGGCCGGCCTCGAGGAGACGATCCGCGGGGACCTCGCCCGACATCACGAGGACGAAGCGGAAGCAAAGCTGCGCGGCCAGCTCATGCAGGCCGTGATCGACGCCAATCCGTTCGCCGTCCCGCTCGCACTGGTCGAGCGTTACCTGGACGAGATGATCCAGGCCCCGGAGGACGCAGACGCGGACAAGGTACGGGAGGCCCGGACCGAGCTGGCGCCTCTGGCCGAAGGGCGGATCAAGGAACAGCTGGTCCTGGATCGCATCATCGAGAGCCGGGACCTCGAGGCTTCGACCGAAGAGGTTCAAGCCGAGATCGAACGCCTGGCTGAGAGCCGCGGCGTCTCCACCGCTGAGCTTCGCCGGCGGCTGGCGCGGGAGGGGGCCCTCGAGAGCGTCGGCCGGAATCTTGCTGTGGAGAAGGTGTTCGAGTACCTGAAAGGTGAGTCCGGTATCGAGTGACGCGGCCAGGAACCATGTCCCGCGGCCGGGTAGGATGACCCGTAACACGACGCTATAGCGCATACTAAGGGGAAAAATGCCAGTCTACGCGCCTTACGTGATCGAGCGGTCGAGCCGCGGCGAGCGAAGCTACGACATCTTCTCCAGACTGTTGATGGATCGCATCGTATTCCTCGGTACGCCCATCAACGACGACGTGGCGAACGTGGTCATCGCGCAGCTCCTGTTCCTGCAGGCGGAGAATCCGGACCGCGACATCAACATCTATATCAACAGCCCCGGTGGGAGCGTTTACTCGGGTCTCGCGATCTATGATACGATGCAGTATCTGACCGCTCCGGTGGCCACGATCTGCATGGGCATGGCGGCTTCGATGGGTGCTTTCCTCCTGGCGGCCGGAACCCCGGGGAAGCGCTCGGCTCTCCCGAATTCGCGTCTCATGATCCACCAGCCGTCCGGCGGATCCCAGGGTACTGCATCGGACATCGAGATCCAGGCCAAGGAAGTGCTTTTCGCGAGGGAGAGGCTCAACGAGCTCCTAGCGCATCACACGGGGCAGAGCATCGAGCGCATCGGTGAGGACGTGGATCGAGATCGCTACATGTCCCCGGGCGAAGCCGTAGAATACGGGCTGATCGATCGGATCATCGAGCCGGGAGCTACGGCGTCGAACGGATCCGGCGAGTCAGAGTCGGGCGAGACGGGCGGGGAGGTGAAGGCAATGCCCACGGAGGCCCGTGAAGACGGTCCTCAGGCAGGCTGACCAGGACCTCGTGAGGAGAACCACGCATGGCTGGTGACAAACACCTCCGCTGCTCGTTCTGCGGCAAGTCGAAAGACAGCGTCAAGAAGTTCATCTCGGGGCCCAACGTATACATCTGCAACGAGTGCATCTCGCTGTGTAACGAGATTCTCGCTGAAGAGGAGGACCGCGAAGCGACAAGTCAGATCGCGGAGGTCCTCACGCCGTCCGAGATCAAGGAAGTGCTCGACGAGTACGTGATCGGGCAGGAACTCGCCAAGAAGACGCTGGCCGTGGCCGTCTATAACCACTACAAGCGGATCAACAACCAGAGTGTGGTGGACGACGTCGAGATCGAGAAGTCCAATATCCTTCTTCTCGGGCCGACGGGCTGCGGGAAGACGCTGCTGGCGCAGACGCTCGCCCGCATGTTGCAGGTACCCTTCACGATCGCGGATGCAACCACGCTGACCGAGGCCGGTTACGTCGGCGAGGACGTGGAGAACATCCTGGTCCGCCTCCTCCAGGCGGGCGACTACAACGTGGCCGAATGCGAGAGAGGCATCGTCTACGTGGACGAGATCGACAAGATCGCCCGAAAGAGCGAGAACCCGTCGATCACGCGGGACGTCAGTGGCGAAGGGGTGCAGCAGGCGCTGCTGAAGATCCTCGAAGGAACGGTTGCCTCGGTTCCGCCCCAGGGAGGCAGGAAGCACCCGCAGCAGGAATACATCCAGATCGACACGAGCAACATCCTGTTCATCTGCGGGGGAGCGTTCGACGGTCTGGAGGACATCGTCCAGGACCGCCTGGGCAAGAGACAGATCGGGTTCGATGACGCTGAGAAGAGGAGCCTGGCGGAGGACGATGAGGCCCTCCAGCACGTGGAGCCCGAGGACCTGCTTCGCTACGGACTGATTCCCGAGCTCGTGGGTCGGTTGCCCGTCATGGTGACGCTCCACGATCTGGACGAAGACGCGTTCGTCGAGATCCTCACGCGGCCGAAGAACGCTCTGGTCAAGCAGTACACCAAGATGTTCGAGCTCGAGGGCGTCGGCCTCACGTTCGACCCGAAGTCTCTCCGGGCGGCGGCTCGCAAGACCATGGAGCGAGGCACGGGGGCACGCGGACTGCGAGCGGTACTCGAGCGCGTGATGACGGATATCATGTTCGACCTGCCGTCCCGTGAAGACGTACGCGAGGTCGTGATCACCGAAGAGACGGTCGCGGAAGACAAGGAACCCCTCCTCATTCTCGAGCCGGAACCCAAGCGACGCGAGGCATAGCGCTCCGTGGACCCTGCACGTGACGCGAAGGGTCCGGCGCTCATCAAGCGGGTGGAGTTCGCCGGAGCCATCGGGATGGCTGGCCAGGTGCCGCCAGGAGATCTCCCGCAGGTAGCCATCGCGGGACGTTCCAACTGCGGAAAGTCGAGCCTGATCAACGCGCTCATGGGGCGCAAGAAGCTGGCGCGCGTGTCGCAGACCCCCGGCAAGACCAGGGAAATCAACTTCTACGAGGTTAACGAGGCCTTCTTCGTCGTCGATCTTCCTGGATACGGCTACGCGCGCGCTCCGGAGGAGCTGCGTGACAAGTGGCCGACCCTGATCGAAGCCTTCCTGAGAGAGAACGAGAGACTGCAGGGCGTGATCCTGTTGATGGACTCACGGCGGGGGGTCCTCCCGGCGGACCGACGACTTCTTTCCTTTCTGGCGGAACATGAGATCCCTGTTCTCTACGTACTCACCAAGATCGACAAGCTGAACCGGTCCGGGCGCAAGTCGGCCGCCGCAGCCGTTCGCGAGGAGCTCGAAGCGCCCGCGGACCAGGTTCTGGCGACCTCGGCCCGGACACGGGAAGGACTGGACACCCTGATCGAGAGCATCTTCGCTCTCGTCGCTCCGGATCCTGTGGAGGCAAAGTGAGAGTCATACACAAGCGGTTCGTCAGACGCACGGTCGGAGGGTTCGCGATCCTGGTGGGAGCCGCCTGCGGAGGATCGCCGGCACCGGAGTCCTCGGTGGGAGCCGGGCCCGCGATGGCGCAGGACGCGGACCGGGGGTGGAACGAGTCGCTCGAGATTTCGGGGGCGCGGCCACTTCCGCCGGCCGGATTCGGCACACTGACGCAGGACGACATTACGATCCCGATCGAGGCCCCGGCACAGAACCTCTTCATCAAGGTGACGCCGCTCACCGAATGGGTGATACGGATGACGGCCCCCGACACCTACCGCCGACTCAACGGCTACAAGGTGGCCCGCGGGGAGCAGATCCGGGATCGGGCGAGACGCAACGGGCAGCGCGGGTGGCCCCTGGTGCTCTTCGTTTCCTTCTACACGATCGCCGTGGAGGCCACATACGAGCCCTACGACCTCCAGATTCGCTCGCAGAACCTCATCTTCCGGCCGTTCGACATCATCCCGGTGACGCCCGATTTCAACCGTGAGCGGCTGAGACAGCAGGAGAGCCAGGTCGCGCTCTACCTGTTCGATGGCGACATAGACCTCGACCTGCCGATGACCGTGATCTACGAGCGCAGTGAGAGCCGGCGGTGGGACGCGATCAAGTCGATCCTCGACCGCGAGCTCGCGAAGGTGCTGGTGAGGGTCCCGACGAATCCCTGACGTACGCTAGTCTTCGAGCTCGTACTGGCGAAGCTTGCGGTACAGCGTGCGCTCTCCGATGCCAAGTCGCTCGGCGGCTTTTCGACGGTTGCCGCCTACGTCCTCCAGCGCGATCCGTATCGCCTCGCGTTCCACGTCGTCCATGGTCATGTCCGGTGTGAGGTAAATCACGGGCACGGGATCCGGTTCGGGCACCAGAGCCAGGCCGCCATCGGCCACCTCGATCTCGATCGGCTCGAGGGTCGGGCCGGCGGGTCGCGTGGTAGAGGCGAGCTCGGGATGTCTTCCCCGATAGTTCTCGAACTCGGCGCGCAGATCTTCAAGGTCCATCTTCATCTCGACCAGGGTCCTGAAGATGAACTCCATCTGGGGGATCTTCGCGGCCACCGTTCCGTCATCCGTTCCGGCGACCTGTAGAGAGCCCCCCACCGGCAGCGTTGGAATCGGCAGCAGGGAACGGCCCTGGCCGGACCGGATCTCGGGCGGAATGTCTGAGGCGCGGATCACGGATCCCGGAGCCAGAACCACCATCGACTCAACCAGATTTCGCAGCTCCCGGACGTTGCCAGGCCAATCGTACTCCAGGAGAATCTGCATTGCCTCGGGGGCCAGGCCCTTGAAATCCCGATCGTGTGCCTCGCTCACCTGCCGGACGAAATACCGCACGAGGAGCGGAATGTCCGGTTTGCGCTGACGCAGGGCCGGAAGCTCGAGGTGCAGTACGTTGAGGCGGTAGTAGAGGTCCCGTCGGAACGTCCCGAGGCGCACGGCCTCCTTCAGGTCCTGATTGGTGGCCGCGATCACCCGCACATCCACCTGGATCTCGACGTCGCCTCCCACCCGCCTGAAACGGCGGGTCTCCAGCACTCGCAGGAAGCGGGTCTGAAGCTGGGGCGGCATCTCGCCGATTTCGTCGAGAAGGAGAGTGCCGCCATCAGCGAGCTCGAACATCCCTTTGCGGCGAGACGTGGCTCCGGTGAACGCTCCCTTCTCGTGCCCGAACAGCTCCGACTCGAGAAGCGACTCCGGGACCGCAGCGCAGTTCATCGCGATGAACGGTTTGCTCCGCCGTGGCGAGAGCAGGTGGATTGCGCGGGCTGCCAGCTCCTTGCCGGTCCCGCTCTCCCCCGTGATGAGCACCGTGGAATTCACCGGTGCGATCAGGTGGATCCGGTCGAGCACTTCCCGAATGGCGTCGGTCCTGCCGACGATGCCCGTCTCGACCTGGAGTCGATACCGATCCAGCTGATTGCGAAGCGCGACCTGAACCTCCGCAGCGTCCGGGGGGGCCGGTATGGCCTCGTCGAGATCGAAGAGACGGGCGATCCGTCGGAGTTCATTCGCGTCCTGTTCCGGGACGACAGCGAGGACCGGTGGGCGCGGGATCGCACCCGCGAACGCGGCCGACACGTTGGTGGCGACGGCCTCGTCGAGAGGACCGGTGAGCACGAGCGCCGCTTCCTCCGCTCCCGGTCGAAGGCGGGACTCGATGTCACGCAGAGACTCGATCATCTCGACGTCGTGCCCGTCGGCAGTGGCAGCTTCGCGCACCGCGACCGCGTTCTCGAGGTCACCCATTTCGACGAATACCCGAGCCAAACTCTCGCCTCCGGTCAGTCGTGACTCGTGAACCGGCCGCGAACCAGGTCCACGGCATGCTCGACCACCACGGAGAGTACCTGGAGTCCGTCGGACACGCCCTTCGGACTTCCCGGAAGATTGACGATGAGGGTGGAGCCCCTCACCCCGGCGATTCCCCTCCCGAGTGCGGCGCGCGGCGTCTTCGCCAGGCCATCCGCCCGGATCGCCTCCGCGATCCCCGGCGCCACCCGCTCGAGCACGGCACGGGTGGCTTCGGGGGTCACGTCACGCGGCGTGAGGCCGGTCCCGCCGGTGGTGAGCAGGAGATCGCAGGCACCGGAGTCGGACAGTCGCATCATGGCATCCGAGATCGGCCCTGTTTCATCCGGGACCTCGACGCTCCCGGCGAGCTCATACCCTCGCTCCCGGACCCACTCCGTGATGATCTCGCCGGAGGCATCCTCTCTCTCCCCGGCGACCACCCCGTCGGAGACCGTGACGACGGCGACCCTCAGGGCCCTCGCGGTGCTCACCGCTTCAGGGATCCCTGAGTGTAGAAGGGAAGCGGCGCCACTTCGCCCGGAATGTCGCGGTTCCGGATTCTCACGCTCATGGCGTCCCCAGGTTTCGCCTCCGCCGGCAGGTAGGCGGTACCGATCCCACATCCGAGCGACGGGCTGAGCGTACCGCTGCGCACCGGCCCCACCGATTCGCCCCCGTAGATCACCTCGTAGCCGGGACGTGGGAAGCCCCGCTCGGCCAGCTTGAACCCGCGCAGCCGGCGGGTGAGGCCCGCCTCCTTTTGTGCGAGCAGCGCTTCGCGACCGACGAACGAATCCTTGCCCAGCCGGACCAGCCACGACAGGCCCGCCTCGAGGGGTGACGTACCTTCGTCGATGTCGTTCCCGTACAGCGCGTAGCCGACTTCCAGCCGGAGCGAGTCACGTGAACCGAGGCCCGCGGGAATGAGGCCGTGAGGCTTGCCGGCCTCCAGGAGCCGGTCCCACACGGCACGCGTCTTCGAGGGCGGCAGGTAGAGCTCGAAGCCGGCCTCCCCCGTGTAGCCGGTGCGGCTGATCACCCCCGCGGCACCTTCGACGTGCCCCTCCGCGAACCAGTAGAAGCCCATCGATGACAGGTCCACGTCGACGAGGGGCTGCAGGATCGACTCGGCGGCCGGTCCCTGGAGCGCGATCAGACCGATGTCGTCGCTCTCGTCCGTGAGCTGCACGTCGAATTCCCCGGCCCATCCCGTAACGTGCGCCCAGTCCTTCTCGATGTTCGCCCCGTTGACCACCAGCCGGAAGCGCTGCTCCCCCATTCTGTATACGAGGAGGTCGTCTACGATGCCCCCATCCGGAAGACAGAACACGCTGTATTGAACCTGCCCGATGGCCAGCTGGACGGGGTCGTTGCTCGTGATGTACGAGACGAAGGCGAGCGCGCCCGGACCTTCGACCATGAACTCGCCCATGTGCGACACGTCGAACATCCCGGCCGCGGACCGCACCGCCTCGTGCTCGCGGGTGATTCCGGTCGGATACTGCACGGGCATCTCGAATCCGGCGAAGGGGACCATCTTGGCCCCCAGGGCCACATGTGCGTCGTATAGCGGCGTGCGTTTGAGGTCACTCATGATGGCCGGCCGCATCCTTTCGATTTCGAACTGCGATTCAGGCCGTCCGCGCGGGTCTTCGCTCGGCTGAAGATCACAGAATGTAACGCCGAAGGTCGTCGTCTTCGACGATTCGCGCCAGCCGCTGTCGGACCGTGTCGCCGTCGATCACGAAGCGCTTCGGACCGGAGGAATCCGGCAGGTTGAACATCACTTCCTCGAGCAGGGTCGTGAGCACGGTGTGCAGGCGGCGAGCCCCGATGTTCTCGAGACTCTGGTTGACCTCGGCGGCGATGCGCGCGATCTCCCGGATTCCGTCCTCGGTGAACTCCAGCTCCGCACCTTCCGTGGCCACGAGCGCGGAATACTGCGTGAGCAGCGCGTTCTTGGGTTCGAGGAGGATGCGTACGAACTCCTCCTCGCCCAGGCTGTGCAGCTCGACCCGGATCGGGAATCTGCCCTGGAGCTCGGGAATCAGGTCCGAGGGACGGGATACGTGGAAAGCTCCCGCCGCGATGAACAGGATGTGCTCCGTCCCCACCATGCCGTGGCGCGTCTGGACCGTCGACCCCTCCACGATCGGCAGCAGGTCTCGCTGCACGCCTTCCCTGGAGACGTCGGGTCCCTGGTCCCGCCGGGATCCGGCCACCTTGTCCAGCTCGTCGAGGAAGATGATGCCCATGTTCTCGGCCCGGGCTACCGCCTCGTCGATCACTTCGTCCATGTCGATGAGCTTCTCGGTCTCTTCCGACTCCAGGATACGTCTCGCCTCGGCCACGGTGACCGTGCGCCTGCGGGCGCGCTTAGGCAGCATGTCCTGGAGCATCTCGCCCAGGTTGAAGTCCATGCCTTCCATCCCCATGGCGCCCACGTCCATCGCGGGAACGGCGCTCTCGCTCACCTCCACTTCGACCTCGCGGTCCTCCAGCGCCTGGTCCCGGAGGAGACCCTTGAGCTTCTCGCGGGTCCTCTTCCTGCGGCCGTCCAGGGATTCATCCGCTCCGTCGTCCAGCTCGGCGGCGCCCTCGGCGCCTACCACGAACGTGCGCGCGGCCGCAGGCTTCCGGTCGGGGGCGGCCCCAGCCGGCGCCGGCCCCGCTTCAGCCAGCGGCGGGAGCAGGAGGTCGAGCAGCCGCTCCTCCACCCGAACCGCGGCCACCTCGCGAATCTCGTCCTCCTTTTCGCCCCGCACCATGTTGACCGCGATGTCGACCAGGTCCCGGACCATGGACTCGACGTCGCGCCCGACGTAGCCCACTTCGGTGAACTTGGACGCCTCCACCTTGACGAAGGGTGCACCGGCGAGGCGCGACAGCCTGCGCGCAATCTCCGTCTTCCCCACGCCCGTCGGCCCGATCATGATGATGTTGTTGGGCAGGATCTCATCCCGCAGGCCGGGTTCCACGTTCTGGCGCCGCCAGCGGTTTCGTAGGGCGATCGCGACGGCCTTCTTGGCCTCGTCCTGTCCGACGATGTACTTGTCCAGCTCTTCGACCACCGTGCGCGGCGTGAGAGCCGAGAAGTCGGCCGACTCGGTGCCCGTGGCAGGTACGCTCATCCCCCGAGCTCCAGTACCGTGATGTTCTCGTTCGTGTAGACGCAGATGTCCGCCGCGATTCCAAGTGCTTCGCGCACGATGCCGGCGACCGGGAGTTCCGAGTGGGCCATGAGGGCGCGCGCAGCGGCGAGCGCGTAGGCTCCGCCCGAGCCGACGGCGAGGATGCCGTCGTCCGGCTCGATGACCTCGCCCGTTCCCGACACCAGCAGAACGTTCTCCTGGTTGGCCACGATCATCAGCGCCTCCAGGCGCCGCAGGTAGCGATCGGAGCGCCAGTCCTTCGCCAGCTCGACCGCGGCCCGCATCAGGTTGGCCGGATGCCTTTCCAGCTGTGCCTCGAACTTCTCGAACAGAGTGAGGGCATCCGCTACTCCGCCCGCGAAACCCGCCAGAATCTGTCCGCCCTTCATCCGGCGCACCTTGGTTGCGCCGGCCTTCACGACCGTATCCTGCATGGTGACCTGTCCGTCTCCTCCGATCGCCACACCGTCGGCGTGGCGTACGCAGAGTATCGTCGTCGCTCGCAGTGAGCTCACGGGAATCTCCTTCCTGAGTCCGGCGGCGGAGCGCCGGGCGCTTCACTCGGCTCGTGGATGAGCCTGTCGATAGGCCTGAACGAGCCGTTCTCTGGAGGTATGTGTATACACCCGGGTGGTAGAAAGGCTGCGGTGCCCAAGAAGTTCCTTCACCGCCATGAGATCCGCACCCGAGTCCAGCATGTGCGTGGCGAACGAGTGCCGAAGAGAGTGGATCGAGAGAACCTCGATCCCCCCCTCCGGCGCCGCCTCTCCGCCGGTCCGCACGACCCACTCGAGCCAGCTGGTCATGCCGCGCTGAATCTGACGGCGTGAGATCCGTGTGCCGCGGTTCGAGACGAACAGTGGTTGCTTCTCCCCTCGCTCGCCTCGCGGATCGAGGAGGTCGCCTCGACGCGCCAGGTAGTCGTGCACGGCCGATAGCGCTCCCTTGCCCACGGGGACGATTCTCTCCTTGTCGCCCTTCCCGGTCACGCGCACCAGGCCCCGATCCGCGTCGAGATCGCCGTCGTTGATGCCCTGCACCTCGGCCAGCCGCAGGCCGCTCGAGTACGCCAGCTCGATGATCGCCCGGTCACGGAAGCCGAGCGTTCCCTTCTCGGCAGCATAATCCTCGAGTCGGGCGAACAGGTAGTCGGCCTGCGAGCGAGGGTAGTACCCGGGGAGTTCCCTGCTCATTCGCGGCGTCCGCACTGCCCGGGCGGGGTCGCCCGTCACCACCCCCGTCCGGTGCAGAAACCGGAAGCAGGCGCGCACGGCAGAGAGCTTCCGGGCGATGGTGGAGCGTTTCAGCCTCCGACCTTCGAGACTTCCGAGCCAGGAGCGGATGTCGAGTCGGTCCACGCTCGACCAGGTCCAGGACCCGCCTCCTATGTGGTCGTTCAGGAAATTCGCGAAGTCGGTGAGATCCCGCCGGTACGCCGCCACCGTGTGCGGCGACAGGCGTCGCTCGGCGCTCGCGTAGCGGAGGAAGTCGTCGATCGCGCGGGCGGGATCGTCGCTCACCCGGGCCTCGCGATCGCCGGGGCCACACCCAGTCCGTGCTCCGTAGCCCACGCCCGCATGTGGAGACGGGCTCTCTCCGAGTAGGCTTCCCGGCGACGTCTCTTGCCGCCCCGCACCTTCACCTCGAGGGCATCCAGAAGGCCGAAGTTCGCGTTCATGGGCTGAAAGTGCTCCGGATCGGCTTCCCGCAGATAGCGGTAGAGCCCCCCGAGCATGGTAGTCGCAGGCGGCAGAACCGGCTCGAGATTCCGGTGGATCCGCGACACGTTGTGGGCCGCGAGCAGACCGCTGGCGATGGACTCGGTGTACCCCTCCACACCGGTAAGCTGACCCGCGAACACGACGGAATGATCTCCCGGCAATCCGCCATGGGCTTCGAGGGCTCGCGGGAAGTTGAGATACGAGTTTCGGTGTATGGACCCATAGCGCAGGAACTCGGCTTCCTCCAGCCCGGGAATCATCCGGAACACCCGCTCCTGTTCGCCCCGGCGCAGGCGCGTCTGGAAACCCACCAGGTTCCACATCCTCCCTGCCCGGTCTTCAGCCCGAAGCTGCGCCACCGCGTGGGCGCGTCGCCCCGTCTCAGGGTGTTCGAGACCTACCGGCCGCATGGGGCCGAACCGCAGAGTGTCCCTCCCCCGCCCTACCATGACCTCGACCGGCAGGCAGCCCTCGAAGTACGGCACGTCGTCCCAGTCGTGACCCTGGTAGACGTCCGCTTCGAGCAGGGCGTCGATGAAGGACTCGTACTCGGTCTCCGTGAAGGGGCAGTTCAGGTACGCGGCCTCGCCCTTTCCGTACCGGGAGCCGAGCCAGGCCACGTTTCGGTCCACGGACTCGCTCGAGAAGATCGGCGCGATCGCGTCGAAGAAGGCCAGACCGTCCAGCCCCAGTCGCGCCCGGATCGATTCGGAGAGGGCGTCGGACGTAAGAGGACCCGTGGCCACGATGGCCGGCGAGGCCGGCAGCTCGGGCATCTCCTCGCGAACGATTCGAATCCGGGGCTCCGCCTCGAGTCGCTCGGTCACGGCGGCCGCGAACAGTTTCCGGTCCACCGCCAGTGCGCTCCCCGCAGGAACGCGAAACTCGTCGGCGACCTCGAGCAGCCAGCACCCGAGGCTCCGCATTTCCGCCTTGAGGAGGCCGTGCGGCGTGTCCGGGCTTTCCGACTTGAAGGAATTGGTGCAGACGATCTCCGCCAGCCGGTCCGTCTGGTGCGCAGCGGTCTTCCGCAGGGGTCGCATCTCGTGCAGGTCCACCCGGTGTCCCAGCCGGGCCAGCTGCCAGGCCGCTTCCGAGCCCGCGAGCCCTCCCCCGACGACGGCGATTCGTGCTTCAGCCATCCGCGTCCACCTGCCTGGACCTACTTCCTGCGCCTTCCGCCTCTCGGCCGCGGCCCCTTCGCCGCGCGGGCCGCGAGGAGGTCGAGGGCCTGCTCCAGCGTGATTTCGTCCGACGACATCCCCTTGGGAAGCGAAGCGTTCAGCTTGCCGTGCTTCACGTACGGGCCGTACCGACCGTCGAGGAGATTGACCGGCTGGCCGTCCTCGGGGTGGGCGCCCAGCTCGCGCAGAGGTTTGGCGGGCGCACGGCGGCGACCGCCCTTGGGCTGAGCGAGGAGATGAAGCGCGCGGTCCAGGCCTACCGTGTATACGTCGTCCGTCGCCTCCAGCGAGCGGAACTCGCCGGAATGCACCACGTACGGGCCGTAGCGACCGATCCCGGCGCGCACCGGCTCACCATCGTCCGGATGGGCTCCGAGGTCTCGCGGGAGGGAGAGAAGCCGAAGAGCAGTCTCGAGCGTGACCTCGTCCGTCCCCATGCCCTTGGGCAGCGAGGCGCGCCTGGGCTTCTCCCCTTCCTCGGTCTGCTCGCCCAGCTGCACGAACGGCCCGAAGCGACCGGTCCGCACGTAGACGGGAAGGTCGGTCTCGGGGTCCCGTCCGAGGGGCTGGTCGGCGCGCTCCCGGGCTGCCAGGAGCTCGGCGGCCTTCTCTGACGTGAGTTCCGATGGAGCAACGTCTTCCGGGATCGACACCCGAAGTGGCTCGCCGTCACCTTCCATCTCGAGGAAGGGACCGAAACGGCCGATCCGCAGCTCGCCGCCCAGGTCGTCGAAATCGCTGAGGGTAGACGCGGTGCGGGGGTCGATCTCCGCGGCACGGTTCTCGAGCCTATCCTCGAAGCCGTTCTTCCCACGGTAGAACCTGTCCAGGAACGCGCGCCAATCCACGGCACCATCCGCGATCGCGTCCAGGCCCTTCTCCATCTCCGAAGTGAATCCCGGATCCACCAGGTCCTCGAAGTGGTCCTCCAGCAAGGAGGTGACGGCGAAGGCCGTGAAGGTGGGGACCAGCTGCTTGTTTCGGCCCGCCACGTATCCGCGCTGCCGAATCGTGTCCACGATCGTGGCATAGGTCGACGGCCTCCCGATGCCCTCAGCCTCCAGCGCCTTCACCAGTGAGGCGTCCGTATAGCGCGCCGGTGCCTTCGTTTCGTGATACTCCGGCCGAATCTCCCGCGTATCCAGGCCGTCCCCGGCCGCGAGTGGTGGCAGGATCACTTCCTGGTCCTCGAGAACCGCCTCGGGGTCGTCACTTCCCTCCACGTACGCCCGCCTGAAACCGGCGAACACGAGCGTGTTGCCGCGCGCTCTGAACTCGACGCCGTCCCCCAGGATCGACGCCGCCACCCTGAGCTGCTTGGCGTCAGCCATCTGGGTCGCCATCGTCCGTTTCCAGATCAGGTCGTACAGCCGGGCTTCCACGCCGTGAAGGGACAGCTCCGCCGCCGTGCGCATGGAGGTCCCGGCCGGCCGGATGGCCTCGTGTGCCTCCTGCGCCCCTTTGGCTTTCGTCTTGTAGTTACGGGGCTTCCCGCTCAGGTAGTCCTTGCCGTAGAGGGACTCGACCTTGCCGCGGGCCGCACCGATCGCCTGCCCGGACAGGTGAACTGAGTCCGTACGCATGTACGTAATGTGGCCTGCCTCGTAGAGGCGCTGGGCCACCTGCATGGTCTGCCGGACCGTGAGGTTCAGTCTCCGGTTGGCCTCCTGCTGCAACGTCGAAGTCGTAAAGGGGGGATACGGCCTCAGAGTGACTTCCTTGGACTCGACATCGCGCACCCGGAATTCGACGCCCGTGAGCCGATCTCTCAGCTTCTCCGCTTCCGACTCGCCCAGCACGACCACGGCGTCCGGCTTCTTCGGCTGGCCGGTCGCAGCGTCGAAATCGGCGCCGCGCACCACCGGAACGTCGTCTACCCGCACGAGCTGGGCCTCGAACTCCTGACCGTCCCTCGCGAATGTGGCCGCCAGATCCCACCACGCGCCGTTCCGGAACCGGCGGCGCTCCCGTTCCCGGTCCACGACCAGCCGCACGGCGACGGACTGGACTCTACCCGCCGACAGCGGAGTCCGACTGATCGGATCGACGGGGGAGATCTTCTTCCATAGGAGAGGCGAAAGGCCGTACCCTACCAGACGATCCAGGATGCGGCGTGCCTGCTGGGCATCCACCTGATTCAGGTCCAGGTCCCCCGGGTGCTGCACGGCCTCACGCACGGCCTCCGCAGTGATCTCGTTGAAGCGCACGCGACGGAAGCGACGCCCATCGTCCTTTTCGTATCCCAGCTTCACGGCGATGTGATACCCGATCGCCTCGCCCTCGCGATCGGGGTCGGTCGCGATCAGGATGTCTTCGGCAGATTTCGCTTGCTTCTTGAGCTGCTCGAGCACCTTTCCCTTGCCACGCACCGTGACGAACTCGGGCTCGTAGCCGTTGTCGACGTCTACGGACAGACCCTTCTTCGGCAGGTCCACGACGTGGCCCACCGAAGCTTCGACCACGTAGTCCTTCCCGAGATACTGGCCGAGGAGCCGCGCTTTCTTCGGTGACTCCACGATGACCAGGTGTTTGGCAGTCTTGGCGCTCGACATCGATTTCCGTTCGATTATCAGGGTGCGGCAGGATCGCTTCCCGCCGGGACGAATTCGTTGAGTATGGCCTCCGCCACAGCCTCGGGCGAAAGCCCGTCCGTACGTATCGCGATCTCGGCCAACCGGTAGGAATGCAGTCGTTCAACGAGGAGCTTCTGCAGCGCGACCTCCGGGTCCGGACCCGCCAGAAGAGGGCGAGTGGAGGCCAGTTGCGCAAGTCTGCGCACGGCGGACTCAGGCTCCACCCGCAGCCACACCCTGACCGCGCCGGGCCACGTGTCTCGCAGGGCGGGCCGGCCCATCCAGCCGCCGCCCGTGGACACGACGGTCGATCCATCGACCCTGGCCCCGCGCGTCACCATGGCCTCCCGGTCGCGAAACGCGGCTTCGCCGTCCATAGCGAAGATCTCGGCGATCGACCGGCCCTCCACCCGCTCCACTTCCTCGTCCAGGTCGAGGAAAGCCCACCCGAGGCGCCGTGCCAGGATCGCACCCACGACGGTCTTGCCGGCGCCGCTCAGCCCGACGAGCACGATGGGTCCGGTAGGACTCGACGCGGTCATTCCCAGCTGCGCGCTCTTTCCCCCACCCGCCGGAGGTATGACTCCAGGTTGGCGCGGATATCCTCCAGCGAGTCCCCGCCGAACTTCTCGACCATCGCGTCGGCGAGCACCAGGGCCATCATGCCTTCACCGACCACGGCAGCGGCGGGGACCGCACACACGTCGCTTCGTTCCCTGACGGCTCCCGCGGCCGCGCCGGTGCGCAGGTCTACGCTCCCGAGGGGACGTGTCAGAGAGCTGAGCGGCTTCATCGCGACCCGTGCCACGATCGGCTCCCCGGTCGATGTGCCCCCTTCCAACCCGCCCGCATGGTTTCGGGTGCGGCGGAAGCCTCCGGTGCGCTCCCGGCTCCGATCGACGGCGATCTCGTCGTGCACGTCCGACCCACGCCGGCGGGCCGCCTCGAAGCCGAGACCGATCTCGACCCCCTTCATCGCCTGGATGGACATGAGGGCTCCGGCGAGTCGGCCGTCCAGACGCCGATCCCAGGACACGTGACTGCCGAGCCCGACGGGAAGGCCCGTGGCGATGACCTCGAACTCACCGCCCAGGGTGTCCCCCGCCGCGGCAGCCGCATCGATCGCCTCCTTCATTCGCGCTTCCGCGCCGCGATCGAGGCAGCGCAGTTCGGAGCGATCGGCCGCTTCGTCGAGGTCCGCCGGCCAGGTCGACGGAGGTTCGGCTCTCTCATCTCCGATCCGGGTCACGTGGCTTCCGATCGCAATGCCGAGCTCGCTCAGAAGGCGGCGGGCGACGGCTCCCGCGGCCACCCGGGCCGACGTCTCGCGGGCGCTGGATCGTTCGAGGATGTCCCGCGCGTCGGCCCGGTCGTACTTCAGCATGCCGACGAGGTCGGCATGTCCCGGTCGAGGCAGGTACACGCGGCGCAGGCTCTCATCGTCCACCTCGGGCTGCGGCTCCGCCGACATCGCCACGGCCCAGTTGGCGTGATCCCGGTTCTGGATCCACACCGTGATGGGTGAGCCGAGAGTCTCTCCGAGCCGAACGCCCGACAGGATCTCCCCGGCGTCCTTCTCGATCGCCATCCGTCCCCCACGCCCGTATCCCAGCTGGCGTCGCGACAGATCGGACGCGATGTCGAGGTGCGTCACCGGCAGCCCCGCCGGAATTCCCTCGAGGATTACGACGGTTCCCTTGCCGTGGGACTCACCGGCCGTGGTGAATCGTATGTGGTTTAGCATGGCGCCTTCCGTGCCGGTGCCGGGCTGAAGCGGCCTCCAGTATACGTCGGCCGGCCAGAACGCAAAACGCGTGGCGGAATGGTGTCCGCCACGCGCCGGCATCTAATCGTGGGGTCGGTCGCCCGCCGGGCTCGACCCGTGCAACCTGCCCGCTACTGCACGATGTGCGGGGTGACCAGGATGATCAGGTCCGTCTTGCGCTCCGAGTTCTTGGTGGTGCGGAACAGCGCGCCGAGCACCGGAATGTCCATGAGCAGAGGGATTCCCGTCTCGCTTCGATCCACCTGGCTCAACGTGAGGCCACCGATCACCATGGTCTCCCCGTCATCCAGGAGGAGGCGGGTCTGCCCGACCTGCTTCAGAAACGTGAACCCGACGTCCGGGATCTCCGTCTGGATCCCCGATCTCTCCGCCGATACGTCCAGCAGGATCTGGTTGTTGTTCGTGATGTGCGGCGTCACGTCCAGGATGATCCCCGTGTCCTCGTACTGGACGGTGGCCTGCGCCTGCGTGTTGCCGGTCCCTGCGTCCAGGACCCGGATCGGCGTCTTCTCACCGACCTGGATCCGCGCGTGGTGGTTGTCCACGACCTGGATCGTAGGCGCGGCCTGTACGTCGGACAGCTTGTGCTGCTCGAGAGCCATGAGCCAAGCGGACAGGGAGAAGTCGCCGAACGCGACGGAAGCCAGAATCTCCAGGGACGGCGCCAGGACCTGGTCGTTGGCGTTCGCCAGCACGGCGACCGAGTTTCCGCCCAGGTCCACCAGGGTCTCGTTCGTGATCTCGCCCGGGTTGAACGGATCCGGGACTCCGATTACGTCGTTGATCGAGTTCCCTTGCAGGTCCTTGAGATCGTAGATGATCCCCAGCTCCATCACGTCCGTGCGATCGACGAAGATGATCTTGGCGTCGATGGATACCTGCGGAGTCCTCACGTCCAGGTTGGTGATGAGGCTGTCCATCCGGGCGACGACGGACGGCGCGTCCGTGACGATCACCGAGTTGGCGCCCAGGTACGGGACGACCTGCCCGCGATTGGGCGTGGCCAGGCGCTCGAGCGTCGAGGCGACCGAGTCCGCGGAGGCATAGTTGATCTTGAAGACGCGGGTCTCGGTCTGAAGCGTGTCGCGAGCCCGAATTCCCTCGAGCTTGTCCACGATCAGAATCCCCTCGGACTGCAGTCGCCACCCCAATCCCTGGGAAGCGAGAATCGCGTCCAGCGCCACGTCCCAGCGCTAATCGCGAATGTCCACTCCCTGCACCGTCATCCCGGCCGCGTCTGCGCTCGGGACGATGGATACGCCCGCGAACTCGCTGAACCCGGAGAGGACCTCAGCATGCTGGCACTATCATAGGCGACGGTGATGCGCTCGAGCCCCATCGGGTCCTGGGTGACCGCCGGCGACATGGTGCGCCGCGCAGGGGTCGGCTCGGGAGCCCGGTCGAGCATCGCGACCGTACCGCTGGTGACCGAGTTCGTGCTCCAGGGCTCGAAGTCGCCTCCGGGGTTGGTGAAGCCTACGGTGAATCGCTCGCCGTCGTTCGCGGTATGGTAGTTGGCGGGACGCGCGAGGTCGAACACGAGGCGCACGACGTCGTCCCGGAACTGGCTGCTCCTCAGGCGAACCACCCCTCCACGTCCGATGCCTTCAAAAGTGCCTTCCGGCAGTTCGTTGACTGCACCGTGCACGTCGAGGATCAGCCGCGCAGGATCCCTGAGATTGAAGTCCCGGATCTCCACATCGCCGTTCGTGATGACGGCGATTTCGGTCTCGTCCCCGTTCGGGGAGATTCGGACCTCCTGCACTCGCCCCGTGGGCGCGACGGCCCACAGCGTAGCCAGGAGGGTCGCGAGGACCTGTTTGCCGATCATCCACCCTGCTCCTTGTCCGAGTTCTTCAAGCGTAGCGTTTCCTGTCTGCTCACGCCGAAGACGGTGACCATGAAGACCGCCTGATCCGGCGTCACGGCCAGCAGCTGCGCACCGCCGACGACATCGCCTTCCCACACCCGGTAGCGCCGCTGCGTGGACCGATCGACGAGGACGACCAAGCTGCCCGCATCGGGGCTATATATGACTCCGCTCAACTCCAGATCCTCGAAACGCGGCCCGAGCTCGGCCCCCGCCTCGAGTTCCCTGAACGGATCCCTGCGACCCTGTCCGGTATAGGAGTACACCTCCCGCTCCAGTAGCGGAGCCGTCTGTGCCTGCTCCACCGCTCCCACCGGCTCCTCCGGGACTTCCTGGGCCCTGAGACTGCCTGGCCACAGCAACGTCATCGCGGCGCCCACCAGTATCAGGGACTTCATTCGTCACCCTCCGCGGCCACGGGCTGCGTTCCTTCGGGCGCCAGCACGTACGTCTCCAGCCCGAACGAAGCCTGAACCAGCTGCCTCCCGCTCGGGGTCTCACCCGCCGGGACGACCTGCGTCACGTGGGGCCTCACGATGCGGTCGAAGGAGGCGACGCGCGTCAGGAACTCGCCGAGCGCGTGATAGTCTCCCTGCACTTCCATCTGCCATTCCTGGCGCAAGAAGTACGCCCCGCTGTCTGCAGGTACCGGCAGACTGGGCTCGACGTTGATCAGCCTGAGATCCAGGCTCTGGCTCTGGGTGGCGATGGCCTCGTATATCGCCGGAACCTCGGCATCCGACGGCACCAGGCGCTGGACCCGCTCGAACTGTGCCTCGGCCTGCGAGATGCGATCCCGCAGTTCCTGCAGGTTGCCGATACGTGCTTCCGCGATCTGATTCTGGGTCTCGAGGTCCTCCAGACGGTCCGTGAGCTCAACGATCTCCTGAGTGCCCGGCCGGTGCACGTAGTTGTAGAACAGAGCGCCGACGGCCAGGGCGAGAATGATCACGAACAGCATGACCTGCGAGCGCTGGTCCTGGGGCATGATGGCCATGGTCAGGCGCCCTCCACCACGTCCGCCGCGAGCGTCTCGCCCGGCTCTGCGTAGGACACGATGAGCTTGAAGCTATGCGCGCTGAATCCGTCCAGATTCTGCTCCTGGCTGCCGAGTATGCGAACCTGGCCTACGTAGGGTGACGCCTGCAGCCGTCGGACGTAGGCTGTGATCGCCAGCGGATTCGCCGCCAGGCCATCGATCTGCACCTGGAGCTCGGGAATGGCGCTGGCCTGTCGTATCGAAGTCAGCCACGCGTAGTCAGGAAGCGCGCGGCTGAACTCGTCCAGGAGGCGCGGCCACGTGAACCGGCCCCCGTCCAGGCCCTGAACCAGCTCGAGCCTCTCCCGGATCTGACCCTCGCGCGCGATCAGGCTGTCGCTGAGCGCGCGCAAATCCGAAAGGCGCGCGGAATCCTCTACTGCCTCGGCAGTTCGCCTGTCCACTTCCGACCGCTCGCCCCGCTGCGACATCCACAGCCAGCCCACGACGAGAAGCACGATCGCGCCGATCCCGACGGCCCCGATGAGCCACGGATCGCGGCCTTCTACCGACCCCGCCGACTTCAACCACCCCGGCATCGAAGGGGCACGCCGCCCCTTCTTGCGCCTCTTGGAACCCTGTGGGTGAAGATTGACCTGGATCATTGCACGATTCTCACTCCGCCTGTCGAAGGGCCAGGCCGACCGCGAGCATCATCATGGGCCCGATCTGTTGCAGGTCATCCGATTGGGCAGCCCCCGGTTTCACGCTGAGAACCTCGAAAGAGCTGGCGACCTTCGTCTCCACGCCCAATCGCTCGGCCAGCGCCTCAACCATACCGGGCACCCGGACCCCACCACCGCACAGGTACAGGCGTCCAAGGCTGGCACCGACTTCCTGCGTCTCCAGGAATGCGGTGGCCCGTTCGATCCCGCGACCCACCTCCTGCGCACGCTCATAGAGGAAGTTGCGCAGTCGTTCGTCCACGGTCTCTCCACGCAGCACTGCCTCGGCCTCCTCGGCCAGCATGCCTCGCTCACGTTGAAGGTCCAGCGACAGGCGGCGGGTCCCGAAGGAGAGATCCCGCGTGAGGACGGGCACGCCATCCTCCAGGATATTCACGTTGGTCGTCTCGTGCCCGATGCTCACCAGACCGGAAATGCCCTTCATGGCCTCCGGGTAGTTGAGCTCCAGGGAATTGTGCAAAGCAAAGGCATCCACGTCGACGATCTGGGGGGCCAGATTGGCCTCTTCCAGCAGGGCGACCTTGTTCTCTACGAGCTCCCGCTTGGCGGCGACGAGCAGGACGCTCATCTGCAAGCCTTCGCCTTCGGGATCCGTGACCTCGAAGTCAAGCTGCACGTCGTCCATGTCGAACGGCACGTGTTGCTCGGCTTCCCAGCGGATGACTTCGCGAGCATCGGACTTCTTCATCCGATCCATCTGGATAGGCTTGATGATCAGGTCGCGGCCGCCGACCGACGCCACGACGTCCCGGTCGTGGATTCCCTCTTCGACGAAGAGCGTGTCGATGGTCTCCGCGACCAGACCCGGATCCATGACTTCGCCTTCGACGATGGCGTCCGCACCGAGCGGGCGCACGACGATGCGCTCCACCTCGGGAACCGCGCCGGAATGGTCTACGACGGCGACCTTAATGTAGCCGCTTCCGACGTCGAGCCCGACGGTCTTTTTCTTCCGGCCGATGCCGAATAGGGCCATGACACTCTATGCTCTGCGAGATTCTGTCGGGCCGGCTGGATGGTTCGTCACACTACGCCGAACCCGCCCGCCGAGTCAATCGCCTCCCTGAACGGGTGCCGCGCCTGCCGACACCGCAAACTCACCTCCCTGTCGCATGCGCGCAACGGTCACTCTGGTGCGACCGCGCTCACGGATTCGGGTCCAGTCTCCGCGTGGTCCATGTCCTCGCGTTTTCCGCTCCCGAACCGACGCCCACGGTCACCCTGAGCTCGACCAGGCCCGGAGCCACGACGAACGTGTCCGCTCCGATAACCAGGTCGGCCCTCGGCGTCCCCCACCCCCCGTCCAGGATCCCCGCCGCGGCCCGTGACTGTGCAGTGCGAAGCGCGGCGGCCTGCGTCATTCGCCAGGCCCCGCTTCCCAGCGCCACTGCGCCGAGCACGCCTACACCGAATAGCATGACCGCTGCCATCGCCTCGATAATACCGAAGCCTTCGCGCGCACGGATCCCCAGGAGCCGGGGGTGCAAGAACCCGACCGCACGTAAAGGGCGGAAATCAAGGACGTTCAGGGTAATCCGGCCCCCTATGCCATTGCATAACGCCGCAATCCGCGTCCGAATCCTCTGACCGCGATATTTCAATGCAAACGGGCTGTTTCGAACCGGAGGCGTCCGAGGAAGTTGGAGACGACTCGAACGACCCGGTCTCCGCGGTAGATGTAGACGCTTCCGGGGGCCGCCTGGCCTCGGGCGTTGAAGCGCATGGTAGAGGGACGGACATCGATGGAGTCAGCCGGAACATCATCTCTCGGCCCGACGGCGGCCGAAGCCACTCTCTCTCCCGAGACCGTCAGGAGCACGAGGTCTCCTGCAGCGTCCCTGCGTACACGGATCTTCTCTCGTCGAGCGATGGCGAGCGACCTCGCCAGGAGCAGATGGTTGCGAACCGACCACGTGGCCGCGCGCATGGCCGTGACCTCTCGAAGCGTCCGCAGCCCGGTGGCACCCAGCGCCAGGAGGGTGGACAGGAGGGTCACCGCGATGAGGATTTCGGGCAGCGTTAGGCCCGCTGTCGGTCCCAGCCTTATGCCGCTCGTCAAACTTCCCTCCCTGGCCGCGCGCACCGCGAGAAAGACTGCCGACGAGCCTCATCGTACCGTCAATCCGAATGCGCCCGGGCGTTCTCGAACTCGCCGTCGCGGTAGATCCACGCGTCGCGCTGAGGATACGAGGCCAGGAGCTCCCGGTTTCGGCCGCGAAGGTCGCGCGCGATGACCAGGTCACCGCGCAGCGAGGGCTCCTGGTCAGCCAGGAAGGGTGAGTAGTTGTAGTACCCCGGTAGATCGTACGCGATTTCATCCAGGCACTCACGCCCGGGGGCTCTGGCCGGCGCGAGCCGGAGGGTGGGATCGCCGTTGCTCAAGGGACTGCCCGAGGGTACGGGCTCACCCAGGGCCTCCAGAGCGCGCACCGCATCTGCCGTCCGGGAGGGCGGCCAGGCCTCGGCCTCGGAACGCCGGAGAGTCATCTCGATCTCACAGTGATCAGCGTTTCGGTACACGGTCTCGGCGAGGGATGCCGGGACCCCCGCCCCTCGCATGCGAGCCAGAAGTCGGTTTCCCCAGCTGACCGGGACGAAGATCACGGCGTCGGAGAGCCCCGCCTCCGCCGCGGCACGGGCCATATCCACCTTCATGCTGGCCAGGCCGCCTCGGTAGACCTGGAAGCGCCGCGGAGCCGAATACAGAGCGGCATAAGCGGCGCAGAGCGCCAGAAGCACGGCCGCCACGCTGGAAACCGGCACCCCTGTGAGAGCTGATCGGCTCCAGAGGACCCGGTCGGAGGTTCGACGCAAAAGCTCAAGGATGCCGCGGGCCGTGAGGGGGATGAAGAAGGCGAGCCCGGAGTACAGGTAGCGCGGTCCGAGAAAGGCATCCCTGTGCCAGTAGAAGAAGTACGCGGCGGGAATCGCCAGGAAGCCGACGGCGAGGCGCACGTCCCACCGGCGGGTGGCCCAGCCGGCGGCGAACAGGACCCCGACGGGGAGCAGAGCCGGCACCGGCCCCTCGAAGAGAAGGCTGGAGAGCAGGACCAGGTCGGTCAGCTCGTTCCTCAGGCCCGCCAGGGGCGAATGGATGTCCCCCCAGGGCGTCGCGTGGAATCCGAGGCCGTGGTCCGCCCCCCAGAGCGCCAGGTAGCCGGGGACTCGCGGATCGCCGGTGGTGGCCGCGTTGTATGCCAGGTAGAGGCCGATCGCCAGCAGGGCGCCCAGAGCTCCAGCGAGCACGGACGCCGGGTCGCGTTCCCGCCAGCTCCTGCGGAGGACGAACGGCGCCATGGCCAGGCCCGCGGCGCCAGCGGTCAGCGGCCGCGACAGGAAGGCCGCTCCGATCGCCAGGCCGGCCAGCAGCAGAGTCACCGCGCCTCCCCCGTCTTCCCAGCGCACGAGCAGATACAGAAAGGCCGACACGAAGAACAGGGCGGACACGTGGTTCATGTGACTGGCGCCCATGAACCAGAAGAACGGTGCGAACGCGAGCAGCACCAGCGTGAGCCGCGCCGTGGCCAGATCGTAGGCCCGGCGGGTGAATCCGTACATCAGGAGGGCCGTGCCCATCGAGAGAGCCACCGGTACCAGCCAGACGGCCCCGGCCAAAACTCCGACGGCCAGCAGCCCTGAATGGCCGGGAGGGTATTGCGAAAACCAGCGGCCGCCGTCCACGAGCAGATGCTGCGCCGCGAAGAACGCCTCGCCGGGAGGCGCCGGGGCGTAGAGAGCCCCGGAGGCAAAGATGCGGGCCTGGAAGACCTGGAATACGCTGTCCACCAGCAACGGCCTGCGGGCGAACGCGAAGACGGCGGTGGCCACGAGGAGGCCCAGGAGAAGAGCGAGCGACGCGACGGAGATCATCCGAGCGGCGCCGCCTCGCTTCTCGAGACCGCCAAGGGCGCGCTCGGTTGCGCCCGGTGGAACGAGCCGGGCGAGCAGCACGGCCAGCGTGCCGAATACGAAGAACCCGAGAAGGGCCTCGGACGGCGGCACGATTCCACGGGTGCGCTCGACTTCGCCGAACCACCACGTAAGCGGAATGAATGGAACGAGAAGCAGGAACCACCCGAAGAGGCGGCCGCCACCGGGCGCTCTCACCGCGATTCGTCCTCGCGAGGCAACCACGCGGTCAGCGTCCCCGAGACCCTCGCCTCGTACGCCCCGTTCAGGGCCTGCCACACCGGCGGTGACCTCCAGAAATAGGCCATCACGAGATCGCGGCTCCCCGACCCGGGAGGCGCCGGACCGTGGGCGGGATCGACCGTGCTGAGGGCGAAGGGGATCCGGTGTGCCTCGAGGTCCTCGACGAGCCGAGCTGGATCCCACTTGCCGGTCTCTTCCATCGCGCCGAAGGCGAACGGGTCGTTGAGCCAGGGCCTTCCGTCGCGGGCCAGAACCGCAGGAAAGAAGAGCGGTTCCACGAGCGGGTGTCCCGAAAATTCCGCGACCTGGGCCGTACCGGCGGAACCCGCCCACGCCCGCACGTTCGGCAAAGAGCGCCATGCGGCGGCCACGGCCGGGAGAGCCAGGGCCAACGCCAGGATCAGCGCCGGGATCCACGAGGAATGCATTTCACGCGGCCCGCCGGTCGCGGCGCTGCGCGTCGCGTCGGCACGCCCCCTTAGGACCGCGAGGAGGAGCAGCGCGAACGTGGGCTCCAGCAAGTAGTTGACGCTCGAACCTGTCTTCACCATGGCGGTCGTGTGGAGGGTGGCGCTCCCGAGAAGGTAGATCTCGGGAAGGCCGAAGCGCATCCGGCCGCGAACGGCCAGCAGCACTGCAACGACCACCGGGAGCCACTGGAGCGGCTCGCTCTCGACCAGAGTCGCTCGGAGGTTGGCGAAGCTCGCGTCTCCGGTCAGAGCCCCCAGCGTATTCGCCAGATAGCCTCCTCCCGTGAAGGCGTCAATGAGGAACACGACGCCGAGGGCCGCGGCGGCGAGGCCGACTGCGAAGGCCACGGCAGCCCGCATGCGGCTACCAAGGGCGAGCGCCAGGACGAGGGCGGCGGGGGCCGCCACGAAGCTCTGCTTGGAAAGGAACGCGAGCAGGAACGCCGCGGCCGCCAGCGTGAGCGGAAGCACGCCCGGGCGCACGACGCCTTCTTCCGTCTCGAGGACCGCCGCGAGACCCGCCCACGTGAAGAAGAGGGCGAGCATGTCGGCCTGGGCCGCGCCGGCCAGTCGGAACAGGCCCGGCGTCATCAACGCCGCCGCGCTGAGGGCCAGAAGCCAGGCGAACGGCGCTCGGCGACGAACGGCGTGATAGGCCAGGAGACCGAGAACGCCCGCGAACGCCAGCAGGCTCACGATGCGAAGGCCGAGGAACGTGCCTTCACTTTCCAGCCATCGGTCGACCGCCGCCGCGGCCACGAAGTACACGGGCGGATACAGGGTCAGAACGACGGGAGGTTCAGTCCACCCGTCAGCCGGGTACAGGCTGCCCAGCTCTCCGGTCGCCTCGAGCGCAGCCAGGCTCCCCAGGACGGGTCCTTCCGTGTAGTAGAACACGGTCCCCGGCCGTGCCGCCCGAAGACCGGCGAATAAGAGCACGAAGCCCAGGAGTGCCAGGTTGAGGGGAGCGAACAGCTTCCAGACTCGGCCCCGGGTGATGATCAAGTCGGATCGCGACCCTCATGGAGGGCCTTCAGGGACTCCGACGAGCCGGCGGACAGGTTGCGGTACCGGCCGACGACCCAGGCCGGCCGCCCCTTGGCCTCGTTGTAGATCCGGCCGATGTACTCCCCGATCACCCCCACCGCGATCAGCTGGATCCCGCCGAGGAACAGGATCGACGTCATCGTCGAGGCCCAACCGACGATGGCCTCGCCCGAGATGAGTCGTTTGTACAACACCGTAAGGAGCACGAGGAAGGCGATGACGGAGACGAAGAAACCGAGTATGGTCGCCAGCCGGAGGGGAAGCTCCGAGAAGGCAAAGAACGCGTCGGTCGCCATGCGCACCAGCTTGAGGGGCGACTGCCGCGGCTGCCCCGCGTAACGCGGAGCGCGCTCGAATTCCACGCCGGTCTGTCGTCCGCCCACGTATGCCCTGAGGCCGGAGACGTACCTGTCGCGCTCGGGCATGGTGTTGATCACGTCTACGACCGAGCGGTCCATGAGCGAGAAATTCCCTGCATCCGCTGGTATGTCCACGTTGCTCAGCTTGCGCAGGATCTTGTAGAACAGTGTGAACAGGGCGCGTTTGGGAAGCGCTTCCTTCCTGTCACGCTTGACGGCGTAGACCACGTCGTAGCCGGCTTCCCACTTCTCCACCAGCAGGGGAATCACTTCGGGAGGATCCTGCAGGTCCCCGTCGAGAAGGACGACGGCATCGGCGGTGCTCATCGCCAGCCCGGCCGAAATCGCGAGCTGCTGACCGAAGTTCCGCGACAGGTGGACGACGCCGACTCGCGAGTCCTCCTCGGAGAAGCCCGCCAGAAGCTCCGGCGTGCGGTCCCGGCTACCGTCGTCGACGTACACCACCCTCCACTCGAACGGAAGCGCCTGAAGCGCATCGACCAGGCGCCGGTTCAACTCGGGCAGGATGGCTTCCTCATTGTATACCGGGACGACAGCGTCCAGCGTCTTCACGGATCCTCCGGGTCAGGTTGAGCGGTATCATCCGCCTGCCAGGCGTACAGGCCCACCAGCTCCACGCCGTCCAGTTCCACGGCCAGCTCCGGTCTCACGTTCTCGTAGATCCGCCAGTGGTACGGTTGAAACACGGCTTTCCGGGCCACGAGCAGGAAATAGTCGGCCGGCATCTGGCTGGTGACCACGATGTCGTCACGCAGCATGCCGTGCACCTGCAACCACTGATAGTGCGAGACGTTGGGCCACGCGGACAGACGTGCCCCCTCGGGAAGCTCTTCGCCGATGCGCTCCAGGAAGGCGGGGCTCACGGCCTCCAGCCAGTAGGTCGCTTCCATCCCGGCACGGGCCGCCCCGCGAGGTCCCCCGATCAACTCGTTGTAGTAATTCAGATAGAGAGGGGAGACGCGCACGGTCTGCACATAGGGCGGGAGGAAGAACAGCGCCCCCGCGGCCAGGGTTACCAGCAGGGCTCGTTCCCGCGGAACCCTCAGACGGATCACGTCCACGACCCGGCTGAATCCGTATCCCGCCAGCAGGGCCACGAACGGAAACATGGGCAGCCACAGGCGAACGCCATCGTGGTTGGGCGATCCCGGCGCGGCGAGCAACGCCACGAAGAAGAGAATCTGGGTGAAGCACAGTCCTTCCACCGGCCGGTCCTCCCACTCCCGGAGGCTGGCAGCCGCGCCCCAGAAGGAGAGCACCAGAATCGACAGCGGAATCGTGATCAGGGTCATCACGACGACGTGGTGACCCGGCACCTCGTACCCCCACTGGTGACCCAGGTAGAATGTGGAAATGGGAATGACCTCGTCACGCGCGAGGCTGTCCTGAACGACCCGGAGGGTTTCCGTGATCGGACCGTGCCACATGAGCGGATTGACAGCCCAGGCCACGATGAGGCCGCCCAGGCCCCACAGGATGGTTCCCGCGATCGCGCGCCGGGAGCGGCCGTAGGCGAGGAGCCACATCAGCATGGCGACGGGTATGAGGAACCCGGTGAACTTGGTCGCCAGGGCCACTCCCAGGCCCACCGCGCCAAGTGCGAGAAACCGTCCGCGGTCCTCGGTTGCGTAGAGCATCAGTCCGGCGCAGGCCACGAACCACGCCAGCGAGGTCAGGGTGTCCGTCGCCCCGATGTGGGCATGACCTACGATCCTGGGCATCAACAGTATCGACAGGCCGGCGCCGAGACCGGCCGCCCGGCCCCAGGCCAGGCCGGCCACCCAGGTGACGCACGCCACCAGGAGTGCGAACGCCGCCAGGGGCGAGAGCCGATATCCCACGAACTCGCCGGTCCACCGGCCGAAGACGGCCTCGCTCGCCGCCATGGTCAGCTTGTAGAGGGGCGGATGCGGATTGTAGTACCGCCGCCAGTTGAAGGTCTCGCGCACCGACTCCTGCGTCAGCAGCTCACCCCGGTTTGGACCTTCCAGGACCTGACCGAACCACTCCTGGATCCGTCGGACGGAATCGAAATAGTAGGGCTCGTCCCATGCGAGGCCGACATCGGACAGCCCCGGAAACAGCCAGGCGAAGGCGAGGACGCCCAACGCCAGGCCGGACCACAGGACGAAGCGCTTCGAACCCGTGTCTTCGATCATCGGGTCCTGTACACCATGAGCAGTGGCACTCCATCCAGGGAAACGGCATAGGCCGGCGAGCCGCCGAAGTCCACGAGGGCCTGCTCGACCCGCCTCCACTGCGCGGGGCGATTCAGCACGAACACGTACGCCGGCTCTCTCGCATCCCGGTCGAGTGCGACGGTTACGAAGCTCTGCGGACCCTCACACGCTAGCGCGAGGTCTTCGGTCCCATCCAGGCGCATCAGCTGGGTCTCCGCGCTCCAGTCCGGCGGGGCCCAGTCGATCGCCTGGTAGAAGCAGATCTCCTCGATAAAGAACCCTGGATCCACCACCGCGTCGGAGGGGAGCATCGCGGCCAGCTCGGCAACGGACTCCCGGTTCAGCGCCTCCTTGAGATTGGTCACCTCCAGGCCACGCGCCTGCGCTCCCTCGATGCCGCCGATCAACCCGTTGAACCACGAGAGCTGGTGCGGGTGGCTCTTGATGCCGGCGAAGGCGGCCGGAGCGAGAACCGCCACGATCGTGAGAGCGACCACCAGGTCTCGCCTCTCCTCCAGTGAAGGAATGCGGGCCTTGAGGGCGGCGGTCACCCATTCTCCCAGCGCGACCGCCCCCGTGCCCGCGATGACGCAGTAGAAGGGATAGAGGGGCAGGAAGAGGCGGACGCCATCGTGCATCGGCGCGGACGGCAGCGCGAGGGCCCCGTACAGCACCGCCATGTTCAGAAGGACGAGGCCACGGAGGGCGCCCGAGCGGGGCGCGATCATTCCCGCCACGGCCGCTGCCAGGAGCGAGAGCGGAAACGTGATCGCCGTCCAAACAAATGGGTAGTGCCAGGGCGGCCGGAACGAGTAGACCGCCCCGAAGTACGTGGTCGTGATGCGCGTGTCGTCCGAGGATGCCCGATCGAGGCCCGCCTGGAGGAAGTCCCGCATGCCCTGGCCCGGATCGACCCACATGACCGGGTTCACCGCGACGAATACGAGGGCTCCGGCCAGGCAGAGCACCAGGAGCGCAGCCACGCCGCTGCGGTTGACGAACAGCCACACCGCCAGGACCGGGAGAATAAGGAGACCCGAGAACTTGGTCGCGGCCGCGGCGCCCAGGAACACGCCCGACGCGAGGAACCAGCCCGACCCCCCTTCCTTCACGGCTACGTCCAGGCAGGCGACCGACCAGAACCAGAATGCCGCCAGGAAGAGGTCGGTATGCGCAAGGTGACCGTGGGCGAACAACAGTGGGAAGGCCGGAACGGCGAGCCCGGCTGCGAGGCCCGCCGCGACGGAGCGGGATCGCCACGCGGTGTACGCCCCCACCGATGCGGTCAGGGCCGCGAACGTCAGCATCACCGCTCCGCGGTACGCCGTGAGGGGATCGACCACATCCCGGAAGAGCAGCCAGCTCATCCCGCTGAGCTCCCGGGAAAGCGGGGGGTGCGGAATCCGATCGACGTACCAGCGCCAGTGCTCGAAGACCTGGTCCCGGTTGAGAATCGTGGATGGCTCCCCTTCGAGGAACGCGAACCAGAGATCTCGCGTCCAGGCAATCTGCCGAAGCGAGCTGTAGAAGTAGTTGCCGACGTCGCTCGCGATCCCGTAGTCGAGCGCGGTAAGCGCCGTCGCCGCGAGAGTGACCGCGAAGAGGCCGAAAGCCAGCCACCGCAAAGCCGCAGATGAAGGGCGGGCAGCTTTGCGGCTCGCCCCGGGCGGCCGGATCGTGGACGTGCGCGTGGGGCTCAAAACACCCGACTCCCGGCCAGCCTCCAGAGGGTCGCCAGAGCCGCGAGCCCGAACAGGCTCACCGCCGCTCCGAGAAGAAGCGACCGCGGGAGGAAGCGGAATTCGACGTCGCTCACACCCGCCGGGACCTCGACGGCCCGGAACACTCCGTTGGCGCGGAGCACGTCCGCATTCCTGCCGTTCACCGTGGCCTTCCAGCCAGGATACCAGCGATCGCTGAGCACGAGGAGCATCGAGCCGGTGGTATTCACCTTCGCGGTATACTCGTTCGTGCCCTCGCTACGAGACAGTACGGTTCCCGAGGCGCCTTCCTGTGCAGGAGCCCGTCGCTCGGATTCCAGCACCACCCTCTCCCCGAGCGGAAAATCCTCCTCCAGCACCCGCCTGAGAGCGGCGGCCTGTCCATCACGCACCTCGTGCTCACTGACCAGGTAGAGTCGGGACACCGGATCCGGAACCCGGTGAATTCGTATGGGAAGATCGGGACTGGAGGCGGCCAGCGTGAGACCCTCGATCGAGTCTCCGGAGGCCGTCGCATCCGCGTAGAATCCGACGTTCATGGCCTGCAGGAAGCGGAGCGGGTCGTCACTCCACGCCCGCAGCGCCGCCTCGTTGGTGAGCGCCACGGAGATGAGCTCCACTCCCTGGAGACCGTCCTGCATGGGAAAGCCGAACACCTGACCGACGTTCGGTCCCATGGTCTGGTAGTCCAGGTACATGTTGGTGAGCTCCCAGGCTCCCGTCACGGTCACGATGCTTCCCATCGCCGCGTGGTGCGGCGATCCGCGGTAGCGCACCTCGCCCCTCGGGATCATCAGCTCCTCCAGGGCGTCGGCCGTCCACGGAGCGGTCACATACACGTCGCTCTCCACCGAGGGGTTCACCTCCCGGTGGGCCAGCCCGAGATCCACCACCACCAGGGCGACGAGCAGGAACGAGGCAAGGCTCTCTCTCAGGCGGCCGGATCGATACAGAGCCGTGAGCACGAGCACGCACGCCAGGAGTGCGGCGATCCGCGCCGCGATTCCGCCGTAGAGCTCCGCCGAGCGAGCGGGCTCCTCGCACAGGAGCGCCCCCGAGAGCCAGCCCGCGCAGGCAGACTCGAGCGCTCCCGGACCGGACGACAGGACGGCGCCGACCACCATGTACAGCGCGGCGACCGCCACGATCGGAAGCCACACGCGGACCGCTCGCGGGAGGGAACGATCCAGCCAGCGGTCCGTTCCCTGAGCCGCCAGGACGGCGACCGCCAGGGCGGCGTAAAGCAGGAACTTCTCCGGGTACCGGAAGGGCCGGAACGGGGGTACCCACTGGAACAGAGCGCGATACACAGGACTGTAGCTGCCGAGTGCCAGGAGTACGGATACGATCGCCGCGGCCGCCCAGAAGATCGTCCACCGGCGGCTTCTTCCCCATGACAGCCCGATCAGGCCCAGGGCGAGAACTGCACCTCCGCAGTAGGCACTCAGGATCCAGGGAACTTGCGAGCTGGCCATGTAGCGGGTCGAAAAACCGTGCGCCCCCGTGCGGAGTGCCGGAGGAAGGAGTACGTGCAGTGATCCGCCCGGCTCCAGTGACCTCGACGACGCATACTCGAGATCGATGGGGAGCCGGCGCACCGAGTGGCTCATGTACTCCGCGAACGGCAGTAGCTGCACGGCCACCAGGGACACGGCAAGGATCCCGGCGATCGCGAACGCGAGGGTCTGCCGCCCGCGCCTGAGCTCTCGGTCCTCGACCCGTGTCCAGCCGTGGGCGAAGACCAGGATCAGACCGAGGGCCAGCATCTGGGGCTCGCCTCCCAGGAACGCCACTCCACAAAGGATGGCGAAGATGAGCAGGTCCCGGATGCGGCCGCCGTCGAGAACGCGATCCCAGGCCATGAAGATCCATGGCAGCCAGGCGACCGTCTGAAGGTTGTTGACGAAGTTGCCGAGCGAAACGAAGAAGCCGCCCAGCATGAACGCGCTGCCTCCGACCAGGGCGGACGTCCAGCCGTGTCCCCACCGGCGGAGAAGGACTGCCAGCCCGATACCGGCCAGCGGGTAGTGCAGCGCCACGAGCCAGTCGAACGCGGCGGGCATGGGAAGACCGTAGAGCACGATGCTGCCGGGATACAGAAGACCTGGCTGCAGCGATGCGAAGAACGGCTCGCCCCCTGCCACCCACGGATTCCAGAGCGGCAATTCACCGGCCCGGACGGTGGCCGCCAGAAAGTGCTTCATGGGGTAGAAGAAGGGCGCGATGTCACGGCTGAAGAAGGTCTCCCCATGGAACAGCACCCGATCGAAGAACGCCGCCCCGATTCCCGCGAACAGGACCGAGACGAGCACCGGGTCCGGAACGACCCTGCGGATGCGCTTCGTCGAGATCACCCCGCACCCTCCAGGAGCGACGCGCCGGACCTGCTGCTACAACGACCGAAGGGCGCGGCGGGAAAACCCGCCGCGCCCCGGTCTGCGATCTTCAAGAGAGTCGAAGATTCGGAAGGCGACCTTACGGAGCCTTCTGGACCTTGCCCTCGATCGAGCTGCCCGTACCGACCTGCACCCAGAACGTGTTGCCCGAGCTGGTGTGCGACGCGGTGATCGCGTATCCACCGGCCGAAGCGGCCGAAGCGGACACGGCAATCCCGGAGCTCGTAGTGAAGCTGCCAGTGGCCATGGCGTTCGGAGCATACGTCTGCTCGTCGGCGAAGTAGGCCTCCTGGGACGACATGGCGTTGCGGACGTCGCTCTTGGCCGTCGCGTCGAACGCCTTCTCCTTGGTGCTGGCGAACTGCGGAATCGCGATCGCGGCAAGGATGCCGATAATCACGACAACGATCAGCAGCTCGATCAGGGTGAAACCCTTCGTGTTGCGGAGCATGAGTCCTCCATCGGTTCTGGTTTGTGAACGGTTTCTCTTGCGAGTTTTGTTTTTCGTTCACCGGTGGAGGACCTTGCCTCCGGCACCCGGTAGTGGCAACCCGTATGCCGGACCGAATAGAAACATGCAACATATTTATTGATAACGTTTTACAGAATGTACAGGCAGATTGCGACACCCGGCTGCCGATCGCCGACCTTGCACTATGCAAAGTTTACCTGCCGTACTGCAATGGTTGAAGGATCAGCCTTCCAGGTCGTATCGCTTGATCTTCCTGTACAGCGTGCTCGGGTCGATTCCGAGCACCTCCGCCGCCCTGGTCTTGTTGCCGGCTTCCGCTTTGAGCACGTGCTCGATGTACGCTCTCTCGATCACATCCAGAGCCGGGTTGGCTGCCGGACGATCCTGCACGAGGGGTTCGGGCGGCGCTTCGCGCAGCCGCGCGGGCAGTGACTCCGGCTTGATCGTGGCCCCCGCCGTGAGCACCACCGCGCGCTCGATGACGTTCTCGAGCTCCCGAACGTTTCCCGGCCAGTGGTACTCCTTGAGAACCGTGAGCGCCTTGGCAGAGAGCCTTTTCGCGCCGCGCGGATCCCCTTCGGCCTGTGCGGCGAGGAAGTGTTCGGACAGCAGCGCGATATCTTCTTCCCTTCGATTCAGGGGCGGGAGCTCCAGCGAGATCACGTTGAGGCGATAGAACAGGTCCCGGCGGAAGCGTCCCTCGTCAATGTCCCGCTCGAGGTCCCGGTTCGTCGCCGCTATGAGCCGGACATCGACCGGGATGGCCTCGGTCGCGCCCACCGGGATCACCTCTCGCTGCTGCAGCACGCGGAGCAGCTTGACCTGGGTGGAAGGGGCCATTTCGCCGACCTCATCCAGGAAGAACGTGCCCCCGGACGCCGCGATGAACAGACCTTCCTTATCCCGGACCGCGCCAGTGAAGCTGCCCTTCACGTGTCCGAACAGCTCGGACTCGAGCAGCCCTTCGGGAAGGGCTCCGCAGTTGAGGGACAGGAAGCGGCGGTTCGCGCGCGGAGACAGGTCGTGAATATAGCGCGCGAACACCTCTTTACCCGTCCCGCTCTCGCCGCCGATCAGGATGGTCGAATCACTGTCGGCTACGCTCTCCGCCAGCTTGATCGAGGTCTCGAACGTTGGACTCGCTCCGATCGGCCGTCCTGCCTTCAACGTCTGCTGCTTCTTCAACTCGCGCTTGAGTCCCGCGTTCTCCTGCTTGAGGCGGCCCCAATCGAGCGACCGACCGAGGACGGCCAGGAGCTCGTCGTTCTCGAAGGGCTTCTGGACGTAGTGGGTCGCGCCCAGGTTCACCGCCTGGATCGCGGACTGGAGGGACGCCTGGGCGGTCATCAGGACTACGGGCGTATTGGGGTTCGTCTTCCGGATCTCCTGCAGCACGTCGATACCGCTCATCTTCGGCATCCGGACGTCGGAGAGCACCAGGTCCGGATTGTGCTCCTTGAACGCTTTCACCCCACCGGTGCCGGTCAGCTCGGAGATCACATCGAACCCTTCTCCCTTGAGCAGGACCGTCAGAGTCTCGATGAGGCTCTGCTCGTCATCGATGAGCAGAATCAGCGGCTTGTCTCGCATTGCATCTCCTTTGGCAAGTCTCTTCGGACTGCTCGCCGTTTACGCCGGGCGCACCGCCTGGAGCACTCGACCGTTTATTTCGCGCCTTCGAGTTTTGGCATGGATCTCTTCTGCGCCGCGTCCGCCTCCATCGGTACCTCGGACCTGCCCTTTCCCGTCCGCCGTGGAAGGACCATCGCGAACGTCGCTCCTCTGCCCGGGTCCGAGCTCGCGATGAGAGCTCCTCCGTGGGCTTGGACCGCCCTGTGGGCGATGGATAGGCCCAGCCCGCTTCCTCCCGCGCGCCGCGTGTAGAACGGATCGAAGATGCGTGGCAGATCCTCCGCATGGATTCCGGGGCCGTCGTCCACTACGCGAATGCGGACCGGGTGGCCGAGCGACACCTCGGAGGGAACCAGCTCGGGCCGCAGGGCGTCCGCCACCACATGGACGCTGACGTCGCCGTCCTGATCACCGACCTGCACCGCGTTCAGCACGAGGTTGAGAAGGGTCCGGTGCAGGAGCTCCGGATCCCCCCACAGCCCGGACATGTCATCCAGGATCTCCGACGTGATCGTTGCCCGCCCCTCCGCTGCCGGGTTTCGCCGCGCCGTCTCGATCACCTCACGCATCAGGCGCTCCACGTTGACGGGTCTTCTCTCGGCCACTCCGACGCGGGCAAAGTCGCTGAATTCGCCCAGAATCCGGCTCAGTCGATCGGCTTCGCGCACGATCAGGCGCCCCAGGATCTGTTCGTCCTCGTCCTCCGCGGCACGAGCCGATAACTGCTCGACCGCGCTGCGAACTGATGCAAGCGGATTCTTGAGCTCGTGGGCGAGCGACGCCGACAGCTCGGCCACCGCTTCCAGTTTGCCGGTTCGCAGGCGGAGGTTCTCCAGCTGCCGCACGGCACGCTGGTCCTGAAGGAGGACGACGTGCGACGGCCCGGCGCCCAGGTCCTGAAGCATCGTGGTGCTCACGGCGACCGGGATGGGCTCGGACCCACTCCCACCATCAACTCCCTCCGGATCGGCGAATACCTCCGCCTCCCGATTCTGGAGTCGGCGCCCCGTCTCCATGGTTTCCCGGACCGCAGCCGCGACCTCCGGGGCGCGCCGCTGCAGTTCCGGCAGCAGGTCTATGCCTAGAAGGCCCATGTCGTCGAGACCGCACAGCTCCGCAGCCGCGATGTTCATGTAGACCAGGTTCCCCGATCCATCCAGGGTGATGACGCCCGAAGGGATGTGCCTGAGGACGTCGGCGGTATCGAGACGAAGGCGATGGAGCTCTCCTTCGACGGAGCGGAGCTCGGAGCGGACCTGGCGGAAGCGCGCGCCCACGAGGCTCGCCGCAACAGCCACCAGCATGATGACGGCGACCTGCAGGGAGAGGGTGACCGCGTTCGTGGCCGGGTCGAGTGTCAGGTTGAGGAAGAGGTACAGGACCCCTGCTGACAGGGCCGTCAGCACCGCCGAGCTCAGGGGAAGGACTAGCGCGTATCCCGCCGCCAACGCGATGAAGAGCGAAACGAAGGGACTTCCGCTCCCACCGGTGATATGAACCACACCGTTGACCAGCAGGACGTCCAGCGCGGCCTGCGAGTAGAGGAATCCCAGCCCGATCTCGCGGCCCTTGCGATGGCTGTAGCGGTAGGCGATAGGCGTCAAAAACGCGGCGGCGGCCAGTCCGGTGACCGCGATGAGCGGGAACTCGGGAGACAGCGATCCGGGGAAGTCCCGTTCCAGCAGATCTCCCCAGAAGATCGCGGATCCGAAGACCGCCAGCGAAATGACGAGTCGAGCCGCGTAGATCCAGTAGAGAACCTGGAGCGGCTCGAGCAACGTGGCGGCCCGGCGGTCAGACCTGCTGGTGCGGAGCAATTGCTGGTCGTTTCCCGTGCTCGGTTTCACCCACCGGGGAAGTCCCGGAACCTACCATCGCGATGCGCTACGATTCACGTTCCCCAACGGAGCCTATCTTAGAGATACCGGGGCAGAACGCAAGAGCAGGAAGGAACAGGGGGCCGGTTCAGACCCACTCGGGGGCCTCATCGAAAACCGACACCGCCGTGATCCGCCCCCCCCGGACCGTGGCCGTCAGCGAGTGGATCGCGCCGCCGGGTGCGGGAAGCGCCCGGCGAATCAGGGGATGTTCGGAACGAGCGGCAACCTCATCGGGCGCGGCGGCAGGCCAGAGGCCCAGCAGATCCGCCGCCTCGCGCAGGCAATCGAATCCACGCGAAAAGGTGGCCGTCCAGGAGGCGACCCGGGAGGTCGTGGAGCCCGAGCAACGGGCGCGAAGCGTGCACCCGGCCGGCTCGAAGATGAGCCAGGTGTCGCCGCCGGCGGCCCGCCTGGCCGTGGGCAGGCCAAGCCGGTCGACCAACTCGGTTTCCGTCATTCCGACGAGGTCTCCGTATTCGCCGGCTCGGGGTGCCGGCGACGACGCTCCGCTCATCGCCGAATCAGTGCGTGGCACGCGCGGAGTGCGAACGGCTCATGGGGCTGGAGCCGGCGACGATCCGTCGATGACGTCGGCCAGGCTGGTTACCTCCATGAAATCGAGCGCCGCCTCCTTGATGACCTTCCAGCGGTCATGCGCCCCGCACGGGTGTTCGTCCGAGCACTCGGGCCGGCCCAGGAGACAGCGGGTCCTCTCGATCTGCGGCTCGAACGGGCCCACGACCGTCGACAGCTGAAACTCCTCGGGAGGCCCTGCGAGGCGGAAGCCCCCCGTTCGACCACGCTCGGAGTGCACCACCCCCGCGCGGGCCAGCTGGTGGAGGATCTTCGACATGTAGTTCGCAGGTACACCGGTCTCCCGAGCGATGTCCCTCGCCCTGCGGGCGCCGTCGCCGTAGTGACGCGCCAGACACACCGCGGCGCGGAGAGCGTACTCCTCGGTTCGGGACAGCATCGAAGCCGGTTCCTCCTTGTCGGAGCAGAACGTCACCAGTTTGTGATGTAACCGGTCTGGAAGCGACGCGCGAGCTTGGCAGATACGCGAAACCGCGGTCGGACAGGGACTCCGACCGCGGTTCCACCCCTGAGCCGACTGCCCGGCCGGCTACTGCATCGTGTTGATGATCCCGAAGATCGGGAGGTACATGGCGACGATCATGCCGCCGACTACGGTACCGAGGACTACGATCATCAGCGGCTCCATCGCCTTCAGCAGAGACTCGACCGCGGTATCCACTTCCTCGTCGTAGAAGTCGGCGATCTTGGTGAGCATCCCGTCGAGATCACCCGTCTCCTCACCCACGTTGATCATCTGCGTGACCATCGGCGGGAACACGCCCGAGGCGCGAAGCGGCTCGGAGATTGACTCACCCCCGGCGATCGAGTTGCGGCTGTCCATGATCGCGTCGTGAATCACGCGGTTGCCGGACGTGCGAGCCGTGATCTCGAGACCATCCAGGATGGTCACACCCGAGCTCAGCAGGGTCCCGAGGGTGCGCGTGAATCTCGCCACCGCTCCCTTGCGGGCGAGATTCCCGAAGATCGGGAGACGGAGCACGATCCGGTCGAAGGTGAGCCGTCCGGATGACGTCGCGATCCATCGCCTGAAGAGGAACACCACCGCAAAGATTCCGCCGCCCATGGCCCACCAGTACGACTGGAGTCCATCCGACGCCATGATCACGATCTGGGTCGGCAACGGGAGAGCCTGATCGAAGCTCGCGAACATCTGCTGGAAGGTCGGAATCACGAAGAGCAGGAGGACCACGATCGCGGCAAGTGCGACGAAGCCGATCACCGCCGGGTAGATCATCGCGCCCTTGACCTTGCGGGCGAGTGCCTCGGCCTTCTCCAGGAACACGGCCAGCCGCAGCAGGATCGTGTCCAGGATACCACCGGCTTCACCCGCGGCGACCATGTTGACGTACAGCGGCGAGAACACCTTCAAGTGATCGCGCATGGCATCGGCCAGGGTGTGCCCGGATTCCACGTCGTACAGCACGTCCTGCAGCGTCTTCTGCAGCGTCTTGTTGTCGGACTGCTTCGCGAGGATGTCCAGGGCTTGAACCAGGGGCAGACCCGCGTTGATCATCGTCGCGAACTGCCGCGTCATGATGACGATATCCCGGGTCTTGACCTTCGCGCTGCCCGGGAGATTGATGCCCTTCGGCTTCTCTCGGATCGCTACCGGGATCAGGCGCTGGCTTCGAAGATGCGCGATGACATCTTCTCGAGTCGCCGCGTCGTACTCGGAGCGCTTCAACTCGCCCGATACGGTTCTCGCGCTGTATGACCAGACTGGCATTGCTCAGCACACTCCTCTTGGGCGTTGCACCGGCCGCTATACCGTCGCCGGCTCCACTTCGCCGATCATCCGCTTGAGTTCGGTTGGGTCGGGGCTCACTCGCATGAGTTCGTCGAGCGTCACCTCGTCCCTCATGTAGAGGGAATACAGGGCGTCGTTCAGCGTCTGCATTCCGTACTTCTTACCGGCCTGCATGGTCGAGTAGATCTGGTGCACCTTCTCGTCCCGGATGAGGGCGCGGATCGCGGGCGTCGCTACCATGAGCTCGCACGCCACTACGCGGCCCTTTCCTACGCGCCGCGGAAGCAGGGTCTGCGTCACTACTCCCTCGAGCACGAACGAGAGCTGCGCCCGCACCTGGTCCTGCTGGTGGGCGGGGAAGACGTCGATGATACGGTTGATCGACTCCGCCGCCGAGTTCGTGTGAAGGGTCGCGAGGGCGAGGTGTCCCGTCTCGGCGATCGTGAGAGCGGCTTTCACCGTCTCGAGGTCCCGCATCTCGCCCACGAGAATGACGTCGGGATCCTGGCGCAGCACGTACTTCAGCGCTTGCTGGAAGGACTCGGTGTCGCTGCCCACCTCGCGCTGATTCACCAGACACCGGCGGTGCCGGTGGATGAACTCGATGGGATCCTCCACCGTCACGATGTGTCCGGACCTCTCGCGGTTGATCTTGTCGAGCATCGCCGCCAGCGTGGTGGACTTGCCGGAGCCGGTGGGGCCGGTGACCAGGACCAGGCCGCGCGGCTTCTCGGCCAGCTTGGCGATCATGGGCGGAAGACCGAGCTCCTGGAACGACAGGATCTCGAACGGAATCTGCCGGATCGCCATGGCCACGGTGCCGCGCTGGCGGAACACGTTGCCCCGGAACCGCGACAGGTTCTGAACGGAGAAGGACAGATCCAGTTCGTCGTCCTGCTCGAATCTCTTCTTCTGCTGCTCGGTCAGGATCGAGTAGGCCAGGGCCTGTGTGTCGCGCGGACCCACCTGGGTCCCGTGGCCGCTGTCCTCGAGCCGCCCATCGATGCGCAGCTTGGGCACTTCGCCCGCCGACAGGTGGAGGTCGGAGGCCCCCTTGTCGATCATCTCTTCGAGCAGGCCGCGCAGGACGGCGGGTGCCGAGTCAGTCATGTCGTCCCCGTTCAGTAGGGCAGAGTCGCCGTGGTCCCGGCTCAGCCTGCCGTTTCCTTGATCACTTCGTCGAGTGTGGTGATCCCCTTGCGAACCTTGAGCAAGCCGTCGTCGCGCAGGGTGATCATTCCTTCCGAGATCGCGGTCTTCTTGAGCTCGTCCGTGGACGCAGCCTGGAGGATCATCCTCCGGAGCTCGGAGGTCATGGGCATGACCTCGTAGAGCCCCTGCCGGCCCGCATAGCCGGAGCCATTGCACGCATCGCACCCCTCGCCGCGGAAAAACTTGGTCGCTGCGGCCTGCTCCTCCGTGATGCGAGCAGCTTTCAGCACCGTGGGGTCATAGGTGACTTCGGCCCGGCAGTTGGAGCAAATGCGTCGTACCAGCCGCTGCGCCGTGATGCAGTTGAGGGCGGACGCCACGTTGAACGCCTCGATGCCCATGTCGATCATACGGGTGATGGTGGATGCGGCGTCGTTCGTATGGAGCGTGGACAGGACCAGGTGACCGGTGAGGGAAGCCTTCACCGCGATCCCCCCCGTCTCGAGGTCCCGGATCTCACCCACCATCACGATATTGGGGTCCTGGCGCAGAAACGCGCGCAGGGCGGCGGCGAACGTCATGCCGATCTCGTTGCGCACCTGAACCTGATTGATCCCCGCCAGGTTGTACTCGACCGGGTCCTCGGCCGTCATGATGTTGACTTCGTCCGTGTTGATCCTGCTCAGGGCGCTGTACAGGGTAGTCGTCTTACCGGAGCCCGTGGGTCCCGTGACCAGGACCATTCCATACGGCTTCGAGATCGCGTCGAGGAAGTCGACCTCTGCCTTCTCCTCCATCCCGAACTTCTCGAGATCCAGGGTGAGATTTCCCTTGTCGAGGATTCGGAGCACGATTTTCTCGCCGAACAGAGTCGGCAGGGTGGACACACGGAAGTCGATCACCTTCCGCCCCATCTTGATCTTGATGCGACCGTCCTGAGGCACGCGGCGCTCCGCGATGTTCAGGTCCGCGAGGATCTTCACGCGAGAGATCAGTGCGGCCTTCATTCGGATAGGCGGCTTCATGATCTCCTGCAGGGCACCGTCGATCCGGTAGCGGACTCGCAGCTCTCTTTCGTAAGGCTCGATGTGGATGTCGGACGCGCCCCGTCGAACCGCGTCCGTGAGGAATCCGTTGATCAGGCGCACCACAGGTGCTTCCTCCACCTGCGCCTGCATCTGCATCGCGTTGAATTGCTCCTCTTCCTCCTCCACCACCTCCACGTCCTGCTCTTCCAGCTCCTCCAGCAAGTCTCCGAGTCTGTCGGTCGCGACCTCGTAGTACTTGTCGATCGCCATCCGCAGCGAGTACTCGCCCGCGACCACGGCGTCCACGTCGAAACGGGTGATGAACTTCAGATCGTCCACCACCCCGAGGTCGGTCGGGTTTACCATGGCGACGGTGAGGGTGCGGCCCACGCGACGAAGGGGGAGCACGAGGTGCTTGGAAGCGAAATCGGCGGGAACCAGCTGGAGTATTTTGGAATCGACCTCGACTTCGGACAGATCTACGGCGGGCACCCGGTACTGCCTCGACAGGAGCCGCGTGAGCTCGGTCTCGCTCAGGGCGCCGTTGGACACCAGGGTGAAGCCGATCCGGGTCCCCCCCTGCTGCTGCTCGGCGAGGGCCTTGTCGAGCTGTTCCCGCGTGATGAGGTTCTCTCGCAGGAGCAACTCGCCGATCTGGGACTGTTCCATCGAGGTTGATGCCATCTCGTTTCGCCGGCTCCTGGTCTGGCCTATTTACCGCCATCCGCATTGGACCGGGCGGCCACCCAACTTCCTGGGGCGTATGACGCCCGCGGCGTCTGGATCGAGCAAGCCGCGTGCCCCGTGTAGTCCGGGTGCCACACCTGGAGCGACCGGGACCGGGTCGCGTGCTCGGGCCCGTGTCGGCGTCTGAAGACGAAACGTCCCGTCAGAATCGGATTTGTCCCCGAATTTCCTGGAGAATCGCGGGCCCGATGCCCGGCACGAGCAAAAGATCTTCTGGCTCTCGAAACGGCCCGAGACGATGCCTCGTCGCGACAATGCGCGCTGCGAGCACCGGACCGATCCCCGTGATTTGCTCCAGTTCCTTGATTTGTGCCCGATTGATGTTCACTGGCTCCACGCGCGCTGTCAGAACGGGACGATTCCGGTTGGAGCGCCCCTGGAACTCGAGGTACGGGGCGAGCTTTTCCGCCGTCCGCGGACCGATGCCCGGTACCCTCACCAGGTCGGCCGGCACGCCGAACAGGCCTCCCGTGCTCCGCTCCTTCACGATGGCCCTCGCCCTGGCGGCGCCGATCCCCGGTAGACGGCGGAGATCGGTCGCAGAAGACGTGTTCGGATCGAGCCGCTCTCCCGTTCGTAGTGGAGTGGAGGCGCGCGTCTCGGCGCGAGTCCCTTCGTTCACCGTCTGACGGGTGGCCGCCAGACCCGGCGCTTTCTGTCCCGGTGGGCGGTCGGCCAGAGTCCACGCGAAGTCGTCCGCTTCCGGAGCGCAGCCGACCCGAGCCGCGGCTCCCAGCATGAGAAGACCGGCCGCAATCACGAGGGATCGCTGTTCTGTTCGGTTGAAGTGCAAGGGCTCCCTCCCGACCGCGATGTGCATCGCGGTCTCAACGGAAGGTGAACCTCAGCGGGTGAACTGGGTCTCGCCCTCGCTCGCCCGGAAGAAGAACCGGCCGAATAGGTTGAAGTTGAATTGATTGGAAGATTGCTGTCTGCCCACGCCGCTCGCCCGCCCTACCCACTGGAGCTGTACCCCCAGGGAATAGCCCGTGAAATCAGTGTCGATTGCGAGAGCCGCGTTCTGCGTGGTCTGGTCTGTGTGCGTCGTACAGTCGTCCCGAAACGTCGGGTCGACGTCGCCGAACCCGGATCCGCCGAGGGCCCGGCAGTCGGAGTTCCCGTTGTTCGAGTACTCGAAGGACAATCTGAGGTCATTCTTGACGAACGAGAGGAAACCGGGAGGGGGCAGAAAGCCCGACAGGCGGACGGAATGTGACGTTCGATTGGACTGGCTCAGGCCGGTGGCATCCAGCCTCTCGGCCGCCGTGTTGTCCACGTCATAGGTGAGACTAAAGCCGTTCATAAGCACGAAGACGAGTCCCAGCGAGCGCACCGTCTGCTCGCTTCCCTGGTCCTGCCCCGTGGTCGTGCTCACGTTCGTCTCGCGGGTCAGCCAGCCCCCGGTGACGGTGATGTCACGGAACAGCCCGTCTACGGCGCCCGGGATGGGAACCGTGCGCCACCGCACGTTGAACGAAGGCCACTCCTGGTCACGCACGCGGCGCTCGTTGAGCAGCGTGAAGGTGCGCCGGTCACCCGAGCTGTACAGCACGTCGAAATCGAGGCCGAGCGGGAACAGGTAGCCACCCCGCACGGACCAGTTCCGGGCGTCTCCCGCGGCCGAGGCGGTATCGGCGTCCATGAACCTCATCTCGTCGAAGCCCACGAGGACGAGCTGATCCCAGAGGTTGGGCTTGAGATCCCGACGGTCGTACGTCGAGTTGACGACCTTGCGCCAGTCGATCGTGATCGGCGCGAGGTTGTCCCAGAATGCGCGGAGGCTGCGGGCCGCACCGGTAGCTTCGCCGCTTCCCGCCACTCCGAATGCAGTCAGAAACTGCTCGGGCCGGACGTCAAACCGGAAACCGAGGTCACGTTCCAGCGAGAGATCCCGGACCAGGGTGGTATCGCCCTCCAGATCCTGGATGTACGAAACGTTCCGGTTGGTGCCGTAGTTGGTGTTGAGCACGAAATCCGTGTCGAACCAGCTCGCCAGCCGCGGCCGCCAGGACAGGTCCGTGCGGACGTTGCGGTTGGTTTCCCATCCCACGTTCATGCCGAGGAACGTCCGAGAGGCTCGCTCCAGCTCCTCCTGGCCCGCGGGCCGTGATGCCCGGACCGCCGGGTCCACCAGGTCCCGTGCCGACTGGAAGTCGAAGCCCCACACCACCGACGGGAAGGGCTGGATATCGAATCGGCTCCGCGGCCGAAGGACCTTCTGCAGGTCCACGGTGGGAGTGACGTCCTCGTCGGTCGCCTGGAACGTGCTCGTCTGGAATCGTCGTCGCTGGTCCTCGGAGTTCTGTAGGTCCGCCCCAAGGCTGATCTGCCTGGGCGTCCAGCGGAATCGCATGGTCTTGAAGTTCTGCATCAGGACGCTCTGCGAGAAGAACGCGGGCAGGGCGTCGATGGCCGAGCGGAGGAACCCGGGCACGATCGGGAAGGACATATCCACGACCTGGCGCGACCAACCGCCCGTGGCGTTCCAACCGGTTCCCTGTGACTCCGTCTGCGTGGCGGTCCGTGTCGAGTTGCGGGACGAGTAGCCGAGGCGAAGCCCGTCAACGGTAGCCCGGAGGATCGGACTGGACGAGATGTTCCCCTTGGAGAGGGCCACGTTCCACCGGGTTTCCGAGAAACCGCCTGTTCTCAAGTTCTCCAGTGGCGCCGCCAGCACGTCCGTTTCGGGAAGGAAATACGGGTCCTCTCCATTCGATGCGTGCGCGAACGAGAAGGGCATCACGAGGCCCCAGCTGTCGGGGAGGAAACGCCCCAGCTGCAGCGTGGCCCGCCCGCCCCAGTCGAGCTGCCGGATGAATGAGGGCGTCTGGCCGAGCTGGCGATAGAATGGATTCACCGAGTTCACGTTCGCCTGCAGGCTCAAGATATCCCCCAGGTCCACCTGAACGTCGGCCAGGGCCGCCACGCCGTTGTCGTCAGGCGCGTTGTCCAGACGCAGATCGTTGACCCAGATCTCCCCGGGGCCGGCATCCAGCGTACCCACGTTCTCCACGCCGAGCGCCAGCTCCCGGATGGCGGAGAGATTCGGTGCCCGCGACCGGTCGTTGATCACCAGGGCCAGCGTACTGTCGGCATCGGGGAATACGTCCACATCCCACAGCACGAACGTGGTGTCTCCGGGAAGGTTGGAGCCGTTTTCGTTGATCAACCGTTCCGCTTCCGCTCGCAGCGCCAGTAACCGTCCGAAGTCGATGAGGTCCTCGGGCAGCCAGTCACTTCGGCTCGGATTCGGCGGGGATTCCTTCAGTGGCGTCCGGTACAGGTAGAAGTTGTTGGCATCGAACCCCATGCGGACGAAGAACCGCAGCCCCCCCGCCGGGCCCCAGTCGTCGCCCTGGGCCAGGCTCCAGGCACGCAGCCGGCCGTACGGCAGGAAGTCCCTGGGCCGGTCCGTGAACTTCCGGAACACTTCCACCCTCTCGCCGACCGGTACGTCGCTGTAGGCGATGCGAAGAGCCTGTTCGTTGATCGTCTGACTCGACAGCCGTAGCTCGTCGGTCTTGTCGGCCTCCTGGTCGAAGATCCCGGGGGGCGAAACGTACCCTTCGTCCACGGTCGAGATGGGGCCCACGGAAACCTGCAGCGCGGTTCCCGGGGTGTCGCCGATCGGCCCCTCCACACTCCCCGTCCCTGCACGTTTCAGCCATGGCGTCCCGGTGAACTGCATCCGGCTCAGCAGCACGCGGGCGTTGACGGCGCTGGTCAGCGTGACCCGAACGTGCTTCACGTTCTGCTGCTCGTTGCCGGACGTGTTCTCCTGGAGATCCGGCAGGCGCAGAGGCAGCCGATACAGATTGAACTGGAATTCACCTCCGGTTTCCCGGTTCAGGTAGCGGGACGGCTGGGTCAGCGGGACGACGTAGCGGAAGTAACGTTCGTCCGTGTTCAGGAAGTTGTCCCGGTTGAGGTCCTCGGTGTCCTCGAGTCCGTTGTTGTTCGTGCAGTTGGCCCGCGCGTCTCCGAGCGGCCACGCGGAAGCGTTCGTCTGGGTCACACAGCCCGTGCTCCAGAGTCCGATGTCGTCCTGATTCCCCCACACGCCGACGATGGGGTCCACCTCCTGGTCGAGGAACCCGATCCCGGTGAGATTTCCCAGGGAGTCGGCCACGTAGGCGTCCTCGTTGATCGTCCCGATGTCCACGATGAGGGCCAGGCTCTCATCGGTGACGTCCAGGGTCGAGGCATAGAACTCGAGGAACTCGCTGGTCGTGAGATCGATGCCCGTCTGAGAAAGCACGGTCGTCATGGAGAACCAGCCAGGCTCACCGGTCGGCGGATCGGAAGCGGTGATCCAGAGCACGGTCTCTCGCGTTCCCGCGTTGAGCACGTTGAGCTGCGGATCGATCTGGTTCACCAGAAGCGACCCGCGCAGCGTCCCGTTGTCGTCCCACTGGGACTGCCAGACGGTATTCAGCTGATTGTCCAGGCTCGGCACCGGAGGCATGAAGCCGCCACTGACATCGGTCCGGCCGATCAGGGATCCGTTTCGCCACGCTCGCGTGGTGAGTCCGAGGCGGAGGCCTTCGCCGACCTCGAAGTCCTCCACCCACGTGGTGCCGATCCGGTTCGTCGTCGGACTCGACGCGGCCAGTTCGCCCGTGAAGCGGACCCTGGATTCCCGGTCCGTCCGAATCCCGGGGAGGCTGTTCACGAAGTTGTCCAGTGCCCGGGAGGGGAAATCGAAGTTGGCCACGGCGCCGCCCAGGCTCACCGCGGTGGGTTCCAGTCCGATCTCGGGCCGCGTCAGCACCGTCCCCTCCTTCTGGAAGAGACCGACCATGTTGACGGATCCATGGTCGCCCAGCTGGTACTCGCCGGTGAAGCCCAGGATGCTTCGCGTCCCGACCTGGAAGAGAGGCTTCTGCTCGAACTTGACGGCGAGCCGTGGGTTCTCCGCGCCTGCGAACAGGTCGCCCGGCCGGAGCAGCGTGAGCTGGCCGATGTCGTAGTCGATGGTGTAGTCCTGGCCCGCCACCAGGTCCCGCCCGTTCAGGATGACGCGCTCGCTGCCCTGGCGGATTCCGATCGCGCCGAGTGAAAAAGAGCTTTGCGCTTCGCTGCTGCGCGCCCGGTACTCGAAGTTCAGACGGTAGAGAAAGGCCGTTTCCCGGTTCTGGTCGAGCGGCTCTTCGTAGATCGCCGTGTTCCTGTCCGAATCCACCAGCGGGAACGGCTGCCCCTGGAGGGCCGGCACCCGGTCGTCCTGGATGGGCGGAGGAAGACTGAAGGGCTCCTGTGCCTTGAACACCAGGTAGACGCCGCTCAGCACGTTCGTGCCCGCGAATTCGCCGCTGGAGGTGGGACGCCAGATCCTGCCGTCGTCGAGCTTGTCGTCACGTGGCTGGTCGTCGAGACCGAAGATCTCGAGGAACGAATATTCCGTCTGTGCGGATTCGCGGACCACCGGACCCGACTCCACCGGACCCTGCGAGACGACGAGCCTGATGCTGCCCCATTCCACGTCGTTGGCGCTCGAGATCCGGTAGATGTTGTGCATCTCACGGTCCCAGGTGACACCTCCGGGCCGGTGCGTCTCCGCGTCCTTGAACAGCTCCAGGACCGGGAGATCGCCGACCCCGGTGTTGGTGAGATCCCTGTACTTCTGCTCGGCGTCGAAGTCGCCGATCGTGTCTCCCGTGACCGATATGTAGGTACCGGCCAGGGCCTCGTCACGCAGCACCCGTGAGCGGACCACGGCCCACAGGCCGCTGCGGTGGACGATATAGTCCTCGCCCTCCACGAGGGGGCGGTAGAAGCCCAGGAACTGAACGCTGTCGGGGACGGTCGGATCGTCCTCGAAGGCCGACCTGAAGGCCCGGCCACGAGCCTGGATGACCCCCTCCTGCACGTTCTGCTGCTGGCCTGCCGCGGCCACTTCGTGGCGGTAGAGCTTCACCGAGGACGACGGGCGGAGGCTGTCGGCCACTTCGGGGCCCTCGAGTGCGAGCACATCCAGGTAGGGATATCCGTTGATCTCCCGCGGATCGACCAGGAAGAAGAACTGTCCCGGCTGGTACCGGGCATCGTCCAGCGTCGTCTGGAAGTCCTGGATGACCGAGCTCTCGCCGCCTGGACCTCCGACGTCCAGGGTGATGTCCCGGTCGAGCACGTTGCCTTCCTGCTCAGCCAGGACGCCGCGCAGCGTCAACGGCCCCAATCGCGCGTCACCCCGGAATCCGAAGTTGCCGGCGGGAATGCCTCGCGAGAGGTACTGAGAGCGCGGGAGAGGAAGCGTGACCATTCCGACCTCGGCGAACTCGAGGATCTCGCCCGGCCTCCCCTCGTAGTAGACGTTCAGATCGTTGGTCGCGTTGAACTCGCGGGTCTGGTCGAAGTCCACGTTGATGTGGAATCGCTCGGAGATCGTGCCCCGTACCAGCGCCCGCACCTGGAACTCGGGCGTGAACGTGGGCACGGCACCGGCGTTGCACTTCTGCCCGATGTTGATCGTACACGGATCGAACGTCTGCCATCGGGAGTTCATCTGGCCGCTTCCATCCAGCTCGAGCTCGAGGTCCGCGTACTGTTCCAGCACGTCCGGAAGGATGTCGATCCGCTGCTCCTGGGCCACCTGCCGAAACAGGCTGTCGGCGGCTGCAGGCTCCACTTCCGCGAGGAAGCGGCGGCGGCTGAAATCCTCGGGCAGCTTGTCCACCGAGAGTCCCAGCCACAGGAGTGTGTCCGCGCGCGCCGCCAGAGTCTCGTCCGACCGCAGGTTCTCGGTGCGCAGCCAGGAGTCGGCGTCGGTCCAGCCGAATCTCACGAGCTCCGACCCATATCGCGCTTCTACCAGATCGAGCCGGCTCTTCCAGGGGAACGGAAGACGGCTCATGCCGAACCGCAGACCCGGGGGTTCGATCACGACGGGAATGGTGTCCGCGGCGGGAATCGTATCCGGGACGGGGATGGTATCCGCCGGCACGCTGTCGGGGAGGAGACCGCCCGGTTCCTGCCCCGGAATCGTGTCGGAAAGCACCGGCTCGGGCGGCGCGCCCACCTCCTGCGCGTCGAGGTCCCGGGCCGCCGGGGCCGAGAGCACGAGCAGGGTAAGGAGCGTGGCCACCACACTCCGACGCGGCCTCGACGCGCCGGGTCTTCGCCGTAACAAGACGCTGAGCCAGGACATGGGCGACGCAATATACGGAGGCCCTCGTCGCTGCGGAAACTCGCGCCCGGCTCGACTGGAGCGGTCGGCAAGGAGCCAACGACAGGTGTCGGTGCCCCTCGCGCTGGAGGTCAGAAGATGAGAGTGATTTCGGCGGGGGCGGTGATCGGGCGGCCCATTCGGCGGCCCGGCTTGTAGTCCATCTCCATGTAGGTGTCCACGAGGCGCCGGTTGAATCCAGCGTTCGGAGTGCGCGGCCGCAGCTCTACGTCGAGGGCTCGGCCGTCAGCACTCACCAGAATCCGTATCTGTACCGTGGTGCCGCGAATTTCGTCCGGCGGATCCCACTCCGGAACGATCACCCGAGGCTCCGGGGCCGTGACCCTGAACTGTCCTTCGGCCTCCGTTCCGCCGTCCCCCATCCCGGTTCCGTCGGGGCGGCCGGGTCCTGTCTCGGGTCCGGGGAAGGCTACGCCACTTCGCATGTCCGAGAAGTTCGCCTGCAGGTTCGGCTCGGGCGGCATGCGGACTTCCACGTCGGGGGCGTCCAGGTCGAGGACCTCCTCCGGGGGCGGAGGTACTACGATCTCCCGCGGGGGCGCGAGAGCGATCGCCTGCATGATTCCGCCTCCTGCCGCGGCGACGGCATCACCCATACGAAGACCTGCGGCGACCGTGCCGGGAAGTGGTTGCAGGTCGGTCGTCCACGCGAGGAAGACCGCGGCGTGAAGAGCGACGGAGATCACAAACCCGGTAAACGCCGCGCGCCGGTGCCGGCGGGTGTTGTCACCCGCCGACGACGGAAATCGTGCGTCGCCGCCCGTGCTCCCGCTCTGAGGTTCGTCCATCTGCCCTTCCCACCCGTGTGAGCGCCTGCTGCCCGCGTATCCGACGTGCGAACCCACGCGTGTTCTAACTCGGCGGAGGGGCCCAGGTTCCCGCTTGCCGGTCCCGTGACGCGTGGGCAGATTGCGCCCCCGGTCTCCTGCGGCGCACGAATCGGGTGCGCAGCCGGTCCCTCATTGGCAGCCGACAGGGACTTGTCATGCGTTGTCTCCATCCACTCGTCCTGACCTTTGTGCTCGCCGGCACTGCCTGCTGGCGAATCGGAGAGCCCACGGAGAGCGAGGCCGTGGTGGCCTGGGCAGCGTTCCCGGACACGGTCGTCGCCGGCCAGCTGTTCTCCTTCGAGTTCGCGGGCCCGGTGTCCCAGGACGCGTGCGGTCGTCTGGACACCGCCCTGGTTCAGGTGCGGGACCGGGAGTTTCGGCTGACGGCACGACGGAGCGTGTACGATACGATGTGCTCGAACAGCCCGGTGGCCTTCTACGAGGCCAGACCGTTCCAGATCGACTCGACAGGTACGTACGAGGTCCGCGCAGACGGCGTGGACCTCGGCCGGATCGTGGCCGTGGACTCGGGCCGGTTCTCGCCCATGCGCGCCCGCGGCGAGGGCACCGTTGCGGAAGCCGGCGGATGCCTCCTGTTCGGACCCGGATGGGTCGGAAACCAGCGGCCCTTCGCGCTGCGCGGCGCGGGTACTGATCTTCAGTCCGAGGTGGACACGGGCCGCAGGGTTCACGTGATCGGCGACCTGGCCGGTTTCCGGCTCTGCGGGCCGTTCGGGTCGCGTCCGGTGATCGCGGTCGATACATCGTGGGTGACCGATCGCACCGTCGATGACTACTACCGGAGCAATGGCTCCGCGGAGGAATGACATGGTCCTCTACGAGGAAGCGGACGTGTCCGGAAGCGCCGTGAACGCAGGCTTCAATCGACGTATTGCGGCCGAAATACGGGACATGCAGGAGCAGGGCGTCTACAAGACCCTCCTCCACATCATGGGAATGCAGGGGGCGGTGGTCGAGCTCGAGGAGTTCGGAGAGACCGTGAACCTGTGCTCGAACAACTACGTGGGCCTGTGCGACGTGCCCGAGGTCGTCCAGGGGGTGAGCGACGGCGCGGCCAGGTACGGGGCGGGCACGGCCTCGGTCCGTTTCATCTGCGGCACCTGGGATATCCACCGGGAGCTGGAGGACCGGATCGCGGACTTCCTCGAGACCGAGGCGGCGATCACGTACACGTCGTGCTGGAACGCCAACGAGGGCCTGTTCGCTCCGTTGCTCACGAACGAGGACGCCCTGATCAGCGACGCCCTGAACCACGCGTCGATCATCGACGGCATCCGGCTGTGCAAGGCCGAGCGGCACATCTACAAGCACATGGACATGGATTCGCTCGAGGACGCGCTGAAGAGGACTCAGGACAAGCGGACCCGGCTCGTGATGACCGACGGCGTGTTCAGCATGGAGGGAGAGATCGCGCCGCTTCCAGCGATCCGCGAACTATGCGACCGCTACGACGCGGTCCTCACGGTGGACGACTCGCATGCGACGGGGGTCCTGGGCGACACCGGCCGGGGAACGCCCGAGCATTTCGGCATGCACGGAGAGGTGGACATCCTCACTTCCACGCTCGGCAAAGCCCTGGGCGGGATGGCCGGCGGCTTCACCGCCAGCAGCCGACCGGTGGTGGACTATCTGGTTCAGCGCTCGCGCACCCAGCTGTTCACGAACGCCATGCCGCCGCACTCGGCGTGCGGAGCGCTGGCGGCGATCGATTACCTGGAGGCACATCCGGAGCGTGTGCAGAAGCTCCGGGACAACACCGCGTATTTCCGCCGCAACCTTTTGGGCCTGGGCTTCGAACCGATCGAGGGTGACACCCCGATCGTTCCCGTGATCATCGGAGAGACGGCGGCCGCCATGAAGATGAGCCGGGAGCTTCTCGACGAAGGCGTGTTCGTGATCGGTTTCGGCTTCCCGGTGGTGCCTCGAGGGGAAGCTCGCATTCGATGCCAGGTATCGGCCGCGCACGAGATCGAGCATCTCGACCGGGCCCTCACGGCCCTGGATGTGGTCGGCCGCCGGCTGGGGGTGATCTGATGTCCGGATTGGTTGTCGCGCCGTCGATCCTGGCCGCGGACTACGCGCGCCTCGGGGAGCAGGTCCGGGAGGCCGAGGAAGCGGGCGCCGCATGGTTCCACGTGGACGTCATGGACGGACACTTCGTGCCCAATCTCTCCATCGGCATCCCGGTGCTCGAGTCGCTGAAGGCGGTGTCCGACTCGTTCATGGACGTGCACCTGATGATCGACAACCCCGAGATCTTCCTGGAACCGTTCGCGGCGGCGGGAGCCGACCTGATCACGATCCATCAGGAGGTGGCCACCCACCTCCACCGGGATATTCACGAGATCCGGAGGCTGGGGTGCAAGGTCGGAGTGGCCCTGAATCCGTCGACGCCTCCGGAGACCCTGCGGGAGATGCTGCCGTCGATCGACCTGGTCCTGTGCATGACGGTCAATCCAGGGTTCGGAGGACAGGCGTTCATACCGGAGGTCCTGGACAAGGTGAAGCGTGTGCGGGAGATACAGGCACAGATGGGGATCGGCTCTCTGCATGTCCAGGTCGACGGGGGCATCGGGGCGGAAAACGCTCGACGGGCGGCGGAGGCGGGGGCCGACGTGCTCGTCGCCGGCTCTTCCGTGTTTCGAGGTGCGGGGTCCGTGGGAGACAACTACCGGGTCATCCTCGGTGCCCTGGCGATCGACGTCTGAGCCCGAGCGCGCGCGATGCCGAACCCTGCTCCAGTCACGCTCCGCGTCCCGATGTCCCTCCGTGAGCTCACGGGCGGTCGGGACCGTATCGGCTTCTCCGTCGGCACGGTCGACGAGCTGCTGGCGCGCGTGCGCGGAGACGAGCCACTGCTGGCCGGACATCTGTTCGCGGACGACGGCCGGATCCGGGGATACGTCAACCTGTTCGTGAACGGAATCGACGTCCGGCTCCTGGAAGCCGACACGCGGGAACTCCCACCAGGGAGCGTCGTCACGATCGTTCCTTCGGTGGCCGGCGGATAGAAAGCGAAGAGCATCGTGGGTCTGACACCGGAAGAGACGCTTCGATACCACAGGCAGATCATCCTCCCCCAGGTGGGCCTCGAAGGGCAGGCCCGGCTGAAGGAAGCGTCCGTGCTCCTCGTGGGAGCCGGAGGCCTCGGTTCCCCGGTCGCGCTCTACCTGGCGGCTGCCGGTGTCGGTCGCCTGGGAATCGTGGACGGCGACGTGGTGGAGCTCAGCAATCTGCAGCGCCAGGTCCTGCACGACACGCCATCCGTGGGACGGTCGAAGACCGAGTCGGCGCACCAGCGCATCGGGCGCGTGAACCCGGACGTCACCGTGGCCGAGTATCCGGTGCGGCTGGATTCGTCCAACGCGCTGGAGGTCATGGAAGGCTGGGACGTGGTGGTGGACGGGAGTGACAACTTCCCCACCCGCTACCTCGTCAACGACGCGTGCGTCCTTCTCGGCATGCCGTTCGTGTACGGCGCGATCTTCAGGTTCGAGGGCCAGGTGTCGGTCTTCGGACTCGGCGGCGGTCCCTGCTATCGGTGCCTATTCCGCGATCCGCCGCCACCCGAGGCGGTACCCACCTGCGCTGAGGCCGGAGTCCTGGGCGTGCTTCCAGGCCTCGTGGGTACGATCCAGGCTACGGAGGCCATCAAGCTGCTTCTCGGCGAAGGGAACTCGCTCGCCGGCCGCCTTCTTCTGGTGGACACGCTCCCCATGGAGTTCCGCGAGGTCGAGGTACGGCGCGATCCGGATTGCGTAGTATGCGGCGACCAGCCCTCGGTGACGACACTCATCGACTATGAGCGGTTCTGCGGAGGCGTGACGACCCCCTTGGCCGCCGCGCCAGAACTCCAGCGGGTTCCGGAGATCGACGTGGAGGAGCTCCGCTCGCGGCTGGGGTCAGGGAAATCCCCCGTCATCCTGGACGTGCGCGAGACGCACGAATGGAGGATCAGCAACCTCGGGCCGTACGGAGCGAAGCTGGTGCCGTTGGGTCGTCTCCAGGAAGTCGTGGACGAGCTGGATCCGGATCAGGATCTCGTGGTCTACTGCCGTTCCGGATACCGAAGCGCCATCGCGGTTCAGCAGCTCGCGTCGGTCGGCTTCGACCGGGCGATCAACCTCCGGGGCGGGATCAACGAGTGGGCCCGCAGGATCGACCCCTCCCTGCCGACCTACTGAAGGCGAGCGGCGCGGCGCCCGCCCCTTCAGTCTTCAGGTGCTCAGCCGGATCCCCCTGGCGTACAGAATCGCGGGAATCGCGCGCAGGTCCGCCAGCACCTCGGGGCCCGGACGCTCGTCCAGGGAGAGAACCGCGAGAGAGTCGCCGCTCTCCGGATCGCGGGCCTGGTGAAACTCGGCGATGTTGACGCCGGCCTGTCCAAGCCTGGTACCGACCTCTCCCACCACCCCCGGCTCGTCCCGGTTCCGGAAGATCAAGAGGTAGCCCCGGGGCTCGATCTCGACGTGGTAGCCGTCGATGCGGAGCAGTCTGAGCCCCCCATCGGACTGGACGACGCCGATCACGGAGTGCACTTCGTCTCCGAACCGGGCCGACACGTTCAGCATGCCGCGGTAGCCGGTGACCTCGCCCATCCTCGAGCGGGAAACCGAGATGCCGCGCTCCCGGGCCAGCGGCAGAGCATTGATCAGGTTCAGCGTCGCATCGAGCCGCACGCGCCAGAGGCCCATCAGCACGGACGAGGAAATCAGTCTCAGGCCGCGCTGCACTTCCCCTCCGTATCGGACCGAGACTTCGCTCACGCCTCCCTGTGCCACCTCGCCGAGCACCGCACCGAGTCTCTCCCCGAGGTCGACGACGGGGCGGAGCCGGTCGCGATCCCCCGGAGCGAAGGGTGGCATGTTGACGGCTGAACTGAAATCGTCGTCCAGAAGGGCCGCCCGGACGGCTCGCGCGATCTCGATCGCCACCTCGCGCTGGGCATCATGCGTCGCCGCCCCGAGGTGCGGGGTCAGCACCAGGTTCGGCGCATCGCGGAGCGGGTGACCCTCGTGCAGGGGCTCGCTCTCATAGACGTCGAGCGCCGCACCGGCGATCCGACCGTCACGCAGGGCCTCGGCCAACGCAACCTCGTCGACGATGCCTCCGCGAGCCGCGTTGACCACGACCGCATGGGGCTGGAGGAGCCCGATGCGACGCGCATCCAGAAGGTGCTCCGTTTCCCGCGTCAGCGGGACGTGCAGGGTGAGGAAGTCCACCTTCGGGATCATGTCGTCCAGGTCCATGAGCTCGACGTACATGTCGCGGGCCCGTTCCTCGGTCACGTACGGATCGGCTACGATGACCTTCATTCCGAAGGCCCGAGCACGCTGTATGACGGCGGCCCCGATCCGTCCCGCCCCGATCACGCCCAGCGTCTTTCCGGACAGCTGAGCTCCCCGGTGCGTCTTCCGGTCCCACTCTCCTGAGCGCAGCGAACGATCGGCAGCCGGGATCCTGCGGGCCGCCGAGAGTAAGAGGGCGAACGCCAGCTCCGCCGTGGAGACGGTGTTGCCGGCTGGGGCATTCATTACCGCGATCCCCTGCCGGGTGGCCGCCTCGAGGTCGATGTTGTCCAGACCGACGCCGGCGCGCCCCACCACCCTGAGGCTGTCACCGGCGGCGATCAGCTCCTCATCGGCCTGCGTGCCGCTGCGGACGATGAGACCTCCTGCGCCCGCGAGGCCGTCCCTCAGCTCCTCGCGACTGCGCGAGGAATAGTCATCAACCTGCAGCCGGCTGTCCGCTTCGAGGATGGCGACGCCTTCCTCGGCCAGCGGGTCGGCCAGCACCACTCTCGGTCGGTCATTCATCGAAGCTCCCCGGTGGCCTCGTCGATCACTCCATCGAGCACGGACAGCAGATCCTCCAGCTCCTGGAGTGTGTGATCCCCCATGTGTCCGATGCGGATCGTCGTGGGTTTCAACTTGCCGTATCCGGGCGCGAGGGTGTAACCGCGAGCGGCTGCGGCGCCCACGATCTCCGGGCCCGAAAGACCCGCGGGGAGCGTGATCGAGGTCACGGTCGGAGAGCGGTATCCCTCGGGAGCAAGGACGCTGAACTGTAGCCCCGTCCGGTCCTCCAGGTCCGACACCCAGGCCCACACCCTCTCCGCCATGACCCGATGACGCTCCCAGCGCTGTTCGATCCCCTCGCGCATGATCCGCCCGACCTGCTCCTCGAGGGCGTAGATCAGGTTGACCGCCGGAGTGTTAGTGGTCTGGAACTGCGGAGCCCGTCGCTCGAACTCCAGCAGGTCGAAATAGTAGCTGCGCGCGGGGACCTCCTTCGCCCTGGCGAGCGCCCGGGGTGAGGCGGTCGCGAAGGCAAGTCCCGGGGGCAGGGCGAGAGCTTTCTGCGAGCCGGTGAGCAGAAAGTCGAGCCCCCATTCGTCGAACTCGACCGGGGCCCCGCCGACCGAGGTGACTCCGTCTACGGCTAGGAGCACATCCTCCTGGTCACGAACGACGGCCGCCAGCTCCCCCACCGGGTTCAAGACCCCCGTGGACGTCTCCGAGTGAACCACGGTGACGAGGTCGTAGACTCCCGGGTTCTTCTCCAGGGCTCGCTGCAGGAGCTCGGCGCTGTGCGGCGTTCCCCAGGTGACGTCCAGGGTATCGGCGGGCCGCCCGCATGCGGCCGCGATCTTCGCGAACCGCTCCCCGAACGCTCCGCCCACCAGGCACAGCGCCCGCCGCCCGGTGAGGTTCGTGATGGCCGCTTCCATGAAACCGGTCGCGGACGAAGTCGAGACGTAGACGGGCCGCTTCGTTCGAAGCAGCCTCCGCAGTGGCCCGTCCAGGCCGGACAACAGGGCTTCCATGTCCGCACCCCGGTGTCCGATCACCGGGCGCACCATGGCCTCGAGTACTTCCGGACGCACTTCCGTCGGACCCGGAAGGAAGAATTTGCCGAACTCCATGGGCGGTATCGTCCCCGTGACGCTGGGCTCACCTGATGGCGTCCTGTGTAGTCCGGACGCGTCGGAACGCGGCAAGATCCTGCCCTTCTGCCCGCCGGGCAAGCGGTCCGCCACGGGGCCGTCGCGGGAGGTTGACTGCGGTGCGCGGGAAACCGAAGTTGACGCGCCGGCCGGAGCGGATGGAAAGCCCTTCACCAGCGAGCCTGTTCGATGCGATACCTCGTCATGACCCATGTCACGCCGGAGGACGTCCTCCAGCGGGCGCGGGACTTCTACTCGGCGCACACTCTGCTGCAGGTCGTCGAGGAGTCGGCCGACGCGATCCGATTTGAAGGCGACATCGGAACGGCCGCCATTCGCGTCGACCGGGAGCACGGGCACACCAACGTGCATGCCTCGACGGACCGTGTGGTCGGGCTCGACGTCACCGATATCACGAAGAGGTTCCTGTACACGCTGGAGCACGTATGAGCGGGGCCACCGACGGAACGATCACGGTGCGGCTGGTCATGCCCGACCGCTGGTTGGAGCACGTGGCGGATATCACCCCCGACACGAGCGTGGAAGACGCCAAGAGGATGGGTCTTCGCGCAATGCTTCTGCGTGATACCGACGACCCGGCGGACTATTACGTGGAGTACGCCGAACGGAAGGTGGAGGACGAGGCCGCCACCCTCGAGGCGATCGGATTCAGGCCGCGCGAGATCCTCTCCATCCGGGCCTATGACCTCGGCCATTATCGCAGCTTCGCTGGCTGAGCACGGGCTCCGTGGTCGGTGCAGGCCTCAGGGGTCAGGGCCGCGGGGCGCCGTCGCCGTGTCGGCTGAAGTAGGCCCGCGTCTCACGGAGCACGAAGCCGGATAGCAGCAGCAGGCCGATCAGGTTGGGCAGGGCCATCAGTCCGTTCATCACGTCGGACACCAGCCACACGATATCCAGCTTCACCACCGCCGCCAGCGCCGTGACCACCACGAACAGCATTCGGTACGGGACGATCGCTCTCGATCCCACCAGGTATTGAAGGTTGCGCTCTCCGTAGTAGGACCAGCCGAGAATCGTGCTGAAGGCGAAGAAGCTCAGACACAGGGCGACCAGATTCGCCCCCCACTGCCCGGGCAGGCCCATGGAAAACGCCTGCTGGGTCATGGTCGCTCCGTCGAGTCCGAGCTCCCAGGTTCCGGTGGACAGGATCACGATCCCGGTGAACGTGCAGACCACGAGGGTGTCGATGAACGTCTGCGTCATCGAGATCAGGGCCTGACGGACCGGCTCACGCGTCTGGGCCGCGGCGGCCGCGATGGCGCCGGTTCCCAGGCCGGACTCGTTCGAGAACACCCCGCGCGAGACGCCGCTCCTGATGGCCTGGCCGATCGTGTACCCGACCGCGCCGCCCGTTGCAGCCCGTCCGCTGAACGCGTGATCGAACACCAGTTGGAACGCGTCGGGGATCCGCTCCAGGTTGACGAGGAGTACGAACGTAGCCGCACCCAGGTAGAGGAGAATCATCACGGGCACGAACACGCCGGTGAAACGCCCGATCGACCGCACGCCGCCGAGGATCACCGTCGCTACCAGAAAGGCCGTGGCCAGACCGACCGTGAGGCGGGAGAGGCCGGTGGCATTGCTGACGGCTTCGGCCACCGAGTTGGACTGAACGCCATTGCCGATTCCGAAGGCGGCGATCGTAGCGAAGAGTGCGAAGCTCACTGCGAGGACGCGCCCCAGGCTTCCCCAGCGTATGCCGTTCTCCAGGTAGTACATGGGACCGCCGGACTTCTCGCCGCGCGCGTCGGTCTCGCGGAAACGTACGCCCAGGACGGCTTCGGAGTACTTGGTCGCCATTCCCACGAGCCCGGTGACCCACATCCAGAACAGCGCCCCCGGTCCACCGGCGGAGATCGCGGTCGCCACGCCGACGATGTTCCCGGTGCCCACCGTGGCGGCGAGCGCGGTCATCAGAGCCTGGAAGTGCGATATGTCGCCGTCGGCGCCCTCTTCCGTCCGCTTGAACAGGGCCAGGTACAGCGAGTGCCCCAGCTTCCGGAATTGCAGGCCCCGGAGCAGCAGGGTTAGATATAGCCCGGTCCCCACGAGCAGTACGATGAGCGGTACGCCCCACACCGCGTCCCGGACCGCCGTCACCTGCGCGAGGAGTGCGCTATCGACGGTCTGCGACACCAGGATCGGCAAGACGGCGAACCGGGTCATGTCGTTCCGTTCGGGGGTGAGTTGGACGCATGGAGCGCCGCGTAGACTAGGGTTCGCCCGGCCGCCGCGTCAACCGCGTCGAGGACGAACTCGAGCCGCTTAGAGAGTGAGTGTCAGTGACGATGTCGAGTAATGAGAGCTTGAAGGAAATCGCCGTACAGACCGGATTCCGCGAGGTACCGGAGGTGCTTGCCGCCGCGGCTACTCCCATCGACCGGGGACACCACCTGGCGCTTGCGGCCGGGCGAGGCTCCGGAGAGGAGGCCGTGTATGCGATGGCCGTCGCGCGTCGGTGCGATGCCGCGTCCGGCCTGCAGGCGCTGGTGCTCGTGCCGACCCGGGATCGTGCGGTCGAGGTTTCCCTGGCCATCCAGAGATCCGTGGAAGCGGCGGGCCTCAGGGTCGGCACCGCGCCGCTGCGGGCCGATGGGAGCCTGGACGCGCTGGCTGCGCCCATGCATTGCCTGGTCGCCCGACCTACCGTGCTTCTTCCCGAGATCCGGCTGGGCCGGTTGAGTCTCGCCGGACTCGGCCTGTTGATCCTGGACGGGGTGGCCGACCTGGTGGACCTCGATGAATGGACCTCTGTAGGCCCCGTGCTGGAGACTCTCGACGCGAGTGCGCAGCGCGTCGCCGTGACGCGCCGCGTAGATGACGGTTTCCGCGAGCTGGTACGCCGTCAGTTGCCCAGAGGCCGGCGATGGCCGGAGAGCGAGTTCGAGGACACCCCGGCCCCGGACCCGCTCGAACGGGGGCACCCGGGCGAGCTCAGCGTCGCAGAGGGAGCCACGTTCGAGGAACGTCTCGGCGCTCTGCTGGACTCGGTCAGGGACGCGGGCGAGGTGACGGTTCGTTGTCGTTCCCTTGCTTCCGTCCCGCTCGTCCGGGCGGCCCTCGCGAGCAACGGTCTGGCGATAGGGGATGCGCCGGAGCCGTGGGACGTGCTGGCGCAGGCTTCGGAATCGGATGGGGGGGCGCCCCCCGCACGGGTATGGTTCGGGCTGCCCCTGTCGCTCGAAGTCGTCGCCGCAGTACCTGGCGAGCGGGCCGTGGCCATCATCGATTCCTCGCACGTGTCACAGCTCGAGATCCTGGCCCGGAGAGCCGGCTCCGTGCTTCAGTACGTTCCCGGCCGGGTCCCCACCACGGAGCTCGACCCGCTCGGCCGCTATCGCTCGATCGTGCGGGCGCGGATCGAGCGAGGTGGAACGGACGCCGAGCTGCTCGTGCTGCACCCGCTGGTAGAGGAGTTCGGCTCTGCCCGGGTGGCCGCCGCCCTTTCGGACCTGCTGCGTCGATCCGGAGGCGGCGAGACGACGGTGCGGCCGTGGCCCGACGTCGAAGCGGCTTCCCGCGGCACCGAGACGCCGCCTGCATCGGGGACGCACCGGGGAACCCGCGGGGCCTGGTCCCGAGTGTTCATTGGGGCCGGCAACCGGGATTCGGTGCGCGTCGGGGACCTGGTAGGTGCCATCACGGGCGAGACCGGCATCGCGGGAGCTCAGATCGGGAAGATCGAGATCCGCGGCAGCTTTTCACTGGTGGAGATCGACTCCCAGGTCGTGGATCGGGTGATCGAGAAGCTCAACGGCACCGCGATTCGCGGACGGGAGGTCACCGTGAAGCACGATCGGGGTCACTGAACGGGATCAGCCCAGCGTTTCGCGAAGCGGTCGTCCGGCCCGGAAGGAGATGGCCGTACCGGCCGGGATCCGAATCGGGTCTCCCGTGCGGGGATCTCGACCCAGGCGGGCGTCCCTTCTGCGCGGAGAGAATGTGCCGAAACCCGTGATCCGGACGGGCCGTCTTCTCCTCAAGGCCCGGGCGATTACCCCGTTCCGCGGGTCGAACAGACCTTCTACCGCGAGCGCAGCGTCCGACTTCGACAGGCCGGTCGAGCGAGCCAGCGCTTCCGTCATTTCCGTCCGGTTCATCTCGCGCGCACTCCATCAGGGTCCCCGGTTTCGTGTTCTGCCCCAACGTCCGCAGGGGTTCGGGACGGGGCAAGGGGAGCGTCGCGAAGAATGCTGTGGGCGGACGGAGTTACGGGTCGGAGTCGTCGCCCCTATATTGCTGCCATGCCTCCCGCACTGACGCCCGGCGACCTTCAGATGAACCGGTTCAGGAGGCGGTTTGCCTGGCTGTTCGGAGGCGCCGCGATCCTCGTGGTCGTCGGGACCGTGGGATTCCTGACGCTCCCCGAGTATGACCTGTCGGATGCGTTCTACATGACGGTCATCACGCTTTCGGCCGTGGGCTACGAGGAGGTCCACGATCTGCAGACCGGCGGCCGGATTCTCGCCGCTTTCTTGATCGGCGGCGGACTCACACTGCTCGGTGTCTGGTTCGCGCTCGTAACCTCGGCTATCGTCGAGATGGATCTCGCTCACGTCTTCCTCACGCGACGCACCATGAAGAAAATCGACACGCTCAAGGATCACTACATCGTGTGCGGCGCCGGCCGGACCGGCCGACAGGTCGCGCGGGAACTCCAGGCCGCGGGCAAGGGCTTCGTGATCGTGGAACGCGACGCGGAACGGGTGGAGGCGCTGCGGGAGGAGTTTACCGACCTCCTCGTCGTGGAGGCGGATGCGACTCGTGACGAGTCGCTGGTCAGGGCTCGAATCGGCACGGCGGCCGGCCTGGTGACCTGCCTCAGCGCCGACACCGACAATCTCTTCGTGTGCCTCAGCGCCCGTGACCTGCAGCCTGGGCTCACGATCGTGGCCCGGGCCTATAACGAACAGACGCTCCAGAAGCTGTACGTGGCCGGAGCGGACCACGTGGTGAGCCCCAACCTGAGCGGGGGCATGCGGATGGCTGCCATGCTGCTGCAGCCGCAGGTGGTGAGCTTCCTGGACATCGCCACGCGGAGCGAGGACCTGGACCTGCGGCTCGAGGAAGTGCACGTCCCGGAGGGGTCCGCCTTCCAGGAGCAGACGCTGGCCGAAGCCAGGATCCCGAACAAGACCGGACTGATCGTGATCGCCGCCAGGCACGCCGACTCGCCCGGGCGTGACGACCAGTGGGTCTACAACCCGGGACCGGAGCACCGAATCCTGCCCGGGGACGTGCTGATCGTGATGGGAAGGGAAGAGCAGATCGACCTGCTGACTCGCAGCGTCCAGGCCTGAGCGTCAGGCGTCTTCCTTCATGCGCCGCTTCAGCTCCTCGAGCTGGAGCTCCGCCAGCTCTTCCCGCGAGAGGCCCGGGGGGTCGTCCTCGAGACGGTCGTCGTCGAGACCGCCCGCGCGCCCGCCGCCCCGAAGCTCATCATCCACGCGACGGCTCGCCGCGCCGAGGTCTTCTTCCCGCTCGATTTCCTCCGCCAGCCGGTCGAACTCGTCGGCGCTCGAGCGTCCGCCGCCCCGCATCCGTTCCGTGCTCCCTGCTCTCCGGGCCTGGATCGCGAGAACGTCCTTGCGGGCGCGGGCCTCCTTGAGCTCCTGGGTCTGCTCCTCCACCGTCTGTCGCTGCATGTAGAGCTCGGCCTCCGCGGCTTCGATCTTCTGAACCCAGACGTCCACGGCCACGCGATGCTTCGCTTCGAAACGGAGGGCGACCTCGACGGTTTCCTCGTCCCCGATCTCCTGGGCCTGCACCGCCCGCCGATGGCAGTCCTCCGCCAGCTTGAGCTCTCGCTCGTGCCTGAGCTTGAGCTTCGAGACCTCCTCCTCCAGAACCGGAATGCGGGCCTTCGTCTCGATCAACTCCTCGCGCATGCCGTCGAGCAGTTTCTCCACGTCCTCGCGAGTCGAATCTCCCGAGTGCCCTTCCAGCGAATCCAGGGCGGATTCGATGGCTTTCCTCAGCTTTTTGAACATGCCATGAGTCTAACCCCGAGGGTGTCCGGGTGGAACCCGCGCGGGTACGATGGAGTTGCAGTCATCGCGCCGTGTGTATTCCGCCGGCGCGGTTGACCGAACCGAGGTCCGGGCGGATACATGCCAGACAACGAGAACACGGAGCAGGCAGCGGCGGGAGGTGCGGCCGTCGAGGTGTATCCCGTCGAAGGGATGCACTGCGGAGCCTGCAGCGCGGCCGTTGAGCGCGCCCTCAACCGGGTGGATGGCGTACAGGCCGCGGTCAGCCTTCCCGCGGAGACCGCCACGGTCCGGTACGTCGATCCGTCGGTTCCCTTCGAGTCGCTGCAGCGCGCGGTCGCGGATGCGGGCTTCACGCTCATCGCGCGCAATCCGCTGGAGGATCGGGCCGAGAGGGAGCGAGAGAGGCTCCGTCGCGACGCGGAAAAGGTCGCGGCGGCGCGACGACGCATGGTCACGGCCTGGGCGCTGACCGTCCCCATCATGATCTGGATGATCCCCGAGATGTTCTTCGGGACCCCGTGGCCCAGCGCCGTGTCGTTTCACGTCGGCATGGTAGTTCTCGCGCTCCCGGTCCTGCTCGGCCCGGGCCGCGACACCATGGCGAGCGGGCTGCGTGCCCTGGCCGGGCGCAGACCGAACATGGACAGCCTGATCGCGCTGGGGAGTGGAGCGGCCGTGCTCACCGGCCTGGGTGCCCTGCCGCATTTCTTCGGGGCCGGGCCCATGATCATGAACTACGCCGGCGTGGGCGCCATGATCATGGCCATTCATCTCACCGGCAGGTTCGTCGAGACCCGGGCCCGGGGGCGGACGTCGGCGGCCATTCAGAAGCTGCTGTCGCTCGAGGCGCGCACCGCCAGGGTGCTGCGCGAAGGTCGGGAGGTGGAGGTGCCGGTCGCTTCCGTCGCGGTCGGCGATGTCATGATCGTGCGCCCCGGGGAGAAGATCCCCACCGATGGCGTTGTCGAGTCGGGTCGCAGCGCCGTGGACGAGTCACTGGCCACGGGAGAGTCGATGCCCGTGGACAAGGCGGCGGGAGACGCGGTGATCGGCTCGACGGTGAACCGCCAGGGACTGCTGCAGGTGCGTGCCACGGGCGTGGGGGAGAACACGTTCCTGGCCAGCGTGGTCCGGATGGTGGAGCAGGCCCAGGGAAGCAAGGTACCCATCCAGGAGTTCGCTGACCGGGTCACCGCCGTGTTCGTGCCGATCGTCCTCGTCATCGCCTTCGCGACACTCGTCGGCTGGCTGCTGTTTCCGTCGTTCTTCCACTCCCTGGTGGAGCAGGCCTCGAGGTTCCTCCCATGGGTGGAGCCCGACCTCGGGCCGGTCTCCCTGGCGCTGTTCGCGGCCCTGGCCGTCCTGGTCATCGCCTGCCCGTGCGCCCTCGGGCTCGCGACGCCGACCGCCCTGATGGTCGGAACGGGCCTGGGGGCCGAGAACGGGATCCTGATCCGCGATGGCGCAGCGATCCAGACGCTCGAGTTCGCGGACGTAGTCGTGCTCGACAAGACGGGCACCGTGACCAGTGGACAACCGACCGTGACGGACGTCATACCGGGGGCCGGCCATACGGCGGAGAACGTGCTGAGCGCCGCGGCCTCCGTAGAGCACGGTTCCGAGCATCCCCTCGGCCAGGCCGTGGTCCGCGCCGCGGCGGAGCGTGGGCTGGAACTCGCACCGGTGGCCGGCTTCCAGGCGATCACGGGGCTCGGCGTACGCGGTACGGTTGGCGGCCTCACCGTGCACGTGGGAAGCGAACGGTGGACTCGGGAACTGGGCATGGACCCACGGTCACTCGCCGAAACCGCGGCGGAGCTCGAGGCCCGGGGACGCACCGCCATGTTCGTGGCTCATGAAGATCGGGTGATCGGCGTACTGGCCGTCGCCGACCCCGTGAAGGAGGACAGCCGCCGGGCGATTCAAGACCTGTCGGCCCTCGGACTTCGAACCGTCATGCTCACGGGGGACAACGAACGCACGGCGCAGGCCGTGGCCGAGGACGTGGGGATCGAGGAGGTGAGAGCCGGCCTGCTTCCCGCCGGGAAGGTGGAGGCGATCCGCGAGCTGCAGAACGCGGGCCTCGTAACCGCGATGGTGGGAGACGGGATCAACGACGCTCCGTCTCTGAAGCAGTCCGATGTCGGCATCGCGATCGGTACGGGCACGGACATCGCGATCGAGGCGGCGGACATGACCCTGGTCCAGGGCAGCCTCACCGCGGTCGTGCGAGCCGTTCTCCTGTCGCGCGCAACGTTCCGGAAGATCCGGCAGAACCTGTTCTGGGCCTACTTCTACAACACCATCGCCATCCCTATTGCCATCCTCGGCCTCCTCCACCCCATCCTGGCCGAAGCGGCGATGGCGCTCAGTTCGATCACCGTGGTGAGCAACGCGAATCGACTGCGAAGCGCCCGAATCGATCCGTAGCGTCCGCCTTACCTCAGTTTCGGCCGGTGGTCTCCCGCGCTCGAACCGACTCTGCCTCGAGCATCGCGTCGTGCATCTGGTACTCGGGCGCACCCGAAGCCAGCCCGGCGGGTAGCGCGTCCAGGAACCTCTCGTATGCAGCGACCTGCGCCGCCGAGTCCCCCCGACTCTCAGCTACGCGGGCCTTGATGGACAGCGCCAGAAGGTGCTCCTGGTCGAGGGCGAGAATCAGGTCCGCCTCCCGATCGGCCGCATCCGCATCGTCGAGCACGAGGTTGAGCAATGCGAGATGGAAGTGGGCGTCGGCATCGACTTCGGCCGGCGGCAGCATGCCGTACGCCTGGATGGCCATGGTCGCGAATTGCTGGGCCTGCGCCTCGTTGCCCGCCTCGTCCTCCCGCATCACCCGGTCGAACAGCCGGTCGGCAGCCTGCCGGGGGGACATCGAGCCGAGGTCGACCCCTCCCGGGCCGGCCCCTTCCGTGATCGGCGTGCCGTCGGGCCGCACGCGCTCGGCCACCGGAAGGGCCCCGGTGACCGGCATGTCACCGACGCGTGTCGCGGTCTGGCCCTGGATGAACAACGTCAGGGCCACGGCGAAAGCGACCAGGGCGAGTCCAGAGAAGATCCAGGGGAGATACGCGGAAACGCCCTTGGGCGGTCGGTGACCGGTAGGCTCGCCGCACTCCGCACAGAACAGTGCCCCCTTGTCCAGGCCCGTCCCGCACTTCGCGCACTTCCGAGAGCCGGCTCTGGCCTTCATGTCCGCCCCACAGCTCGCGCAGAACTTACCCTTCTCGTCGCTACCACACTTCGGACACCGCATCACTGCTCCTCTCGTCTGTCAGCCCTGGCGTGGGCACAATCGGTCGTCGTTGTCCTCTTCAAGGTTCGGGTCAGGCCCCGAACTTGCCCAGGCGCCCGGCCCTTGCTGCTGCCAGGGGCATGAGCTCCCACCCCCTGATGGTCCCGATCGAACCGCGGGCGCATTCCGTCTCACCGAACCCGGCGTATCCTTCGGCCCGGTGGCCGCGGCCCGGCCCTCCGTGCAGCAGGAACGGCACCGGGTGCCAGCTGTGCCCGCCCATCCGGGCCGGCGTCGAATGGTCGCCCGTGATCAGGGTGACCCCGACACCCGTGTCCAGCAGGTCCGGCAGAACCTCGTCTACCTGCTCGATGATGTCCACCTTCCGGTCGAAGTCCCCGTCCTCGCCCGCCTTGTCCGTCCCCTTCACGTGAAGGAAGAAGAAGTCGTACTCGGCCACGTGCTCGCGGAGGATCGGAGCGAGCGCGGCTGGGTCGTCGTCCACCGCGACCGCGTCCATCCCCACGAGGCGCGCCACGCCGCGGTACATGGGGTACGCGGCCACTGCGAGGGAACGCATCCCGAATACGTCCGGGAACCTGGGCCATTCCGGTAGCGTCGCGAAGCCTCGCAGCAAAGCCATGTTGGCCCGCGGCTGCCCCGCCAGGACTTCGGGAACGCGCGCCAGCCACTCGCGTGCGATGCGGGCGGCGGGCTCCGACGCGGGAGACCCGGCCTGAACCGGAAGCGGCGCGACGCCCGTGATGCCCGGATCGGTGTCCGCGATCTCTGCATCTGTCTTTCCCGACGGTCGCAGAACGAGCAGGAAGCGGTGTTCCTTCACCGGCCGCACGAATACTTCCGCCCCTGGCACCTCGATCCCGCCCAGGAGATCGAGGACGGGTTCGGCGTCCGCGGTCGGGATCCGCCCCGCCCTCCGGTCCGTCACGATCCCGGCGGTATCCACCGTGCACAGGTTCCCCCGCACGGCGACGTCACCCGGAAGGAGAGGAAACTCCACCCCCAGTGCCGCGAGAGCTCCACGGCCCACGCGATAGCGCAGGGGGTCGTACCCGAAGAGCGAAAGGTGCCCCGGCCCGCTTCCCGGCGTGATACCCGAGGCGACCGGCACCTGGAGGCCGGCGTCACCGCTTTCCAGCATCCGATCCATGTTCGGAGTGCGGGCGGTCTCGAGCTCGGTGAGACCGCCGGGGGACAGCGGCAGACCTCCGACTCCGTCCAGGACCAGAAGCAGCACTTTCTCGCCCGTCGGCTGTACGAGGGCGGCGATGTCGGTGAGGTCCACGATTCCTCCGGGTTGATTCGGGCGCTCCGCGGCGACTCGCCGAGGACGTACGATGAGCCGAACATACGGCAGCCGCGCAACGGGTTCCAGCAGGCGCCGAAGTGGCACCGAAAGCTTGCATCAAGAGGCCACAAGCCGCATAACCAAGTGCTCGCGCATGCCCGCGGCAATGCATGGACGCACCAGAGGCAGAGGAGGTCGACATGCTCTCTTCCCGAACCGCGATCTGGCTCGCGACCGGCCTGGTCGCGGGAGTCCTTGGCGCATGCGCCTCCGGCAGCGGCAGCCAGGGCATGAGTCGGGGTCCCTCGCGGGACGCCACGATCGTCCGTGTGGCCGCGCCGCCGGACACGGTGATGCAGCGGGCCTGGGAGGTGCTGCGAAACGACGGCGTCCAACCGCGCTGGTTCTCCCGCGCGGCGGCGGATACCACGAACGTGGCGCGCATGGAGTCGGACTGGATCTACGTGCCCCGGGTCTTGGATTCTGCGACCTTCGGTAGCCTGTCGGAGCCGGAGAAGTACATCAAGCTGCTTTTCTGGGCGGAACCCGAGCGCGGCGGGACGTTGTTGTACGTGGATGCCCTGTACAACCCGATGTCCCTGCCGACCGAGCCGGTGCAGTGGTCGCTGATGCGGCAGGTGCCCGGAGCGCACCCCGCTTGGCAGTACGTGCAGTTGTTTGGACAGAATCTGGTGCGCCGACTCGAGGCCGGTACCCCGGCCGATTCCGAAGAGCCGTAGAGACGGTCGGCGCTCTCCGAGGAGACGACTAATACCGATACACCGTGAAGCCCGGGCCGCTGTCGAGCTCGAAGCACTCTCGAAGCGGTTCGGGTGGAAGTGGGCCTTGCGCGACGCCAGCGTCCGCGTGGAGCCCGGGACGACTCTGTGCCTCGTGGGGCCGAACGGAGCGGGCAAGACCACGCTCCTGAAGCTCGTCGCGACCCTGTTGCGGCCCTCAAGCGGCGACGGGCACGTGATGGGGCATTCCCTCAAGCACGAGCCGGACGAGGTGCGCACGCGCACCGGGCTTCTAACCGTCCGCGGCTTCCTGTACGACGATCTCTCGGCGGCTGAAAACCTGCACTTCACGATGCGGATGGCGGGCCTGAGACCGAACCGGACGGTCATCGCCGGAGTGCTGGAGCGAATCGGCCTGGATGAAGTCGCGGACAACCGGATGCGTACTTTCTCCACCGGGATGCGCAAACGACTGGCGCTCGGCCAGCTGCTGGTTCGCCCGATCGAAGTCGCTCTGCTGGACGAACCCTATTCCGGTCTGGACTCCCAGGGAATGCGCCTGGTGGACGAAGTGGTAGGCGAGTTCAAGGCGGCCGGCACCACCGTCCTCCTCGCGTCGCACCAGGACGGCGAGGCGGTCCGCGAGGCGGAGCTCACCGGGATTCTTCGACGAGGGCACCTGGAGATCCTCCCCGAATCCGAACCCCTGAGCCGGCACCTGTCGGTCGGCGGCCCGGCCGGCGCACCGGAGGTGGACTGATGTCGGTATTCCACCGCGCCTGGGCCATCGTCTGGAAGGACCTCCTGATTGAAGCCCGCACCAAGCAGAGCTTCAACGCGATGGTGTTCTTCGCCGCGCTCGTGCTCTTCATCTTCAGCTTCGCGCTGGGGCCCGACACGCAGCTGCTGCAGAGAGTGGCGGGAGGCCTCTTGTGGGTGGGGATCGCGTTCACGGGTCTCCTGTCGCTGAGTCGCACCTACCAGAACGAGGAGACGAGCGGCGGGCTGGAGGGACTGCGGGCCTATCCCGGTGATCCTCGCGCCATCTACCTGGGGAAGCTGCTCGGCAACATCGTCATGCTCCTGCTGGTGGAGGCCGTGCTGTTCCCGGCCGCCGGGATCCTGTTCCAGGCGAACCTGTGGCCGTACGCGGGAGGCCTGGCCGCCGTCGCCATTCTGGGCACGATCGGATTCTCCATGGTGGGCACGTTCTATTCGGCTCTCACCGTCAACCTGCGGGCCCGGGAGGTCATGCTTCCGCTGCTGCTTTTCCCCGCTCTCGTGCCGGTGCTGCTCGGCGCGGTCAACGCCACGACGCTCATCCTCCAGGGCGACCTGATGGGCGAAGCCATCGTGTGGTTGAGGGTGCTGGCAGCCTTCGACATCATTTTCTTTGTAATTTGTATCTGGATCTTCCCGATCGCATTGGAGGAATAGAGTGGGCCCAAGATCGGCAGTCGAGAAGACCCTGGGCATCCTGGCGGTGGCGACCATGGTGGTCGGAAGCTGGGTTGGCCTGGTGGTCGTGCCAGCGGACGCCGCGCAGGGCAACGTCCAGCGGCTGATGTACGTACATGTGCCCGCCGCATGGCTGGCGTTTCTCGCGTTCTTCATCGTGTTCATCATGAGCGTACTGTACCTGATCCAGCGGGACCCCCGCTGGGACCGGGTCGGTGCCAGCTCGGCCGAGATCGGGGTGGTGTTCACGGTCGTGACGCTGCTTCTCGGCATGCTGTGGGGAAAGCCGACCTGGGGAGTGTACTGGACCTGGGATCCGCGGCTCACCACGACGGCGATCCTGCTCGCCATCTACGTCGGCTACCTGGCCCTCCGCAGCTTCGCGGACGACGAGGAGAAGCGGGCGCGCTGGTCGGCGATCGTGGGTGTCATCGGTTTCGTCAACGTCCCCATCGTCTACATGTCCGTGACCTGGTGGCGAACGCTCCACCAGCCGCCGTCCAGTCCGCGCAGCGTGGCGCCGGACATCCTCTGGACGTTGATGCTCAACCTGGCCGCTTTCACGCTCGTATACGCGTACCTGATGGTGCGCCGGATCCGGCTCGCGAAGCTGGAAGGGGAACTCGAGAAGAGAATGGCGTACAATGCGTAAGTGGAGCGTGGTCAGCGTGATCTACATCGTGGCCCTGATCCTGCTATGGGTGTATACGGGCCGGGTGGAGATGGAGAACCGCGGGTTTGTTTTCGCGGGCTACGCGCTTACGTGGGGCGCGCTCCTCTGGTACGCGTTCAGACTGGAATCACGCGGACGTGCGACGGCGCGCGCTGTCGAGTCGTTCGAAGTTGCGGGCGCCGGAGACTGACCTCCGAGCCAAATACAACAAGGGACAATCCGTCACATGAATAAGTCCAAGAAGATATGGGCAGGCCTGGGTGTGCTCGCGATCGCCGCCGGCATCGCGCTGCTCATCGCGGGCGGGCTGAGCAGCAACGTGGTGTACTTCCTGACGCCGAGCGAGCTCCGGGCGGAGTTGGCCGAGCGCGCGGATGAGATCGTGGATCAGCCGCTGCGCCTCGGCGGCCAGGTCAAGCCGGGATCGCTGGTGTGGGATGCGGAAGCACTCGATCTCCGCTTCGTGGTCGCCGACAGCATCGGTGAGGTGCCCGTGCGCAGCACCGGTGCGCCTCCTGCCATGTTCAAGGAGGGCATCGGCGTCGTGGTCGAAGGGAAGTACACGCACGATGGCGTGTTCGAGTCCACCAACCTGATGGTTAAACACTCCAACGAGTACGAGCCGCCGCACGGAGACAAGCCTGAAGAGATGTACGAGTCTCTCATCAAGACCGACGAGTAGGGCGGCCCATGCTTAACCTCATCGGAAGCGTATCCATCGCCGCGGCGCTCCTCGGCGCCCTGGCGGCGATGGTCACGGGAATCGTAGGCGGATATACTCGCAAGCCGGTCCTCATAAGGGCGGCCAGATACAGCACGTACTTCGTGTTCTTCGCGATGAGCGCGGCCTTCATCGCGATGGAAGTCGCGCTGCTCACGCACGACTTCAGCGTGGAGTACGTGGCGCGCGTGGGAAGCCTGGAAACGCCGACGTACTACACGGCCATCTCGCTGTGGAGCAGCCTGGAGGGATCGATCCTCTTCTGGGGCTGGATCCTGGCGGCATACGGCGCCCTCGTGGCCTTCGTGAACCGGAAGTCCGACTCGCGGCTGATCCCGTTCGCCGAAGGCGTGATGGGTTTCGTCGGCCTGTTCTTCTACGGGCTCCTGGCCGGACCGGCCAACCCGTTCGGCGAGGTGTTCCCGGTGCCGGCCAACGGACCGGGGCCGAATCCCCTTCTCCAGAACCACCCGCTGATGGGCCTTCACCCGCCCATGCTGTACCTCGGCTACGTGGGGCTGACGGTCCCGTTCGCTTTCGCGATCGGCGCCCTGCTCAGCGGCAAGCTGGACGAGGAGTGGATCCGTTCTACGAGGCGCTGGACCGTGGCCGCGTGGGCCTTCCTCTCGGTCGGCATCGTGGGAGGCGCCTGGTGGTCGTACGAGGTGCTCGGCTGGGGCGGCTACTGGGCCTGGGATCCGGTGGAGAACGCGTCGTTTCTTCCCTGGCTCACGGCCACCGCTTTCCTGCACTCCGTGATGGTCCAGGAGAGACGAGGAATGCTGAAGACCTGGAACCTGTCCCTGATCATCGGGACGTTCCTTCTCGTGCTCTTCGGGACATTCTTGACCAGATCGGGAATTCTTGACTCGGTCCACGCGTTCACCGAAGGAATGATCGGACCGATATTCCTTGCCTTCATCGCCCTGATCATGGTGCTGTCCCTGGTCCTGATCGCGTGGCGCTCGGACCGGTTGCACGCGCCGGGCTCCCTGGACGCCGTGGTATCGCGGGAAAGCATGTTCATCCTCAACAACCTGTTCTTCGTGGCGTTCACGTTCACGGTCCTCCTGGGCACGACCTTCCCCCTCATCGTCGAGGCGGTGAATGGAAACCGCGTGAGCGTGGGTCCGCCGTACTTCAACATGGTCTCGATTCCGCTCGGGGTGCTCCTGCTGTTCCTGATGGGGATCGGACCGGCCCTTCCGTGGCGCCGGACGTCGCCGGAGAAGCTGAAGCGCACCTTCCTGGTCCCGTCGGCGGTGGGACTGGCAGCGGGCCTGCTCGGGTTCGCTCTCGGGACCCGGAGCGTGTGGGCCCTGATCACGTTCACGTTCGCGGGCTTCGTGACCGCCACCATCGTGGAGGAATTCCGAAAGGGCGTGAAGGCGCGCATGCGGATCGCCAACGTGTCGGCGCCGGTGGCGCTGGGACAGATCCTGACGCGCAACAATCGACGCTACGGCGGCTATATCGTGCACGCCGGCATCGTGGTGATCATCGTTGCCCTGGCCCTCTCCGGTACCTACCGGTTCGAGCGCGAAGTCACCCTGCGGCAAGGCGAGCTCATGCAGCTCGGGGACTACGGCGTGATGTTCGACGAGCTGTGGGCGGAAGAGCAGCCGCAGCGGTTCGTGGTGGGCGGGACGTTCAGCATCTTCCACCGGGGAGACCCGGCAGGGACCATGCAGCCCAGCATGAACTACTACCCGAACTCGCAGCAGCCCATCGGCACGCCGGCCGTGCGATCCACGCTGAAGGAAGACCTGTACCTGACGCTGATGGCGTTCGATGAGGCGGAAGGGAGTCATGCCACGATTCGGGCCATCGTGAATCCGGCCGTGCCGTGGCTGTGGATCGGTGGAATGATCGTGGCTCTGGGTGCGATCCTCGCGATCATGCCGCAACGCGGAAGTGGACGACCGGCGGTCTCGGCGACCGTGATCGCCAGTGAAGAGGAATCCGTCGAGCTCGTGGAAGAGCCCACGGCGGTGCCCGTCTGATCGTAACGGACGGATAGATACGCTATGAAGAAGAAACAGCTGCGCTGGCTCCTCCCACTGGTGGCGGTGCCCATCCTGTGGCTGCTCTACTGGGGCATGGGCCGGGATACGTACGTGCTTCCGTCGCCGATGGCGGGACTGCCGGCCCCGGATTTCGAGCTGGTCACGTTCGACGGTGACACGCTTCACATGGCCGACCTGGAGGGGAAGGTCGTGATCCTCAACTTCTGGGCCTCGTGGTGCATCCCGTGCCGCACCGAGCATCCGGTGCTCGTACAGACCGAGCGGACCTGGGATGACTCGGAGGTCGTTCTTCTCGGAGTGGTCTACCAGGATTCGCGCGCTAACGCGGAGCGCTTCCTGGAAGAGTTCGGGGGTGACTGGACCCACGTCCTGGATCCCTCGCAGCGCACGGCCATCGATTACGGAGTGTACGGCGTTCCCGAGTCCTTCTTCATCGGGACGGACGGAACGATCTCGCTCAAGAAGGTCGGCCCGGTCACCTGGGACCTGGTGCGCTATCAGGTGGATTCGCTCCTGGCTGCGCCCGTCGCCACGGCCGGCGCCGCGGGTGCGGGAGGCGCTCCATGAGCCGCCTCCGCGCTTGCATGCTCAGCCTGCTCCTCACCTGCGCGATCGGCCCCTCCTCGCTGTCGGCCCGGCAGGCCGAGCCGACCGGGGCTCAGGAAGCCGAGGCCCCGGCGGAGCAGCCCGACGATCGGAGTGCCCTGACCGACCCCGAGGAGGAGGCGCTGGATGCGCTGGCCGCCGAGGTGGCGTCCGGACTCCGGTGTCCCGTGTGCCGCAACCAGTCCGTAGTGGAGTCCAACGCCGAGTTGTCGCGCGAGATGCAAGCCGTCGTGCGTGACCGGCTCGCGGCGGGCGAGACGCCCGAGGAGGTGGAAGCCTATTTCGTCAGCCGGTATGGCGAGTGGATCCTTCTGCAGCCGCAGGCGAGAGGGATCAACCTCCTCGTGTACGGACTCCCGCTCCTGGCCCTGGTCATCGGTTTCTTCATCGCGAGGAAGCTCCTCCACAAGTGGGCCAGTGCTGCAGATGGAGCGTCCCCGGCGGACGGACCACAGGACCTCGCGGCGGAGGATGAGCAGTGGCTGCGCGAGGCTCTGCGCGAGAGCTGAGGGTTGACGGAACCTGACGCGCGATCAGTGTAGTAAGTGGGCTTGGGAGTGGACCTGGTCCACACCTATGTGATCGCAGTGAAGCTGTACAGCAAGAGATACGGAGCTTATGAGCGCTGCCGCTAGAAAGCAGATCTTCTTCGATGCACGGGCCCTCGATTCGTTCGACCAGTACCTGCAGGACGTCGAGCGGTACCCGCTGATCGAAGATCCGATGGAAGAAAGAGAGATCGCGCGCAGGGCGCGCGCCGGAGACCGGGCCGCCGCCGAGCGACTGGTTACGGCCAACCTGCGCTTCGTGATCTCGTACGTGAAGAAGTACCAGGGGCGGGGCCTGAACCTGGCCGAGCTGGTGTGCATCGGGAACGAGGGCCTGCTGAAGGCCGTGAAGAAATTCGACCCCGACAAGGGCGTGAAGTTCATCTCGTACGCGGTGTGGTGGATTCGGCAGACCGTTCTGCAGGCCCTGGCCGAGCAGACGCGTTCCGTACGGATCCCTCTGAACCAGAACTCGAACCTGGTGAAGCTGTCCCGCACCGAGACCGCTCTGACGCAGAAGCTGGGCCGTTCGCCCACCGATCGCGAGATCGCGGAAGAGATGAAGGAGCCTGTCGAGACCGTGCGCGCGCTGCGCCGCGTGGCCTCCGCCGAGCTCAGCCTGGACGCTCCGCTCGACAAGTCGGACCGGGACAGCGCCTCCTTCGGAGAGCGGTTCTCGGGAGCCGACGAGGCCGACATCGAGATCGACGTCGAGGCCCAGGCCCGCCGCGAGTTCCTCGAAAAGATGTTCGAGAGCTACCTGACCGAGCGCGAGAGAAAGATCCTCGTGCTGTACTACGGGCTGGACGACGGCGAGGAAATGACCCTGGAGCAGATCGGAGAGCTTCTGGGCGTCACCCGGGAGCGCATCCGGCAGATCCGGAACCGGGCCTTCGACAAGCTGCGCGCAAGCGAGCATGGCGATGCCCTGGAGGGCTTCTGGAAGGCCAGCGCCTGAGACCGACGTCTCGGCGCTGTGGGATCCCAAACGAAAAGGGGCGGCCCCGACGGGCCGCCCCTTGTTCATCTCCGACCTCCGGAATCGGTCAGGATGCGGTCGCCGACCTCGCCAGGAATGTCCACGGGCGGGCCAGCAGGAAGATCAGCACGGTGAGAACGGCACTGATCACGCACCACAGGCAGACGGCGTGAAGGATGAACAGCTCGACGCCGGTCAGATAGGCCGAGAACAGCAGACCCCCCATCGCCCCCAGGGCCAGAAGGCCAGCCGCCCAGCTTCGTCCCGCTGCCGGCCCGAGACCCAGGAATGCCAGAACGAGCATTCCGGCGTACCACAACGTGCCCCAGAGGGGGACCGGCTGGCCCAGGAAGCGGGCGTACTTCGAGGTCTGCACCGTCTCGCAGGACCCGGTTCCGCATACCAGGACGCCGTAGTATCCCAGGTGGTACAGCAACAGATACACGGCTACGAACAGGCCGACCAGCGAAATCAGGACGATTCCGCGCAGTCTCGTATCCTCGGACATCAGAGGAGCTCCGGCTACTCGCCGCCGCCCACGGCGGCTTCCTTGATCTGCGTCTCCAGCGCTCCGTAGCCGTAATCCCTGCCGGTCAATGCGAATCGCTCCCCGTTAAAGAAGATCGTCGGCGTGCCGTCGATTCCCAGGGACTCGCCGTACGCCCTGGTGGCCTGCACCTCGGCAAGCGTCTCTTTCCCGTCGACGCAGCTCTTGAACGCGCCGGCGTCGAGGCCGAGATCCCGGGCGTAGTCCACGAACTTCCGGTTCGGGTTTCCGCCCTGGCTCCAGCTGTCCACCCGCGCAAACAGGAGGTCCTTCATCTCGTAGTACTTGCCCTGCCGCTTGGCGCATTGGGCCGCGATCGCCGGCGCCCACGATTCAGGCCACAGGGGAAAATCGTACGAGACCCACTTCATCGAGCCCGTACTCCCGTAGTTCTGCCGCAGGAGCTTCCCGCTCAGTCCGTTGAACGTCCGGCAGTGCGGACACAGGTAGTCCGAGAATTCCATGATCACGGCCGGGGCGTCGTCGGCTCCGAGCGACGTGCCCGACGACGCGTCGGCCGTGACGCCGTCTCCCGACAGGGCCACGGGGGCCAGATCCGGCGCTTCACTCGTCCTTCCTCCCCTGAGCAGGAGGAATCCGCCCCCGATTACAACAGCGGCAATCAGGAGGTAGAAGAGCTTGCCGCCCTTGTTCTTTGTATTCGCCAAGATCAACTCCTTGTCGAGCACTGGCTTGGATCACTATGATCGGCTCCGGCGATTGGCCGGGGAACCGCAACCTCGGCCGCACAAGATAACACGGCCGGCGTTTCGCGCGACCTCGGTTCGACTGCCTCCCGGTGGAGCGGGAACGAACCTGCATCTCGTGGGTCAAACGCCTCGAGGCCGCCATAGTTTCAACCAGAACCCTCCGGGATCGGTTCTTCATGTTCTGTTCAATTTCCCGCCGGACGATGCTCATCGGCTCGGCGGCTCTCCTGGCCCTGACCGGGTGCGGCGACGACGACAGTGGCACGGCGCCCGGGCCGCGAGGCGACTTCTCCGTCCTCACGGTATCCTCGGGAGTCGAGCTGGACGCCGATGGGTACGAGATCCGGGTGAACGATATCTTCGCGGCGCTCATCGGCGTGAACGACACGGTCGAGTTCGCGAACCGCGCCGCCGAGACCTACCTGGTCGAGCTGACGGAGGTTGCGGCCAACTGCACCGTGCAGGGCAACAACCCGCGCGAGGTACTCGTCGTAGCGGACAGCGGGACCGAGACCACCTTTGTGGTGGAGTGCATCGGTACGGATGGAATCCTGCGGGTCGTCACGAGCACGAGTGGCCTGAACCCGGATGACCAGTACACCCTGGCGGTCGACGGGACCGACGCGGGCACCATCGGCGCGAACGACACGGCCAGCACCGCGGACCTGGACACGGGGGAGCACACCGTTCGCCTGGGCGACATAGCCCTGAACTGCCGTCTGGCCGGGGATCCGCTGCGGACCGTGGACGTGCCGAGCGATGACACGGTCGAGACGATCTACGAGGTGGTCTGCACCAACCAGGTGGGACTGGTCAGGATCATCACGTCCACGACCGGAGTGCTCCTGGACTCGGACGGTTACCAGTTCACGATCGAATTCGGCGACCCGCTCGACGTCGGGGCGACGGACGTAAGAACCGTGAGCGGCGTCGCGGAAGGTATCAACCGGGTCACTCTCCTCGAGTCATCCGTTGCCGACAACTGTTCGGTGATCGGAGAGAACCCGAGAACCGTCGACGTACCGGCTGGGTCGCTCGTCAGCACGACGTTCGACGTCTCCTGCGGGGTGCCCTGACCAGGGACGAGCGTCAGCGCGCCAGCACGAACACCAGGATGGCGGCGAGCAGCAGAGTAAGCGCTCCGAGCACGGCCAGCTGGACCCACTCGGGTATGTTCCTGCCCTCGTGGCGACCGACCCGTTCCAGCCGCGGTAGCAGGTCCGTGGACCATGAGCGCTCGATCTCTTCAACCATCTCCCGCCAGGCACCTTCGTAGCCTCGATCCAGGCGGATCATGGCCCCCCTCCACTCCTCGGCCGCTTCGTGCAGGACCGAGTCGTCCTGGTCCGGGTGTCCCGCCTCGAGCTCGGCGATCCGTTGTCGCAGCTCCGTCTCCTGCTCCTGGAGATCTCCGAACCTCTGCCACAGCCGGTCGAACGGTCCCTGCATGCGCTCCAGGAGCTCAGACCTCCCCGCTTCGCTGAGGACGAGGCCCCGCTCGCCGGTAAGGCCGACGCCGCGTGACGCTGACACTCTGGCCAGCTCGTCGGAATAGACGGCCGCGAGACGGTCAGCCGCGGTGCTCACGGCCGCTCGCGTGTCCTCCCGCAGACCTCCGGAGTTCATGGCCTCGATCGCCTTCTCGAGGCTGTAAGCACCGCCCGCAGCCGACTTCCGCAGCAACAGGGGACCGAGCGCGATCTCGCCGAGCTCCTGGAAGTGCGTTTCGAAGAAGTACTCGCGCATTCCGGCCTTGAGCTGCAGCTCACCCGGAACGTTGGCGGCAGCGCGCTCTGCCACCTCGTGCAGGGATCCTGCGGCCAGCGAGAAGGGTGGCAGCTCAGCCTGGGGTGGAGGAGACACCTCACCGCGGCTGAACAGCTCCAGAGGTCGCCCCTCTGTCCCCGCCGGCGGTTCCTGCGATGCGGCGTAGAGAACGGCGCCCAGCTCTTCCGGGAACAGATAGCGAACCGTGAGCGAGGTCCCTGGTCTTCCGACGACCAGATAGTCATCATCCCGGTCGCCCGATTCCGCCTTCCGCGCGGGGCGGCGGCTCGCCGCGCGAGCCGGCCACACCAGCGTGAGCTGCCGGTCACCCGACAGGAGGTACAGGGCCCTGCGTGTTACGGCCGCCACACAGAGCCCGCCGACCTTCTCGCCTTCCAGCATTCCCGAGACTGCGCAGCCTGCCGTGAACAACACGACTTCGTGGCCGAGCTGCCGGACGATCCGGCGACGAAGCTCGCTCAGGTCGACCCGGGCCGTGAGGAGCTTGTACAGCCCGTCCAGCTCCGGAGGCGACCCCTTGATGGCCAGGGTCGCGCGGCCGGCGAACACCAGCAGCATTCCCTTGCGGCGGGAGACCCAGAACACCTCGCCGTACGGAACCATCAGCTCGTCGCAGAGAAGGGCCACGCCGGCAACGGTCACACGCGCACCGCGCCGAACGCCGGATCCTTCGACGAATACGTCCGTAATCAGCGACTGACTATTCATCGGTCAGCATCCGCAGCACGCCGGGAGTGTCACTCAGGTTCTCGAATACTGCATCGGGACCGTGCTCACGCAGCTCCTGCGCCGTATGGCGACCGGTAGATACCGCCAGCACCCGGGCTCCGTTGGCCCGGGCACAGCGGATATCGTCCGGGGTGTCGCCCACGATCACGGCAGCGCCGAGGTCGAACGACCTTCCGTACGCCCGCTCCGCTCGATCGCGGGCGATCGGCGGGAGGTCATTCCTCCGCTCGGAGTCCGATCCGAAGGCTCCGAACCGGAAGTGACTGCCGAGCCCCGCCGCCCCGAGCTTGAGCGAGGCGCCGCCCTCCAAGTTACCGGTAACGAGCCCCGGAGCGAACCTGGCGTCGTCCTCGACGGCCCGGAGCAGGTGTTCGACGCCCGGAAACGTCGTCACGTCGCCGTCTCGCCGGTCGAGCTCGTCGTCCAACGCCTCCAGGTACGCATCCCACGTCGCGTCGAATCCGTCCTCGATGTTGGCGTCCGACCAACCGGCGGCCCTGAGCAGTCCACGCACGATAGCCGGATCCGTCTTGCCATGGAACTCGAAGGCCTCGATTGGACCGGTCTCGCCATACACCTGCCGCATGGCCCTCTCGACAGCCGCCTTGCCAGCACCGACGGCGTCGACCAGCGTCCCGTCGATGTCGAACAGGAGAAGTCTCATTCCCGACTCCGCACACCCATGGATCCGCGGCGCGCTTCCTTCCCGAATACCTGGAAAAGACGCCGGTTGGTACCGGTCGCCTCCTCGATCTTCCGCTCAGGGTGCCACTGGACTCCGCAGGTCCAGCCCGCGTCCGGCTGACGGTACTCCACGGCCTCTACCAGTCCGTCCGGCGCCCAGGCCACGGGGGTAAGCGCAGCGGCGAGGTCCCGGATTCCCTGGTGGTGAGCCGAGTTCTGCACGAACTCCGGCTCCGTGAAGACGTCAGACAGGAGGTCGGGCTCGCTGGTGCGAATGGAGTGGATGTGTCCGTCGAACTCGCGGTACCGATCGTGGTCGATTTCTTCGCCCCGCTGCGTGTACAGGTCCTGGAACAGCGTTCCGCCCAATGCCACGTTGAGCAGCTGTACGCCCCGGCAGATGGCCAGCACCGGCATCTTCCGCGCGAGGGCCCGCTCGAGCAACACGAGCTCCATGGCATCGCGCTCGGGAGATACGGTGCGCGCGCCGTCGGAGGCCTGCCCGTACCGGGTGGGGTCCACGTCTTCTCCTCCGGTGAGCATCAGCCCCGCCGCCAGGTCGAGGAGGCGGTCACGCGTGTCGGGGTCGTCCAGGGGGGAGAGCACGACCGGCAGGCCGCCAGCCACGCGCACGGCCTGCAGATACCCTGCCTCCAGCACCACGCGGGGCATACCGATATCGCTGTCCCGGACGGGCGCAGTGATGGCGATCAGGGGCGGACTCACGAGGCTACCTCGTCTCTCGCGGATTCGCCGGCGCCCTCCAGCCAGCTCCGGAGTATCCCCGGATCCAGGTTCCCGCCGGAAAGCACCGCCACCGTCGCGCCCGCGGGATCCGCGGCCACCAGACCCGACGAAATCGCCGCGATCGTGGCCGCGCCGCTCGGCTCCACGACCAGGCGCTGGCCCAGGCACCAGAGAACGGCTTCCCGTATGGAGGAATCGGTCACCGTGACGACCCGGTCCACCAGGTCCCTCGTGTGCTCGAAGGTCAGGTCTCCGGGCCGAACCGGTTTCAGGCCGTCGGCTATCGTGTCGATGGACTCCAGGGTCACCGGATGCCCGGCGGCCAGGGAACGGCTCATCTTGGGCGCGCCTTCGGGTTCGACGCCGATCACCTGGGCTCCCGGTGCCAAGGTCCGGATCGCTGCCGCCACCCCCGAGGCCAGGCCCCCGCCTCCGATCGGCACCACGACCGTGGCCAGGCCAATCTCACTGCCGCGCCGACGACCGGCCTCGGCCAGCTGTTCGACGATCTCGAGACCGGCCGTTCCCTGTCCGGCGATGATGTCGCGGTGGTCGAAGGGTGGAACCATGGTTCCACCGATCTCCGTGAGAAGCTCCTCGGCCCTCGCCTTGCGCTCGGTCGTGGTGGTACCGGCCATCTCCAGCCGGGCGCCCATCCGGCGCACGGCCGCCACCTTTATGGGCGGGGCGTCGACGGGCATGACCACGACGGCGGGGACGCCGAACTCGCGAGCGGCGAAAGCCACCCCTTGCGCGTGATTCCCCGAGGAATAGGTCACGACGCCTGCCTGGCGCTCTCGGGGAGAGAGAGAGGCGATGAAGTTGTAGGCGCCGCGCAGCTTGAAGGCACCGGCGAACTGGAGACACTCGCACTTGAGCCACAGGTCCGAGGTGTCCCCGGGAACGCTCTCCGCCGAACGGTCCGCCGGGAGCAGGGGGGTACGGCGGATGACGGGCCTGATCCGGTCCGCCGCGGACCGGATCTCGTCCAGGGTGACCAGACCTTCGGTCTCGGTCATCGAGGCTATTCCCCCGCTTCCCCGGCCTCCAGCGCCTCTTCTCCGGCCTCCTCCGCGAGCTCGACATCGCCGTCTACCAGGTCGGGGTCGTCAGCGTCGAAGTCGATCGCGACCTTGGCGATGTCCACGAGCTCGTCGCCGTCATCCAGCGCGATGACTCGAACACCCTGCGTGGCGCGGCCGATCACCCGGATCTGGGACGCCGGCTGCCGGTTGATCACCCCGTTCCGGGTCACCAGCATGAGCTCGTCTTCGTCGGTAACCTCGCGCACGCCCACCACGTCTCCCGTCTTCTCGCTCAGCCGGAAATTGATGAGCCCCTGCCCGCCGCGGCGCTGCACCCGGTAGTCGTCCACGCTGGTTCGCTTGCCGCCCCCACGACTCGTCACCGTGAGCAGGCTCGCACCCTCCCGGACCACCACGGCCCCCACGACTTCGTCCCCCTTCTTCAGCCGCACGCCGCGCACTCCGCGGGCCGCACGGCCCATCTGGCGCACATCCCCTTCGCCGAAGCGGATGGCCATTCCCTTGCGCGTCGCCAGGATGAGGTCGTTGTCGCCATCGGTGAGGCGCGCGTCGATCAGGCGGTCCCCTTCGTCGATGTTGATGGCGTTGATGCCCCTGGAGCGGACGTGCCTGTAGGCGGCGAGGCTGGTCTTCTTCACCTGCCCGCTGCGGGTAGCGAACGCCACGTAGAGATCCGGGTCGAACTCCCGCACCCGCAGGATGGACGCGATCTTCTCGTCCTTGGAGATGTTCAGCAGATTCACGACGGGCTTGCCCCGTGACGTGCGCGAGGCGAGCGGTATCTCGTGCACCTTGAGCCAGTACATCTGCCCTCGGGCCGTGAAGACGCACAGGTAGTCGTGGGTGGACGCGAGGAACAGGTGCTCCACCCAGTCCTCTTCCTTGGTGTCCATCCCGGCGATGCCTCTTCCCCCGCGCCGCTGCTGGCGGTACGTGGCTGGGGCGATTCGCTTGATGTACCCCTGGTGGCTGATGGTGATGACCATCTGCTCGTCGGCAATCAGGTCTTCCGGATTGAAGCTGATCTCCGCATCCACGATCTGTGACCTGCGGTCGTCCCCGTACTTCGCCGCGAGCTCGACCAGCTCCTGGCGCACCACGTCCATCCGAGCGTCCCGCGACGCCATCAGGGCTTCCAGGTCCTCGATCGTGGCACGAATCTCCGCCAGCTCTTCCTCGAGCCTCTCGATCTCCAGGCCCGTGAGACGCGACAGGCGCATCGCCAGGATGGCCTCGGCCTGCTTGTCGCTGAGGCCGAAGTGCTCTCGCAGGCTCGCCGCAGCTTCCTCCGTGGTCTTGGAGGCCCGGATCATCTTGACCACTTCGTCGATGTTGTCGACCGCGATCTTGAGCCCCTCCAGGATGTGCTCTCGCTCGCGGGCGACCCGGAGGCTGTATTCGGTGCGGCGCACGACCACCGTGTGGCGGTGCTCGATGAAGTGCCCGAGGATCGTCTTCAGGTCCATCACTCGCGGAACACCACCCACCAGGGCCAGCATGATGACCCCGAAGGTGCTCTGCATCTGCGTGTGCTTGTACAGCTTGTTGAGCACGATCTCCGGAATCGCGTCCCGCTTGAGGTCGATCACCACGCGAATCCCGTCCCGCGCGGACTCGTCCCTCAGGTCCGAGATGTCCTCGACCCGCCGGTCCCTCACGAGCTGGGCGATCTGTTCCACCAGGCGGGACTTGTTCACCATGAACGGGATCTCGGTGACGATCAGTCGCTCGCCTCCGCTCGGCCGCTCCTCCACGTGGGCCCGCGCCCGCATCACGACCCGCCCCCGGCCGGTCGTGTAGGCCTCACGAATACCCGTCTTCCCGTAGACGAGCCCGCCGGTGGGAAAGTCCGGCCCGGGCACGTATTCGAGCAGATCCTCGACCGGGGTATCGGGATCGTCGATCAGCCGCTCGCAGGCGGCCACGATCTCATGGAGGTTGTGCGGCGGGATGTTCGTGGCCATCCCGACGGCGATGCCCGACGACCCGTTGACCAGGAGGTTCGGAAGCCGGGAGGGGAGGACGGTCGGCTCTTCGAGACGATCGTCGAAGTTGGGGGTGAAGTCGACGGTCTCTTTGTCGATATCGGCCAGCATTTCGTTCGCGAGAGCCGCGAGACGGGCCTCCGTGTACCGATACGCCGCGGCCCCATCCCCGTCGATCGATCCGAAGTTCCCCTGCCCGTCCACCAGCGGGTAGTGCAGGGAGAAGTCCTGCACCATGCGCACGAGAGAGTCGTACACCGCGGAATCGCCGTGCGGATGGTACTTGCCGAGCACATCACCTACGACGGTGGCGCTCTTCTTGTACGGGCGGGTGGGCGACAAGCCGAGCTCGTGCATCGCGAACAGGATCCGGCGATGCACCGGCTTCAGTCCGTCGCGGACATCGGGAAGGGCGCGCTGCACGATCACGCTCATCGAGTAGTCGATGAACGACTCTCGCATTTCGTCTTCGAGGAGTCTCTGCTCTACACGTTCGGTTCGGTCGATCGTTTCCATGCGTCCGTCACGAATGGGTGGTTTGCACGGCCCCGACGGGGCCCCGATTACGACGGATCCCGGCGTCGCGACGACGGCCGGGCATGCCCGGCCGCGGATCCCGGCTGACCACGGTTTCTGGCCGTCGTCGAATTCCTAGAATAACCTAAGAAATATAGCCTATCAGGGGCCCGAGCGCGACCGCGGGACTGCGGCCGCACGGGGGTGAAGGCAGGGTTGGCTACCGGTCCTCAGTCACCGGTCTCCCGGAACGCGGGGGGAACCTCATCGAGCTCTCGATAGCGACGCAGCAACTGCAGCTGACGGTGGTCCGGCGAGGTCACCACTCCGCGGATCACGACCGACTCGGCGTGACTGGAAAGCTCGAACGGATCACCCGTCCAGACGACGAGGCTTCCCGCCTTGCCCGGCTCGAGAGATCCGTACAGGTCATCCACGCCCAGGGCACGAGCCGGAGCCAGCGTCGTGGCCCGGAGCGCCGCGGCCCAGGGCAGTCCGAATCGAACGGCGTTACCGGCTTCCAGCAGGATCCACCGCGCGTTGTGCGAATGGAAGCTCCCGATGATCACCTCTACGCCGGCCTCGTGCAGGAGGGAGGCGTTCTCGAACCTCGCGCCGAGCCGGTCGAAGCCGCCGGGGTTGTTGGTCAGCGGCTTGAGAATCACGGGGACTCCAGCGTCGGAGATCATGTCCGCGACCATCCAGGCTTCGGAGGCGCCCGACAGAACGAGGTCCAGGCCGTACTCTTCGGCCAGCCGCAGCACGGCTTCGATGTCGCTTGCCCGATGCACGCTCACGATCAGCGGCATGTCGCCGTCCAGCACCGGTCCCAGCGCCTCGAGGTCGAGACGGGACAGGGACAGCTCCCTCGAGCGCCCCGCGTCGAAGGCATCCCGGTGGTCTCTCCAGAACCTGGCGTCGTCGAGGACCTCCCGCAGTCGAAGGGAGACCGCGCCGCGCGCTCCGCCGGCCGCTCCCGGTGAGAAGCTCGCTATCATTGCCGCCCTGGGCCGGACGAGCATTTCCGCGACGGAAGCGCCGGCAAGCTCGATCACCGCCGCCTGGCCTGCGATCAGGCCGCCGGCCGGGGCCGACAGGACGGTGGTCACGCCCTCGGCGCGGTTGACCGGGATCAGGACCGAGCGCGGATTGAGCCCATCCACCACGTCGAACGCCGCCTCCACCACGTCGCCCTGTACCCGGGAGTCGACCGTCGAGCTGACCATGCCCACTTCCACGAGCCCGAGCGATGTCGTGGCGTCGAAGAGCCCGGGCGTGACGATCCGATCCGTCGCGTCCAAGACCGGCGTCCCTTCCGGTACCTCCACTTCACCCACCGCCACGATGCGTCCATCCCGGATGAGCACCGTGGCCGATTCGAGCACGTCGCCGGACACGGTATGCACTGTGCCTCCCACGACCGCGAGATCCTGCGCCGGGACCCCGCTCGGAACCCCGAACAGCAGAACGAGGGCGCCTCCCGCCATGCGACTCGCCTGCCGTCGCGCATGGGCGTTCATCGCGCACCTCCCGTGTGGCTCAGGAATCCGAGCTCGAAGTCGCTGACCGGATTTCCGGCTTCCCGGGAGCGGTCGAAGACGGCCGCACCGTCGATGAACACCTGGTCAGCGCGACTGTACACGCTGAACGGGTCGCCCGACCAGATGACCACGTCCGCCGCCTTCCCGGCCTCGAGGCTCCCCGTCCGCTCATCGATACCCAGCGCCCAGGCCGCATTGAGCGTTATCCAGCGCAACGCTTCGTCCCGGCTCACCTCGATCCCGACGCGGCGCCCGGCGTACATTGCGCGGGCCGCGTTCTGGTTCAGGATCTGGATCTCGAGTCCGCTGTCCGTGTGGAGGATGGCGGGAGCGCCGGCCTCCGAGAGCAGCGCCAGGTTCTGGGGGATCGCATCCAGGGCTTCCATCTTGAAGCCCCACCAGTCCACCCAGGTCGAAGCCCCGACGTTCTCCTCGGCCAGACGGTCCCGGATCTTGTAAGCCTCGGTGGCATGGTGGAAGGAGCGGATCGAGAAGCCGAACTCGTCCGCGAGCTCCAGCATCGTGAGCATGTCGTCGGCGCGATAGCAGTGATTCTGAATCAGGATGTTCCCACGAAGGACCTCTGCCAGCGTCTCCAGCTGCAGGTCGCGATCCGGAGCATCGGATGTCCGGTCACCGGCCAGCCACTCGTCCCAGCTGTCCCGGTACTTCGCCGCCCTGATGAACGCCTTCCGATACCCTGCGACGTTACCCATCCGTGTCGATGGCCCTTGAGTCGCGTACACGCGCTTGGGGTTCTCGCCGCAGGCCATTTTCAGGCCCATGGGAGCACCGGGAACCATCATGTCCGTCACACCGCGACCGGGCACGAGCTTCAGCGTCACGCCGCGCCCGCCGATGAGGTTGGCGCTGCCCGGAAGCACCTGGAGGGTGGTGACCCCGCCCGCGAGCGCCCGCCAGAAGCCTGCGTCCTGTGGCCACACTCCGTGCTCGGCCCATACTTCGGCCGTGACCGGATTCGTGGCCTCGTTGCCTTCGGCCATTCCTTCCACGCCCGGAGACGGATAGACGCCGAGGTGGGAGTGCGTATCGATGATTCCCGGGGTGACATAGCGGCCCGTCGCATCGATGACCTCCGTCCCCGCAGGAGCGTCGAGGCCGACACCCACGGCTTCGATTCGCCCATCCACGAGCAGGACATCGCCGACGGAAAGCTCGTCGCCGGCCGCGGTCATCACCGTGCCCCCGCGAATCAGGACCGGCCTCGACGGCAGGGGCCGGTACGTCGACTCCCAGGCACCGTTCGCCGTGCCGTTGAGGAGCTGTCGATCGGCCTCAGTCCGGTCCGCATCACTCGAGCCGGAAGGATCGGGACCGGTAGCGGGAGCGTTCGAGGCCGAGGAACAGCCGGCCCACAGCAGCGCGGCGGCGAAAGCCAGGACCAGCGGAGAACGGGTTCGGTGGCGCATGAAAACTCCTCTGAGTCGACCGATGCGGCGTCGGGCCGTATGGCGAGTGCACAACGTACCGGCGCCGCGGTTCAGGCGCAGGCCCGGAAGTCCTGCAGCTCGCGTCTCCCGAGCCCCTCGAGCGCCTCCCGGATCTCGCGGCGCGCGCCGGGAGACCCGACGGCCGCCAGGACGTACGGATTCGATCGCGCGATGAGCTCCTCGAAACCGGCGGGATCGAGCACGGGAGCCCCGTGGATCTCCTGCCCGATCTTCCTTGGATCCAGGTCCACGAACGCGTGCACCGATACTCCTTCGTGGAGGAGCGCGCGGGCCAGCGGCTTTCCGACCTTGCCGGCCCCCCAGACGACCACGGGACGCGCCGGGAGAAACGCCTCGGCCAGGAAATGCGCCTTGCAGCCTCGGAACGCGTCCGGAGAGTAGCGGGGAGACGACAGGGAATGGCGGTCGGCTCGCACGCGCCAGCGGAGCAGCTGCGTATCCAGGTTGGCGGCCCGCATCCCGGCTGCATGAAGACGCAGTACGAGATCGTAGTCCTCGGGCCATCCGGCATCGCGATACCCGCCGAGCGCGTCGAACACGGAGCGCCGGATCACGAGGGTGGGGTGGGCGATGGGACATTCGACCAGCAGGTCACGAAGCAGGTCCCCGGGGTGAATCAACGAGTTCAACCAGGTCTCGTAGCGCCGGTACCCGTCGCCGACCGACTCGGCCGGGAACAGCTCGACGGCCGACCCGCAGGCCGCGAGATCGGTGCGTTGCGCGAGTGCGTCGCATTGCAGCTGGAGGCGGCGCGGATGAGCAATATCGTCCGCATCCATGCGGGCGAGCAGGTGGCCGCGCGCGGCCGCGGCGGCCTGGTTCAGAGCTTCGATCAGGCCGGCGTCGTCGGACTCGAGCACCCGCACACGCCCGTCGCGAACGCGCCAGCTCTCCAGCAGCTCGCGGGTCTCGTCCGCCGAACCGTCGTCCACGGCCACCACCTCGTAGTCGCCGAGCGTCTGAGCCTCGAGGCTGTCGATGCAGTCGGGAAGCCAGGGCCCCGCGTCCCGACACGGGAGGAGCACCGAGACCTCGACCCCTCCGGCTCGGCTCATCCGGCCAGCTTGCCCGCGCCCGCGGGTGCCGATTCCAAGTGGAGGGCCAGATAGCGCCCGGTGTGCGAACCGGGCGTGGCCATGATCTCGGGCGGCGGACCGCTCGCAACGATCCGGCCGCCGCCATCTGCAGCCTCGGGTCCCAGGTCCACCACCCAGTCCGCGGCCGCGATCACATCGAGGTCGTGCTCGACCAACAGGACCGTGTTCCCGGACTCCACCAGCTCCCGCAGCACGCCGAGCAGGCGGCCGATCTCGCCCAGCCCGAGCCCTACCGTAGGCTCGTCCAGGATGTAGATCCGCTGTTTCTTGGATGGCCTGCGGGCGAGCTCGCGGGCGATCTTGAGCCGCTGGGCCTCGCCCCCCGACAGCGTGGTGGCCGGCTGCCCGAGCCGCAGGTAGCCGAGTCCCACGCGCTGCAGCTGCCACAGGGCCTGCCCCAGCCGGTCTCTCCGGATGAAGAACCGGATGGCCTCGTCCACGGTGAGATCCAGGACGTCCCGGATGTTGCGTCCACGGTACTGAATCTCCAGGGTCTCGGACTTGAACCGGCGGCCTTCGCACACCTCGCAGGGCATGGCCACGTCGGCCAGAAACACCATCTCCACCAGCTCCTCGCCTGCGCCCTTGCACGCCTCGCAGCGCCCGCCCTGCACGTTGAAGCTGAAGTGTCCGGGACCGTACCCGCGATGTTTCGCCTCGGGCTGCTCGGCGAACAGGCGCCGAATCTCTGCGTACGCCTTGATGTACGTGATGGGATTGGATCGGGGAGTACGACCGATCGGGCTCTGGTCCACCAGTACCGCCTCCCCGATCAGCTCCGCGCCGCCCAGTGATCGCCAGGTGCCGGAGGCTTCCCCGAGGTGCCTCCGCGCCGACGACGCTCCGTGCAGAACCTCCTCCAGCGCCCGGTACAGGACGTCGTGAACCAGGGTGGACTTCCCCGACCCGGACACGCCGGTCACCACGGTCATGCGCTGGAGCGGAATCTCGAGATCCAGGTCGCGGACGTTGTGTAGAGTCGCGCCCTCCAGGCGAAGCCAGGATGCGGGAGTCTCGCGTGAGCCTCGCCTTCCCCGGACACCGTCGGTGAGCGCGGTCGCGGTCGCGGTCCCTGAGGCGAGCAGCTCTTCGTACGATCCGTCGAACACCAGCTCACCCCCGTGCTCCCCCGCTCCCGGCCCCAGTTCGAGGACGCGGTCGGCCGCGCGCATCACCGCCGCCTCGTGCTCCACTACCAGCACCGTGTTCCCCCGGTCGCGAAGCTCCCGGAGCACGGCGAGGAACTGCTCCACGTCGCGGGCATGCAATCCGATGGTCGGCTCGTCCAGCACGTAGAGCGTGTCCACGAGTCGACTGCCGAGGCTGCCGGCCAGGCGGATGCGCTGCATCTCGCCCCCCGAGAGCGTGCGGGCCTGGCGATCCAGCGACAGGTAGCCGAGACCCACCGCAGACATGAAGTCCAGGCGATCCGCCAGCTCCCTCCGCAACGTCTCCGATACCCGTCTCTCGAAAGGGGACAGCTCCAGCCCGGACAGCCAAGCGCGCAGCTCATCCACGGACATCGCGGCCGCACTCGCGATATCCCGCTCGCCGACGCGGACGTTGAGGGCAGCCGGTTGCAGCCGCGCGCCGCGACAGGCCGAGCACGTCTCCGGGAGCTGGTACTGCCGGAGGAAGACGCGAATGTACTGCTTGTAGCGTTTGCGCTCGCGTGAGCGGAGGAACGGAATCATGCCGACGAATTCGTCGGACCCATGCATGAGCTCGTCTCGAAAAGCCGCGGGAAGATCCTCCCACGGCAGCGTGGAATCCAATCGCCGACGACCGGCCAGCTCCATCACCTCGGCCGCTTCACGGTAGTACCGGGGCTTGGTCCAGGGGTCCAGAGCTCCGTCGGCCAGAGACCTGCCTGGATCGGGTACGATCAGCGACTTCGAGTACTCCAGGGTCGCTCCGAAGCCGTTGCATTCCCGGCACGCCCCGGTCGGGTGGTTGAAGCTGAACAGAAGGGGCGTCGGTTCAGGAAACTCGCGGGAACATCCGGCGCACCGGAATCCCTCCGCGAAGGCCAGACGCCGGGCCACCGAGGACGATCCGGCCGCTCCTGCGATCACCAGGACCTCGGCGTGCCCGTGCCCTTCGGCGAACGCCGAGGCGAGGGAGTCGGCGAGGCGTTCCCGTTCGCTCTCGGACACGGACAGCCGGTCCACGACCACCCGGACTTCGTCCGCCGTATCCAGCCGGGGAATCTCCGGGCGGGCGGGCTCGGCGCCCGGGTCGAGGTCGTCCACGTGATGTGCCACGCCGTCCAGCATGACCCGCACGTAGCCGCGGGCCCGCAGGTTCTCCAGGGCGGCCTCGTGCGTGAGCCCCGCGCTCCGCTCGAGCGGAAACGTCACGTACACCGGGGTCCCCTCGCCCAGGTCCAGAATCTCGGCGGCGGCGGACTGAACCGTGTCCGGGACGACGCGCTCGCCGCACTCCGGGCACACGGTCCGGCCCACGCGGCTCCAGAGCAGTCGCATGTGATCGTACGTCTCGGTAGTCGTGCCGACGGTGGACCGGCTCGTCTGGACCGTGTTCCGCTGATCGATCGACACGGATGGCGCCACGCCGTCGATCCAGTCCACGGAGGGCTTCGGCATCCTCTCCAGGAACTGCTTGGCGTATGTGGACAACGATTCCACGTACCGGCGCTGACCCTCGGCGTAGATCGTGTCGAACGCGAGGCTGGACTTGCCAGAACCGCTGGGCCCGGTGAGCACGGTCATGGCCCGGTGCGGAATATCCACGTCCAAACCCTTGAGGTTGTTCTGGCGGGCGCCCCGTACCTGGATTGAGGTCAGCATGGCGCGATGATGAGTCGCCCCGGCGAGGGCGTCAAACGGAGCGGCTGGAACCCGGCCGGTGCGTCGGGTATGTTCGGGGGTTCCAAACCCGAGCCTGGAGAAGCGGCCTGCAAACCGCCCCGGAAGGTCCCGTCCACGAGGAAGAGGCGCTTGGCAAGGCCTACGACGCGCGCCTCATGCGCCGCCTGCTCGCCTACCTGCGGCCGTACTGGCTGCACGTGGTCGTGGCCGTGGGCATCCTCATCGCGGCGTCCGGCCTGGCTCTCGTGGGGCCGTGGCTCACCAAGATCGCGATCGACCAGGCCTTTCCCGCCGGAGACATGGGACTCCTCGGCACCCTGGCCATCGTATACGTCGGGTCCATGCTGGTCGCCGGGATACTGGAGTACGGACGCACTCTCCTGACGACGTGGATCGGGCAGCGCGTGATGGAGGACCTTCGGGCGGAGATCTTCCGTCATGTCCAGCGGCTGGAGCTGGCCTTCTTCGATCGGAACCCGGTGGGACGCCTGATGACCCGGGTGACCAGCGACGTGGAAGCGCTGAACGAAATGTTCACCTCGGGGGTGGTCACGATCTTCGGAGACGTGTTCACCATCGGGGCCATCGTGACGGCCATGCTGATCCTCGACTGGCGGCTGGCCCTCGTCACGTTCACGGTGCTGCCCCTCGTTTTCCTGTCCGCGTGGCTCTTCCGGACGCGGGTGCGGAAGGCCTACCGCGACATCCGGCTGCGCCTGGCCCGGATCAACGCCTTTCTGCAGGAGCGGATCACGGGAATGAGCGTCACCCAGCTCTTCCGGCAGGAAGAGCGGACGTTCGACCGGTTCGACGAGATCAACCGCGATCACCTTTCGGCGCACCTCAAGTCGATCACGTACTACGCCCTGTTCTTCCCGACCGTGGAGATCCTGTCGGCCGTGGCCATGGCCCTGATCATCTGGTACGGGGGCTCCGAGTCGCTGCGCGGCGCGATGACCGTGGGGACGATCGCAGCGTTCCTGCAATACGCCCGCAGGTTCTTCAGGCCGATCCAGGACCTCTCCGAGAAGTACAACATTCTTCAGAGCGCCATGGCGAGCTCCGAGCGCGTGTTCAGGCTCCTCGACCGGGAGCCGCACCCCGTGGAGGCCGAGCCCGCGTTCGACCCTGCGGCGGTGGCCCATCCCGCCGCCGAATCGGACGTAGCCGCGGTGCCCTCGAGAGGCGGCCGAATCGAGTTTCGAGATGTGTGGTTCCGTTACGGCGAAATGGCGGACGACTCGCCGGCCGAGGACGCCGAGGAAGCCGAGTGGGTGCTGAGGGATGTCAGCTTCGATGTCGAGCCCGGACAACGGGTGGCGATCGTGGGCGCGACGGGGGCCGGGAAGTCCACGCTGATCAACCTCCTGATGCGGTTCTATCGTCCGCAGCGCGGGCAGATACTCCTGGACGGCACGGACATTTCCAGCGTTCCCGCCGCCGACGTACGAAGACGGATCGGACTGGTGCTTCAGGACGTGTACCTTTTCTCCGACACCGTCGAGAGGAACATCGACCTCGGCCGTCCCGATGTCACCGATTCCCGGGTCCGGAAAGCGGCCCGTCGCGTGGGGGTCGCCCCGTACGTGGAGCGGTTGCCCGACGGCTTCGAGCAGCGCCTCGGTGAGCGCGGAAGCAACCTGAGCGCGGGAGAGCGGCAGCTCCTCAGCTTCGCCCGCGCGCTGGCGGGCGACCCCGATCTCCTCATCCTGGACGAGGCCACGAGCGCCGTCGACTCAGAGATCGAGGCGCGAATCGAGCACGCCCTGGAGGAGTTGATGAAGGGGCGAACGAGCCTGGTGATCGCTCACCGACTCTCGACGATCCGCAACGCGGACCGCATCCTGGTGATGCACCATGGAGAGATCCGGGAAACCGGCACACACGAGGAGCTGCTGCAACTGGGCGGACTTTACACCCGTCTGCATCGACTGCAGTTCGCTGGATCGCCGAGCGCTGCATGAACGAGATACTCGACTTCGTGATCGGGCTGGATTCGAGGTGGGTGCTGGCTGTCCTGCTCGTGGTCCTCGACGCGTGGGCGATCGGTATGATCTATCGGGCTCGGCCGGACCGGCGGGTGGGGCTGCTGTGGAGCGCGATCATCGTGATGGCCCCGATCGTCGGGCTGCTGTTCTGGTACGCGCTGGGCCCGAAGCCCGTTCCCCGCTCTACGGCTCGCTGAGCCCCGAATCCGAGCTGGACAGAAGCTCGAGAACCAGTGCGGCCGAGGCCTCGGTCGCCCCCCTGCCGCTCTCCACGTAGCGTCGGGCCGCCGTCCCCATTTCAGCCAGCTTGGCCGGATTCGAGAGCAGAGCCGACAGGACACCGGCCACGTCCTCAGGCGGCACGGCAAGACCTGCTCCGAGTTCCTCCAGCTCCGCCGCCTCCCAGCGATCGTGCACCGGTCCGAACAGGACCGGCAGCCCAGCGGCGGCCGGCTCGATCACCGAGTGCAGGCCTTCGCCACCGATCCCACCCCCGACCCAAGCCAGGTCACATTCCAGGTATAGCTCCGCGAGGAAACCGACCTCGTCCACGAGCACCGGCGCGCGGATGGATCCGGCGACCGGCGGACTGGACTCGTCCAGGGCGGACCAGAGGCGCGGCTGCATCCCCAGGTGCTGCTGGCAGAGATCCCGGATCCGCTGCACGGCCGAGGCGTTCGGCTCATGCGGCACCAGGACAAGCTCGAGTTCGGGGTGCTGCCCCTCACGCGATCCGAGAATCGCCGCACCCTCGATCAGCACACGTTCGTCCTCCGGCCAGGTGGACCCGGCACACAGGCGCTTGACACCCGGTGAGGGCGTTCCGAGCCTGGGGCCGTCCGTCGCCGTATCCGCGCGCGCCTTCTCGACCCGGTCCAGAGCCCGCTCGAACGCGGCGTCTCCCGTAACGCGAATGCACGCGGGACGGGCCCCGAGAAGCTCCAGGCGCTCGATTTCGGCCTCCGAGACGGCCCCCACCAGGTCGAGGCGACCGTAGCTGGGTACCAGGAGCTGCCGGCCTGGACCCCGGAGCCGGCTGCTGCTCGGACGCACGGTCGCGTTCACCATTCCCAGGGGTACCCCGGCTTCCTCGGCGACCCCCGTCAGAGCGGGCCACGCGTCGAGCTTGGCGAACACCAGTGCGTCCGGGCGGGAGGCTTCGAGAGCCTCGCGGCAGGCAGCGCGGGTCTCCAGCGGCGGATATCCGGCGTGGTCGGGAGCCAGTTCCGACAGGATGCTCTCGGCGGATGGTGACGAATACGTGACGAGGAGCTGGAGCTCGGGCCGAGCGGTTCGCACGACGTCCACGATGGGGATGGCCCCGGCCAGCTCACCAGCCGACGCCCCGTGCAGCCACAGGAGCGGACGAAACGCGTCCCGTTCCTGCTCGGCCCACCGGGCGATGTCCGCCGCCGCCACCCGGCGACCCTCCACGGCAGCGGAGACCTTGGTCGACCCGGCCCCGAACGCCGGCAGCAGCGGCCGCAGGGAATGAACGGCCAGGTTGTAGAGGTTCTCGAGGAAGCTCACAGATCCTCCGCGTCTTGTGCGCCTGGGACAAGGTACCGTACACGCGAGTCCGTGGCACCGGAGAGGCATCCGGACTCGCAGGGGGCATCAGACCTGCAGTATCATTCGACTGGCCCGCTCACACACGAGGAACGCGTGCGGTACATCGGAAACAAGACGAAGCTCGTTCCGTTCCTGCTCGACACGCTCGACGCCCTCGGCCTGTCAGCCGGCGTGGCGTGCGATCCGTTTTCGGGGACGGGCAGCGTGGGGAGGGCTCTGAAGCAGAACGGCTGGCGAGTGCATTGCGGAGACCTGATGGCGGCCTCCTACGCCTACCAGGTGACCCGGGTCGAGCTCGACCGCACGCCGCGGTATTCCGGGGCGCTCACCGGAGGCAGCGGGCGGCGGCGGCATCTCAGCTACAAGGCCACGCTGCGAGTGCTTTCCGCTCTTCCGCCGAAGACGGGCTTCGTCACGCGGCACTACACTCCGGTCGGCGCGGATGGCCGCATGTACTTCACGCCTGAAAACGGCGCTGCGATCGACGCGGTGAGAGACGCCATAACCGGCTGGCGATCCGGCGGCCTGATCGACCTGGCGCGCGAGCAGCTGCTTCTCGCCACGCTGATCGCGGGTGCGGACCGCGTAGCCAACACCACCGGGGTGTACGCGTCCTATGTGAAGAGCTGGCAGCCGAACGCCCTGCGGCCACTCGACCTGAGACCGATCCGGCCCACGGTTCCGCGCGACGAGTCCGCGCTCGGTTGCACCGCCTTTCGTGGCGGAGCCCAGGCGCTGGTTGCCCGGGTCGGTGCGGTCGACCTGCTCTACCTGGACCCTCCGTACAACGAGCGACAGTACCCCGGCTACTACCATCTTCCAGAGCTTCTAGCCCAGGGCTGGGACCCGCCGCCACCTCTTCGCGGAAAGACCGGTTTGATTCCGGACGAGGACTTGCGTTCCGACTGGTGCCGGCGGGGGCGCTGCGAGGAGGCCCTCCGCTCGTTGCTCGGTGGCGTGGACGCCGGGCACATTCTGCTCAGCTACAACGACGAGGGTCTGCTCAGCCGGGAGTCGATCGAGACTGCCTTTCGGAACACCGGCGACCCGGACTCGTACCGGGTATTCACCCGCGGCTACCGCCGGTACCGCAGCGACTCGGACGGCCCCGGCCGGCGCTATCGAGGGGATGCGGTCCGGGAACGGCTCTACTACGTGAGGAGAACGTGACCGCGGGCGTCGCGGCACCTACGGTCGGCGAGGGCGTATAGCCAGCATGCTTCGGAATCCCGTACCCTGGATCGTCATGGCCGCCTTGACCTGCGTCTCAGCCTGCTCACCCGGATACGTGCTGCGGGCGGGCTGGGAGGAAGCGAAGATCCTCGCGGCTCGTCAGCCCATCCACGAGGTGGTCCACGACACGACCACACCCGCTGAGCTCAGGGACAAGCTGCGCCTGGTCCAACACGCGCGGGAGTACTCCGAGCGAGTCCTCGAGCTCGATCCGGAGGATTCCTTCACGAGCTTCGTGAAGCTGGACCGGGACACGCTCCTGATGGTGGTCAACGCGGCGCCCGAGTTCCGTTTGCGCTGGAAGACCTGGTGGTTCCCTATCGTAGGGAGTGTGCCGTACAAGGGGTACTTCGATTTCCAGAGGGCGTACCGGGACGCCGCGAAGCTCGAGACCCAGGGGTACGACGTGTGGGTGAGGCCTTCCGCCGCGTTCAGCACGTTGGGTTGGTTCCCGGACCCGCTTCTGTCCACGGCGCTGCGCTCGGATAGCGTGGGAATCGTGGAGACGGTGATCCACGAGATCACTCACAGCACCTTCTTTCCCAAGGGCCAGGCTCGCTTCAACGAGAGCTTCGCGAACTTCGTGGGTCACCGCGGAGCGATCTCGTTCTTCTGCGACGGGGTGGCCGACGAGTCGCTCTGCCGGGTCGCCGAGGATCGGTGGTACGACATCCGCGTGTTCGGCCGCTTCTTCCATTCTCTGCTCGATCCGCTGGAGGAGTTGTATGCCTCGAGCGTCCCGCCAGAGGAGATGCGGGCCGAGAAGAAGAGGATCCTGCGCGAAGCCGCGGAGCGGTTCGATCGCGAGGTTCAGCCGCAATTCCGCTCAGGGCGCTACGGTGGACTGGATCCGGAGCGGGTGAACAACGCCTGGCTGCTGTCCCGCATACTCTACTACACCCGGCTGGACGACTTCGAGTCGTTGTACGAAATGTACGGTGACCTCACGGCCACCGTTGGCGCGGTGATGCGTGAGACCGGGAGCGGGGACGCCTGGGAGGCCCTGGATCGGCTGCTCGCACGGCCGGGGGGCCGTGCGGCGGAGGCTGCGGCGGGATAGGTTCGAGCGCCATGTACCAGAGCATTCTGATCGGTATCGACTTCTCCGACACTTCGGTGGAGACGGTTCGCTGGGCCGTGTCCAGGTTCCCTGACGCGGACCTCACGCTCTTCCACGCCATCGAGCCGCTGGGAGTCCCGGGTTACCTGGCCCGCGAGCTCGGCTCCAAGTTGAACACGGTGCGCGAGCGGGAGCTGGACGCCCAGGCCAATCTCGAGGAAATAGCCGCGCAGTGCGGAATCGAAGCTCGGCTGGAAGTGCGGGCCGGCTGGACTCCCGAGGCCCTGACCGCGGTTGCGCAGGAGATCCGGGCCGAGCTTGTCGTGGTCGGCGCGCATCAAAAACGGGTCTGGCCCTCGGATGAGGTGGGCAATACCTGCGTCGCCATCGTGCGGAAGTCCATGCTGCCGGTTCTGGTCTGGAGGCCGATCAGGCACGAGCGCGACAAGACCATCCTGGCCGCCCTGGACCTCAGGGACGGAAGCGCCCCGATCGCGGCAACGGCTGCGAGGTACAGCGCCTATTTCGGCACTCGACTGGTCCTCATGCATGCCATGCCCGGTACGCTTCAGGCCTATCTGCGCGCCGTCAGCTCACCGACCAAAACCGAAGACACGCTGAAACATATCGAGCAGCGCGCGAGGAACGAGGCGATGGATCGCGTCCCCGAGGATCTGGCCGAGAGCATCGATATACAGGTCTCGGTGGTGCGCGGCCGACCCATCGTGAACCACATCCTGACCGCAGCAGAGACAGAGGCGGCCGACCTGATCGTGATCGGCAAGTACCACGCTCCGGGCCTCAAGGGCCGCGTGATCCTGGGCGGGATCACGCGACAGATCATCCAGGGAGCCAACTGCTCCGTTCTCACCGTGCCGGTCTGACTCGATGGACGAAAGCGACAGGATGCGGGAGTCGGAGTTCGAGTGCGTGCGCTGCGCGAAGCCGGACCGTTCGCGGCTCGATCGAGCCCCGTTCCCCAATGAGCTGGGCAACCGCCTGGTCGACGAAATCTGCTCGGAATGCTGGGAAGAGTGGAAGCAGCGTCAGATGCTGCTGATCAACCACTACGGGCTCAACGTACGAGAGCCGAAGGCCCGCGAATTCCTCGTCTCGAACCTGCGGTCGTTTCTGTTCGGCGAGGGAGAGGAGCAGGCCGGGATCGACACCTCGGAAGAGGGGTCGATCCGCTGGTAGCCCGCCCTAGCCGACCACCAGGTTGAGCAGGCGGTCCGGCACGTAGATCGTCTTCCGGATGCTCGCCTCACCCACGTGACGGCGGACCGATTCGTCGGCCAGGGCCGCGGTCTTCGCGTCTTCCTCGCTCGCGCCCCGCTCGAGGGCGATCGTAGCCCGCAGCTTCCCGTTGACCTGGACCGGGATCTCGACCGTGTCGGTCGCGAGCTTGGCGGGATCGAAGGTCGGCCAGGACCCGTTCTCGAACAGGCTCGGCTCCTCGCCCAAATACTCCCACAGCTCTTCCGCGAGGTGCGGAGCGATGGGACCGAGCATGATCACCAGGGGCCGGATCTCGTCCAGGGTCGGAACCCTTCCCGCGGCGCGAAGCGTGTTCAGCAGCTCCATGAGGATCGCGATCGCCGTGTTGAACGACAGGCTCGCGAAGTCCTCGGTCGCCTGCCGGATCGTCTGGTGCACTGCGCGCTCGACGTCACCATCCGGAAAACCCGTCCGCCCCTCCGCGACCGAAGCTTCGACCGCGTCCACGACGCGTGAAAGGAAGCGCTGCGGACCCACGATGCCGCTGTCCCTGAAGTCCCCACCCTCCTGGTAGGGCCCGAGGAACATCAGGTACGTCCGGAACGTGTCGGCTCCGTACCGCTCGATGTACTCGTCCGGGTTGACCACGTTGCCCTTGGTCTTGGACATCTTGGCGCCCTCGCGGATGATCAACCCGTGCTTTCGAAACCGGGTGTACGGCTCCTCGAACGGCACGTATCCCAGGTCGTGAAGCGCCATCGTGATGAAACGCGAGTACAGGAGATGGAGGACCGCGTGCTCCTCGCCGCCGATATAGGTGTCCACCGGGAGCCACCGAGCCGTCCGTCTCGGATCGATCGCGCGATCGTCGAAGTCGGTGCTCGGGTACCGCAGGAAGTACCACGAGCTGTCGAGGAACGTGTCCGACACGTCCGTCTCCCGGGTCGCCTCCCCACCGCAGGAAGGACACGTGGTCCGATAGAACGACTCGTCCTTGGCCAGCGGTGCGATTCCGTCGTCACCCGGCTTGAACTGCTCGAGGTACGGGAGGACGACCGGAAGGTCCTCCTCGGGAACCGGTACGGTACCGCACTCCCCGCAGTAGAGGATCGGGATCGGTGGGCCCCAGTAGCGCTGGCGCGAGATGCACCAGTCGTGCAGCCGGTAGTTCACGCGCGGCTCGCCGAGCCCCTTCTGGCCCAGCCACTCCACGATCCGCACCGCCCCTTCGGACGCGACCTGTCCACTGAACTGACCAGAGTTGATGAGGCGCTCGTCAGCCGTGTGCTCGACGAAAGCGCTGTCTCCGAGGTCGAGGTCCAGGGCCGCCGGGTCCGCGGCGCCGGCGACCACGTCGGCCGGGGCTACGACAGGCCTGATCTCGAGGCTGAACTGCCGCGCGAAATCGAAGTCCCGCTGGTCGTGCCCCGGAACGGCCATGATCGCTCCGGTACCGTACTCCATCAGCACGTAATCGGCGATCCAAACCGGAATGTCCTCGCCGGTCGCCGGATTGACCGCGTAGCCGCCCGTGAACACGCCCGTCTTGGTCCGCTCGTCGGTCTTCCGACGCTCCACCAGATCCACTGCCGCGGCCGCCGCCCGGTACGACTCGACCTCCTCACGCCGATCGGGCGCGGTGAGATCTTCCACCAGCGGGTGCTCCGGGGCGAGGACCATGAAGGTGGCCCCGAAGATCGTATCGGGCCGAGTGGTGAAGACCTCGAGTGTGTCCTCGCCGCCGGCCGCGAGGCGGAAGCGAAGCAGCGCGCCCTCCGAACGGCCGATCCAGTTGCGCTGCGCCGTGAGCGTCGACTGGGACCAATCGATCCAGTCGAGGTTCGCGAGGAGGCGCTCCACGTACGCCGTGATGCGGAAGAACCACTGGCTGAGCAGGCGCTGTCCGACCTCGGTGCCGCAGCGCTCGCATCGGCCACCCTCTACCTGTTCGTTGGCCAGGACGGTCTTGCACGACGGGCACCAGTTCACGGGAGCTTCCTTCTTCACCGCGAGCCCCGCGTGATAGAGCTGCAGGAAGATCCATTGCGTCCACCGGTAGTAATCCGGGTCCGTCGTGTCGACGCTGTGCGACCAGTCGAACATGATGCCCGACCGCTCCAGCTGCCGGGTGAAGTTCGCGATGCTCTTCGGTATCAGATCCATCGGGTGTGCGCCCACCTTGAGCGCGTAGTTCTCCGAGTGAATCCCGAAAGCGTCGAAGCCGATCGGCTCGAAGACGTCCTGGCCGCCGAGACGCTGGAAGCGAGCGTGGAAGTCCGCGCCGGTGAACGCATACAGGTTCCCCACGTGAAGGCCCTCGGCCGAGGGATAGGGGAACATCATCAGGTTGTAGTATGGACGCGCGGCCCCATCGAGGTCCGGCTCGTTGGTCCCCCGCTCGGCCCACGACCTCTGCCACTTCTCTTCGATCGACTTCGGATCGTACATATGTCACCGCCGGCTGAGCCGGTCCCATCCGCGATCGGGAGCGCCGCTGGATCGCCGGTCCCTCCGGCCCCGGGGCGCTCGAATACCGAGCGGGGGATTATGGGCCGGGTCTCGCCGGGTCACAAGCTGCGGCGAGCTCGGCCGCTCTCTCTACCGCCTCACCCGGAGAGTCTTGCTCCAACCCGACCACCCGCCTAGCGTAGGACTCCATATGAAACCATCGGTGGAAATCGACGGCTGGCTCAACCCGAGCGTGGCCCTGGTCCTGCTCGAATCGCTTCGGGACGTAGACACTCCGCCCGAGGTCCTGGAGGACGAGACTTTTCACGTCAGTCTCCCCCGGCGGCTGGGCCTGAGCGACGTCATCGACGGCCAGATGCGACGGTACGCGGACATGCGTCGACGCCGGCGTCAGCTGGAAGCCGGCGAATTCCTGGACCTCCTGCGTCTCATCGCGCGAAGACCCGACGCTCGCATGGTATTCGAAGCCGCTGGCGACCGCCTCGGTTCCGAGTACGCCTCGCGGACTCCACGCGCCGCCGGGATCGCGCGCCGACTGGCACCCGCCAGCTTCAGGCGCCGGTCACTGCTGCGCCACCTGCGCCGCGTCGCCGAGTCCCTGAGTCCCGGCAGCGCCATACGTTCCGACCGCGCCGACCCCTCGATATCAGTGGCGCACTGCCTTCCGGCCGTGGCGGACGAAACGGGCTCGGCCTGCGGGATCATCACCGCGGCGTTTACCGCGTGTGCGCACGCCATGGGCGAGTCCGCCCCGGTGCATCATCCGAACTGTGAGAGCCGGGGGGACGATTCCTGTCTGTGGGAAGTGACGGCATTCGATCAGTAGCAGGTCGCCCCGTGCGAAGGGGTGAGCCGGCGCCGGATTAGCGCCGGGACCATCTCCCCGTGCCGGGCCGGCGGCCGCTCCCACGGCGCCGCGAACCCCCGAAGCGGTCGAGCAGGACGCGAATCGGAGCTCTTCTCGGAGCTTTCGCTCCCGTATCCTCGTAGCGGTCGTACAGACCCGGATAACCAAGCCCGATCCACACGCCGATGCCGAGCGCGAGAGCGCTCGCCACGATCAGCAGAATCAGGAAAATCTGGTCGCTCATGGGTCTCCGTACACTGCAGTGACAGGTGCGTTCACCAGCCGAAATCTCGCGTCGCGTCCGGGCCGCGCAACCCGTTACGCCCGGGAGCGCGTTATCCCGCCTAAGTGCTTGCACATTCGATCCTCTTGGGCCAGCTTCCATCTGGACACGTCGACACCCCGGGCGGGCCGCGCGCCCAGCTCGGCTATCTCACACCAGGAGTGGTCACCGTGGGCGACTCTCACATCCGTCACGGCTCCTTCCGCCGAACTCTCGCGGGTACCCTGGCCGTGCTGGGCCTGGCCGCGTTCGCGGGCGGGTGCGTGGACGAGGACACCGTGTACAACGACCGTCCGTTCAGCGACGACCCGCCGGCATCGGCTGGAGGCATGCTCGGATACGTTCAGGGGCAGGCAGGCGAACCTACGTGCGCACAATGTCATGCCACTCCGAGTGCCAGCTGGACGACCACGGCTCACGCGGGAGCCTGGAGTACGCTCCAGGAGTCGGGTGGGGCCCAGGCCTTCTGCGAGGCTTGCCACTCGGTCAGCCAGCTCGGCAATGCGGCGACGGATGACGTCGGCTGGACCTCTACCGCGGACCCGCGTTATCAGGACGTGCAGTGCGAGTCCTGCCACGGGGCGGGCGAGACCCACGTGGCCGACCCACAGGCCAATCAGCCCATTCCGTCCCTGGCCGTGGGCACGGACCTCACGAACGGCTGCGGAGAGTGCCACAACGGAGATCACCATCCGTTCGTCGAACAGTGGGAGCTCTCGAAGCACTCCGAGGTCGTGGGATTCGCGGCGGCGCGCGAGGATTGCGCGGGGTGCCACAGGGGCCAGGGAACTCTACTCGCCTGGGGAGTGCGCTCGCAGTACCTGGAGAGGGACAGCGAGGAACCGCTTCCGGTCGTGTGCGGGGTTTGCCACGACCCGCACGAGACCACTTTTGAGGGCCAGTTGCGGTTCCCCGTCGCCACGGCGGATGTCACACTGCACCTGTGCGCGCGGTGTCATAACCGACGCTCGAATCCGGATCCAAATAGCTCCCATGGGCTCGAGCCCCATTCACCAGAAACCGAGCTTCTGGTAGGAGAAGCCGGGTGGATACCTCCCGGCGCTGACCTGGACTTCGGAGCCATCGTGGCTTCCCACGGTACGGAGAACAACGAGAAGCTGTGCGCCACCTGCCATGTGGTCATGTACGAAATCGAGGACGAGGCGACCGGCAGCTTCGTGTTCAACTCCGTCGGTCACACCTTCCAGGCCATCGCGTGCGTGGACGAAGCAGGCATTCCGACCGGTGAAACCGACTGTCCAGTAGATACCGCTTCACGGTCTTTCGCTGGTTGCGTCGACTCGGGATGCCATTCCTCGGAAGGCGGCGCTTCGGCGATCCTCAACGTACGGGCTGATTTCAACGCCGATCTGTCGGCGACCCTGCTCGCGCTCCTGATTCAGGTGGACCCGAATCTCGACGAGCCCGGTGGTGAGATCGATGCCAGTAACTCCACATTCACCGTGGCGGAAGGCTCCTTCTTCAACTACAACCTCGCCAACCACGGCGGCGACATCTATGCATCGACCACCCACAATCCACCGTGGATTCGCTCGTTGCTCGTGGCCAGCATCGATGCGGTGGAGGACGAATACGGGGTGAGCCTGCCCTGAATGGGCGCGTGTGCGGCGCTGTGAAGCGCGCACCATGAAAGAGACCCGCGGCCGCTCCGGCGGCCGCGGGTCTCCTTCATCAACCTGGCGGCGTGATCAGGCTTGGGGGGCGTGACACATGGCGCAGTTCTTGTCCGTCAGGCCCTCGTGGCTTGCCGGTGCCGCCGGCATGCCCTCCATGGCGCCGGAATGGCACATGCTGCACGCCTCTTTGCCCTCGATCTCGTGCGGCATGGTCTTGGCCGTCCCCATCTGCCCCAGGGAGCCTTCAGCATGGCAGTTCTGGCAGGAATCGTCCGCCCAACCCTCGTGACTTGCCGGTGCCGCCGGCATGCCCTCCATGGCGCCGGAATGGCACATGCTGCACGCCTCTTTGCCCTCGATCTCGTGCGGCGTGATCGGAGGGGCATCCTGCGCGAACGCGGGGACGGCGAATACGGCAAAGAGCAGGATCGAACCCGCCGTCACAGACAGTAGACGCTTCATCTGAGCTCTCCTTTGAAACCTCGCACAGCACGCGGACGGACATCCCGCGCGTCTCAGAAACTCCGTAAGAATACGTAGTGGGGCTCGACTCCGCGAGCCTTCATAAGCTTGGACACCGGCCGGGCCGGTCCTGTTTGGACGCCGCGGCCGACCGACCGGACACGCGCCCACAGCGGAGACTCGTCATGTTCCCCTACTTCTGGCCCGGCCTCCTCCGTAACGGTATCTTTTGTAGGTCCGTAGCAGTCCGTCGGATGGGGCCCGTCCCCCGGCGACCAGGCTCGGTCACTCACGAGGCTGTGAAGACAAATGGCGACAGGTTCCCAGCGTCGCGAGCGCGACCTCGGCGCGTATCTATTGAACTCCCTGGTGGCAGTCGTATTCCTCATCGGGCTCGCTGTGGCAGCCCTGTACACCAACCCGCCCGAGCACCTCATCATCCCGCAGCACGAGGTAGCGGCCAGGATTGCGCGGGCTTCGGACTTCCCCGTGGGCACCAGCCGGCTCGAGACCCTCGGCGAGCAACCGGTCCTGGTCGTCAAGATGTCGGACCGCGAGTATTGGGCACTGCAGGGGGTGTCTCCGGTCGATGGGTGCCTCTTGCGGTGGGATTCGGAAGCGCTGCGCGTCGTGTCGCCCTGTGGCCACCAGCTGTACAACCTCAGGGGGCACGCCGTGGAAGGACTGACGACCGAGCCTCTCAAGAGGTATTCGGTGTTCGTCCGCAACGACGTCGTCTACGTCACAGACTGAAGAACGGTGAGCCGCGTGTTCGAACGGATGCGTACCTGGCTGAAACAGGTCGGGTCGGACCTGAGGGAGAGTACCGACGCCAGCCTGCTCTCTTCCCTGAGGTTTCTGGGTCTCCTGTATGGTCGGATTGACCGCTCACTCCCGATCGACCAGGCATTTCGCAAGGCATGGGCCCGACGTCTTCCCTCCTATGTCGGATGGCGGCACTCCTTCGGTGGCATCGCCTACCTGCTATTCATGCTGCTCGTGGTAACGGGAGTCCTGCTCTCTTTCTACTACCGACCGTCGATCGAGGGGGCGTACCCCAGCGTCCAGTACCTCAGCACCGAGGTGCCGTTCGGGTGGCTGTTCCGGGATCTTCACGTGTGGTCGGCCAATCTCATCGTGCTCGCGATCCTCGCCCATATGGCGAGAGTCTTCTTCACGGCCGCCTACCGACCACCCAGAGAGACCAGCTGGCTCATCGGTGTGTTTCTGTTGTTCGTCGTACTCGCTTTCGGGGGCACCGGATACCTGCTGCCCTGGGACCAGTGGGCATATTGGACCACGACCGAGGTCATGAACGTCGTGCGCCACATTCCGATCGTGGGCGGGCCGCTGGACGGCTTCCTGACCGGAGACGTATTCGTGTCCGGCGCGACGTTGAGCAGGTTCTTCGCTCTACACGTGATCGTCCTGCCGTGGGCTGCGTTCGGGCTGTTGGTGCTTCATTTCGTGGTTGTCCGAAAGCACGGAACGGCGCCGCCGAGGGGGTACGTGCAGGACGAGTCTTCCGGGAGACCTTTCTACCCCGATCACCTGCTGCGCATGATGATCGTCACGGCTCTCGTGGTGGCGATCGCGATTTCGCTGGCGGCGATATTCCCGCGGCCGACAGGCGATCCCGCGACGCCATTCGAACTCCCGGACCGCCTGGTTTCGTCGTGGATCGTGGTCGACGTATCACTCGGCCTCATCCGCACCATGGGAGTATGGGGTTTCGTGGGCTTCTCCGCGCTGGGTCTGTTTCTTGTCATCCTGCCGCTCGTAGACCGCGATCCCGGGAGCAGCCTCGGTCGCAGGGTCCTCGTTCGCGGTGTCGGCCTGCTCTTCTTTCTCGGTTTCCTCGCGTTCTGGGCCGTTGGGAGCCAGATAGAACTGGTTCCTCCGGACGCGGTCATCGAGGCGAGCATACTGGAAGAGAGAGCCGTCCCCACCCCCGAACCGTCAGTCCCGGACGCCAGCGCCGATCTGGAGGCGAGGCAGGAACCATGACCAGACAGGCATGTCTTCTTGTCCTGACGGTTGTGCTGGCGCCTCTCTTGGGATTGTCGGGACACGGGTCGCTGTGGGCCCGGACCACGTTGGACGCCACCAGTTTCCAGGATGCCGCCCCGAGCGAGCAGCAGTATGGCTGCCTGGTTTGCCACGCCGACAAGCGCCGGGCCTACCAACTCGGGGTTCACTCCGACCGCGGTGTCCGCTGCCACGACTGCCATGGCGGGGATCCCTCGGCGTTCGAGTCCGCGCAGGCCCATGGGGGGACATTCAGGGGCTCCCTGGGCAAGCTCGAGTCGTTGGCCGTGTGTGCGTCTTGCCACTCGGATCCGGACCAGATGAGGCAGTACGGACTGCCGGCGGACCAGATCGCGGAGCTCCGAACGAGCCGACATGGCCAGCTGCTCCTGGACGAGAGCAACCTGGACGCCCCGACGTGTTCGGATTGTCACGACCCGCACACGACACTGCGCTCCGACGACGCTCGGAGCGGCGTCCACCCCGCCAATATTTCAGCGACGTGCGCCGGCTGTCATGACGACGAGAGCCTGATGGCTCCGTACGGAATCCCGATCGGTCAGGTGGCAGAGCACCGACACAGCGCTCATGGAATCGCGTTGTTCGAAGATCAGAACTTCGCGGCACCAACCTGTATCGGCTGTCACGGCTCGCACGCTGCACTCCCGCCGAACGTGGGAGAGATCTCGAACGTGTGCGGAAGATGCCACGTAAACGTGCGGCAAGCCTTCGACCTCGGGCCGCACGGCCGGCTGGAAGGGCGTGCAGCGCCGCTTGGCTGCACCGGGTGTCACTCCAACCACGACACGGAGAGAGTGGCCACCGACCAGGTTGCGGAAACCTGCGCCGTCTGCCATGAACCAGGAAGCTCGGAGATCCTGCTCGGTGAAGAGGTCGAGCAGGTCTTGACGCGGGCCGAGAGCGAGATGGAACTGGCCGAAGAGGCGCTGCACGAGCTCGTTCGTGGTGGACACGAAGTCTCCGACGAGCGCTTCAGGTTGCGCGCGGCACATACGGAGTTCCGAAGCCTCGAGACCCTGCAGCACACGCTCGACCTAGAGCAAATGGGTGATGTTGCACGGCTGATCGCTTCCGCATCGCTGGATATCAGGGGCAAGGCCGAGGTGAGCGCCGAAGAGCGGTGGGAACGCAAACTCTTCCTTCTTCCCGTCTGGTTCTTCGCCCTCGGGATCGTATACCTGGCGGGGTTCAGGCTGAGGGGATTCACACGCCGGGAGCAAGGGAGGCTCACCGACCATGAGTGATGGGCCCAACCGGTCGAGGTGGTTGTTCGGTGTCGTTCAGGTCCTGATTCTGCTGGCCTTGCTCGGCGGCCTTGGTGCATTCGGGTTCATCGAGTACAGCGCCCAGCCAAGCTTCTGCACCAATTGCCACAACATGCAGCCGTACTACGACTCCTGGGCCACGTCGAGCCACCGCGACGTGAAGTGCATCAAGTGCCATTACGCTCCGGGCGTCAAGGCGGAGGCCATGGGCAAGTTGCAGGCGGCGAACCAGGTAGTGAAGTACGTCACGGGCTCGTACGGCACGCGCCCGTGGGCCGAGATCGAGGACGCCGCGTGCCTGCGATCCGGGTGTCATTCGACGAGAAAGTTGGAGGGCGAGCTCGTATTCGAGGGCGTCAGATTCAACCACCGCCAGCACCTCACCCAGCTGCGGCGCGGAAAGCAACTGCGTTGCACGAGTTGCCATTCTCAGATCGTTCAGGGAGATCACCTGGCGGTCACGAAGGAAACCTGTTTCCTCTGCCATTTCAGAGGACAACCGGCTGGAGAGCCGCTCGCGGGCTGCACCGGGTGCCACGCGGCTCCGCCCCGATTGGAGATCGACGGGCGGATCATTGACCATCCACAGTACGTCGAGGACATGGTCTCCTGCGTCTCGTGTCATGACCAGGTGACAACGGGTACGGGGGCGGCGGGAGAGGATCGCTGCTACGTATGTCACAACTTGCCGGAGCGATTGGCTGAGTACGAGAACACGACCCTGCTTCATGAAGTGCACCTTTCAGAGCACAACATCGAGTGCCAGCTGTGCCATCGGCCGATCGATCACATGATCGTCTCGCTCTCGGAAAAGGCCGATCTGGACTGTAAGTCGTGCCACGAGGGAACGCATGACGCGCAGCAGCGGATGTTTACCGGAACGGGAGCGCATGGAACCGCGGATGACCCGAGTTCGATGTTCCTGGCGCGGGTGAGCTGCCAAAGTTGCCATGGCTTGCCGCAGGACATGGCGGGACACGCTCAGGTGAAAGTGGCCGGAGAGGCCACGTGTCTTTCCTGCCACGGCATTCAGTACGCCGACATCCTCCCCGGCTGGCAGGCGGAGACGGAACGGCGTCTGGGGCAGGTGCAGACGGTAGTGGAAGCGGCGGGCAGAAGCCGGCGTCAGGGCTCGGCCGAGCAACAAGCGAAGGCCGACAGCCTGATCGCTCTTGCTGCGGAGAACGTCGAACTGGTGAGAGTCGGGGGCGGGGCGCACAACGTTGGCTATGCCGATGCTGCACTCCGTGCCGCCCTGGACTTCATAGGGGAAGCTGCCGAGACCGGCGGGGTCGACTTCGAGCCACCTGGCGTGGACCTGGGTACAGCCGTTGGCGCGAACGAATGTCTGAGTTGCCACCTGGGTATCGAGAGCCAGGCCGGCACATGGGAAGGACGAGTCTTCAACCACGAACCGCACCTCGACCGGGCCAATCTCTCGTGCTCCTTCTGCCACTCGCCGATGGAGGACCACGGCAAGGTGTCACTGACCTCGCCGGCTATCTGCTCCGACTGTCACCACAGTGGCGCCATGGCCTGCGAGAGCTGCCATGAAGGAACGCCTGGGCCGCCCGGAGGTGTTTTCCGGACGCCAACCGGCGACTTCCCGCACGGCCGGCACACAGACCTGGGATTCGGGTGCGCGACGTGTCACGGTGAGACGCCGGGACGCCCCGACCCCGAGCTGTGTACCACGTGCCATGGTGCCCATCACCAGCCGGAGGCCGAGTGCCTCGCGTGCCATCGAGAGGGAGTCATGGAAATCCACCCCCCCGCGGCCCACGAGGGTTGCTCGATGTGCCACGGTGAGGCCGTAGCGAACATCGACTCTTGGTCGCGGAACGTGTGTACCGTGTGTCACGACGATCGGGTGGATCACTACGCCCCGAACGAGTGCGTGGCGTGCCACGAGCAGACCCCCCTTGACGCAGATTAGTGCGGGCCGGGTTTGACGTAAAGCAGCATCCCAAATGGATTTCCGGCACGAAAGCTGCTGTCTTGAAGTGTGAAGCGCTCCCCTCGCTTCACCACAGCGGAGTCTCACCATGCTCTCGAAGCGGCCCCCTGTCGCCCGCCATCTGACCGTGCTGGCGTGCGTCCTCCTATACACACTTCCGCTCGCTCCTCCTACAGGCGCTCAGGAGAGCACCGACGATGCGAACCGCACGTGTTTCGTGTGTCACGGGGACCCGGAGAACTTCGCCGCCCGGGAAGACCGTGACCGGCTGATCGTGACGCCCGAGCAGTTCGAGGACTGCCTGCACTGCGGCTTCGGGATGAGCTGCCTGAGCTGTCACGTGGACTACACGTTCCCGCACCCCGAGGAGTATGCGCCCGTCGAGTGCGCGCGCTGCCACCGGAGCCTCGTGCAGCAGTTCGAGGAGAGCGTGCACGGCTACGCGCTGGCTCGCGGGAACGAGCGCGCCCCGTCCTGTGTCGGTTGCCACGGGGTGCATGACATCCGGCGCAGCGAGGACCCCAAGTCCAGTACCACGCATGCCCACGTCGCGGAGACCTGCAACGAGTGCCACAGCTCCGGCGGACTGCTCACCGACGAGTACCTCAAGCTGCCGTCACCGGCCGAGCAGTTCGCGAGATCCGTGCACGGAGAGGCGGGCGAGGCCGGCGACATGGAAGCCGCCACGTGTACAGACTGTCACGGCATTCACGACCTCAAGGGACACAACGACCCGGATTCGCGGATCAACCGGCTGAACGTCACCTCGACGTGCGGAGCCTGCCACACGGACGTGGCCGAGCACTACGATCGGTCGATCCATGGCCGCGCCCTTCAGGCCGGCGTCCCGGACAGTCCCACGTGCACCGACTGCCACGGCGAGCACCTCATCCTTCACCCGGACGATCCCGATGCCGGCACGCACGCCGCCCAAATGGCCGCCGACGTGTGCGGTGACTGCCACGACGATCCGGTGATCGTGGCCAAGTACGACCTCCAGCACGACGTAGTTCACTCCTACACGGACAGCTACCACGGCTGGGCCACGGCCCGGGACCACGGCCACTCGGCCACGTGCGTGAGCTGCCACAGAGCTCACCTGGTGCTTCCGGCCGCGGATCCCGCCTCTTCCGTGTCCGAGGAGAATGTGGTCGCCACGTGCCAGCAGTGCCACGAAGAGGCGACCCGGGAGTTCGCTCTCTCGTACGACCACGTGGCGGCATCGGCCGCGACGAACCGGGGAAAGCGGATCGTCACCTCGATCTACATCGTCCTGATCCTCGTGGTGATCGGCGGTATGGCGGTGCATAACGCCCTCATCCTCAACTACTACCTCGTGGAGAAGCGGCGGCGGGACCGCATGGAGCGGGGCGTGGTGCGCTTCGACCGGATCCAGATCGCGCAGCACATCACCCTGGCGCTGACGTTCATACTCCTGGTCCTCACGGGCTTCGCACTCCGCTACCCCGAGGCCCTGTGGGTGAAGTGGACGGGAATCGCCTTCCTGAGCGAGCCGGTCCGCTCCTGGACACACCGGATCTCGGGAGTCGGCCTCATCCTGTTCTCCGTGGTGCACGTGTTCTACATCCTCTTCGCGCGGCGCGGCCGGGACGAGTTCGTGGCCATGGTCCCCAACTTCCGCGATCTGACCGATTTCGCCGAGAACATGAGCTTCCACACGTGGAGGACGAGGCGGAAACCGCGGTTCGGCCGGTACGACTACACGCAGAAGGCCGAGTACTGGGCCCTGGTATGGGGGACGGCGCTCATGGCCATCACGGGCCTGGTGCTCTGGTTCCCCGTCGTCGCGACCTCCTGGGCGCCGGCGTGGATCGTGTCGATTTCGGAGACGATTCACTTCTACGAGGCGTGGCTGGCCACTCTGGCCATCGTGATCTGGCATTTCTTCTTCGTCATGGCCCACCCGGACGTCTACCCGATGAGCTGGATCTGGCTGACGGGGAAGATGCCCGAGCACGAGATCCAGGCGGTGCACGGGCGCTGGTACGACGAGGAGGTGGCGGATCTGC